>ORMF012514655.1_pt1 | contig 13807 bp, 14 predicted proteins | sample 1779871 | NCBI WGS metagenome assembly ORMF01 (sample SAMEA104232316, study PRJEB22302) | groundwater metagenome | biome: forest; feature: aquifer; material: groundwater | place: USA | collected 2011-08-07 | depth 5.4 m | reverse complement strand
GGTTCAATTCTTGTCATTTCTGGGTGACAGTGCAAACGCTGCAGGGACTACACCATTCTGTCAGGTGATGCCGGCATTTTTTTTGATGTAACATTGGATGGATCAAGGGGATAGGAAGTTGAGTGCGTGCCAACTGTGTCGGAATCCTGTCGTCTCGAATATCACCTATGCCAGTGACTATTCTTGAACCATGTCCCCTGTGCGTCAGTTTTTCGATCATAACTGATTATTGCGTTTGACTTTGAGTCTGCACGCTTCCAGGTGGCCGAGTGGACCAACTGGCCCTGTCGCTTGGCCTGATGCCTGGTTTAGCCAGGCCACACCAATTCAGCGAATCGCTCAGGCAGGCATCTTGTGCACCCGCTTCTGTCGCTCCTTGCAGCCAATCGATTCCTGCATCGCTATGTTTCACCTTGGCGTCGTTTGCGAAAAGTCGGTCGACCGATGAACGTGGCAGCCCATCGTTGCGTAATGGCTGCAAAGGCTTTTCGCCTTTCATCCTCGTTGGCGCACCGTCGCGGAAAGGGCCTTGCATGGCCGGGCAGGAAACAGTTGTTGAGACGCGGAAGCTCACCAAAATCTACCGCGATTTCTGGGGCCGCCAAAAGAAGGTCGCGCTGCGAGCCCTGAACCTTCAGGTCTTTCGCGGCGAGATCTTCGGCCTGCTGGGCCCCAACGGCTCCGGCAAGACGACCACGATCAAGCTGCTCTTGGGCTTGCTCTTCCCCACCGACGGCGACGCGCTCGTCTTCGGCCAACCCGCCGCCGAGGTCCGCAAGAACGAACGCATCGGCTATCTTCCGGAAGAATCGTACCTGTACCGCTTCCTCAATGCCGAAGAGACGCTCGACTTTTACGGCCGGCTGTTCAAGATCTCGCGGAAGGACCGCGAAGAGCGAACGCAACGGCTGATCGAAACCGTCGGCCTGGCACAGGACAAGAAGCGCATCTTGAAAGAGTATTCCAAGGGCATGCGCCAGCGCATCGGCCTGGCGCAGGCGCTCATCAACGATCCGGAGCTGGTGATTCTCGACGAGCCGACGTCCGGCCTGGACCCGCTCGGCACGCGCTGGATGAAGGACCTGATCATCGGTCTGCGCAACCAGGGCAAGACGATCATCATGTGCAGCCATCGCCTGGAGGACGTGCAGGACATCTGCGACCGGGTGGCGATCCTCAACGAAGGCGAACTTCAAGAACTCGGCAGCGTCAAGAGCTTGCTCGAAGACGTGCAGCGCATGGAAATGCAGGCCAGCGGCGTGCAGCCCAACGACGCGCTCAGGAAGGACCTGGAAGAAGTGCTCGCCCGGCACGGCGGCAAGATCGAGTTCATCGGCCATCCGACGACGACTCTGGAAGACCTGTTCCTGCGCATCATCGCCAAGAGCAAGGCGCATCCGGGCCGCCGCTATTTGCCGGAAAAATCGCCGGACGGCAAGCCCGTGACCGAAGCTCAAGCACAGCCGGCGATCAAGAAGTAGGTGCGCGCAGCGGCGCAGAACCAAGGAGCCAAGCCGAGCTTGGGGCCGACGGCAAGGAAACAAAGAACCAACCATGCTCTTCGCAACCTTAATTCAAGACCGCGCACCCCTGCAGTGGGTGGAATTGCCGCGGGCCATGATGACCTGGGTGCAGACGGCCGGCGGCGTGGCGGCGCTGGCGGCGCTGTTGTGGTTTGCGGCCAACATCGCCGGCAGCCGGCGCGAAAAAGGCCGCCTGACCGTCTCCCGAGCGGCTGTCGTTGCCTTCGGAGCGTCGTGGATCGGTTTTGTGGGCGTGTTGCTGCTCTTCGCGGTGAACTGGATGGGCGACGGCACGCTCCAACATTGGCTGCCAACATCAACGCCCCCGGTCCCGCCCGGCCAATTGCCGCCGCCCCCGCCGCCGGCGACTTTGGGAGATTGGCTGCTCACGGCGGCCGGCGGGTTAGCGCTCGCCACAATCCTCGCACCGGTGTTGACCGTCGTCGTGACGCGCATGCGCTGGGGCCGCATCTGGGCCATCGCCAGCCTCAGTCTGAAGGAAGCCGTTCGCAGCAAAGTCGTGCTCATCTTCGGCGTCATGGCGCTGGTCTTCCTCTTCGCCGATTGGTTCGTGCCCTACAAGCCGGAAAACCAGGTCCGCAATTATGTCCGTGTACTGTACTGGTCGATGACGCCGCTGTTCCTGATGACGGCCAGCCTGCTCGGCTCGTTCGGCATCCCCACCGACGTGAAGAGCCAGTCCATTCACACGATCGTCACCAAGCCGGTGGAAAAGTTCGAAGTGGTGCTGGGGCGGTTTCTGGGTTACACCGTGCTGATCACCGTCGGTCTGGCCGCCGTGACCGCCGTCAGCATTCTGTATGTGGCCCGCGGCGTCACCGAAGAGGCCAAGCTGGAGAGCTTTACCGCACGCGAACCGATCTACGGCATGCTCACGTACCACGGAACCAAAGGCGAAAACGTCGGCCGCATGTACGATGTGCGCGGTTACATCACCGGCCAGCATCCGAACCAGCCCAACCAGCAGAATCAGTACGCTAGCTGGGCCTTTGATTCACTGCCCAGCTCCGTGGGCGCGGACGGCAACCCGGTGCGCTTCCAGTTTGGCTTCGATATCTTTCGACTAACCAAGGGCACGGAAAACCAGGGCGTGCTGTGCTCCTTCCTGTTTGCCGACGGCCGCATGCAGATTCCGGACCTGGAGCGGACGAAGGAGCGCGTGAAACGGGAATTTGATCAATTGCATGCGAAAGCCGTCGCCAAAGCGGGCGGCGACGCCGTTGCCTTGCAAAAGGCCGTGGACGGCATCAAACTCAAACTGCTCGAAGAGCATCGCATGTACGTCACGGCGGGCTTCAACGTCACCGACTATCACACGCAGCAACTCGAAGTGCCGGCCGCACTCTTCCAGCGACTGCATCAACTGGAAGCCACGGAAGCTCGCCAGCAGGCGGGCGACGCGGCCCGAGTGCCGATGTTTCAGGTGGTCGTCAGCGTCGATCCTGACACGCAGGGCAAGAACCAGCAGATGCTCGGCGTGGCTCGCCAAGACCTTTACCTGCTTGCCGCGGAACATTCCTTCTTCGCCAATTTCGTCAAAGGCATCGTGGGCCTATGGTGCTTGGTCATGCTGGTTTTGGGCGTGGCGGTCGCGTGCAGCACCTACCTCAGCGGCGTCATCAGTTGGCTGTGCACGATCTTCTTCGTGGTCGCCGGCTTGTTCGTTGCCGACATTCAGGAACTGGCGGACAACCGCAGCGCGGGCGGAGGCCCGCTGGAATCCGCGTTCAAATTGGCCTCGCGGCTGCCGATTGCCGGACAGTTGGATGAATCGCCGACGACCACGATCATCACGCATGTGGACGAGGTCTATCGCTGGTGGCTGCGCAGCTTCCTGAACCTCGTGCCCGATATTACACGCCATGACTTGCACCGCCATGTCGCCGAAGGTTTCGATATCTCCTGGACCAGCGACTTGCTCCTGAACAATATCCTGATGCTGTTGGGTTATCTGTTCCCGTGGGCGATCTTGTCATTTTACTTGATGAAATACCGAGAAATCGCCAATCCGATGTAGTCATTGGTCATTGGTCATTGGTCATTGGTCATTCGTTACTTGGAATGGTTGAATGCTTGGAGGAGACAATGGCCACATTGCCGTTTGAAAAGTTGGTTGTCTATCAGATGTCCGAGGAATTGGCGGATCAGATTTGGGACATCGCGGCCCAATGGCCGACTTTTGCAAAAAACACTGTGGGTGGGCAATTGGTTCGCGCCGCTGATAGCGTGGGCGCCAACATTGCCGAAGGGACAGGTCGTGGCACCAACAAAGAGAATCGGCGTTTCGTCAGAATTGCGCGCGGATCGTTCTACGAATCGCGCCATTGGTTGCGCCGAGCCTACAAGAGAAAGCTCCTGACCGATCAGCAAGTGCAATCATTGAAATCGCTGGTCGAGCAATTCCCACCCAAACTCAACGCATACCTGAATTCCATCGGCACCATCGGCAAAAAGAACCGAACGACCAATGACCAATGACCAATGACCAATGACCAATGACCAATGACCAATGACCAATGACCAATGACCAATGACAAGTGACTAACCATGGCCAATCCCTTCTCTCAAAAAGTTCGGCAGCGCAAGATTGTTTACTTTGCGCTGATCCTCGTGCTGTTCTTCGTATCCTTGCTGCACCGCAAGAACATTCTCGAGCCGATGAGCGTTCAGCTCAAGCTGCGCGAGATCGCTAAGGGGGAGGTCGAGCTGACCAGCTCGGCGGTGCGCCTGACGCTCACCGGTTCGCGCGGCCTGGCGGTCACGTTCTTGTGGTCGGCGGCGCTGCAGCAGCAGGAACGCCATGAATGGAACGAGCTCGAATTGGTGATCGGCGCCATCACCAAGCTGCAACCGTACTTCATCACGCCCTGGCTGTTTCAGGGCTGGAATCTGGCTTACAACGTTTCGGTCGAATGCGATCGCCCGCACGACAAGTTCTATTACGTCAGCCGCGGCCTGCACCTGCTTGCCGAAGGCGAACGGCGCAACCACGAGCAAAGCGTCGATCCAAACGTGCCCGGGATCGGCCAGCCGGACCTGCGGCATTTCATCGGCGTCGCCTACCAGGGCAAATTCGGCAACAGCGACGAGAAGATCACGATGCGCTGCCTGCTCGATTTGGCCTGCATCGATCCGGTGCGCCGCAATCCGGATCGCTTCTGGACCGTCGACAAGAATGGTCGCAAGGCCGTCAATCTTGAGGAACTTTACAAGTTCTGCAAGGACAACCCGCGCCTGGTGCGCAGGCTGCGCGAGCACTTGGGTTATTCGGACCCCAAGCAAATCGTGGCGTTCTTGGCGGACAACCGCGAGGTGCCGTCGCGGTTTGAGCGGCCGCTGGGTGGGCCCGACCAGAGGGAAACGCCGCTGAAAAAAGACATGCGCGAGCAGTTTCCGGTCCTGCCGCCGCCGCTGGGCGAGCGTGGACCGAATCCGAACCTGGTCGATCTGGGGCTGGGGCAAGAGAGCATGGACGTTTTTGTCGCCAGCCGCGCCTGGTTCGAGTACGCGCAGCAGCCGGTGCCGCCGCCCTCCCCGGACCCGTGGGTGGAATTGAATTGGGATCCTCTGAAATACCGGCTCCCCAAAGCACCGGCGTTGCCGATCTACCGCGGCTTTCCCGCGCGTGCCCAGGGCTATGCCGCCGAAGTGATGGAAGAGGAAGGCTGGTTCGACGCCGACGGCTGGCTGATCCGCGATTGGTTCAGCCGCGATCAACAGAGCGGCAACGCCGAGTTTCGCGTCGGCACGGAGCTGAAGTATCAGGCCGCGCCCGCCTGGGATCGCGCCTATCGCGCGTACAAGGAACTTGGCCAAAAGACCGGGCAGTACCTGTCGGCCGCAGATAAAGCGGATCTGGAGAAGAAGGCCGAACACTACCGGAAGTTCGCCAAGGGCAACCCGTTCGAACTCAGTCCGCCGATGTTGCCGGCCGAACTCCGCAATGACGAACGCTTGTTGGAAGGCTGGAAGGCCCATCAGCGGCTGGTGTTTCTAGCGCACACCGCGCGCATGACCAACTTCGACGGCCACTTCCACCAGGCCGAGGCGGAGCGCACCGTCGGGCAGGTGACCGCACGCAAAATGTTCTACCATGCCGTGCTACAGCGCGCCTCCGGCGATCTCGAGCAGGCCCTGACCTTGTTCGAAGCGGGCTGGCCGCTTTGGATCAACACCTGTGTGCGTTTTCCCAGATTCAGTGAGATCGGCATCAATCAGGAAGACGCCTACGATCTGCAGCTCAAGCACCTGCGGCTCATGCAAAGGCAACACTCGGTGCTTTTTCGAGCGCTGGCGACCGGCATGGCTCAGTTTTCGGTGTGGCCGCACGCGCCGCTGGACGACCTGCTGGATCCCAGCGACAAGAGCAAGATTCTGCCGATCCGCAACGTCAGCGGCCTGCTCGACGCAGCGCGGGTTTACGAAGTCGCAGGGAAAGACGAGTTGAGTCGCTTCTTGTTGGCGTGGACCCAGGCCGCCGGCGTGCCGCGCTTGTGGGTTTTCCCCGGACAGGAGGACTGGCTGCTGGTTGCTTTCGAACATCGTGAGCGCGCGCTACAGCCCGGGTGGACGCAGCTATGCTACGATGAGAACATGCGCCAGGTGAAGTTGCGCTACGGGCTCATCACCCAGGCGCCAATGGTCGGACCTGGATCGGAGAAGCCGGGCAACTAACCGGCATTGCTCACCACCGGAGGACGGGTTTTCTAACCCGTCTGGCCATGGCGGGTTAGAAACCCCGCCCTCCGACACCGCGCCAGCTTCATCACTATTGGTGGAAAATGCGGGCTAACGGCATCTCCGCAGTTAGTTGCGGCACGTGGCGCAAGTGCCAGGCAGGACAGGCCGTCACGCCGAGCCGAGATGGACTCGTAATTTGTTCAGCGCTTTGTATTTCTCGTCGCTGATCCGCGCCGGCGCCAGTCCTAATTCATCCGCGATTTCGGCGACTGACCAGCCGGCGCAGGTCCGCTCCATGATGCGCTGCTGCCGCCGGCTCAACGTTTGGTCGATCGCTTGCTGCAACAGCTCGCGCGTCTCCCGTTGTGCCTGTTCAGCCGCTCCCCGGCGATCCGGCAGTTCCTCGTACATGCGGCCCCAGCGCTGCCGGTCGCGCTGCACTCGTTTCTTGACGGTGTCGATCGCCCGCAAGAACTCCAAACGCTCGGCAGCCTGCGCGGCGAACACTTGCGACCAATGCGCTGTCGGCACGCGCTCCAGCAGCCGCTGAAACACGTCTTGGGTGCAATCGCCCCAGCAGTCGGCCGGCAGCCGCGCGTTGCGCCAGCAGCTGGAACAATAGCGGCTGATGTCATGGACGGCGCGCGGCGCGGCAGGTTCCGCAGCACTGACCGACGGCCCCACGGCTGCAAGCGCGGTGCCCAGCACCATCGCCACCATGGCCCGGCGCGGACGGACGTGGAAACGAGTCTTCATAAGAACCTCAGCAATCTTCATTTCATCCGAGGTGCGCGCACCCTCCAGCCCCAGTGTCGCCGCACCTTATCCATTATATCGACACCCACCAAGCCCAATCTCGCCGGCCAGACAGATTTTTTTGTGGGCAGCGTGCCCTGCAGGCCTTATCATGGGCGAATTGCCTAGCCCGCATTTCTCACCAATAGTGACGGGCTGCGCGGTGTCGGAGGGCGGGGTTTCTAACCCGCCATGGCCAGACGGGTTAGAAAACCCGTCCTCCGGTGGTGAGAAATGCGGGCTATTAAGGGTTGATCCATGAACGACATGACGCGCCGCAGTTTTCTGGGCGCCGGCGGCATCGCGGCCGGCGGCTTGCTGGCCGGACCGGGCGACGCCGGCCAGCGTGCCAACAACAACGGCGCTGCGCGGTTTCGCCTCGGCATCGTCACCTACAACATTGCGGCGGCGTGGGACCTGCCGACCTTGCTGCGCATTTGTCGCGCCGTCGGGCTTGCCCCCGTCGAATTGCGCACCACGCACAAGCACGGCGTCGAACCCAGCCTCAGCGCCGCCGCACGCAAAGAAGTCCGCCAGCGCTTCGCCGACGCCGGCATCGAAATCTGGGGCTGCGGCACCGTCTGCGAATTCCATTCGCCGGACAAGGCCGTGGTCCAGCGCAACATCGAAACCTGCCGGCAATTCTGCCAGCTCGTCGCCGACATCGGCGGCAAGGGCGTCAAGGTGCGGCCCAACGATTTGCCGCAAGGCGTGCCGGTCGAACGAACTTTGGAACAAATCGGCATGTCCTTGCGGCAATGCGGCCGGACAGCGCTCGACAACAATGTCGAAATCTGGGTCGAAGTGCACGGCCGCGGCACGGCGCATCCGCCTCACTGCGCCACGATGATGCGCCATGCCGATCATCCGCGCGTCGGTCTCACCTGGAACTCCAACACTACGGACGTCGTCAAGGGATCCGTCTCCGAATACTTCAAGCTCCTGCGGCCATGGATCAAGTCGTGCCACATCAACGAACTGCACAGCGGCTATCCGTACCGCGAACTGTTTCGCCTCTTGCGCGAGACCGGCTACGACCGCTGCACGCTCGCCGAGATTCAGGACATGCCGACCGAAGCGACCGGCGAACGACTGATGCGCTATTACAAGGCGCTGTGGACGGAGTTGAATCGGGGATGAGAGATTCATGGAGATCTGCTAGAATTATTTCGTGGGAAGGGAAGCGACAGGCGAGGTATACCGATGACGACTGAGCAACTCCGGGGCGTGCGCGATGCGAATCCGTTTCGCCCGCTTACGATCCATTTGGCCGACGGTCGGTCGCTGCGGGTGCCGCACAGGGATTTCCTGTCTGTGTCGCCGGGCGGGATGACGATCATCGTCTATCAAACCGGTGAGGCGTTTAGCATCGTCGATCTGTTCCTAGTCACGGAATTGGCTGTTGACGCCCCCCAACCCACCACGAACGCTACGCAATGATCTTGTTCAGCGGATACTCAACAATCCCACACGCCCCGGCCGCCTTCAATTGCGGAATGATGTGCCGCACCGTGTTTTCGTCGATGATGGTGTTGACCGCCACCCATTTTTCATCGGACAGCGACGAGATCGTCGGATTCTGCAAAGCAGGCAGCACCTTGAGCACCGTCGCCAGGTCGGCACGCGGCACGTTCATCATCAATCCGACCTTGCCTTCAGCCTCCATCGCGCCTTGCAGCATCAGCACCAGGTCGTCCATCTTCGATTTCTTCCACGGATCGGCATAGCTCTTCTCATTGGCGATGAAGCGTGTCGTGCTTTGCAATAGCTCGGCGACGATGCGCAGGTTGTTCGCCTTCAACGAGCTGCCCGTCTCGGTGACATCCACAATCGCGTCGGCCAGGCGCGGCGGCTTCCCCTCGGTCGCGCCCCAGCTAAACTCGACGTGCGCCGTCACTCCGTGCTGCGCCAGCCAGCGCCGCGTCAGACCGACCACCTCCGTCGCGATCCGCTTGCCTTGCAGATCCTTCGGCCCCTGGATCGGCGAATCGTTCGGCACCGCCAACACCCAGCGCACCGGCCGGCGACTCACCTTGCTGAAGACCAGCTCGGCTAGCTCGACGACCTTCGCCTCGTTTTCCAACACCCAGTCGTAACCCGTGAGCCCGCAATCGAGCGAACCGTCTTGCACATAGCGCGGCATTTCCTGGGCGCGAATCAGCGTGCAATGGATTTCCGGATCGTCGATCGCCGGGTAATAGCTGCGGCTGGCAAACGTGATCTTGTAGCCGGCCTTCTTAAACAGCTCGGCAGTCGCCTCCTGCAAGCTGCCCGCGGGGATGCCGAGACGAAGTTGCTGCGACATGAAAAATTTCCTGCAAAGATCGTTTACCGTTTCGCGCTCGCAGTGAAGCGCCAAGCGACGCGGCGCTTGGCTGCGAGCGCGAAACAGCAAACAATCATTGATCGTTTCCTATTTCTTGTAAACGTCCTTCGGATCGAACACGCGCTGGCCGACCACCGTCAACTGGTCCTTGTCCACGCGGCGGAAGAAGCAGCTCTTGTACCCTTCGTGACACGCCGCGCCGCCGATCTGGTTCACTTTCAAAAGCACCGCGTCGGCATCGCAGTCGATGTAGATTTCCTTCACTTCCTGGACGTTGCCTGATTCTTCACCCTTGCGCCACAGTTGGTTGCGGCTGCGGCTGAAATAGACAGCCCGGCCGGTGCGGACCGTTTCCTCAAACGCCTCGCGATTCATCCAGGCGATCATGAGGACTTCGCCGGTCGCGGCGTCCTGGGCAATGGCGGAAACGAGCCCGCCGGCTTTGTCGAAGTTGAGCATCGCTTGATCTCTCAATAACGAATGAGCGAGAACACCTCGTGCGGCTGCAGTTTTTCCCGGCCCTTGAGAAACGACAGCTCGACGAGCACGGCGCAGCTCACCACCTTGGCGCCCGCTTGCTCGATCAGCTTGCACGCCGCCCTCAGGGTGCCGCCCGTGGCAAGGAGATCGTCCACCAGCAGCACATGCGCGCCTTGATCGAAACCATCGGTGTGTACGTGCAGCTCGGCGCTGCCGTACTCAAGATCGTATTGCAGCTTGTGCGTGCGATACGGCAGCTTGCCCGGCTTACGCAGCGGCACCAGCGGCTTGTTCATCCGCAGGGCCAGCGGCGCCGCGAACAGAAACCCGCGCGCCTCGGCGGCGGCGACGGCGTCGATCGGTCTGCCCTGGTAATGTTCGAACAATAGCCGGATCGCCTCGTGGAACGCCGGCGGGTTCGCCAGCAGCGGCGTGATGTCCTTGAATAGGATGCCCGCCTTGGGAAAGTCCGGGATATCGCGGATGAAAGGGGCCAGGTCCATAAAATACTCGGCGATGTTGTGCCAAAAACCATGGTGGGCAAAGCCCACCCTACGCTCAACTTAGAAATCCCAACGAACCAGGGCAACCATGGCGCTTCTCGTTCGCCCCGCATTGCTCGCCGATGCCGCCGTCATTTGCGAATTCAACCGGCTCTTGGCGCTGGAAAGCGAAGGCAAGATCCTCGACCCGGCGTTGCTCCAACCCGGCGTGCACAAGGCACTGGCCGACGATAACAAGGGCCGCTATTTCCTGGCGGAGCTTGACGGCCAAATCGTCGGGCAACTCGGCGTCACGTATGAATGGAGCGACTGGCGCAACGGCTGGTTCTGGTGGATTCAAAGCGTCTATGTGCGGCCCGAGGCCCGGCGGCGCGGCGTCTTCCGCACGCTCTTTCAACATGTGCTCGACTCGGCGAAGACCGATCCGCAGGTCATCGGCATCCGCCTCTATGTGGAGCGTGACAACCACGCGGCTCAGGGCACCTATGAGGCCATGGGTCTGCATCGGACGGGCTACCACGTGATGGAACGATATCCGCTATGACGGCCTGGAACAAGTTTTGCGCCTGGTGCGTGCATTTCTACACCGCCCTCGGCCTGGTCGCGGCGGGCGGGATCGCTGTCGCCATCTTTGCCGACACGCCGGCAGCGTTTCGACTCGCTTTTGCACTCATGCTGCTCGCCACGGTCATCGACGCCACCGACGGTACACTCGCCCGCTATTTCCGCGTCAAGGAAGTGCTGCCCGGGTTCGACGGCCGACGACTCGATGACTTGATCGACTTTCACACGTACACCTCGTTGCCGCTCCTGCTGATATGGCAAGCGCGGCTGTTGCCGGAGGGCCACGACGGCTGGCTCTTGGTCGCCCTGCTTGCCGGCGCCTACGGCTTTTGCCAGGTGCACGCCAAGACCGACGACGGCTATTTCCTCGGTTTTCCCTCGTTCTGGAACATCATCGCGTTCTATTTGTATGTGGTGCAGCCGCCCGGCTGGATCGTCGTCGGCGTCATCGTCTTCTTTGCCGTGCTGACGTTCGTGCCCGCGCGCTATCTCTATCCCACGCACCGCGGCCGGCTGAATCGCTGGACGAATCAGCTCGGCGCCGTCTGGTGCGTCCTCTTGATTTGGATTCTCACCAAGCTCCCGGCCGAACGAATCGATGGCCAAACCGCCGATGGCGCCACGCGCCTGCTTGCGTGGATTTCGTTCGCCTTTCCGGCGTACTACCTGGGCGTCTCGTGGTTCATCTCGCTGCGCCTGGTGCTGCGGGCGCGGCGAATGCATGCTCAACAACATGTGGACGAACGTCCGGCGGCAATCTGATTTGGTTGCAGCGAATCCCGTTATCGATCCCGCTTGCTTGCGGTTCTTCCCCTAGCGGCACGCGACGATCGACTGGAATTTGCGCGGCCGCGACCTACAAAAGCCCCGTAGTACGGGCGGCGCCCCCCCCCCGGGGCAGGCAGGGGCGGCGCCCCGCGCACGCTGCCCCGGGGCGGGGGTACGGCGGCCGCGGGCGCCGCGCCGCCCGTACTACGATCCGCGAGGCATTGATGACGCGCCTGGACGAAATCCGCAACAAGGTCGAAGCCGGCGAACGACTTTCGCCGTGCGACGGCGTCTTCCTTTACGAAGAGGCCGACCTGTTCGACCTCGGCGCGCTCGCCAACACGGTGCGCGAGCGCAAGAACGGCAACTTCGCCTACTACAACGTCAACACGCATATCAATCCGACGAACGTTTGCGTCTACCGCTGCAACTTCTGCGCGTTCCGGGCCGACCTGAAAGCGCCGAAGGGCTATGTGATGTCGGACGAGCAGATTCTGGAGCGCGCCGCCGAAGCCGAAACCCGCGGCGCCACCGAATTGCACATCGTCGGCGGATTGCACCATCAGTTGCCGTACGATTGGTATTTGAACGTCGTCCGCATCATTCACGAAGCCCGACCGCGGCTGCATCTGAAGGCGTACACGGCGGTCGAATGGGACTGGTTCGCGCGGCTGACGGGTCGGCCGACGCGTGACATCCTGGCCGAGTTCGTCGACGCCGGCCTGGGAAGCCTTCCCGGCGGCGGCGCGGAGATCTTTCATCCCGAAGTGCGCGACCTGATTTGCGAACATAAAGCCGACGCCGATTCCTGGATCCGCATCCACCGCGAAGCCCACCACCTCGGCCTGCGCTCCAACGCGACCATGCTCTACGGCCACATCGAAAAAACCATGCACCGCATCGACCACCTGATCCGCCTGCGCGCATTGCAAGACGAAACCGGCGGCTTCCAGACGTTCATCCCGCTCGCATTCCATCCCGACAACACCAAGCTCGGCCACGACCGGCAGATCAAGAAGGCCAACATCCTCACGGACCTGCGCACGATGGCGGTCGCCCGGCTGATGCTCGACAATTTCGCACACATCAAGGCGTACTGGATCATGCTCGGCATCCCGACGGCCCAACTCTCGCTCAGCTACGGGGCCGACGACATCGACGGCACGGTCGTCCACGAGAAGATCTACCACGACGCCGGCAGCGAAACGCCGCAGGAAATGACGGTCGCCGAGCTGCGCCGCCTGATCGAGGAAGCGGGCCGCGTGCCGGTGGAGCGCGACACGCTGTACAACCAGGTCGTGCGCACCGAGCAATCCTGGCAAACCGGCAAGCCGATCGCTCTCGAACTGGTGCATGCCTGACCAGCGGTGGTACCGATCTCTCAAGTCGAGTAGCATGTCTGCATGGCAGCCAAGAAGCGCTCGAGTCCGTCCACGGCCGAATTTCGCTGGGAATACGGCAAGTTGATTCCCCGCGCCGTGATTCGCCGTTATGCCCGCCAGATCGCGGAGCTATTCCAGCCGGAGAAGATCATCCTGTTCGGGTCGTACGCCTACGGCGAACCGCACAAGGATAGCGACGTGGACATCCTCGTCGTCATGCCGGCGTACGATGAGGTCAACCAGGCGGTACGGATTCGACAAAAGACGGATCACCCGTTTCCACTCGATTTGATTGTTCGGACTCCCGATGATCTGCGTTGGCGACTCGAAGAAGGGGACTGGTTCATGCGCGAGATCGTGAGCAAAGGCAAGGTGCTTTATGAAAAAACTGACGGCCCCTTGGATTCGAAAAGCCGAAAGCGATCTCAGGGCCGCAAAAGGTTTGGCAAAGCTCCGACCGCCATGTCATGACGAAGCCTGCTTCCATTGTCAGCAAGCTGCCGAGAAGTTTTTCAAGGCTCTGTTGCAAGAATGGGGTCTTCATGTACCCAAGATCCATGAACTCGACAGGCTTCTCGATTTGTTGTTGCCCCACGATGTTGCGCTTAGCAACCTGAGGCGCCGTCGGCATGGTTCACAAATGCGCACAGGCATAGGTGCTTTTCGAGACGACAGGATTTCGACACAGTTGGCACGCACTCAACTTCCTATCCCCTTGATCCATCCAATGTTACATCGAAAAAAATGTCGGCATCACATGACAGG
>ORMF012095162.1_pt1 | contig 13807 bp, 10 predicted proteins | sample 1779871 | NCBI WGS metagenome assembly ORMF01 (sample SAMEA104232316, study PRJEB22302) | groundwater metagenome | biome: forest; feature: aquifer; material: groundwater | place: USA | collected 2011-08-07 | depth 5.4 m | reverse complement strand
TCAAGCCGGACAACATCATGGTGGCCGACAACGGCCACGTGAAGGTGACCGATCTCGGGCTCGCGAAGCCTCAGGACGGCGAGGGTGACGTGACGCGCACGGGCATGATCGTCGGCACGCCCAACTACATGTCGCCCGAGCAGGCGCGTGGGACCAAGGCGATCGACACGCGCAGCGACCTGTACTCGCTCGGGATCACGTTGTACCAGCTCCTCACGGGGCAGTTGCCGTTCATCTCGGTCTCGCCCACGGTGGTGATGACGCGCCACATCACGGACGCGGTGCCGAGCCCGAAGACCGTGGACCCGGCGATCTCGGACGCGATGTGCGAGGTGGTGCTGCGCCTGTGCGCGAAGGACCCCGCGCAGCGCTACCAGCAGCCGAGCGAGATGGTGGCGGACCTGGAGGCGCTGGTGGCCGGTCGGCCGGCGCAGCGCGTGGGGTCTGCGCCGCCGGCGCCGGCGTTCCGGTTCCGTCCGTTCCACGTGCCGAACGAGGACGAGGTGTACTTCGCGCAGATCGCGATGCACAACCGGGTGGTGACGCTGCACCAGATCCAGCGCTGCCTCGAGCTGCAGGAGGCGCTCACGGAGGTGGGGTCGGTGATGGGGCTCCCGGACGTGATGGCGGAGCAGGGGATCTTGAGCCACCGGCACAAGGAGAAGATCCTCGAGGCGCAGCGGCTGCAGCCGCGGAAGGAGCCCGAGTCGTTCTTCGGGCGGATCGCGACGAAGCTCGGGCTGGTCGATCGCGAGCAGGTGAAGGAGTGCCTGGCGCGCCAGCGCGAGCTGCTCGGTCGGGGCGTGCGGCGTCGGATCGGGGACATCCTGGAGGACGCGGGCTACTTCGAGCTCAAGGACAAGGTGCGGGTGCTGACGGAGCAGGCGCGGGTGCGGCAGGCGCTCGAGAATCGGCGCTTCGGCAACATCGCGATTCGGTTCCACTTCGTGACGCGGTGGCAGCTGGAGCAGGCGCTGGCGGTGCAGGAGGAGCAGCACCAGGCGGGCAAGCCCGTGGAGCGGTTGGGCACGATCCTGGTGCGCGACGGGATGATCACGGAGCAGGCGCGGAAGGCGATCCTGCGGGGCCAGCGGCGGCACGAGATGACGGGGGAGCCGCTGGCGGAGTTGATGGCGCAGGTGATCATCGAGGGGCCGGCGCAGGACGGAGGGGCGCCGTCGATGGACGTGGACCTGGCCGGGCTGTTCGACAACGTGCGGATCAAGGGGGCGGGCGAGCAGTGTGCGTACTGCGGGCACCGGCTGCGGCCCGGGTTGCTGGTGTGCCCGAAGTGCGGGAAGGAGGTCGACCTGTCGCCGACGGACGAGCCGACGTGGGGGGGCTAGGCGGTGTCTCATAACTCGACCCGAACGAGTTGGAGTTGCGTGCTGAGACACAGCCTAGGCGTCGCGATCCCTCGGCGGGGCGAGCGGTTTGGACTGTTCGATCGCGGCGGGGAATCGGGTGGCGCAGAGGTCGCGATCACGCTAGCGTAGCTCAATTGGTAGAGCACCCGTTTTGTAAACGGGCGGTCATGGGTTCGAGTCCCATCGCTAGCACCAGAGAGCACGAGGTTCAGACACCGATCGCGGGCGTAGCTCAGTGGTAGAGCTTCGGCCTTCCAAGCCGAGAGTCGTGGGTTCGAATCCCATCGCCCGCTCCATGATGCGAGCCCTGGAACCGTGAGGGTTCCAGGGCTCAGCTAGTTTCTCGGGCGCGCGGCGGGCACCTTGGCTGCGTCGTTGAACGCAGGCCACATGTTGACCCCGTCGGTGCAGACGGAGCGCGAGGACGAGCGCCTCATCGTCCCGACCGTGGTGAACGCCGCTAATGGAAACCGCGGGCATGAGGGCTGCGCGGGCACCCGAGACGCGAGCGCTGCACGCCTCGAGGTCCAACGCGGGGTGGCGGCTTGACAGGCCGGGCGCGCACTCGCTAGCCTGCGAACCTCTCCACCTTGCGGTTCGCGCCCCTGCTCGCGCCTGCCGCCCGTCCTCCCGGCCCGCAGGATGTACTCATGCCCCTATTGCGCATTGCGCTCGTCGGGTGTCTCGCGGTTCTGTCAGCGATGGCCCAGGACGACCTGATCGCGCGAACCTACGATGTCTCCGACCTCGCCGTGCCGATCGCCGAGTGGACCGCTCCCGGCCTCGGCCATGCGGGTCGCGACGAGACGTCCAGCGCGGCGCGTGGCCTGAACGTCGGCGCCGACGACCTCTCCTGCTTCATCCAGGACCACATCGACCGGGGGTCGTGGGAGGGAGCGCGCGAGGTTCGCTGCACGGGCTCCGTGCTCAGCGTGACGGCTCCGGCCCACGCGCACGACCGGATCGCCGATCTGCTCGCCGCGCTGCGCGCGCTCGTCCGGCGCGCCGTGACGCTGGAAGTGCGCTGGTACGAAGGTCCAGCGTCGGCGGCCGAGGAGATCCTGGGGAGCGGATCGGTGCTGGACGCGGTCCGCGTCGCGGCGCTGGACGCCGCTCCGTGGCGTCGCCGTCGACTGGCGCGGCTCGCCGGCTACTCCGGCCAGTGCGTCCACATCGGCAACACGCGCCGGCTGGCCTACGTCAGGGACTACGACTGCGAGGTGGCCGAGGACTCCCAGGTGTACGACCCCGAGATCGGGTTCGTCAGCCTCGGCGTCGTCGACGAGGTTCGCCCGATCCTCTCCGCGACGGGTCGAAGCGTGATCGTCGAGTGCAACTCGGGCGCCGCCGACACGGAGGTGCCGATCGCGACGTTCGAGACGGGCCTACGCGGTGTCGACAACGATCCGCAGGGTCCGCTCGGCGTGCCGCAGGTGGCGATGCGCCGGCTGCGCAGCGCGATCTGGATGCCCGCCGGGGGACAAGCGATCGTGGGAGCCGCGCGCATCGGCGTCGACGTCCGTGTTGTGGTCGTGCGCCACGTCGTAGGCCGCGCGCCGGCACCCGAGCTGCCCACGGGGGACGGCCTGCGCGGCCCGAGGATCGTCGATGTCCGTCTCGCAGTCCATCGTCCCGCAAATTGGGTTGCGCCCAGCCTTGCGGCGCGGCTTGCGAGCGAGGGCAGCGCCAGCGCGGATGCCAAGGCAGCGGACGGGAGCGCAGCGACGGGTGACGAACGAAGGCTCGAACCCGATCCCGATGCCGCAATCGACGACGATCACTCGATCGATCGACTCTGCGAGGAGATCAAGCGAAACGTCAAGCCCGACTCCTGGGAATCCTCGGACCATCGCGATGACAATCAGCGCTGCTTGCTCATCCCGCTCTCCGGCCAGCTGTGCATCTACCAGTCCCGCGACGTGGTTGCGAAGATCGACGCATACCTCCGCGACGTCGAACGCGCCCGAAGCGTCGCCGTCCTGGTGCGCTGCCAGGTGGTGCGCGCGCTCACGGACGACGCTTCAGCGGCCGTGATCGACCTGGCGGGCGAACCCATTGGTCCGTCGCAGCGCGCCGGGTTGTTGGAGCGCATTGCCAGCGGTCGCGACTTCGAGGTCGTGTCCGACCTGACGACGGTGGCACTTCCCGGTCAGCATGCCTTCGTCGCCGACCTCCTCGAGCACAGCTACGTCTGCGACTACGATTGCGAGATCGCCACGAAGAGCAACGCGATGGACCCGGAGATTCGCATGATTCGCACGGGTCACCTCCTCGAGGTGTGTCCGACGCTCGAGCCCGCGGGAGGCGTGTCCCTCGCGCTGCGCATCGATGCCTCCCACCTGCGCGAGCTGGCGGTTCGAACCTTGACGCGAGGGCTCAAAGTCCAGGTCCCCGATGTCGACAGCCGGATTCGCTCGGCTCACGTCGTCATTCCGGATCGGGGCACCATCATCGTCGACCTGGGAAACCAGTGCTTCGCCCGCATCGAGGCTCACGTGTCGCGCGAGTCTGCGACTCCGGAAGACGCCAAGGTCGGTCCCGAGCCGAGGCCGAAGTAGCGTCGCAGTATGGCGACGATGCGTCGGCTCGTGTCGTTCGTGGCGGGCCTAGCGGGCGGTCTGGTCTTCGTGAAGGTGTACGTGATCGGCGGACCGTGGGCCGCCCCTGTGCTCGTGGAGTGCCTCGCGGCGGTCTGGCTGGGGTGGCCGCTGTGGGTGCCCATGATCGCGGTGTTCCTCCACCTGCACGCGAGTGACGCTCCTCCCAGTGGAGAGAGTCCCCGGGTCGTCTTGTATCTGCTGTTCGTATTCGGGCTGGCCGCCGTTGTGCTCGGAGCCGTGGTCGGGCTGTCACGCGTGAGCCTGCACGATTACTTTCGGGGTTGCTTGCTCGGCGGTTGATCGCCGGATCGCGAACGACTCGCGGAGCCACTCATGTCGATGATCTGTCGAATGATCGTCGGGTACTTCGACGCCCCCGAGCGGGCCGTACACAGGGACGCTCCGGTCTGGAAGTCGCTCGACTCGGCGACGGTCGCGGAGCTCGAGTCGGTCTGCGCGCCGGTGCTGGGTCGCGAGATCCACCTGGCTCACTTCGTCCGCCACGGCGTACTGGAGGTCACCGACGGGGCGATCACGGACTGGATGTTCCAGGTCGCGTGCGTCGCTCACGAGCGCTTCGGAATGGAGGCCGTCGATGACGCCCATCGGTCTCTGGTGTACCCGTGTCCCTGGGAGAGTCGCCGCGACGCCCTGGCCCGAGTCCTGCGACGGCTCCACCCCGAACGGACCGACGACGCCATCCAGACGATCGTCGACGCTCGGATGGCCCAACGCCGACAGCGACAGGACGCGGTCCTCATCTGGGCGGTGGGACCCCGGGGCGGTAAGCCACCCGTGACTGCGCGTCCGGTCGACGTTGCCCCGCCCGTCGAGGGTGAGCAGCGGGTGTACGTGGCGTACGAGCTTCCTCCGCCGGGGCAACTCCTCCGGGCGTTGGAGCAGGACGACGTCCCGGCGCTGGCCCGGTACGTTCTCGGAGTCGCCAACGTGGGCGGCAACGTCGAAACGGCAATCGCGCTGAGCACGCTCCTCTCGAGCCACTGGGACGCGATGGTCCGGGGCAACGCGATCTCGAGCTTGGGCCACATCGCGAGAGTCTTCGGCCGAGGGCTGGGCGCGCGACAGCTCGGCATCGTCCGGTCCGCGTCGAACGACCCGTCCGAGTACGTGCGCGGACACGCGGACAGCGCGCGCGACGACATCGAGCAGTTCCTCGGCGTAACGGTGTCCATCCGGGCCCAAGATTCCCTGGATGAACGTTGACACCGCAATACCGTTCTCCTAAAGTGCTAGCTCGTCGTTTTTCGGACGCACCTTGACGACGCGTCCCACCCCCACACGGTTGCTGCTGTAGCTCAGTCGGTAGAGCACGTCCTTGGTAAGGACGAGGTCATGGGTTCAAGTCCCATCAGCAGCTCCAGGTCCTAGGCCAAGCGTTGGCGCGACAGGGGATGGCACGGCCTTCGAAGTGGCGTCCGAACACGCGCGGCGTCTCGTGTGCCGCGCGGTCAGCGACTCGTTCGCAACGGCGTGGCGAAGCAGGACGTGGCAGAGCGGACCGTGGCGCCTCGACCGTGGCGCCCGGAGCGCTCGCCTGACAGCAGGCGAGCGGAACCCAGGACGATTCGGCCCCGGCAGGGGTGGACATCAAGGAGCGGTTGAGAGCGATGGCGAAGGAGACCTTCCAGCGGACCAAACCCCACGTCAACGTGGGGACGATCGGCCACGTCGACCACGGCAAGACGACCTTGACCGCCGCGATCACGATGTGCCTCGCGCAGAAAAACTCGCACATCAAGATCAAGAAGTACGACGAGATCGACAATGCGCCCGAGGAGCGTGAGCGCGGCATCACGATCAACCCCGCCCACGTCGAGTACGAGACGGACAAGCGGCACTACGCGCACGTCGACTGTCCGGGACACGCCGACTACGTCAAGAACATGATCACCGGCGCGGCGCAGATGGACGGGGCTATCCTCGTCGTCAGCGCCAACGACGGACCGATGCCCCAGACGCGCGAGCACATCCTGCTCGCTCGCCAGGTCGGTGTCCCCGCGATCTGCGTGTTCCTGAACAAGGTCGATCTCGTCGACGATCCCGAGTTCATCGAGCTCGTCGAGATGGACCTGCGCGAGCTCCTGAAGCAGTACGAGTTCCCCGGCGACGAAATCCCGATCATCCGCGGCAGCGCCCACAAGGCGATGATGAACCCGGCCGATCCGGTTGCGGCGAAGTGCATCTACGACCTGATGGCGGCCGTGGACAGCTACATCCCGGAGCCGAAGCGCGACGTCGAGAAGCCGTACCTGATGCCCATCGAGGACGTGTTCAACATCAAGGGCCGCGGCACGGTCGTCACCGGCAAGGTCGAGCGCGGCGTCGTGAAGATCAACGACGAGATCGAGATCATCGGCCTCGGCGACACCGTCAAGACCGTCGTCACCGGCATCGAGATGTTCCAGAAGACGCTCGACGAGGGACGCGCCGGCGAGAACTGCGGCGTGCTCCTGCGCGGCATCAAGCGCGAGGACGTTCAGCGCGGTCAGGTGCTCGCGAAGCCGAAGTCGATCACCCCGCACAAGAAGTTCTCGGCCGAGGTGTACGTGCTGTCGAAGGAGGAAGGCGGCCGCAAGACGCCGTTCTTCGCCGGGTATCGGCCGCAGTTCTACTTCCGCACCACGGACATCACCGGCTCGATCACCCTCAAGGGCGCCGAGATGGTGATGCCGGGCGACAACGTGCAGATCGACGTGGAGCTGATCCACAACATCGCGATGGAGGAGAACCTCCGGTTCGCGATCCGCGAGGGCGGTCGCACCGTCGGCGCGGGGGTCGTCACCAAGATCCACGACTAGCCCGAGCGCCCGTCGCAAAAGCTAGGTCGAGAGGACGTATCAACCCTAGGACACACGTTAGGACCACGTTAGGACCATGGGGCGGGCCGTTGGCCCGCTCCTCGTCTTAGGAGCGTAGCTCAATCGGTAGAGCAGCGGATTCCAAATCCGCAGGTTGCAGGTTCGAGTCCTGTCGCTCCTGCCAACACGATCGTCGCGACCCCGGCCCGACCCTGGCTCGGACCGGCGCGCGAACGGTCGGCACGGATCAACGGGCGGGATCATCGAGGCGAAGTCATGGGCAGACGAGATCGTAGACGCAAGAAGCGGGGCGAGGCGCCCCCGGCCGAGGCGGGCGCTCCGCTCGCATCCGGGTCGGGTGCCGACGCCCCGATCGCGGAGGAGCGCGAAGGCGACGCGCGCATGACCGCGCCCCTGCCGGGCGAGGATGGTGCCGGGCGCTCTTGGTACAAGCCGAAGCGCGGCCGAATCGTCCGGTGGAGCTCGTTCGGCGTGTATGCGTTCTTCGTGGTCTACGGGCTGTTCAACCTGCACGTCCACCTCACCGCGGTTGGAGACCCGGGGGTCAACCCCGACCACTGGCTCAACGCGTATACCCGCGAGGTCGTGGCGATTCCGCTGCCCGTCGTCGACGACCAGATCGTCATCACGGCCGGATTGCTCGTGTCGATCGGCCTGGGCGCGGTCGCGGGCTGGTACCTGCTGCGACTGGTCTGGCGCAACCCGCGAGTCAGCGAGTTCCTGATCGATACCCAGACCGAGCTCCAGAAGGTGTCGTGGCCCAGCCTGCCCGAGCTCAAAAGCTCGACCGTCGCCGTCGTGATCGCGGTGGCGATCCTCAGTACCTACCTGCTGCTCGTCGACATGGCCCTCGCGGCCGTGTTCTCCACGATCATCGGCACCGGGGCCTAGACGATGACCGCCACGACTCCGGAGCCCGGGGCACCGCCCGCCGAGAGCAACCCCGCCGACGCGGTCGCGTTCACCGCGATCCAGGAAGGGCCCCTGCCCGCGACCCATCGCCCCGAAGCGGGCAGTGGGGGGCCCGACGTGCCGGGCGACACCGACGCGCAGGCGGCCGCCGAAGCCAAGGCCCCGCGTAAGCAGGCCGTCAAGAAGCAGAGCAAGTCGGGCAAGCTCGAGCTTCGCACCGCGGTGTCGCGCCCGTCGCTCGAGGTCGCGCCCGTCGAGGCGCTCGCGGAAGTGGGTGTCGCCTGGTACGTGGTGCGCGTCGCGTCGGGGCGCGAGGGCAGCGTCAAGAAGGCGCTCGAGCGCAAGGTGCGGGAGGAGAACCTCGGCGACCAGATCGTCGCGATCCACGTCCCGACCGAGGACGTGGTCGAGGTGCGCGACAGCAAGAAACGCGTGGTCAAGCGCAAGCTGTACCCGGGCTACGTGATCCTCGAGATGGTGATCAACGAAGCGACGCAGAACGTGATCCGCCGGACGAGCGGGGTGGGCGACTTCGTCGCGCTCCAGCCGATGTCGGAGCGCGAGATCGACCAGATCAGCCGCGCGATCCGCATCAAGCAGGAGACGAAGACCAAGCCCGAGATCAAGATCACGCTCGCCCTCGGACAGAAGATCAAGGTCAAGGAGGGCGCGTTCGAGAACTTCGAGGGCAAGGTCCTCGAGGTCAACGCGGACAAGGGCGTGGTCAAAGTGGGCGTCGAGATCTTCGGTCGCCAGACCGAGGTCGAGCTCGAGTACTGGCAGGTCGAGGCGATCTAAGCGAAGAAGCGAGCCGATCCTGCACCGGTTGGTGCGGCATCGAGGCGCCCGCGTTTGCGCGGGTAACACACCCGCGCCAGCGCGGGCTCAGCACATTCAGCCGGGTGTCCCGGCGCGCGTGAGGGAGTGAGCGTAACCATGGCGAAAGCAATCACCGCCAAGATCAAGCTGCAGGTGTCGGCCGGAGAGGCCACGCCGCAGCCCCCCGTCGGCCCGGCGCTGGGTCAGCACGGCGTCAACATCATGGCGTTCGTCAAGGAGTTCAACGACCGGACGCGCGACCAGAAGGGCCTGATCCTGCCGGTCGAGATCTCCGTGTTCGCCGACCGGTCGTTCGAGTTCATCATCAAGACCCCGCCGGCCGCGATCCTGCTCAAGAAGGTCGCGAATCTGGCGAAGGGCTCGGGCGTGCCGCACCTCGAGAAGGTCGGCACCGTCACCAAGAAACAACTGCGGGACATCGCCCGCATCAAGATGCCTGACCTCAATGCCCTGGGCGACGAGGAGGCGGCGATGAAGATGATCGCCGGCACCGCGCGCAGCATGGGCATCGACGTCGTCGAGGAGTAGATCCGATGAGCGAGCCGGAACTCGCGGCCGCGGCCCCGGAAGGGGAAGCCAAGCCAGCCGAGGAGGGGCAGAAGGAAGCCCCGACCAAGAAGCGTCGCCATCGTCGTAAGCCGAGCAAGCGCCACGTGGACAACCGCAAGCGGGTCGATCCGGACAAGACCTACCCGCTCGCCGAGGCCGTGGCCCTGCTCAAGCAGACGACGAACGCGAAGTTCGACGAGACCGTGGAGGTCGCCGTCAAGCTGGGCATCGACGCCAAGCAGAGCGAGCAGCAGATCCGCGGCACCGTGATCCTGCCCAAGGGCACGGGCAAGTCGGTGCGCGTGCTCGTGTTCGCCGAAGGCGAGAAGGCCACCGAGGCCCAGCAGGCCGGCGCGGACTACGTCGGCAGCAAGGACCTGGCGGACAAGATCGCCAACGAGGGCTGGCACGACTTCGAGATCGCGCTGGCCACGCCCGACATGATGAAGTACGTGGGGCGGCTCGGCAAAGTGCTCGGCCCGCACGGGAAGATGCCCTCCCCCAAGGCCGGCACCCTGACCAACGACATCGCGCAGGCCGTGATGGAGTTCAAGGGCGGCAAGATCGAGTACCGCAACGACAAGCAGGGCAACCTGTGTTGCCCGGTCGGCAAGAAATCGTTCAAGGCCGAGGACCTCGTCGCGAACCTGCGCGCCGTCCTCGACCACATCGAGTCGGCGAAGCCGTCCTCGTCCAAGGGTAACTTCCTGCGGCGTGTGACGATCTCCTCGACCATGGGGCCGGGTATCCGGCTCGCGTTGTAGGAGACCCCACATGCCCAACGACCTGAAGCGCTGGATGCACGGCGAGCTCGTCGCGATGTTCAAGGACCACTCGAACGTCGTGTTCGTCGACTACACCGGCATCGACGCCGAGAAGACGCTCGCGTTGCGCCGGAGCGTTCGCGGCCGGTCCCTCGTGATGCAGATCGTGCCGAATCGCCTCGCGCGGCGCGCGCTCGACGACCTCGGGATGCGGGGCGCCGACGCGCTGCTCAAGGGGCAGACGGCGGTGCTGCTTGGCACGGGCGAGACGAAGGATCCGGTCTCCCTGTCCAAGGCGGTGCTCGCCCTCGCCAAGGAGCACTCCAAGCTCGCGATCAAGGGCGCCTTCGCGGAAGGCAAGGCGCTGGACATGGCCGGGCTCACGCGGCTTTCGAAGACGCCGTCGCGCCCAGAGCTCTACGCCAAGATTGCGGGCCTGCTCCAGGCGCCCGTCGCGGGGATCATCCGCTGCACGCGCGGCCCCGCGGAGAAGCTCGCCCGGCTCGTGCGCGACGCCGGAGAGAAGGACGTCGGCCGGAAGGACGCGCCCGCGCCCGCGTAAGCGTGGCGACGACCGCGAACGAACAACCCATTCGATCAACATAGACGTTCGCCCCGCGCCCCGGAACTTCTAGCCGGGAACGGGCGAGCAGGAGGTGTGGCAGATGACCGCAGCGGCGGAGAAGAAGGAGATTACGGTCTCCGATAGCGTCAAGAAGATCCTCACGTCGGTCGGCGCGCTGTCGGGCGACGACAAGTCCGTGCTCATGCTCGAGATGGTCAAGTCCATGACCGGCCTCGAGCTCGTCGGCGCGAGCAAGATGATGGAGGAGCAGCTCGGCGTCACCGCGTCGGGTGGCGGGATGATGATGGTGAGCGGCGGCGGCGGCACGGGCGACGGGCCCGCGAAGGCCGATGCTGCCCCCGAGAAGACCGAGTTCGCGGTCCATCTCGCGGCCCACGGTGCGAAGAAGATCGACGTCATCAAGGTCGTCCGCAACCTGACGGGCCTGGGCCTCAAGGAGGCCAAGGAGCTCGTCGACGGTGCGCCGGCCCTGGTCAAGGACGGCCTCAACAAGGAAGACACGGCCAAGTACAAGGCCGAGCTCGAGGCCGCGGGCGCGACCGTCGAGATCAAGTAGGCCCGAGCGCGGCAGGCGCGCGCGGCGGACGGCCGAGCCAGCGATGGCCCGTGCCGGCCGTCCCGTCGCGCCGTCCGCATTCGTGGGACCGTGAATTCGGCGAGCGACGCTCGTCTCGGGCGCGATTTTTGCGAGCATTTCGTTGCATCGCGACCGAAACCGGGTAATCTGTCCAGATCGGGGTCGTATTCCCCGACGAAGGTGCTCGCACGCATCCGGCCTTCTCTTACGTTCGCGTCTACCCGTGTCCGCCTGAACGTCGGACCCTTCACGGAACCGTGTAGGGTCTGTCTCAACTCCCACCGCGCGCGCTGCGTTTCGTTCGCGTCGACCTCCACCGCCCGAGACTCCGCTGCCTCGGGCTTGCCGATCTCGCCTACGTCTACGCCGAGGACCCAGGTTGAGCGATGCCCGCGCGGGCGGGGCGACCCCCGCGCGTGTGCGATGCCCCCTGTGGTCCGCGGTGCCGACCAGGGATCGGATCCGGTGGAGGCGCACGAGCGGGTCGTCGTCGCGTCCGGTGTCTGATCCGAGCTTGCGACGAGCAAGCGTCGCCGCCGTGTCGCCTCTTGACCGCATCGTCGCCTGAGTCGCTCGACCGACGAGCGCTCGATCCCACGCCACGAGGAACCGCCCGATGAGCAACCGTCCCGTCAATTCCTCGACGTCCTCGTTCGATCGCACCGCCCTGCCCGGCTGGCCCAAGCGCGTGTACGGCAAGCTCCGTGACGCCCTGCCGATCCCGAACCTGATCGAGCTGCAGATCCGCTCGTACAAGGAGTTCCTGCAGCAGGACGTGCACCCCGAGCAGCGCGACCCCGGTCGCGGTCTCGAGGGGATTCTCCGCGAAGCGTTCCCGATGGACGGAGGGCACGACGGCAAGATCAAGCTCGAGTACCTGCACCACGAGCTCTCGAAGCCGCGCTACACGCCGGACGAGTGCCGCCGGCTGCGCCTGACCTACGGGCTCCCCTTCAAGATCAAGCTCCGCCTCACGCTCGCCGATGGCGAGCAGCGCGTCGAGGACGTGTACCTGGGCGAGATCCCCCAGATGATCGGCGGCGGCGAGTTCATCATCAACGGCGCCGAGCGCGTGATCGTGAGCCAGCTGCACCGCTCGCCGGGCATCGACTTCCTCCGCGAGTGGAGCACGAACAAGTGGCTCAACAGCTTCTGGATCATCCCGGAGCGCGGTAGCTGGATCGAGTGCAACGTCAGCAAGAAGGACATCCTGCAGATCCGCATCGACCAGAGCACGAAGCTCCCGGCGACGCTGCTCCTGCGGGCGATGAGCGAGTCGTACAGCTACAACGCCGACATCATCCGCCAGTTCCACAAGACCGAGATCGTGAAGCTGGCGAGCAAGGGCGCGATCAAGAAGCTCCAGGACCGCCTCTTGGTCAGCGAGCTCTACGACCCCGAGGATCCGTCCAACGAGAAGCCCGTCTACGCGGCCGGGACCGAGATCAACGACAAGCTCGCGGAGAAGCTCATCGCGAGCGGGCTCGAGAAGATCGAAGTCACGAAGGAGACCCTCGCGACGATCGACCGCCTGATCTTCAACACGCTGTCGGAAGACACGGCGCGCACGCAGGACGAGGCGCTCGTGCAGATCTACCAGCGCCTGCGCCCCGGCAACGCCGTGTCCATCGACAAGGCCAAGCTCCTGCTCCACGACAAGTTCTACGACGAGAGCCGCTACCGCCTGGGCAAGGTCGGCCGGTTCCGTATCAATCGCAAGTTCAAGCTGTTCGGCAAGTCACCCGACGGCGAGAGCCAGACGCTCACCCCGTCGGACCTGTTGCGCGCGCTCCAGTACGTGCTCCTGATGCGCAACACCAAGAGCTACCCCGACCCGTCGCTGCTCGAGCGGTTCCCGTTCATCACGCGCCGCGTGATCAAGGGCGGCGAGCGCGACCTCCAGCACGAGGATCTCACGAAGCAGGTCGGCGAGACCGGCCAGATCAACGTCGTCGGCAAGGACCAGGAGGGCGAGTACGACATCATCAACATCGACGACATCGACCACCTCGGCAACCGCCGCGTGCGCACGATCGTCGAGCTCGCCGGGGACGAGTTCCGCAAGGGGCTGCTCAAGCTGCGGCACACGATCAAAGAGCGCATGAACACGGACATGCCGGAGAAGCTCACGCCGCGCCTCCTGATCAACGCGAAGACGATCTCGTCGGCGATCGAGTACTTCTTCGGACGCGGCGAGCTCTCGCAGGTCGTCGACCAGACGAACCCGCTCGCGCAGCTGATCCACGAGCGCCGTCTCTCGGCGCTCGGGCCGGGCGGCCTCAACCGCAAGCGCGCGGGCTTCGAGGTCCGCGACGTCCACATCAGCCACTACGGTCGCATCTGCCCGATCGAGACGCCCGAGGGCGCCAACATCGGGCTGATCAGCTCGCTCGCGGTCTACGCCACCATCAACGACCTCGGCTTCCTCACGACGCCGTACCTGGTCGTCACCGATGGCAAGATCAAGAAGGACAAGTCCGGCAAGGCGGTCATCAAGTACCTCGACGCCTACGACGAGGAGGCCGGGGCGATGTTCGCGCCGGCCGACACCGAGGTCGACCCCACGACCGGTGCGCTGATTCCCGATGCGATCACGGGCCACGTCCAGGCGCGCAAGGGCGGTGACTTCCTCGAGGTCGACCCCAAGAAGATCGAGTACCTGGACGTCAGCCCCAAGCAGCTCGTCGGCGTCTCGGCGTCGTTGATCCCGTTCCTCGAGCACAACGACGCGAACCGCGCGCTGATGGGCTCGAACATGCAGCGCCAGGCGGT
>ORMF011255348.1_pt1 | contig 13808 bp, 11 predicted proteins | sample 1779871 | NCBI WGS metagenome assembly ORMF01 (sample SAMEA104232316, study PRJEB22302) | groundwater metagenome | biome: forest; feature: aquifer; material: groundwater | place: USA | collected 2011-08-07 | depth 5.4 m | reverse complement strand
TCTTTTCTGCCGCTTGGCGCCACGCCTTATTACTCCGACTAAATTCGCACAGCAGCGAGATCTGTCCTTAGCTCAGGGGTAGAAAAGCATTGTCTTCGTTGCGCAAGGTTTGCCCCTCGCTCACAGCGTCACTTTCCCACTGCGGAATCCGGGTTCATTCAAATTGATTGTCTTCTAACATCGCCGGAGGATGGCGACAAGGTAGCACGTCGAATCTTCTGGGAACCGCTCACCAGCACCACGGAGCCGATTACCAACCCGGCGGCGAGCAGTGTGCGCGGGGTCATCGGCTCGTCGGCGAGAAAATATCCGAGCAATACCGCCACCAGCGGGTTGACGTAAGCATAGGTGGCGACCAGCGGCGTCGGCGCTACGCGCAGGAGCCAGGCGTAGGCGACAAAAGCGCAGGAGCCGATCACCGTAAGATAAACCAGCGCCAGAGCGGAGCGCTGGGAGACGGCTGCGGGGTCGAAGCTGCTCCATTCGCCGAGAGCCAAGGCGATGAATATTTGAGCGATGCCCCCGATGAGCATTTCCATTCCCGTGGCGAGAAGGAGCGAAGCGGGAAGCGGCGCGGTTCTGCCGTAAAGCGATCCGATCGCCCAGAAAATCGAGGCGAGCACCACCGCCGCGGCGCCCGCAAGGTTCTTCGCGCCGGCGTTGGCCGCGCTCCAACCGATGAGCAAGGCCGCGCCACAAAAGCCGATGAAAATGCCGAGGGTGGACTTGAGGCCGGGCCTTTTGCCACCCGGACGCAGTGTATCGATGAGCGCCATCCACAGCGGAACGGTGGCAACCAGGAGCGCGGAAAGGCTCGATGGTATGAATTGCGCAGCCCAGACAACGCCGCCGTTGCCGCCGACCAGAAGGAAAAATCCGATGATCGCCGCATTGCGCCATTCGAGCAACGTCGGCTTGGTGTCGCCTGCGGCGCGGCGCCAAACGAGCAGGCAACCGCCGGAGACGATGAAGCGGGCCGCCGCCATAAGAAAAGGCGGCGTGGTTTCGACGGCGAAGCGAATCGCGAGATAGGTCGAGCCCCAGACCAGATAGACCACCGTCAGAGCCGACCAGACCGCCAAGGGCGAAGCGCGATATTTGTTGGAAGGAGATGCAGGCTGGGTCACGCTAAGGCGCCTTCCAGTTCAAGCAGCCAGCGTTTGGCCTTGAGCCCTGACCCCCCGCTGTAGCCGCGCAAGGCGCCATTGCTAGCGACGACGCGGTGGCAGGGGATGACGATGGGGACCGGGTTGCGCGCCAGCGCCTGCCCGACGGGCCGGCTGGAGCGCGGCCGGCGCATGGCTTCCGCGACCCGATGATAGGTCCATACCTCGCCGGGGGCGATGCGGCAGGTGACTTCGAGCACAGTTTTCTGAAACGATGTTAACGTCGAAAGATCGACGGGCAGATCGAATCGGCTCCGCTTGCCGGCGAAATACTCGCTAAGCTGCGCCATGACGCGTTCCACCGACTTCGGGTTTTTTTCCAGGCGCGCGCGTGGATCGAAGCGCTCGAGAAATTCCGCTTCGCCGCGGCCAAAATCCACGGCGCAAAGTCCCTGGCCGCTCACGGCGGCGTAAAGTCTCCCCAACGGGGAACTCATTTCGCCCCACTGGATCAACGGCGCCTCATCCGTGAGCCACTTGCTGAGCCTTGCACGCGAATAGGCGAGAGCCGTCGGCGCGGGATTGCCGAGAGCGGCGCGCAACTGTTTTGCCACCGCATGATCGGTTTTTGGGATTCGCGTCGTCATCGTTACTCCTCCAGAGCCAGACGCAGGCGCCGAATCGCCTGGTAGACGTTGGCCCGCGCGCTCTCCTGCGAGCAGCTCAGAATCTGCGCGATTTCTGGATAATCCAAGTCTTGAAGATAGCGCAGCGTCACGCATGCCTTTTGCTTGGCCGGCAATTGGTTCACTAAAAAGCGCAGCCGTCGAGCGATCTGCCCCTGGGATGCCGCAATGTCGCTCGCGCTTCCATTGGCCGCCGCCGCGCTCGCCAACGCGGCTAACTTTCCACGTCCGTCTTGAATTTGCCGCAACCGGCTGTAGGCGCAGTGGGTGGCGATCTTGTAGAGCCAAGCTCTGTGATTGGTATTAGCCCGCAGGCGCGAGAAATTTCGGTAGGCGCGCAGATAGACCTCCTGCACGAGATCTTCCGCATCCGTTTTTCTATCGCTGCTCCGATCGCCCGCGAGCAAGCGCCACGCGTAAGCAAAAATCTCGTCGTGATGACGTTCGATCAGTTCCTCGAAGCGGAGTGCCATGCGGTGATCCTAATGTCCCGTCTCAGAAATTCGCGACAAAATCCTCGCCTCACTCCGCCCATAAATCTCCCCTTCCCCTCTTTTCCAAAGAGGGGTTAAAGTCCTGCGGACGAAATTCCCCCTTTGAAAAAGGGGGATCAAGGGGGATTTGAGTGCGACTTTAGCAGATGCCATGATTTGGAATTCTTTAGTGAACTTCTCAGGCACGACACTAGCCGTTAACGGTATAACCCCGAACGGGCCGCTTTGTGAAATCGGTCGGAGATAATTCCTAAGAATGGAAGTCTGCGTGGCCTTGCAGGCCCAAGGGAACCAGGCGGGAATGCCACCCGATGGGTTCCTGGCGCGGCGCCTGAAATCGGAGTCGCCAATCACGCGTCGGGCGACATATTTTTCTTTTTCAGTTCTTCGATGACATTGGCGGTCTTTACGAGCGCGCCGGCGCCCATGCCCTTGAGCACGTGAGCGGCCTTGGTGAATTGGATGTCGTTGTAAGACACGACTTCGATGCGGTTGCCCCAGGGGTCGCGGAAGTTGAGCCGATCGTTGATGCTCTTGATGCCGAGTTTTTCCAGGGCACCGAGCACCGGCTCGCGGTCATCGACGACGAAGCCGAAGTGGCGCTTGTCGTCCGGTCCCTGGGTCTTGCCGAGAGCCAATTGGATGAACTGGTCGCCGAGATCGATGAAGGCGTTTTGATCGGTCTTGCGGCGCAGCTTGAAGTCGAAAATTTTCCCGTAGAATTCCAGTGCCTCGTCCAGATCGCCGACCTCCAGGACCACATGATTGATGCCCAACGCGCGCGCCTTTTTTTCACTGCTCATGGTAAGCCTCCGTGGACTGATTTGTTTGCCCAACGCTCTTCGGTGTAAGAGATGACTATCCTATTTATTCCTTATAGCGGCTGGGAACAATAGCGGCGTTGACGATCCCAGAAGGTTGGGATGCGGCACTTTGCGTTGCGACGGGTACAGATTGTCGAGAATGCGAGGTCAGACGCTGAGGTTCGCCAACGCCTCCCCACGCACGAGGTTAGAAACGACTTAAACTGAGCCGGTTATCGATGCGGTCACACGCGAATCGACGCATGTAGTCTTCCGCTTCTATTTTGGTTGTGAAATTGCGTTGACTAGCAAATTCGACGTTATGCCCGTCAATAAAATCGATATGGCCTTTCCATGTCCACAAGTCCGTGTCCCGGTCTCGCTTCAGCATCCCGACAAAGGTCTGATTACGGTGAGAATCGGTGACTCGGTATCGGGATCGTTGCTCATTATTGATCATGACTATCACTTTAGTGCTTGGGGAGTGTCATAGCAAGCATTATTTCGCAACACACTTCAGGAAAATCATTCCTCCGCCTTGAAATCCAGCATCCCCTGAAACTCCAGCCCTTCGATCTCCTGGAGAGTTTTTCCGGCGATGCCCTGGAGATCGCCGTACATGCCGACGGTGGCTTGCATGACGCGGTCGATCTGCTCATCGCGCTTGGCCCATTGGCGCGTGATCGCTTTTTTTTCCGCGTCCAAGTCCTTTTTCATGGAAGAGAAGGCTTCAACGATCGCTTGAACTCGCTGGCGGAAGCGCGGGCCGGTGAGATAACCGTAGACCATCTCCATCTTGGTTTGCTGGCCTTCGGACGCCTGGCGCGCCGTGGCGACTTCGATTAAGGATTGACGTAGCGACATGGCGACGGGGAGGGCGACTTTCGGATCGGCAATCCAGACGCCGTCGACGAAGCCAAACGTTTCGACATCCTTGGGCAGGGCTTGGCTGATGATAACGGCGATATCGGCTTTGGCCGTCCGCTGGTCTTCGCGCAGCTTGGGCAGCCAGCCGTCGCTCCAGTTCTTGGTGCGCTTGGATTCCCAGAGGATCGTGCCACACTGCTGGCCGAGGGGGCCGATGACTCGCTGCAGCACGTCGCCGCCGAACTCGCCCTTGGGCACGGGCTGGATCGTGTCGCGCGGAAACTTCACCGTAAGCAGCGCTTCCAGCTCCAGTTCCTGAACCTCTCCTTGAAGTTGCTGCGAGCCCTGCTCGGCGCGGCGTTTTAAGTCTTCGATCTGCTTTTGCATGGCGGTGATGGTCTGGTCCTTTTCCATCACTTTCAACTTCAGTTCCTCTTCCGCTTCTTTTTTGGCTTTGTCTCGCTCGGCGCTGAGATCGGCTTGCACCCGCTTGGCGATCGTCAGCTCCAACTCACGCTTGGCATCGTCTAACTCGCGCCCCTTGCGGATCAACTCGGCTTGAACCTGCTGAGCCGCGGCAAGCTTTGCATCCCTTTGTTTCAGAATCTCCTGAAGGGTGTTGATTTCTTTAGCTTTCTGGTCGAGGTCGTTGCCGAGGACGAGTTTGGCCTTCTTCGCCTCCTCGGCGGCGATGCGGCCGCGCTCTTGTTGGAGTTTCTCGGCGACTTGCTGGTCGAATGCCGCTTTCGCCTTTTCGAGGGATTGGGCGCCTTCGGTGAGAGCCTGTTCGCGCTTCGCCATGTCAGCGTCCTTTTGCACGAGGCGCCGCTCGTAGTCGCGGCGGACGGTTTCGAGCAGCGGCGCGGCGAGGGACTCGGTCAGTTTGATTTCGAATTTACATTGCGGGCAAACAACCGTAGGTTCAGCCATCGAGTTCTCCTTGTTTTTTTAGTGGGGCGCACGGCTAAGAAAAATCTTATCCAAATTGATCTGGTCCGCCAAGTCGGATGTTCGAATTTTTCGAATCGCTGGACAACCCGGCGCGTTCCGGTTTAGAAAAGAGGAGCGAGCCGCAGCAAGACCGTTATAATCTAATTTATTGGAGGTAAGTAGATGATGCAGGTTGTGGGAAAACCAACACCGAGGGTGGAGGGCGAACTCAAGGTTACCGGAAAGGCGCAATACAGCGCTGATTTGAAGCTGCCGAACATGTTGTGGGGCAGGTGCCTGCGCAGTCCGATTTCCTACGGACGGATTAAAAGCATCGACATTAGCAAAGCGCTCCGGGCGCCGGGCGTGAAGGCGGTGATTACCGGCAAGGACGTGCCGGGTTTGAGGATCGGCCGCCGCATTTGCGACACGCCGGTGGTCGCGGACGGCGTGGTGCGATTTATCGGCGAAAAAGTCGCCGCGGTGGCGGCCGAGACGAAGTTGGCTGCGGAGCAGGCGCTTGAGCTGATCGAGGTCGAATACGAGGAACTCGAACCGCTGTTCGATCCGCTGGAGGCGATCAAGCCCGGCGCGCCGATTCTTCATCCCGATCTACTTTCCTACCGCGGGCTGCCGGTGCCGGTGGAACGATTGGGCAACATTTTTTCCTCTATCAAGTGGGGCAAGGGCGACATAGAAGCGGGTTTTAGGGAAGCCGATCTCATCGTCGAGAATACTTACACGACGCAGGTGACGCACCAATCGTACTTGGAGCCCCATGCCTGCGTGGTGAAAGCGGACCCGTCGGGAGGAGCGGAGGTGTGGTCGTGCAGCAAGACGCCTTTTGCGGTGCGCACGCAGCTTTCCAATTGCATCGGCATCGCCAAGGAGAAACTGGTTTTTTATCCTATGCACGTCGGCGGCGACTTCGGCGGCAAGGGCGGTTTCATGGACGTGCCGGCGGCGTATTTCTTGTCGCTGAAAAGCGGGCAACCGGTGAAGATGATCATGGACTACACCGAGGAATTGACCGCGGGAAATCCGCGTCACGCCTCGATCATCAAAATCAAAACCGGCGTCAAGAAAAACGGCGCCATCGTCGCGCACCATCTGGATTTTATTTTCGACAGCGGCGCCTACGGATCGATGAAGCCGGGCGGCTATCTGATCGGCGCGTCCACCTGCGCCGGGCCGTACCGGATCGCCAACTGCTTGATCGAAGAGCGCATGGTCTACACCAACAAGATTCCGTGCGGCCACATGCGCGCGCCGGGCGATCCCCAGGGTTTTTTTGCCAACGAGAGCCAGCTCGATATTGTAGCGCGCAATCTCGGCATAGACCCGGCGGAGTTCAAGCGCAAGAACATGCTGCGCGACGGCGACGAGACGCCCATCGGCCTCCACGTCTCGCATATCCGCGGCGCTGAGGCGTTGGACAAAGCGATCCAGTTGTCCGGTTACCGCAAGCCGAAGCCGAAACACGTCGGGCGCGGCCTGTCGTTCTCCGAGTGGAGCCCGAACGGCGGCGAAGGCAACGTGTTTGTGACCATCGATAAAGCGGGGGACGTCAAAGTTTCATCGCCCGTGGTGGACCAGGGCGCCGGCGTCTTCACGGTTATTGTGGAATGTGTCGGCGAAGAACTTAAGGTTGCGGCGGACCGGATCGAGTTGACCCAGCTTGACAGCACGATGGTACCGAGCGACGGCGGCGTCGGCGGCAGCCGGGCGACGCGGGTCTACGGAAACGCATCTTGCGATGCCGGCAGCAAGGCGCGCGCGGAACTCTTTGCGGTGGCCGCGCGCAAGTTGGGCGTAGAGGTGACGGAGCTGGAATTGGCAAACAGCTCCGTCGTGCACAAGAAGTCGAGACGCAAATTGAGTTTTGCGGAAGTCGTCAGGATCAACGGTTCGCCCATCAGCGCGAAGGGATACTACAAGAGCTCGGAGAAGTCCCACGACGCCTCGGTGTCGGCGCAGATCGCGGAAGTGCATGTCGACCCCGAGACGGGCCAGGTCACGCTGCGCAATATGGTCTCGGCGCACTCGACCGGCAAGGTCATCAATCCCCTGATGCACCAGGGCCAGGTCGAAGGCGGCGTGGTGATGGGCCTGGGCTTCGCATTGACGGAAGAAGTGATGTTCGATGGCGGAAAAATTACCACGACGAATTTCGGCGAGTTCAAAATTCCCAACATTACGGACATACCGCCGCTCAAGACCGCGGTCATGGAGAACGTGCCGGCGGGACCGGGGCCGTACAACAGCCTGGCGATCGGGGAAGTGGCCAACGTGCCGACGGCGGCGGCGGTGGCCAACGCGGTGGCGGACGCCTGCGGTGTGCGCATCACCGATCTGCCGGTAACGTCGGAGAAGGTGTATAGGGCACTGAGAGCGCGGAACGCGTCGTAAGGATGATGGATGAGCGCGGTTCGGTCTGAGCCGCGTAAATTGTTCAAAGATTAAATTTAGGGGAGACGGGGAGTCGTCAGATGAAACAAAAAATCCCCTGCTCTTGCTGGTGAGCTATCTGCGCGCGTGGCTCAAAGGCATGGGTTGGGTGAAAGAGCCGGCCAACCGCGAGGCGGCGATTAAAATAGTTGGCGCCGAACTGAAGCTCAATCCCAAGCAGGCGGCGGCAAGCGTCGATGAACTTTCCCATACCGGAAACTTGAACCTGTCCGGTTTGCAGGTCGTGCTCGATCTTCGCAATCAGTTCGGCTTCAAGCTTGCCAAGGGTGATAAGTTGCCGGTGTACTACGACGCGGCGTACTTCAATGCGGCGAAGGGGAAATGATTCGACTTCGGTTCAAAGTTCAAGGGTTCAAGGTTCAATGTAATTTCCGGAAGCATGATCCGAACTCGGACCTTGAACAAATCTTAGTATTCGAACCCGTAGAGTCCCGCGCAGTTGCCCCACAAATATTGTGTGCTTGGCCTGATCGCTGAACGGGAGCTTCAAAAACTCTCCACGGCGTGCGGATACTTGACGTCCAAATGCGAGTAGTCGGCCGAGAAGACGATGTTGTCTTCCAGGCCGAAGTCGAGAAGGTTTTTCGCCACCACCTCGTCGCATTCGATCGAGCCCCAACATGGCGCTGAACGTAGTCCAGCGGTTGGAGTTTCAGGCCCGCGTGGTCTGCCATGCCGTGTGTCTCCTGCTCACTCCCGCCTATCGGACCGCAAAAAAAATGCGATTACAATCAGCCCCACATGAAGAACCGCGATTAGGAAGAACAGGTCTTGATAAGCGCGCGTCAATGCTTGGCTGACGAGCGCGTGGGCCAGCAAAGACTGGGCCCGCGCTTCCACGGCGAGGCCGAACTGACCGGCCTGGATGAGGAGGCCGCGGATCTGAGAGAGCGCCTGAAAGCGCTCACTAACGGTAAACGCAGCCCCTTGAAGGGGAGGGATGGATTCAAGGTTGAAATAAGCGAACCTCTCGAGAAGAAAACTCATGACGCCGACGCTAAAAGCCTCCCCAAGTCCCCGAGTCATGCCGATAATTCCGCTTCCCATGCGGGCTTTACCCTCCGGCAATGCCGCTAACGCGACCGTATTGAGAGGCGCGTTCAAAGTCGACTGCCCAACGCTCTTGAGGCACAAGAAAAAGAATATGAATGGCACGCTGCTCCATAGCGTCATCGTGGACAAGCCATAGATCGCGACGACGAGAATTAAGAAACCCGTAACGATAGGAAGGCGCGGACCAAGCCGGTCGGTAAAACTTCCGGCCAATGGAGACCAGATGCCTGTGATGAGGGCTCCGGGGAGAAGAAAGATGCCGGCCTGTGTGGGGCTGTAGTTGAGGGCTCGTTGAAGGAAGAGCGAAACCAGAAAATTGGCGCCGCGAAACCCGAAGACGCGAAAGAAGATCAAAAGATTCGCCAAGCTGAAGTTTAAGTCGCGAAAGTAGCGCACTTCTAAAAACGGCTGTTTCATTCTGAGTTCCGCCACAAGAAAAAGAACGAATAAAGTCGCAGATGAAGTAAAAAGGCCGACGATGAACCGGCTTCCCCAGCCTTCTTCCTGCCCCAGGCTCAGAGCTAGAAGCAGCGCGATAGTCGCCCCGGTCATCGTGAGAAGGCCGAAGCCATCGAGAGGCGCCGCTACCGCTTTGGATTTGTTACCTGGGAGAATGTAATAGCCGGCGAGAATGCTCAGCAAACCCGTAGGGAGATTTATGTAAAAGATGGCCCGCCAATGGACGTGTTCCGCCAAATAGCCGCCTAGGAGAGGCCCCAAGAAAGGGCCCAAGGACCAACCGGTCATGAAGAGCCCCATCGCTAAACCTCGTTCGTGACGCGGAAACGCCTCGAACATGATGGCCATCGAAACGCCCAGAAGCGGTCCCGCGCCTACCCCTTGGACGATGCGAAAGAAGATCAACGACTCCACATTCCAGGAAATAGAGCAGAGTAACGATCCTACCGTGAACACTGTCGTGCTTAAAATGAAAACATTGCGATCTCCTATTCGATCCCCCAACCAACCGACGGAGGGGATGAGCACCGTCCGGGTAATCATGAAGCCGGTCAAAACCCACTGGATGCGATTCAAAGAAGTTCCGAACGATGACATCATGGTGGGGATAGCGATATTCACCGCCGTCACGCTCAAGCCTACCGATAGCGTTCCCAAAAAGAGGGTAATGGCGATCCACCACTTGCGAAAATCGTCGGGACTTTGCGAAGGAATCTGAGCAGGCTCCATCGGGCTTGCCTCAATGGGAATTCTTTTTGATCCGCACCACCGCCAACATTCCTACTTTCAGCAACCCGTTTTTGTTTGCGACCGATATCTTAACCGGAAGCCTTTGTGTCGACTTGATAAACTGCCCTGTCAGCTTCTGCGGTGTAAACAAGGAAAACTCCGAAACCGTGGCACTGCCCACTTCTATCACTTTGCCTTCAAATGTCTGATCTGGATAGGAATCCACGTTGATGGTCACTGGGCTGCCGGGCTGAATAAAGCGAATCTCGGTTTCTTCGACATTGGCTTCGACCCAGTAGCGGCTGGAATCGACCACCATGAAAATCGGCTGCCCGACTTGAATCACTTCCCCCGGGCGAGCATTTTTCTTCACCACCACGCCGTCAACGGGACTGCGAATCGTTGTCAGTTGCAGCTTGCGATGTAGGTCGGCCAGCGCACCTTCGGCTCGCCGGGCATCTGCTCTGCGGGCCTGGAGATCCGCCTCCATAACATCCGTTTCTCTGGACTTTATCCGAGTCAAATCCAACGTGGACTCTCCTTCTTTGATTTTCTCCTGTGTGGCGGACATCTGCGCCTCCGCTTGGCGTAGGCTAGTCTTTGCACGGTCCAATTCCTGCTCCGCTACGAGTTCTCTTTCAAAGAGCTTCTGATTCCTTCGCCAGTCATCTTTCGCCTGCGTTGCATGGGCGTGCGCATCGTCGAGATGGTAGCGCAATGCTCTGAGCGCGGCTTCGGCTTTCGCCACCTCCTCCTTCTGCCTCGCTACGTGCAATTCGATCTCCTTTGCCCCTTGCTGCGCCTTGCTACGCAAGCGATCCACCTCCGCCTCGGCTTGTTGCAAGTGAATCTCCAGCTCCCGACGATCAAGCGTCGCGAGCACCTCGTGCCGGGCCACCGCATCTCCTTCCTCTTTCCGTAGTGAATCGAGTTTAGCGGCCAACTCCGCGCTCACGGCCACGATCTCGGCTTTGATGCGGGCGTCATCGGTGGAGACGTATGCCGTGGATCTCCACCACCAAACCCCGAACCCGCCAGCGATGGCAACAAAGGCTGCCGATACGAGGAGCGTCGTCCATGTTTGGTATTTCATTTTCAATGTCGGCACCGCGGTTTCCGGCAAGCCCCCGGGTGTTCAGTCGTTTAGGGTTTAGGCAGTACCATCTCTCTCTGGCGTTGCGGTCTGAGCTTTGTTAGCTGCCAGATTTTTGTGATGCAGCAGTGGGGCGCTATCCGTGCGCGATGGCCCGTAGGGCGATTGATCAAGCCCACATAGGTTATGCTTTCTATAAGGCCAGTAACCCTTTGTCCCGCGATTCTTGCATTCTAGCAGAACACCATCATGCGGGGTCAAGCCCGTTCTTTTGTGGAGATCCCCGGGCGAGACCGGGGCACCACTTTCGTCGCCCTTCGACTCGCTTCGCTCGCTCAGGACGACCCGTCGATTTTCAGGCAGAATCCCGAGCAAGTGGCCCCCGGCCATGGCCGGGGGCCGAGTCGAGGGGTCGATCCCACGGAAATCACACGTTCGTGTCTGATATAGTTTCTAGGCACAAATGCGGGATGTAGGCTTAGGAGCCGGAGTAGGGGTAAGGGTTGTGGCTCTCTAGCCCACCCTCACCTTAACCCCTCCAATGGAGGGCAAGGATAGACGTTATGGAAATTAAACTCACGATATTGGGACGCGTCGTTAGCGCAATGCTTTTTGGACGAAGCTAAAGTCAAAAACTTTGCTCGGCGGGATTTCCTTGCCGGTCTCGCCCAGGCTTTTCTGCGTGAATTCGATGGCGCCTTTCATCCAGGCATCGTCTGCGGAGCCGTCGACGGGAAGGCGACTCAAGTAAAGCTCGAAGAGCGCTTCGTTCAGGGCCGGGTCCTTGATGCTGAAATAATCAGAGAGAATCTTTATCGCTTCGGCGCGATTCTGCCGGGCGAACTGGAGGCCGCGCACGCTGCCTTTGACGAATCCGAGCACATCGTTCGGGCTGGTTTTTATTTTTTCATCCGTCACGCCGATGCCTCCGGTCGGATAGGTCGGCATGTAGTCGCCGGAATAGGCGAGCCGGTTAAAACCCTCGCGTTGCAGAATCAGCGGCCTCGGCGGGGTGAGCAGCGCGGCGGCGATGCGGCCGGTTCTCAGCGCCAGGACTGTGTCCTCCTGGCCGCCTACGACCAGGCTAATCACGTCTTTGTTGGGCGTGAGGCCGTGCTTCTGGACGATTAACTGGGTGAGCAGATCGATGGCGCCGCCGCGCGAAGAGATGCCGACGATCTTGCCTTTGAGGTCCTGGACCGAGCGAATATCCTTTTGGGCAATCATGTCGAATTGCGGTTTGGCCGAAGCGATGAAGACCAATTTTACCGGGAGCCCGCGCACGGCGGCGGCGACGGTGGACCCGGATGCCGAAGTGAAATCCACCGAGCCGCCCAGTAGAGCCTGCATGCCTACCGCGCCGCGAATGAAAATAAACTCCGGGTCGAGCCCTTCGTCGCGATAAAAACCCTTGACCTGGGCGATCCTGAATGGAACCTCGGCGATGGAAACGGCGCTGACGGAGAAGCGCACTTTCTTGGGCTGCGCCGACAACGGACCGGCGAAAACCAACAACAGACATAGAAGGGTCGTGGAATAGACTTTAGCGCGCATCGTAGTGATTATTGCCCCGTACCATAATGGGGCCCGATCGCGCAACAAGCAAGAAGGTTTTTCAGCAGAATCTTTGCTAATTTCTGAGGGGCCCCAAAAATCAGTTATTCCCTTTTCCCGCCCCAAGTTGATTAACGGCGACAAGCTTTCGGTGTACTACGACCCGGCGTTCTTTGACGCGGCGAAGGGGAAGTAAAAAAATTCCGAGTTCCAGGTTTTCGGCTAAGCAGGTGGGTGAAAATGTAGTTACTATACCGCGGTGAAGCAAGGAGTCTTGCGAGAATCCCGTCGCAGAGGCTCGGCGTCAATCCATCCACGCAACTGGCCGGAGGCATTCCCGAAAGACGCTCAGTAGGCGCGCGCTCCTTATTATTGGGCAGGACTTGTGGACGTACGACGTGAGGCATTTCCGTCAACAACACTTTCCCGGTCCTAAGAGACTGCAAACGGATCGCAGGGTTGCTCGAAAGATAATGGCAGAGCAGTTTAGCGTTGATCCGAAGTAAGAAAACCCTCATTCTTTTTCTTATTTCCTGGAATGAAAAGCCTTTGCCGTGAGGGTCAAGGGGGAAGGAATCGGACAAATGGTGCTGGCATATTACTTGCTCGCTATCCAATTGGAGTTTTCGGTGGCGGAATCTAGAAAGCGAGTTCCTATCATTTTAGGTCAAAGAGAATCCGCGTTTCTGCCGGCACTATTCGAATGTCCACAACGGCTTCACGGTTAAAATGAATATTTCGAGCCTAGTGATGCACGTCCAGCCGCAGTGCGCAGAGCATGTGCGAGCGCAGCTTGAACAACTGCCCGGTGTCGAAGTCCACGCCGTCACCGCGGAAGGCCGCCTGATCGTGACCGTGGAAAAACGCGACGACCTGGAAATGACGCGGGCGTTCGAGCAACTGGGCGCGATCCCCGGGGTGCATGCAACCACGCTGGTCTATCACCATTCTGAAACACTCGATGACGAATCACCTGCAAAGAAGGAGAGCGAGCCATGAGCATGACGCGACGCGATTTCATCAAGTCGAGCGCCGTGGCGGCGGCCGCTGCGGCGGCGGACATCACGATCCTGGGCCTCAATGAAGCATTGGCGGCGGCCGCGCCCGACAAGAGCATCCGCTGGGACAAGAGCGCGTGCCGCTATTGCGGCGTCGGCTGCGGCGTCCTGGTCGGGGTCAAGGACGGACGTGTGGTCGCCACCCAAGGCGACCCCGACGCGCCGGTAAACCGCGGGCTGCTCTGCATCAAGGGCTCTTTTCTCGCCAAGATCCAATACGGCAAGGACCGGCTCACGCGCCCGCTGCTGCGCATGAAGAACGGCAAGTTCGACAAGAACGGCGAGTTCGCGCCGGTCTCCTGGACGCAGGCTTTCGACATCATGGAAGAAAAGTGCAAGGCCGCGCTGAAAGCGAAAGGCCCGACTTCGGTCGGCATGTTTGCATCCGGCCAATGGACGGTCTGGGAAGGCGTCGCCGCCGCCAAGTTCATGAAAGCCGGGCTGCGCTCGAACAACATCGATCCCAACGCGCGTCATTGCATGGCGAGCGCAGTCGCAGGCTTCATG
>ORMF010145377.1_pt1 | contig 13812 bp, 14 predicted proteins | sample 1779871 | NCBI WGS metagenome assembly ORMF01 (sample SAMEA104232316, study PRJEB22302) | groundwater metagenome | biome: forest; feature: aquifer; material: groundwater | place: USA | collected 2011-08-07 | depth 5.4 m | reverse complement strand
GAAGCCATTCGTGATTTGCTGCGGCGAAAAAGCAACCGGCAGCGCGAATTCCCCTCCGTAGCTGGTCAGCGTACAGCAGTATCCGAGCGCGGGGACGCGGGTGCGCGGAAAGCCGCTGAAACTGGAATCGGTCAGCGCGCGTGTCAACTGGCGCGCGCGATCAGCGCGGAAGTTCATAAATACCACCACATCGCCGTCGCGCATTTGCACGGGCGATCCGTCGGCGGGTACGATCGCGGTTGCCTGAACGAATTCGTCGTTTTCGCCGCGTTCATAGGCTTGATCGAGCGCAGCCAGCGCATCGGCCGCCCGGTAGCGCGACTCGCCCAGCGTGAGCAGATCATAGGCAGCGCGCACGCGTTCCCAGCGCAGGTCGCGGTCCATTGCGTAATAGCGTCCGATGATGGAGGCGATTCTTGCTGCTTTGACCCGTTCGCATTGACGCTGTAACTGCTCGAGCGATGCAGCGGCGCTGCGCGGTGGTGTGTCGCGTCCGTCGAGGAACGCGTGGACGCAGATATCCTTGACGCCGCCCGCTGCCGCCATTTCGACCATTGTCGCGATTTGCGCCTCGTGGCTGTGCACCCCCCCGGGTGATTGCAGGCCGAGAATGTGCAGTGCCGATCCATTTTCGCGCGCGGTGGTCACGGCCTGAATCAACACCGGATTGGCAATAAATTCGCCGCTTTCGATCGCGGCCTGGATGCGCGTGTAATCCTGATAAATCACACGACCGGATCCGATGTTGAGATGACCGACTTCCGAATTTCCCATTTGCGCGGCGGGCAAGCCGACCCATTTTTCGGAAGCGTCGATGGTGGTGTGCGGGCAGGATTGCCAGAAGTAATCCCAGTGCGGTTTGCGTGCCTGGCAGATCGCGTTGTAATCGCACGCCTCACGGTAGCCGAAGCCGTCGAGGATAATCAGCAGCACCGGCGTTACGTTCATGATTTTTAATACTTTCTTTGCCTGGGCAAAATGCTGTATCATTTTATTCTATTTTGTTGATAAGCGCTCCCGGGGCATGGTCCGACCGCCGGATTAATTGACCGGCTTGCCGTTGCCTGCCCCTCCGTTTTGTTAGAATGCGCGGCTTTGACCTGATTGGACCCCGCCAATGTCAGCTTTCGATCTCTCGTTCTTTGCCTTCCTGCAAAAGAACCCGATGCACATGATACTGTTCGGCACCGCGGTGGTGACCGGCGGCATGCTGCTGTGGCCGCTCGTCAACCGGCTGCTCGTTGGCGGCACGCAGCAAATCGGCACAACCGAGGCGGTTCAGCTCATCAACCGCCGCGACGCATTGGTGCTCGATGTGCGCGACAAGGCGGATTTTGCCGCCGGCCATATTCCGAACGCGCGCAATATTCCTCAGCCGGAGTTGCACGGGCGCCTGCGGGAGATCGAAAAATTCAAAGCGCGACCGATCGTCATCAGCTGCCAGTCCGGAATGCACTCGGCGGCGGTATGCAACACGCTCAGAAAAAATGGCTTCGGTGACGTTTTCTCGCTGCGCGGTGGCATCAGAAGTTGGGCGGAAGCCAATCTGCCGGTTGAGAGGGGATGACCTGAATGAAATGCGTGGGGACTACGGCATGGCCGCAGTAAAAATGTACAGCAGCGGCACTTGCCCATACTGCAGACGGGCGGAGCGCCTGCTGACTTCAAAAGGCGTTACTGAAATTACCAGGATCCGTGTCGATCTCGAACCGGCACGACGTGCGGAAATGTTGGAGCAAACCGGGCGCCGTACCGTGCCGCAGATATACATCGATGAGACGCATATCGGCGGTTACGACGAACTTGCTGAGCTCGATCAGGCCGGCAAACTCGACGCATTACTGCGTGCCTGATATTCTGAATCGAGGAATTCAATGAGCGAAGCTTTGCAGCCGATATTTGCAATCGAGAAAATTTATCTCAAAGATCTGTCGGTCGAGGTGCCGAATGCGCCGGAAGTTTTTCTTGAGCGCGAAACACCTACGGTCGGCGTCAATGTCAGCAGTAATAACAGGGCGATACAGGACGGATTGTTCGAGGTAGTGTTGACCGTCACCATTACCGCCAAGATCGAGGACAAGACGGTGTTTCTGGTGGAAGCAGCGCAGGCCGGCGTATTTGAGATTCGTAACGTGCCCCAGCAGGACATTGGGCCGCTGCTCGGGATTGCGTGCCCGAACACGCTGTTTCCGTATGTGCGCGAGACGATTTCGGCAGTGACCACGCGCGCCGGATTCACGCCGGTGGTATTGGCGCCGATGACGTTCGAGGGAATTTACCAGCAGCAAATGCAGCAGATGCAACTGCAGCAAACGCAATCGCAGCCCGGCGCAAAACCGAACTGAGCCTGCCATGACCGTGCTGATTCGTTGTTCCCTGGCGATCGGCGCGGGTATGATTCTGCTTTTCGCGTGTGGCGCCGCGCGCGCCGCCGACTTTCGTTCTATCGCCGAGAACGCCGCGGTGCTCTACGATGCGCCGTCGGCCAGGGCGAAAAAGCTCTACTTGATGGGAAAAGACTACCCGGTCGAGGTAATCGTAGTGCTTGAAGGCTGGACCAAGATCCGTGAAGCGGGGGGCGAACTGGCATGGGTTGAATCAAAAAGCCTGAGTACGCGCCGTACGCTTATGGTCAATACCCGTATCGCCGATATTCGCCAGGCGTCCGATGACCAGGCGCCGCTGGTGTTCCAGGCGGAACAAGGTGTGCTGCTCGATCTGGTCGAACTTACCGGCACCGGCTGGGCGCGCGTTGCGCATCGTGACGGGCAGAGCGGATACATCAGGCAGAGCCAGGTCTGGGGCTTATGAAACTGGCGGTGCTCGGCGCCGGGGCGTGGGGCACGGCGATCAGTATCAGTCTGTCCCGCCGTCACGCCGTCACGCTGTGGGCGCGCGATGCGCAGCTGGTGCGCACGATAGACGCGACGCGCACCAATCCGCGCTATCTACCTGGTTTCCGCATACCGGACGCGGTGGCGGTGACTGCGGAGCTCGCCGTCGCGCGTAATGATTGCGACCTGATACTGGCGGCGATTGCCACTGCAGGATTACGGCCGACGCTGCGGCAGCTCGCAGCTACCAGCAACGCGATACCGCTGATATGGTTGTGCAAGGGGTTTGAAACCGGATCGGCGCAATTGCCGCATCAGATTGCGGCGAGTGAGCTGCCTTCGCCGTTGCCTTGCGCAGTGTTGTCCGGCCCGAGCTTCGCCACCGAGATCGCGCGCGGCCTGCCGGCGGCGCTGACGCTCGCGAGCGGCGACCCCGATTTTGCGGCGCGCATCGCTTACGAGCTGCACGACAGCGTGCTGCGCATATACTCGAGTGACGACGTGATGGGGGTTGAGGTCGCCGGCGCGGTAAAGAACGTGATGGCGATCGCGGCCGGCATTTGCGATGGGCTTGGTCTTGGCTGCAACGCGCGCGCCGCGCTGATTACGCGCGGACTGGCTGAAATGACACGCCTCGGGCTGAGGCTCGGCGGACGCCTCGAAACATTCATGGGGCTGGCCGGGGCCGGTGACCTGATACTGACCTGCACCAGCGATCTGTCGCGCAATCGCAATGTGGGGTTGCAGCTTGCGCGCGCGGTCCCGTTGCCGCAGGTGCTGCAGGCGCTCGGACACGTTGCCGAGGGCGTTTACACCGCTCGCGCCGTCGATCGCCTGGCGCGTGAGATCGGCGTTGACATGCCGATTACGCGGGCAGTATGCCGCGTAATGGACGAGCACATTCCGGCAAACGAGGCGGTGCAGGAACTGTTGCAGCGCGACCCCAAGCCCGAGCGCCGGTAGCACGGAGCATCGCGGCAGGCTGAGATATTCCAGCGCTCAGTTGAGACTGGGCAGATACTTGAACCACGTGGAGCGCGCCATGCTTTCCGCCGCGGTCAAGGTGTTATGCCTTCCGAGGTAGATGCGGTACACCGTGACGCCTTTGCGCTGTGTGGTCACGATGAACGTACCCGCCCAGATTTTCTTCAGGGTATCGAGGTTTTCCTTGGCCAAAGCTTCGTTGCCAAAGGTGGCGTAATAGACATATACCCCCCCTTTGTTATCCTGGACGATCATGTTCTCACGGCTCAACTGGGGCAACTTAACCGCCGTGTTGGGAGGGAGATTGGCCAAGCCCGAGAGCTCCGGGTTGACACCCAGGATAATGTCCTGGACCGTATCATTCCATGCCCCGTATTTTCTGGATGCCGCAAGGCTGATATCAAGTTCAGGTGTAACGGTGACCGTCTCTACGCGCGTGATCCGGGTTGGGTCGACCGGAAACGGGACGTCCGCGGCATCGGCTGCCGGCGCAGGCGGGCTTTTTTGATAAGACTCCGGCGCGCTGCGCGGACGCATGGAATCTGCGGACGCAGGCGCGGACTCAGGGGGCCTGGCCTGCTGGCTGGCCTGCTGGCTGGCCTGCTGGCTTGACCCTTTCCATAACTTCATGAAATCGGACGACGAGAACTGTTGCATGAACCATACGCCGGCGCCCAACGCGAGTCCGAACAGCAGCGCCGGCACCGCAAATGGCCACCGTGACGATGTCGGCATTTGCTCCCTGCTTTCCCGTTCTCCGGCCTGCGGCAGAATAAAGGGCGGCAGCGGCACCGCGTGGCCCGACGGTGGACCATAGGACGAGGGCGGATTAAAGGACGGCGGCAGATTTAAGGGCGGCGGTGGCATTGCGTGGCCCGCCGGCGCCCGCGGGGGAGTGGAAACTGCGGCAGCGGCAGGCGGGATTGCTTTTGGCGCAGGCGCTGCCGAAGTCTGCGTGGGGGGGCGCAGCGTTGCAATCACTTCCCGCGCGGATTCAGCGTCCACGAAAAGCGCGCTCTTGTGATACGCGGTCAGCAGGCAAAAATCACACAGGTGGTTGATTATGCGCGGAATGCCCTGCGAGGCGGGATAAATAATATCTATGGTTTCAGGGGGAAATAGCGCCACCGATCCCCGTGCAACGCGCAGGCGATGATAGATATAAGCCTCGGTTTCCTGACGGTTCAACCTGCTCAAATGAACCGCAAGACCGATCCGTTGCTCGATCTGGCGCATGGAGTGCCTGCCGAGCATCGTCGAGAGTTCGTCCTGCCCCAGCAGGATGATCTGAATGAGTTTCCGGGTGGGCGTCTCGATGTTGGAGAGCAGTCGTATCCCTTCCAGGGTGCGCTCAGCCAGTTGATGAGCTTCGTCTATCACCAAAACCACCCGCCGCCCGCTCTCGTCGAACTCTATGAGGCGTTCTTTTACAGCGCTCATGGGGGAGGTGTCGGCCGTACTCACCGCTGTTACACCGATGGCGCTGCGAATCGCGTTCAGTATTTCTTCGTGCGCAACCCACGGGCTGTTGATCTCAACCACAACGTGCTGGTTTCCCAGTTCGGCCTTCAGCGCTTGTACCAGCGTGGTCTTGCCGGTGCCTACGTCTCCGGCAATGAGAATGAATCCCTTTCGCTCCTGAACCCCGTAGAGCATCGCAGCAAGCGCCTCACGATGGGTTTGGCTGCTGAAATAAAATGCGGGGTCCGGGGTATTTTGAAACGGATAGTTCTCAAAGCTGAAATAACTTTGATACATATGGCCTCAAGATGGCGAAATGAAGCGCATTTCGGCGTTGCATTTGTTATTGACGCGATTCATACCATGTAAATTTTAAGGCTCTGGCAATCTCTCCACCGCTAGGCTCTCAATCGCAGGCGAACACCGTCCTGCGAATTCCCGGATAATACTATCAGTTTTACCGTTTCCGTCGGTCCCAAGCCAACTTTTTTCTCCCCTATGGCAATAGTTCTTATGGTGCTGCCACTCAACGTTGCTCATTCTACGTGCTCCACAGGTCGAGCGTCTCTGCGCAATCCGCCGCTTCGACCGGTCTGCGGTCAATGCGGATGGTCCGGAGGTTGGGTGCGGCGTTACTTTTCGCTCTTGCGCGCGTCGCTGCCGCCTTCGATAGGCCGCGACAGGACCGCTCCCCGGAGCGTGGCATTGCATCGCGGTTGTAGAACCCGGGGAGTTCGATCAGCGGGGTCTGCAGCAATTACCTTAATGGGCAGGAGGTTCTCTTCGAAACCAGGAAACACAAACAAATTCTTTACATTGCATATAGTTGCTGATAGTATTTAATGTAGTTTATCAATATGGGCTCCACGGCATCAAGATATTTGCCACGCGAATGGAACTCAATGGCAATAAACGCGGATAAGACGCTCGTCTTGGTGACCGGCGGTGCGGGGTTTATAGGCTCGCACACGGTGGAGCGATTGCTGGGACTTGGCGTGCCGGTTCGTTGCCTCGATAATCTTTCCAGCGGCAAACTGTCCAATCTCGATCTTACGAAGCCACTGCTCGATTTTATCGAGGGAGACGTCCGTGACCGGCATCTGGTCGGCCGCATCATGTCCGGAGTCACCCACGTTGTGCACCTTGGCGCTCAGGTGTTTGTCTCCGCGTCGGTAGAAGATCCGCCGGAATCCGCCAGCCACAACATCATGGGTTTCGTGAATGTTCTGGATGCCGCCCGAAAGGCCGGGGTCAAACGGCTGGTGTATGCCTCGTCGGCTGCCGTCTATGGCACTCCGGCAGAACTTCCGTTGAAAGAGACCGCGCCTCTCGCCCCGCTCTCGCCGTATGGCCTGGAAAAACGTATCAATGAAGACTATGCGGCCATGTTCGGCAGTCTCTTTGGGTTCTCCAGTCTTGGGCTGCGCTTTTTCAACGTCTTCGGACTTCGGCAGGACCCTTCCTCTCCGTATTCCGGCGTCATCAGCCGTTTTGTCGAACAGATGATAGGGCATCATCCGATCACTCTCAACGGAAGTGGTGAACAGACGCGGGACTTCATCAATGTCAATGACGTGGCCAAAATCATTGCTACGGCGCTGGTGGGTGGTAATGGTAGTACCGGCGTGTGCAATGTGGGGCGGGGGGAGCGGGTCTCCCTACTTCAACTCATCGATACCTTGGCGGAAATTGCGGGATACCGCCCGCAGGTTTCCCACTTGCCCCCGCGCCAAGGGGATATTCAGCATTCCTTCTGCGATCCGGGCTTGCTCCGGAAAGAGCTCGGTGTGGCTCCTGAAGTCGGCTTCGCGGAAGGGTTAAAACTGCTATATGACGCAGAACTCCAGGCTAAATGCGAGGTCCCAACGTGAAAGATATCAGGCGCAAGCACGTCTTGGTAACGGGCGGGGCAGGATTCCTCGGCTCCCATCTGTGCAGGCGATTGCTGGAACAGGGGCACGACGTTCTATGTGTGGATAACATGTTTACCGGAACGAAGGACAATATCCTGCCACTGCGGGACAGTCCGCATTTCGAGTTCATGCGGCACGACATAACGTTTCCACTGTATTTGGAGGGGGAGGAAATCTACAACCTGGCCTGTCCGGCTTCTCCGGTCCACTACCAATTCGATCCGGTGCAGACCACCAAGACCAGCGTCCACGGCGCCATCAACATGTTGGGGCTGGCCAAGCGGGTCAAAGCCAAAATCTTCCAGGCATCCACCAGCGAGGTTTACGGCGATCCGCAAATGCATCCCCAACGCGAGGAATACTGGGGGCGGGTCAACCCGATCGGTTTCCGCTCCTGCTACGACGAGGGGAAGCGCTGCGCCGAGACGCTTTTTTTCGACTATCGCCGCCAGCACAAGCTGAAGATCAAGGTGGCCCGCATTTTCAATACCTACGGCCCCAATATGCATCCCAACGACGGCCGGGTCGTGTCGAACTTTATCGTGCAAGCGTTGACCAACCGTCCCATCACCCTCTACGGCGACGGCACTCAGACGCGTTCCTTTTGCTATGTGGACGATCTCATCGAAGGCTTCCTGCGCCTCATGGATTCCCGCGACGATTTCACCGGGCCGGTCAATTTGGGCAACCCCAGCGAATTCACCATCAGAGAATTGGCCGAAAAGGTAATCGAGCTAACGGGGTCACGGTCGCAGCTAGTGTTTGAGCCGCTGCCCAGCGATGATCCGACACAACGCTGTCCCGACATCAGCCTCGCGAAAACCGAGCTCGGCTGGGAGCCGACTGTGCCTCTCGCAGAGGGACTCGGGAAAACCATCGCCTATTTCGAGAACCTGTTGCTACATTTACATGGGAATTCCTGACCATGAAAATTTATCTATCGATTTTTCTCTCCTGTTTTTGCCTTTACCTGCAGCCGGCATACGCCGACGACGACGAGGACTTCCTGGTTCAGGAAGAGGGGGTGATGTTCGATCACACAAGAACGGGACTATTCTATAAACGTACTTTCTATACCCGTGACGAACGGGTCACGTATCTCCCCTACTACCCGACTTCCTACAATGACACGTCGAACCAGGGGCACTGGAAGGTTTACATTTCTCATTGGGAACAGGATCCACCCAGTTTCGTGACCGTCTACATCAGGGACGGCAGCTCCAATCTCAACGCCAAGTCGGAAGTCGATCTCCAGATAAACATTGGCGCTTTAGACAGGCTGGGAAACGCCATTTACGCAAACCGCAAACGCATCAATGGCATCCCGATCGTACCCGGAATAAACCGCATCCCCTTGAACATCCACAATTACAAGGGCGACATCGTGCACATATTCATGGTGGACCTTCGGCCCAAATCGGCTATTGGAACGATCGAAGGTGCGCAGTAGTTTCTAATGTTTACTGCATTGCCAGTTGGGCACGATGCCAGCGATTGAAGAGATACAGTGCAAACAGCATATCGGCAGACCGCCTGCGCTCGTCAGCACTCGCCAAAATTGCTTCGAGCATCTTCGGATCGATCATGGCGTCAAGAACGGGGGTGCGAGCTTCCAGTAGTTCCCCGGCCAGATCAATGACCTGGGTCTGCTTCATCCATACCTCAGCGGGGGCGTTGAAGCCTTCCTTCCTGCGATTCATCAGATCCGCCGGCAGTCGATCGCTCATCACCCGCTTTAGCAGTCCTTTCGGCTCGCCTCCGAGCATATTAATTTCCTCCGGCAGCGAAAAAGCGAATTCAACCAGGCGATGATCCAACAGCGGTACCCGGCCTTCAACCGAGGCTGCCATGGTCATCTTGTCAGTCAGGGAAAGCACGTCCTCCGGCAGGTATTTCTGCACATCCATGATCATCCGCGTATAGGCATACCCTGAAGTCACCGTGGGGTTTTCGAGGTAGCTAAACTCAGTTCGAATGGCGTTTACCAGCGTGGCGTAGTCGGCAGGATCACGTAATAACAGACGCGCCGCGGGGAGATTGACGCCAGAAATATTGGCGGCCCAGGCGATAACAGGATCGACGGCGCGAACTGCCCAATTAGGTCTAATCAACGATACCGCCCCCGCCACCATCTGCCTTAACGGCTTGGGTAAGTTATCTGCCACCCAGGTCGGAGTCCCGAACTTCGCGCGCCAATGCCTGACATAGCCACCAAAGATTTCATCACCACCGGCCCCATTCAGCAGCACTTTGATGCCCCGATCCCGGGAGGCTTTGGAGAGCCAATATGAAGGCATCAAAGCCGAGTCCGATATCGGCTCATCCAGCATCGGCAGCAGTTCATTGAGCGCCGCGGCGGCCTCGGAGGACCCCATGAAAATCTCAACGTGCGAAGTGGCGTAACGTTGTGCGATAACCTTCGCGAAGCCCTCATCCGCGGAGTGCTTGCCTTCAAAACTGATAGTAAAGGTGCGAAGCGGTTCGGCCAATTGTTCGGCTGCCAACGCAACGATCGTGGAACTGTCCATGCCTCCGCTCAAAAATACTCCCAGGGGTACGTCGCTTCTGAGTTGCAGCTTGATTGCGTCACGCAACAAAGAATCCAGTTGTTCGCCGGCCGCGTCGACCCCGCCCTGCCAGGTGCCGATACTACTTAGCGACCAGTACTTTTCAAGCGCGATTTTCCCGCCCTCTATCCAGAGAAAGTGCGCAGGGGGAAGCTTGCTTACCCCGCGCCATACCGTCTCGGCTCCCGGAGCATAATTGAGACCCAGATACTTCAACACCTGGCGGGGCTCAACCTCGGTTGGGAATGAAGACCTGAGCGACTTGATGTCAGAGGAAAAAGCCAACTGGTTGCGCGACACCGCATAAAACAGCGGTTTGATTCCGATACGGTCTCTTGCGATCCAAAGCGCGCGGCGACGAGAATCAAATAATGCGAAGGCAAACATGCCGTTAAGTTCCGCCAGGGCATCTTTCCCCTGTTCTTCATACAGATGCAGAATTACCTCGCCATCACTTCCCGTCCGAAAGACATGGCCCCGGGCAACAAGTTGTTGGCGAAGTTCGAGATGATTGTAAATTTCTCCATTGAAAACCAAGTGTATGTCGCCCGCTTCGTTGCACAGTGGTTGATGCCCGCCCTTAACATCGATTATGGACAGACGCCGCATGCCCAGCCCTACGGACTCTGCTATGAAAAATCCATCATCGTCCGGCCCTCGCTGCACCATACGATCGGTCATGGCCTTCACTTCAGACGTTGCTATCTGCCGGCCATCAAACGCAACAATTCCTGCAATGCCACACATATATAGTGACCTTTAATAATCCAATTCTTGGCATTTCGGGGAAAGGGGGTCGAGCGGCATCAGAATGCAAGGGGTGACTTGAGGAGTCAATGGAGACTCACATTTTCCCGAGCTAATAAAGGCGTAAAGGGCAGGGCCATACCAAGTTTCTCACAGCCCTTGGCCAATGCATAGGGGTTCTTGGTGAGTCAAACACGGATGTCATGCCGGAATTCCGGGACCAGGTCAATTCGCGCATGACAAAAAATATCGCAATCGTCCTGACCTGGCGAAACAATTTAGCGTGCTTCGTGTCCGCGCAAGTAGTCGCGGATTACTCTGGCCAAAAATAGCCCGTTGCCCACTAAATATCTGTGGCTTTTGTCAATGGGTTGCTGGAAAAGCCGCCAAATCCACTCATGCCCTATATGGCGAAGCCATGGAGGGGCACGGCTTACGTTGCCGGCCCAATAGTCGAACAGTCCGCCTATGCCCATGCAGATAGGCACATGAAGCCGGTCTTGATATTGGTAAATCCACCGTTCCTGGAGCGGATTACCCATGCCTACCAGCAATACGTCGGGCCTGGCCGCATTGATTTCTTCAATCACCGCCGATGTCAGTTCCCGGGACTCCAGAATATATCCGTGATGGCATCCGCATAGCGTCCAGCCGGGAAACGTCTTTTGGGCATATTCGGCCGCGATAGCAATCGTTCGCGCATCGCTACCCAGCATGAAATAGGAGTAACCGTTACCGGCTGCCGATCGCATCATTGCCGGTGTGAAATCGGTGCCGACCAGATTGTCGAGAACGCGGACACCCTGTAATCTGGCCGCCCATCGCACACCGGTTCCGTCACTGAAGACAAAGTCGCCCGAGTTAAGAACTGCTCGATATTGCGAATCGCCCGCTGTCAGGTTCAGCGTGTGTGCATTGACGAAAAACACGCTTCGTGTTTTATCGTCACGATTGCGAATGCGGTTTTCCAGCAATTCGAGAGCCCTGGGTATCGTCACATTGAGAATTCGCACGCCCAGCACGGAAAAGTATTGGTCTGGCGCCTCTTGCGAAGGATTGCGCTGGACATCGGGTTGTCCGCTCATCGGTTGCCTCGAGAACCAGCACGGTTAACCTGGTCGCTCTGCGTGCGCATCCGGGAACTTTGGATTTGCGCGACCCGATCGGCACGGCGACTTGAACTTGCGATTCTGGCGATCGTCATGAACTATTATATAGTTGTCGGGACGGGGTCGAATTAAAGGATGCCGATGGAATAGTTTGGCCGGCCGTCTGGCGGCCTGCGGGTGCGTGTACGATGGGGCGTATGTTGCTTCCGATCCAGTCCCTACATTCCTCGTGCTGACGCTCGCCGGATTATGCCGCGCCGCCGTCGGCAAGGCAACAATGAATCGTTCTAACCTTTTGACCCCGCAAAGATTCCCCGTTCGTGGGAAATCACCTTGAGCGGTAAACTTACCGCGGATGGAAGTGCCAATTGATGTAAAATTAATTAAATCTTCCCGGCAATGTCGTTACTATGAAACGCCTTCAACGCTCGTAGATTGAATCAGAATTGATCGAATCCACGCCTTGATCAAGGCATACAACACCGCACGGATAATGGAGAAAACGTTGGGATCAATCTTTTCGCGCGACACGCGCTGGGCCCTTGCCGGATTGGTGGGCTTCGGTGCTTTAATTCGACTGATTTTGTTTTTCGAGTATCCGCCGTTTAGTGATTTCGCCGACACCGAGGCCTTCATAGTGCTGGCGCGGCAAATCGCCAGTTTGGATCTAAGCCAGTATGACGGCGGCAGTAGCGGTGGCAGAACACCAATATACCCTTTGCTCATTTTGCTGGGGGGGATGAATGCGCACGGCGTATTTTTCCTGCAGGCGCTGTTAGGCATAGTCGCAAGCGTACTTTTATTTCTGACGGCACTCAGTTTTAAGCGCAACTACACTTTGGCGATTTTGGTGGGGCTGGCGCCGACCGTTTTTCTGAATCAACTGTTCATGGAGGCTTGTGTCATGTCGGAGCACATCGCGGGGGTACTGGCGGTTGCATCCCTGTATGTCGGCGTGACGATACTGATGCGCGGCGGCGGGACGGGGCGTACAGTGGTGCTCGGGCTACTGGTTGCCGCAACCGTCCTTGCCCGCCCCGGCTACATTGCGCTGGTTCCGGTCTACGCAGTTGCGGCTTTTCTGCAGGCGCAGCAAGCACGGTTCGCCCGTACCGGGATCTACCTGGCAGCGGCGTGCCTCCCGATCGCCGGGTGGATGGCCATAATGGCGGCGACGGTTGGAATATTCACGATAAGTCCCCGGACGGGCGTTCACCTGATGAACCACAGCGGCGCTTTTATCGAGTACGCGGATCCGCGTTACGCTACCATTCGGGACGTGTACCTGCATCACCGGTCGTTGAAGAAGGACCGAGGCAAAAATGTGGTGACCGTTTTGGACTATCTTGAAACCGTATCCTGGAGTGGCGGGAATATCAACGTTATTTTCGAAGCAGCGGACGATCTAAAGGCCGCAACCGGGCTATCTGCGGTCGAGTTATCGAGAGAATTGCAGAAGCTCTCCCTGGACTTATTCTGGCGATATCCGGATTTGTACGCGAAAAGCGTATTCAAAGCGTGGCTGAGTTACTGGACGGCGACCATCGTTTGGGAGCCTGACGCGCTTCGGAGCCCCCTCGCGAGCGCGCTAGTAGCGGTCTGGCGTGTAGAGCGACCGCTGATCTGGCTCGCGAACCTGACACTGCTGCTGGCGGTAACCGGGCTACTCCTGAGGGTTGCAGCGAGCGCCGTCAGGGGGCGCTTCTCGGCAATCGTCGAAGACCGCCGGTTGCTCGCACTCCTGCTGGTCGGAGGAAGCGTGTTCTGGTTTGCGATCTTCCAGGCGTTGGTAGAGTACGGTGAAAACGGGCGTTATTCCATCCCTACCCAGCAGATGGTAGTCGCTTTCGTGGCGTTCTACGTCAGTTGGCTAATAGACCAGCGTCGGGCTGTTCGGTAGAGTCGAGTTGTGGCGCGGGTCCCGTTTGTCTTTTGCCGCTCCTTGCGTTTGACGGTGCCCGAGTAACGTCGCCATGGCGCCGTTTCCACATTTCGCTTATCGGACCGGACACGCAGCTTTTCCGCGTCAGCCGCGCGGACGAGACTTTACGTATACGATGCGTACATGCAAGCCGCCGATAATGCGCTAGCCGTGACCCGCTCAAAAGCATCGCTACTGGCCATCGTGTTTCTCGCGGCGGCCTTTGTTTGGCCGGCGCTTCTCAATGGGCAGGCTTTTTTCTTTGCGGATACGCCG
>ORMF012462803.1_pt1 | contig 13822 bp, 16 predicted proteins | sample 1779871 | NCBI WGS metagenome assembly ORMF01 (sample SAMEA104232316, study PRJEB22302) | groundwater metagenome | biome: forest; feature: aquifer; material: groundwater | place: USA | collected 2011-08-07 | depth 5.4 m | reverse complement strand
GAGAGTTTCAGGCCGTTCAGACTCTGAAGAGTCCTCAGACTCGATGAGCTCACCACCTTTGGTCCCATCAAGGGAGAGGGAAAGATTCACAGCCTCTGAGGGCAAGGAGAACCCTTAGGCGCACTTTCTGGAGTGTGCAAAAGCGAAGAATTTCTGGTCGGAGTGTCTAAGATGTGGAGACTCGGATTTTCCTGGGTGATGACGTTATTTGTAGGCGCAATGGTCACGGGGTGCGCCGGGGGAATTACGGAAGGCAAACTGTCGGCCGAGCCGCGCACATCCCAGGGCACGTCCGACGACATGCAATCTGCCACTTTGGAACGCCACTCCTTCAGCACGACTGGTTGGAAGACCGACTTTGCCAAACATGCCGTCCCCCTGGGTGAAATAACCTCAGGCGGTCCCTCTAAAGATGTCATCCCACCCATTGATAAGCCCAAGTTCTTGCGGGCAGGCAGTCCCATCGATTGGCTGAAGGACAACGAGCCTGTGGTAGCGCTGGTAGTGGGAGGCGAAGCCCGGGCGTACCCCCTCCAGATCCTCATTTGGCACGAGATCGTGAATGATACCATCGGTGGCACACTGGTGATGGTGTCATTTTGCCCGTTGTGCAATACGGCGATCGCCTTTGACCGCCGGCTGGACGGAGTCACCTATGACTTTGGCACCACTGGCAACCTCCGCTACAGCGACCTCGTGATGTATGACCGCCAGACTGAAAGCTGGTGGCAGCAGATTACGGGTGAGGCCATTGTTGGGGCTCTCACGGGGAAACGCCTGACAATGTTATCTGCCAGTATCGTCTCCTGGAAAGACTTCAGGAGCACCTATCCGAACGGCCATGCGCTGTCAAAGGACACAGGATTTGCAAGGAATTATGGATCCAACCCTTACTTGGGCTACGATGACGTCAAATCGTCACCATTCTTGTTCAGTGGTCCCATTAACAAGCGGCTTCCACCGATGGAGCGTGTGGTAGCGGTATCAAGTGACGGCCAGGACGTGGCCTTCCCCTTTTCTGTGCTACAGCAGCGCAAGGTGCTTCACCATAGAGTCGGAGGGGCCGACCTTGTGGTGTTCTGGGCGCCCGGAACGGCCTCCGCGCTGGATGCAAACGTTATCGCTGACTCCCAGGACGTGGGAGCCACGGGAGTGTTTCGAGCGATGGCAAACGGACGGGAGCTGACTTTCGAACCCGCTGGCAGCGGGCTCTTCAAGGACAGGGAGACGGGCACAACATGGAATATCCTGGGCAGCGCGGTGGGCGGCCCACTTGTGGGGGGCAATCTGGAGCCGGTGATCCACGCCAACCACTTCTGGTTTGCCTGGGCCGTGTTCAAGCCGAATACGTCTGTTGTGTCTGGTTAGGAACCAGGATCTTCTGCGCTCTGCGCTCAGATATTTCAATCTGAGAGACAGAAGGTATTCCTGGAGAATGTAGGCTCACCTATCGTCGAGGCAAATGAGAAACTCGCCTGGCCGGTAAGTGATTCGGCGCTCGTTTCGAGGGGTCTGTGCCTGATACCGCATATGAGGAACGCCCCGCAGCCCACGATTCGTTAGGCTGCTTTGGCATTAGTTATCGGCTAACGCTTCCAGCCCCTGGGTATCCAAAATCTCAATCCTGGTTCTGGCGATGTCAATGAGACCCTGCATCTTGAGTTCGTTAAGAGCTTGTGTCACTGTTTCTCTGGTACTGCCGACGAGTTCCGCCAAGCCTTGATGCGTGAAGCCTGCTATTATGCTTGGACTAGACTGTTCGCGCGAAAGCTGGAGCAAAACGGCCGCAAGACGGGAGGACAGCCGTCTAAACACTACACCATCCAGCATGCTCTCAATCTCTCCCAAACGCTTGCCAAGAACCTCCAGCACCCGCAGCCCAACAATGGGCTTGGTGAGAATAAGTCGTTCCACATCGGCCCGGCTCATCGCGCAGAGCAGGCTGTCTGATGTAGCTTCTGCGAAGCTTTCGTACATCCCCTGGCCGAGAAGCGACATCTCTCCAAAAAACGTGTGATCGCCTAAACGAGCTACCACCAGCTTCCTGCCGTCTGGTGAGAGACGATATAACTCTACCGATCCCTTCTTTAAGAGATAGAGCACCTCATCGGACTGACCTGGGCTATAGATTAACCGTCCCTTGGGACACGTGAGTTGCGTGGTTGCGTGGTCCAGCCACTCCATGTCTTCCTTCTTCAGGTCTTTGAAGATGGCGACTGCAGACAGGTAACCGATTTTGACGCCGACCTCGTACCGTGATGCGTCCGGATTCATGTGTTCTCCTTCGGTGCTTCAGATCTGACGCTAGGTCAGTCTCTCGAGCAACTTTTCAATCCTGGGATTGCCCAAGAAAATCGTCTGGCCATCCAGGAGATAGGCGGGAACCGCCACGACTCCTTCTGGGGGAACGGCACCCTCTGCATCAAGGTCAAGTAACTCTACGCTCAAATGGGGCATCAAGTTACGTAGTTCATGGAAAAGACGTATGGCCTCTTCACATCCAAAACAGTGATCTGTGATCAATATCTTAAGCACTGAATCACCACCTAACAAGCTGTACCTAGAATCGAATTTTACGCTAGGGATTGTATGTAAGGTGAGTTACAGACCCACATGTTGACGGCGGCTACCATGTGACCAATGGTGGCGTGCACCCATCACAACCGTGATCGACAAGCATATCATCGCTCAGATGCGCCGGTCACGCCAGCCCCTTTGAGCTCCGTCACCCGTATGTGGAAGGAGCAGCCACCTCTGGCAGGGGCAACAACGGAGGAGACCTTTCAAGAGAGGAGGTAAGCGACCAATGACCCAGCAGAGTAATAAGTGCGCAGCGTGCGGCGGCGAGTTTGATACACAGGCCGCTCTCAGGGCCCATGCAGAGCAGTATCACGCAGCGCCCAAAGCCCCCAGCAATAGCTGCGCCGCGTGCGGCGGGGAGTTTGATACGCAAGAGGCGCTGCAGGCGCACGCGAGGGCGTCTCACGCTCACTAAAAAGCGGCGTGTGAAGGATGGGCCGACTTTAGCTCCCGGGTTTTTCCCGGGCTGATGGTCGCATCCACAGCTCGATAACGAGTCCGGCTGTTGGCTGAGGTAGTTCTAGGAGAATGCTTCAGCCAACAGTCTTGTGTTGCATGGGGAGCGGCGCTCGACTCATCCATCACGAATCCCGTGCGCTGCACCTAACGCACGCCGCATCACGTTACGCTATGTCCACAGCGCAGAGACTGCAAAGAGAGCAGAGACAGCATTGACACATTACGACCTGATAGTGATCGGCGCAGGCTCGGGGCTTGAGGTCTCCGCTACTGCTGCGGAGAGTGGGATGTCAGTCGCCGTGGTCGAGCAGGGACCGTTTGGAGGAACATGCCTTAACCGCGGTTGCATCCCCTCAAAGATGCTGATTCACTGCGCGGACGTCATGGAAACGATACGGAGCGCAGGGAATTTCGGGATCAGCGCGCGCGTGGAGGCCGTGGACTGGGGAACCATCATCAGGCGGGCCAGTGACGAGGTTGACCAGGAGGCCAGGGAGATTGAAGAGAGAAATCGCGCGGCGCCCAATATCTCGGTGTACAAGGACACGGCTCGATTTGTTGGTGAAAAGGTGCTTCAGGTAGGTGGTGAGCAGATAACGGCTCCGACCATAGTTATCGCGGCCGGCACTCGGCCCAACGTGCCCCAGCTAGACGGCCTGGCCGCAGTCCCCTATATCACATCGGATGAAGCGCTCCGTATGCCCACACAGCCAAGACGGCTCATTATTGTTGGTGGAGGCTACATTGCGGCCGAACTCGCCCACTTTTTCGGGGCATTGGGGACTGAGGTCACGATAGTCCACCGCGGCAACGTCCTTCTGCGAAATGAGGATGAGCAGGTGTCACAGCGGTTCACAGACGTCTATGGACGCAAGTTTCGCCTCCTGTTGGATACCCAGTTGAGCAAAGTCCGCCGCGCCGCAGAAGGCATTGCTTTGGAAGTCGTCAATGGGCAACAGCGCCAGGAAGTCCTGGCTGACGCGCTGCTGTTTGCCACAGGCCGGGTTCCAAACACCGATATTTTGGATGTAGGAAAAACCGGTGCGCGCGTCGATGAGCGGGGGTTTGTCGAGACTGATGAGTATCTGGAAACCAATGTTCCGGGCATCTGGGCGCTTGGGGACATAGTCGGCAAATACTTGCTGAAACACAGCGCCAATCTGGAGGCGGCGTACATAGCCCACAATATGCTCAACCCGGACCGCAAGATACCCGTCGACTACACCGCGATGCCTCACGCGATCTTCGCTTCTCCCCAAATTGGCAGTGTTGGCCTGACCGAGCAGGATGCGAGGACCAACGGCATCGCTTATGTTGCCGCCACCTATGACTACAAAGACACTGCGTACGGCTCATCTATCCAAGACCATGATGGCTTTGTCAAAGTGCTTGGGGACCCCCACACGGACGAAATCCTTGGTTGCCACATCATCGGCGCCGAGGCTTCCATCTTGGTCCAAGAGGTGGTCAATGCGATGCGGTCGGGACTGACCACGGCTGCCATCACTCAGTCCATCTACATACACCCTGCTCTGCCGGAGGTAGTCCAGCGCGCGTTCGGTGCGCTGCGGCACCGGGGATGACACCCGCGGCATGCCCGGCGAACCTGTCCTCGCACTCAACGGCCGCATGGAGCGCATACCGGGCCATTCTGATATTGGAGGGATGTGCAACGCCCATGGCGCCGGCACCGATTCCTGTTGTCTCAAACCCTCTCGCGCACGGCTACGGGACAGCGCTCTCCGGATCCCCGCCGAAAGCGACCACAAAGACTGCATCATGCACCTATAGGGAGACTCACACCCACAACCGCGCCGGTGACTTCCGGACCAGCATATATCACTTCGACGGTCCTCACTTATCCTTGTCGGGGCAGCGGACAGTATCTCGGAACAACTCTTTTTGTGCATGCTTGTGTGTAAGTAGCGTTACAGAACGAATCCATGTCCAGGATTACCATTCCAATTAGTACTGCCGTACCCGCGAGTTCGCCGGAACCATCCGAGTTCAACGGAGCAACATCCCCAATGTTATCGAAAACATTCCTCGATCCTGTCCACGTTCTTAGCAGGCTTCACCTAGACGCGCTGACGCTCACTAAATCCACGTTTCTTGCCATGGGCGGCCTGGCGGCCGCCTGGGCCCTCACGCAGACGCCCCAGGATTGGGGAGCCTTCGCGTTGTTAGCCGGACTGGTTGTGACCACTGAGCTGTTCGCTGTCGCTCGACCTACATCCAGCGGCGTGGTCTCCTTCTCCTTCGCCGCTTATACTGCTGCGGTCTTCATTCTTGGGCCTGGCCCCGCAATCCTGCTTGGCGTTTTTGGAACAATGCTCGGCGATGGCCTTCTGCGTCTCCGCCGGAGCGCTGCCTTCGAGAAGACATCTATCCTTGCCCTGATGCTGGTGGCCGCTAGTTGGGCAGGTGGCGCCCTTCCGTCAGCGCCAGGGAGCGGAGAGCCACTCACCTACGTCATCATGGCATACTGGACGCTGGTATTCACTGGCCTCACCATTCATGCTGTTCGCGCTCGCCGCTCTGATAACATCGCATTGTGGGGAGCCATGGCAGCACTCGGATGGTTGATCCTCCTGTGGTTCCAGGCGCTCTGGCTTCCGCTCATTGCTCAGCAAATTACCAACCTTGACGCAACCCTCATATCAAGCGTTTTTGCATTCACCGCTGCCTTCATGTTCGTGGATAATGTGGCGACTTCTTCTCTGGAGCTGGCTTCTCAGGGTCTGCGTGGCGTGAGGTTCTGGCGCTACTCGCTCACGCCGGCATTCATGCAGTACAACATCCTCGCGCTGGTATCGCTAGCCACGGTGTTTGCGTTCCGATCTTACGGAGTGGAGGGGCTGGCAGCGGCAGCCGTGGTTGTTGGGGCGCTGGCCTACACAAGACACGTCATGGTTAAGAAAGAGGACCTGCTGGTTTCCACACTCTGTGCGTTAGCTTCAGTGCTCGACGCAAAAGACCACTACACGGAGGGCCATTCACATCAAGTGGCGGTGTACTCCGTCGCTTTAGCAAGGGCTCTCGGTCTCTCGATAGGAAAACAAAAAGCGATACAGGTAGCGGCTCAACTACATGATATCGGCAAAATAGGCATACCGGACAACGTTTTGTTAAAACCTGGACGGTTTACTCCTGAAGAGTATGAGGTGATGAAACGTCACGTGCCAATTGGAGTCGACATCCTCTGGAATGTTCCAGAGCTTCGTGGGGCCGCCCGCATCGTTGAGCAAGAGCACGAGCGATGGAATGGGACAGGTTATCCCAAAGGCCTAAAAGGGGCATCAATCAAACTGGAGGCAAGGATAATCGCCATAGCAGACGTCTACGATGCCCTGACCAGTGACCGCCCCTATCGTACCGCTGAACCACCGGAGCAGGCCCTGGCAGTCCTGGAAGGTCTCGCAGGAACTGAGCTGGACCCGAGTTTAGTGAAGGCCTTTGTTGAAGTCTCCCGCAACGAAGAGCTGGAGACCGAGCTGGCGTTTGCCTACTGTCTGACCCACTGATTCGGCCTCACGGAGAGCGTCATTGACGCAGGGCTCGCGCCGCGCCGCCGCCGCAAGCACGGAAAGGAACCATCGAATGGGAATCAAAAGACCACCAACATCTCCAGGGAGAGTGGACGCCGACTATGTGTTCTACGAGTTGACGCGGAGCATCTGTCCTGAGTGCCGGAAGGTCATCGATGCGCACATTCTGCTTAGGGATAACAAAGTCTACATGCGGAAACGGTGTCCAGAACACGGCCCGTTTGAGGCCCTTGTGTACGGGGATGCGCAGGCGTACTGTGCCTCCGCAAAGTTCAACAAACCCGGCAGCGTTCCGCTCGCTTACAGCACCCCGGTAGTCGAGGGGTGTCCTTACGATTGCGGTCTCTGTCCAAGTCATCAGCAGCATGCGTGCGTGGGCATCATCGAGGTAAACAGCGCGTGCAATATGGACTGCCCCCTGTGCTTTGCCAATGCCGGCGCGGGCTATAACCTCACCCTTGGTGAGGTCGAGGCCATCCTTGACCACTTTGTGGAGACGGAGGGCAGAGCGGAAGTCGTCCAGTTCTCCGGCGGTGAGCCGACCATCCACCCAGACATCATCCCAATGCTTCGGGCTGCAAAAGAGCGCAACATCCGTCATGTGATGATCAATACCAATGGCAAGCGCATTGCCTCTGATGACCGATTCCTGGAGCAACTCGCCGAGCTTCGCCCTTCCATTTACTTTCAGTTTGACGGATTTGAGCCGGAGACGTACCGGGCGCTGCGAGGCGAGCCGGATATTTTGGAGGAGAAGCTGCGTGCTTTGGACCGACTGGCGGCCATCGGCTGCCACGTGGTGTTGGTGCCGGCCATTGAGCGGGGCGTGAACGACCATGAGGTCGGACGCATCGTGCGTTTTGCGCTGAAGCACCCTGCGGTACGGGGGGTTAACTTCCAGCCCGCGTTTCATGCGGGACGTTTCTCCGGCCACGACCCCCTTCAGCGAATGACGAATCCTGACATCCTGCGCATGCTGGAGCAGCAGACTGAGGGTCTGTTCCGATATAGCGACTTCATTCCCATACCCTGTTGCTTCCCCACATGCAATTCTGTGACGTATGCGTACGTTGATGGGGATGATGTGACGCCCCTGACCCGCCTGCTGAATGTCGACGACTACTTGGACTACATTTCAAACCGCGCGCTCCTCAACCTGGACGCTGAAGTGAAGACTGCTCTTGAAGGGCTGTGGTCAACATCGGCGGTGCCGGGAACCGCACAAATAATCAGCGACTTCGCCGTCACCTGTGCCGCGTGTAGCCTGCCGAGCGGCGGTGTCGACGCTAACGAATTATCCAGCCACCTGTTTGTGGTGATGCTGCAGGACTTCATGGACCCCTGGACCTTCAACCAGAAGAATCTTATGAAGTGCTGCAAAGAAATTCTGCTGCCCGACGGCAAGCAGATCCCCTTCTGTGCCTACAATAACTTGGGGTATCGTGAGCAAACACGGACTCAGCTGGCGGCCTGCCATAACAAACGGGGGCAAACCGAAGAACAGCCAAAGCCGCTCCACTTTTCCTTCACTCGATAGTGAAGATGCCGCAACACCGATTCGGTAAAAGACGGTTGACTCCCGCATTCCGCGAAGATTGGTCCTGATGATGTTTCCGGATGGAACCCCCGGCAGCGCCATAACCTCCTGCTGCGTTGACCTCTACCAGAGTGAGTGGGCGCGCAGCTTGTTGGGGGAGTCGCTGCACCCCGGAGGGCTGCTCCTCACAGAGCACCTGGGGGAGCTGCTCGCACTTGGGCCGGGTGTGAGGGTGCTCGATGTGGCCGCGGGCAATGGGGCCAGCGCCGTCTATCTGGTTGAACGGTTTGGGTGTCAGGTGACCGGAGTGGATTTTGGCGCCCAAAATGCCAGGGCGGGCGCAAGAAAGGCTGCGGGAGCGGCTCCAGGAGTGGCTCTAGGAGAGCGGTTACAGTTCGTGCAAGCGGATGGCGAACGCCTCCCATTCCAGGACAGCGCCTTCGACGCGCTTATCTGTGAATGCTCTTACTGTACCTTTCCCAACAAGGCCGCGGCGGCAAGAGAATTTGCGCGGGTCCTCCGGCCCGGGGGCGCTCTTGGGGTAACGGACGTGACCATTGCAGGGCCTCTGCCGGAATCGCTGCGGTCGCTCCTCGCGTGGGCAGCCTGTCTCGCCGACGCACAACGTGCCGGCGACTATGTTCGGCAGTTCAAGGGCGCGGGTTTCACGGTGACGGCCGTGGAAGATCACTCGCGGCTACTGAAGTCATTGGTGCAGGAAGTCCGCCCCAAGCTGTTGGGGTTAGTGGTCCTGGCAAAACTCGGCAAGCTGTCCCTGCCAGACGATGTCCTGCAAGAAGCGAAATATCTCGCCCGATCAGCAGCCGATGCGGTTGAAAGCGGCTTACTGAGCTATGGTCTCTTTATCGGGATGAAGCTAAAGGGACGTGCCGGGCAGAGCGGATAGCATCTTCTATCACGCTGGCTGTCGGCACCATGCCCTGGGACACCACCCTTCCGTCAACTGTCACCACCGGGGGATGCCACCCACCTCGCAACAGCGCCTCGAAAATCGAGTTGAGCCACGGCTTCACCGTGAGCCCGGCAACCTCTGGGCCGGCGTTCTCGACAGCTTTCTTTGCGGTCGCTACCGTCAGGTCACACTCCTCACAAACGCGCTGGGGGACAGTGAAGAAAAGCTGCTTTCCGGTGATCCTGTACACAACCACTGAGACTGGAGGTAATCGATTCATGGGAGACCCTTTTCGAAGTGTCACTAATGCCAGGCTTTTTCACCGGCGTTTATGGGAACTGCGAGCCAATTCTCCGGCGGTGGGACGGGGCAATTCCATCTCTCGCTGTAGGCGCAATAAGGATTGTAAGCATAATTGAAATCTACCAAGACCATCCCATCCTGGCTCAGCGCTGCTTCCAGGTAACGACCTGAGCCATAACTCTCCTTTCCTGAAGTGGCGTCTCGAAACGGGAGAAAAAGCTCGTCCTGATCGTCACTGCTGTACAGGGAAAGAACAGCTTCTACGCCCTCTACGTAGAAGGTGATGCTGCCCGCTCGGCGGTAACGCTGCTTGCCGCCCGTGCTGGTGTCCATTTCCAGGATGTCGTGCGCAACTCCGCTATTAAGAGGGACGCGCAATCGAAGCTCAGGATTTTCAGGGAAGTAGTTGAGGCCCGTGAATTTCCGCTTCTGCGCTGGCGTCAGGGGTGACTGAAGGTGATGACGGAAAAACTCATCTTTTTCCCGATGAAACTCTTCTAGCTCCGACATTGCCGCGGCCTCCCGTCAAATGCGTTCGTGATGGTGCGTTCGTGGCGCCAAACCATTGGCGCGGGCGCGGCGGATCGCGCTGAAATCCTCCCGCCGCCAACTATATGGCGCTTCTACGATTGTGCCTGGCACGGTTGCCTGCTCCAGAAGAGCCAGCGCGTCCTCTACGATCACCCGCTGCTGGTCGATGTCTTCTGGAAGTCCGAAGGGTTGGCCATACGGGTACTTCACCACAAACGCGCGCGGTGGTTTGATGCGCTCCGGTTGTTCACGGTTCAGGTTCACGACGACGGTGCTTAGCCCGTGCTCTTCAAAGACTCGCGCGATCAGTCCTCCGGACTGCTGGCACACCGGTCAGGTGGTGCCTATAAGGACGGCGTCTACACCAGCGCCTACTAGCTGGCGAGCGACCTCCGGAGCGCTCTCCTCAATCAGCGCCGACACCAGCGGGCGAGGGATGAATCCCATGAAACCGTAGCAAAGGTCGGCAAATGAGCCGATGACTCCATCTCGCGCCAGCTCCTGCATCCTCTGATAAGGAAAGACGACGTTGATGTCCTTTAGCGCGCTTGAGGTGTCGTAGTGAGTGTGGGCGATTCCGAACAGTTCACGCGGGGTCGTCTTTGCAAGAATACGGTAGGAAGGGTCTCCGTCGGTGTTGAAAGGGTCCTGCTGGCCCTTGATGTAGACGCCTCCCGTGGTGATCAGCGCGACCTTAGCCTCCCGCAGCGGCCGTTTCAGAGGAGTCCAGGGAGCCGCTTCAAAACGAAGGGCATCAGGGGCCGAGCGACTCGTGAGTTTGTCTTCCCACCCCTGCAAATAGGCCTCAACGCGATCCCATTCCCCCGATTCCTTTGCCTCTACTGCTGCTCGATAAAGGCCATTGAAAAACTCCAAGGCCTGCTCATCCGGTAAACGGCTAACATTTCTGATTTTGGAGAAAGCCAGAGTCGAAGGACTTTTTGCCAGGTCTGAAGGCTCGATGGGCATCTGTAATTCTCCTCTGTGGAATTAGAAAATGCTGAGTTTGTTCGCTAGTTCTCGGTTGGACGGCTCTACCAATATTGATCCATCCGGAAAGAGAATGGTAGGCACGCTTCGCATGCCGCCGTTTATGCGCAGCACCTCGCGGGCAGCGTCAGCATCGCGATCGATGTCAACCACCGCGTACGCGATACCGTGCTGGTCCAAGAACTGCTTGGCGCGGCGGCAATCACCACACCAGGTAGTACTGTACATGATAATCTTGTTGTTTTTCGTCATGGAAGTTCCCTTTCAGTGTTTTGACGCTACTGCGAAGCCTTTAGTCGACTTCGTTGGACGCTTCGAATAAGCTGGCTCCTCGAATGTATCAGAGACACAAACACGACTCTGTAAGGGAACCTACAGAACTTGGTGAGATGGAGGCATAGAGTGAGATTAACGACAGGCCTGGTAACCAGGTCGCCAAAAACTGTTACCAGGTGCTGACTAACCATTAGAAAGGTGGAGAAATGGATTGGTTTGCTATACTTAACGCGGGTCTTGCTGCAACCGCCGTCATGACCATCGTCATGTACGTGGCGCCGATAATGGGCATGCCCAAAATGGACATTATCAGTATGCTGGGGACCATGTTCACAAGCAATGACGGGGCGGCAAAGGCAATTGGCCTCGTCGCCCATTTCATGATGGGAATCGTCTTTGTCATCATCTATGCCTCAGTCTGGAACATCGGGCTGGGCCAGCCGACATGGATCTGGGGTCTGGTCTTTGGCGGAATTCACGGCCTGCTGGTGTTAATCGTGATGCCTCTGGTGATGACGATGCATCCGCGCCGTCCTGAGATGGCGGGCGGGATGATGAGCGCAGTCGGGTTGATCATGGGGCATCTCATCTTTGGCCTGGTGGCGACGCTGGTATACAGCGGGATCAGGATCAACACATAGTCTCTGAGCATGCTGACAACGGGCTCGCAATCGTACATGCTCCTGGCGCAGGGGCACCACCAGGGATGAAAATCGGTGAAGCCCGTTCCTTGAGGTCGCAGATCTCATCGAGTCTGAGGACTCTTCAGAGTCTGAACGACCTGAAAGGGTTCTCGAAAGGACGGGCGGCGGCCCCTTCGACGGTGCTCAGGACATGCTTCGAGAACCTCTCGCCTCAGCGAGTCGCCTTCGGAGACAGGCAACGCCGCCGTTGTGCAGTATCCCAAGACCTATTTTCGACCCAATGACAGTTGCTATACAGTCTCAAGGCACCGACTGTGTTGCGCCGAAACTTCATCTTCATGGGATGCCAGGCGCCTGCGAAGACGCCCGTAATGGTCCATTATCCGGTGGCCCTCATTGACTTCCGAGCGACAGGCTGCTTACACTCCCCCCAGTAGCTCAAACAGCGCGATAAGGTGAGGAGGGTTGATGGAGTCGCCTACCTCAGGGGTCGGTGATAGGCGTTCTGCGGCTTTCCTGGCGCTGGCAACGTACTTCTTCTGGGCTTCTCTCTACGTCTATGTTCCCATCCTGGCGGTCCATGCCGGATCACTGGGGGCGTCCCTCAGCATGGTCGGCATGGTGGTGGGAGCCTACGGCATCAGCCAGTTCCTGCTCCGGATTCCGTTGGGGATCATGTCCGACCGACATGGGCGGCGTCTGCCTTATGTTGCTGCCGCACTGCTGGCGGCTGCCGCAGGAGCACTGGGATTGGCAGTGGCTCTGGACCCCTGGTCGTTGTTCTTGGGACGAGGGCTGACAGGCGTTGCTGCTTCCGGATGGGTGGTCTTCTCCGTCCTTTTCGCCAGCTACTTTCCACCGTCTCACGTGCCCAGGGCAATGGGGTTGATCAACTTCGTCAACGGGCTGTCTCAAATGTCCGCGACCCTTTTGGGAGGCCTTGTCGCGGAGCATCTGGGTAGCGGGCCGACTTTTCTCATGGGCGCAGTGCTTGCAATCCTGGGCTTGGTGTGTCTACTGCCGGTGCGCGAGCGCCGGATGCCGGAACAACCCGCTCCCGGAGCAGCGCAAGTCTGGCGGGTCGCCACAGTGCCGGGGCTGCTGCTGGTGTCTGCGTTCTCTATCTTCGCTCAATACACCACCTACAGCACCACGTTTGGCTTCACCACCGTCTATGCTGAGAATATTGGGGCCTCCAAGGCAGACCTGGGACTCCTGACCACACTTTTCTTTGCCGCTGCTACCGTGGGCGCGCTGGGCATGGGTCCCCTCATGGAGCGATTCGGTTCAGGACGAACCCTGGGAGTGGGCATGGCCATCCTCGGCGCGGCGACCGTGTTTACCCCGTTCACGGGAGCCTTGCTGCCGCTTGCTATGGTGCAGGTGGTGACCGGCATTGCCCGGGGCATTACCCAGCCTGCGCTCATGGCGCTGGCAATTCAGGACGTTGCCCCCGCAGAGCGCGCCACGGCCATGGGGGTCTATCAGGCGCTCTATTCCATCGGCATGTTTGCCGGCCCGCCGGTATCAGGCGCTATCGCGGATGCCGTGGGCTTACCGAGCGTATTTGCCGTCGCCGGCGTCGTGTGCCTGGCAGGCGGGTTCTGGTCGATGCTTCGCCGCTCGGCCGTCCGGTAGTAGTGGTTAGGTCGGCGCAGAGTCGACGGTGATAAGATTCATGCATGAATACCGTTGACGCGCCAAAGTTCGCCCCGTAAAGTGTGACATACAGAGCATTTCCATACCCGTACCACGCCGTGAGGACACATGGAACTTCAGACTCAGTATGAACACCTTGATCAATACCTTGACCTGCCGGTCCAGGGGCCGGAGGCCATCCGCGCCGATTGTCTGCTGACGTTCGAGTACGAGTACCCCGAGCAAGAAGCGGAGGTGGAGCTCACCACCGATGAGTTCACCGCGGTCTGCCCCTGGACCGGGCTGCCCGACCAAGGAACGCTCGCGGTGCGCTACGTGCCGCTCAATAGCTGCATCGAGCTGAAGTCGCTGAAGTACTATCTGTTGTCGTACCGCTCGGTGG
>ORMF012409390.1_pt1 | contig 13822 bp, 16 predicted proteins | sample 1779871 | NCBI WGS metagenome assembly ORMF01 (sample SAMEA104232316, study PRJEB22302) | groundwater metagenome | biome: forest; feature: aquifer; material: groundwater | place: USA | collected 2011-08-07 | depth 5.4 m | reverse complement strand
AGAGTCAGCGAAACCAAAAACGCCCAGCAGTGGGCGTTTTTGCATACGTTGACGGGCGGAGCGTTGCCATGCAATTGCACGGCCGCGAGGCGGGGCCTGCGAGCAATTTTTGCGACGGCAAAATTTGAGTTGTGGGTCACAGATCAAACAGATGCTAGAATTACCCGTGTGAGCAACGGGCTTCATCATTTGCATACGAGGAAACGCCTATACAAAAACCTTGAGCGATACCCGCATCTTGGCAGGTTCAAAAGAGCGCTCGACTATACGATGTATGTTGTCGCCGTCGCGACGCCTTTGGTGGTTCTGCCGCAAGTGCTCCAAGTTTTTACAACTAAAGACGCCGGTGGCCTTTCGCTCCAAACTTGGGTTTTGCTTGGGTGCATAAACGTCTTGTGGGTTTTGTACGGTTTGGTGCACCGCGAGCCGCCGATATACCTCTCCAGCTTTTTGGTCGGAATTTTGAACTTTATCGTCGTATACGGAATCATTTTATATCGTTGAGTTGTCGGAGTATACTAAAGCCATGATCAAGAAAATTCTTTCTTTTTTCGACAAGCTTGAGGACTTTGTGCGGATTGAACTTAGCCACAATCCTATACTCTACGCATTGGTTGGCGCGGTAGGCATCATACTGTTGTGGAAAGGGGTGTGGGAGGTCGCGCAGCTTATACCTGGGCTATACGGATTCGGCTCCATCGTAATGGGCGTTATCATACTGCTGGTAAGCGGCCTGCTCGTTTCGTTTTTTATAGGCGACAGCATTATTATCTCCGGATTTAAAAAGGAAAAGAAGCTGGTGGAAAAAAGCGAAGTGGATATTTTAAAAGCAGAACATACACAGACTAAGGAGATTGTCGCTAAGCTCGATCATCTCGAAAAAGACATCCACGACCTGAAGTCCGACCACCACCACAACCTTTAGCTTTTAGCGGCTTTCAAAAAGAAGTAGATGTCCTCGAGCGCTTTGACGGCGTCGCCAGCGGCAATGTTGTTTTGATGATACAGGCCGTCGGAGCAGTCGCCCGCTGCCCACACTCCCGGTATCGAGGCGCGTTGATTTTTAGCGTCTACTTTTATTTTGCCCCACTCATCCAAGTCGACGAGTCCTTTGACCGGGTCGGTCGCCGGGATCATGCCTATCTCGACAAACACGGCCACCACCGGTATTTCTGTTATTTTTCCGCTCGCGTTGTCTTTGACTGAAATGCTTTTTACAAACTGATCGCCCTTAACCTCAACAGGTGTCGAGTTAACTACTGTCTTCATGTTCGGGTTGGCGAGTACCGTGTCGACAGTCGCTTTGTCGGCGCGCAGAAAGTCGCTCTGGCGATGAATGAGCGTCACCGACTTGCAGTAGGCGAGCAGCTGCGCCGCGGTTTCAAACCCGGCGTTGCCTCCGCCGACCACCGCGACATCTTGCCCGGCAAAAATGGGACCGTCGCAGGAGGCGCAGTAGGTAACTCCCTTGTGCTCAAACTGTGCGGCTCCTGCCGCCTCCAGCTTTTTGCGCGCGCCGCCGGTCGCCACCAGAACGGTAGCCGCCAAGTAGCTGGTTGTGGCTGTTGCAATAGAAAAACTCTCTTCGTTTTTAGTAACGCTGGTTGCGCGCTCGCCGATTTTAAGATCGAGCGAATCGCCCGCGTACTCGCGCACATGCCGTTCCAGCTGTTTTGCCATCTCGAGTCCGCTGATATGCGGCGTACCTATCCAGTTTTGTACATCCTGGCTGTCGGTCGACTGCCCGCCTATACTCTCGGCAATGAATATGGTTTTGAGTCGTTTGCGCGCGGCGTACACCCCCGCCGCCACGCCCGCAGGCCCACCGCCGATAATCGCCAAGTCGTACATCCTGCTAGTTTACTTTATTTTCGGCCTACGGAGAAATGAAGGAACCGCGCCCCACTCGTCATCCTCCTCGGCGGGTTTTGGGGTGAGCTTCGGCTCGGATTTTACTTCCTCTTTTTCTTTAGTGGTAGTGGAGTTGAAAATTTTACCGAGCGGCGTCTCCTCTTTTTCCTTCTCACGGAAAGAGCCAAAGAGCGGCGTGCCGCGCGGTGCCACGCCAGCGGCGGGGAATCCGGTCGCTATAACCGTAACGCGCACCTCTCCTTTTTTAAGCTTCTCGTCGTGGACAGCACCAAAGATTATTTTGGCGTTCGGGTCCACCGACTCGGTAATTATTTTTGCGGCCTCGTGCACCTCGAGCATGCCAAGGTCATCTCCGCCGGCGATGGCAAAGAGCACTCCTTTGGCGCCGTTGATGGAGAGCTCAAGCAGGGGAGAAGAGACAGCGGCCTTGGCGGCGGCGGCGGAGCGGTTCTCGCCCGAGGCTACTCCGATGCCCATGAGCGCCGAGCCGGCGTTCTCCATCACCGCCCTAATGTCGGCAAAGTCGACATTGATGATGCCTGGGTTGGTGATAAGGTCGGAGATGCCTTCGACTGCTTGTTTAAGGACATCGTCACACATGGCAAAGGCGTGTTTGAGCGTGGTGTCCTTGGCCACCGTAGCAAGCAAGCGGTCGTTGGGGATAACAATGAGCGCATCTACCTCTTTGCGCAGGTCTTCTAACCCTTGGTCGGCTATGCGCATGCGCTGGGCGCCTTCGAATGAAAACGGTTTGGTGACCACCGCGACGGTGAGCGCGCCCATCTCTTTGGCCGTGCGCGCCACTACCGGAGCGGCGCCAGTACCAGTACCGCCGCCCATGCCGCAGGCGACAAAGACCATGTCGCTACCTTTGAGCGACTGCTGGATTTCCTCTTTTGTCTCTTCTGATGCGCGCTTGCCGAGCTCCGGGTTCATGCCTGCTCCCAAGCCGCGAGTGAGGTTCTTGCCGATGTTGATTTTCTTTTTTGCTTGACTGTGGTGGAGATCCTGCGCATCGGTGTTGATGGCGATAAAGTCGACTCCGCGCACTTTAGAGTCAATCATGTGGTTGACCGCGTTCTTGCCCGAGCCTCCAACGCCGACGACGCGAATCCGTGCGAAAGCTTCTACCTCCGGTTGTACTTGCGGCATAAATAATTTCAAGATTTCACTGATAAAATGTTGCATCACTGTAACACTGGCGTGCAACCACTTGCAAGCAAGCAAAAATCCACAGGCACACGCGTACCTGCTTGGGGCTTAAAACGTTGCAGTTAAGCCGTTTTGTATCTATTCCAAAAAACTATTGACGCCTTATCCTTTTATACTCTACTTGGCCTACGGCAGAAACTTTTTAAACCAGCGCCAGAGGTTTTTAAGAAAATCATCAAGGCCGCTGTCGCTCGCTACCTCCAAATCCTTTCCGCCGTCGAATCCCCAAATGGTAAGACCGTATGCGACCGACCAGCTTGAGTCGTGCAGCTGCATCTTCTGCGCGCCATCGGCAAAGGGAGCGGTACGCGAGGGGAGCCGCAGTACCGCCTTGGCCAAGTCGGCCGCAGTTTGTATGGAGGATCCTCCACCGGTCAAAATAACACCGGCCGGGAGGAGCTCGTCTTTGCCTATTTTTTTGAGATGCGATTCGACCAGCTTAAACATGTCGCTGATGCGGCGCGCGATGATGTCGTCTATTTTACGCTTTGGGTATGGCGCACCAAGGACGGCGCCGTGCTTGAGTTGCTCGGCATCTTCGGGAGAAATCCGCAGGCCGAGCGCGAGGTCGTTGGTGATATCCGCGCCGCCGACGGGAAACACTTTGATAGAAACGGGGACCGAGTCCTCAAATACGATTATTGAAAGGGTTTCCGAGCCGATGTGAGCAAGCACACATCCCACGCGCTTCTGCATCTTGGACAGCGCGACAAACGATGCCGCCAATGGGGCGGCGCATACGTCCTCCACTTCGAAGCCGGCCTCTTCAACTCCGGCCTTTAGGTCGGAAATATGCCGCTCGAGGCAGGTAATAAAAAGCATTTCAACCGAGACACGCTGGCCGTGCATGCCTATCGGGTTTTTGCCGAGGACTTTCGTCCCGTCGACGCTGTAGCGTAGTGGGATAGGATGGATGACGATGCGGTTATGCCGCGCGGCCGGTGGGAGGGCATCGAGGCTCGCTTTCTCGGCGCGCGGCAGGTCGCGCGCCGAGATTATGGAGTCGCCGCGCTCGACAACCGTTTCGCCGCGAGAGAAGGCCTCTTCTATCCCAATACCGCCGATACCGAGGTACACGCTTTTGACCTTGACCCGCGCGGCCTTGCTCGCCTGCGCCACCGCTGCCGCAACAGAGCGCGAGACCTCGGGTATGGAGACGATGTAGCCTTGCCGCATACCGCGCGACTCGGCATAGCCGGTGCCCAAAATCCGCGGCGGCAGCCGCGGATCATCCGAGCGTTCAGCAATAACCACTTTGACGTGGTAGGAGCCGATGTCTATGCCGGTTACGTGATTCATTAGTGGATAGGGTATAGCCACTAGCCACTAAACTAAACCCTATACCCTAGTGGCTAGTCGCTGGAAACCGTACTTTTTTAAAAGTCGGTTTTCCATGCCCTCCATTATAGCACCGTGTTTGAGCCCTTTTAGGTGTAAAAGACCGTGGATAAACAAAAATTCGACCGAGTACGGCTTGGCGACGGCTTTGCATAATAAAATCTCACCGGAGGTTGGAGACAAGGGGAAGGAGAGTACATCGGAAGTTTTGATAGTGCGCGATTTTTTATACCGCATGGCGCGGCGCATCTCGTAGACAGAAACAAAAGCGACCGACAGATCATACCTGCGGCCGAGGACGGCATTCTTTATTTTTTTAACGGCGGAATTTTCCACGGACGGGCTTTTCGAGCATTTTGCCGAGCTTGATAAGCTCTGCTATCTCATCGCGGCGCGAGATGCGCTTGAGCGCGCCCTTGCGTGACACCGCTTTAGACTTGGCCCGGGTATAGTAGCGGTTGCCGCGCACGCGCGGGATAACGCCGGCACCTTGCACGCGCTTGGAAAAACGGCGTATCAGGTTGATAGCCGACTCACCTTCATTTTTTATTACCTCCGCATTTGCAACCATTGCGCTAGGGATAGTAACACATCATTGCACCTAAGTGCAACGATGGTTACTATCCAGCCACTAGCCACTAGGGTTTAGCCACTAGGGAGGAAGATAGTTTGTTCAACATGCGCATTACCTCGTCGAGCAAAGCGTTTACCTCGACAAGTTCTTCCTTTTTTGTAAAGCCGAGGTTTTGGGCGATAAGCAAGTGTGTTTCCAACTCCGCTCCGGAACCAAAGGCGATTTTTACAAATTGAGCATATTCCGCGCGATGTTTGCGGGCGTACCCTTCCGCAAGGTTAGCGGGGATAGAAACCGCCGCGCGCCGTATCTGACTGGTAAGGCCGAACATCTCGCTTTTAGGAAACTGCTCGGTGAGTTTGTAGATTAAAGAGACAAGTTTTATTCCTTTCTGCCAAACAATCAAGTCTTTGTACGATTGCATTATTCAAATAATATCGTCTTTTCGGGCGTTCGTGGTAATCATTTCTCCTTTTACAATATCTCGTATTGCTACGTCGCATTGGCGTTCCAAGTCTTGATGTGTGTTTGGTATGTCTGAATGGTTTACATACCGTTCGGGTTCAGCGTAAAGATACAACGTGCCCCAGTGGGAATGTGCAAACTGTTTTTCTTTTTCTGGCAGCTTTCCAAGCTCTTCCTTAGTTAGCGGCGTAAGTCGATATTGGATGACAACTTCTCCTTTCTTAAAATTTTTGCCAGCGTAAACTCCTTTGTCGTCTAGGTCACCTGTGCCTATACTGAGTCTGTCCATAATTCTAGTGGCAAGTGGCTAACAACTAATTTCTGTTCGACTAATGGCTAGTCGCTAGTGGCTATACCCTGCGCTTTCAGCGCAAGGTTTTTAGGTAGCGGGGGAGGTCGGGGAGGCCGACGATGGTTTGACGGCTGTTGTCCATGGTGCGCACCAGTATGGTGCCGTCGAGCACCTCGCGCTGTCCCATGATAAGCAAGTGCGAGACGCCGGCTGCGCGCGCGGAGGCGAACTGCGGAGAGAATTTGGCGGAGTCAAACGATTGGAGCACCGGTATATGCGCGCGGCGCAAGACATCAACGACGCTAAGCCCTTCTATTTTGGCGCGCAAGCCGATTTGGATAAAGTATACCGCGGGAATCTGCGGGGGAGGTATTAGTTTAAAATTATCCGCCAGCATGCCCTTTTTGCGAAAGTAGATGCTCGCCGAGACGCCCGCGATCTCGTGGCGCGGCGCATAGGTGCGGAAGTGGTCGTCAAAGCGCCCGCCGGTACTGCCAAGCACGGTCGCGTCCTCGTCCTTAAGATCGAAAGCAAACAACATCCGCGGCTCACGTTCATCGCCCATAAGCAAGTCATCAAACTCATACGGAAGCGCGAGCCGCTCAGATAGTTCCAGCACCTCTTTAAAATGCAGGCGGCTCTTTTCGGACAAAAAGTTCATCGCGCGCGGGCCGCCCTCGACGACCGCTTTGCATATATTGCTTGCGCAACGATACGGCGCCATCGGATCACGCAGGAGCTTTTCGCGGCACTCCTCGTGCAAGGAGGTGGCATGTTTGCGCAAATAAATGGAGACCTCGCGCTCGAAGCGTATCTTGGAATCTTTGTCGCCCAAGGCATTGAGCCGAACGCGCGCGATTGTTGCGCCCCACTCGGTGATAACCGTCGCTACGGTTTTTAGTAGTACCACTTCCGCGATGCTTTCTGAAACGCCCACAATGTTGAGCCCGAACTCGCCCATCTCGCGCGCGTTGGCGACAAGCGGATACATCGGCGAAGGGGATGCCCAATAGGCAAGCACCGGCTCGCCGGGATGCAACGAATGACATTGTATGCATGCGACTGAGGCGACAGTAAATGAGTGCGCGCGGCGATCGATATTTGGCACGCGCCGCTCCACCTCGCGCAGCGGGCGGAACCCATAAAAGGTTGCCACGTCGACCGCGTGTTTTAAAAATGATGCAGGCGATGGTCGCAAGTGTTGTTGCATATTACTGTTGTGCGGAGGTACTGCCGGGAAAGATACCAATAGTGTTAAGTGGAAGCAATCGTACGAACGCCCTGCCGACGATGTTGTCGCGTGGCAGTACTCCCCATACGCGACTGTCGGAACTCTCCGGCCGGTTATCACCCATCACAAAATACTCATCATTTTTAAGCGGATAGCTCCGCATTGAGCCGTTGCCGCGGTTGATTACGTACGGCTCGCTGAGCGATACGGTCGATCCGTCGGTTTTGGCGATAGTTATTGTATTTCCGTTGATTGAAACTGTTTCGCCCGGGAGCCCGATGATGCGTTTGATAAAAAATTCCTTCGGATTTTTTGGATAGCGGAAGATTATAACATCGCCGCGGTTCGGCTCCTGCAGACGGTAGGAAAGTTCGTCGACTATCAAGTACTGTCCGTTGTTAAAAGTCGGGTCCATGCTGGCTCCGGAGACGATAAACGGCTGCGCGACAAAAAGCCGGATGGGGAAGACAATCGCGGCGGCAATAAGTACGAATTTGAGGAGCTCGGTGAAAAAATTCTCACTACTCTTCTGTGGCATGGATGTATTGTATGCGGTACGATAGAGTAGTCAATATGAAATGGACGATTGTAGGACTGGGCAATCCAAGTGCAGAATATGCAAGTACTCGGCACAATGTCGGCAAGGATTTTGTAGAGTCTCTTGCTAAAAAAGTGTCCTCCGCCAAGGTGGTGGGTTTGAACGTGTATATGAACAACTCCGGACCGGCGATCAAAAAAGCAGTGGGAAGCGCCAAAAATTTGATAGTCGTGCACGACGAGCTCGATGTGCCGCTCGGCAGGGTCAAAATTTCCTTCGGATCCTCGGCGGGCGGCCACAATGGCGTTAAGTCGATAGAAAAAGCGCTTAAAACCAAAGACTATGTGCGTGTGCGCGTCGGCATCAGCCCCTCGACTCCGTCGGGCAAACTAAAACGCCCCGACGCGGAGAAGATAACAGACTTTGTGCTGGGCAAATTTAAAGCAAGCGAGCAGGAAAAACTAAAGAAAGCCAGAAAAATAGTCGGCGAAGCGCTCGAACTTATTTTGACGGAAGGGAAGGACCGCGCGATGAGCGAAATAAATTCAAAATAGATATAAATACTTTTGTCCCGAAATCTTTAGGTCTGCGGTAAAGCGAGAGGATGGTACACTATAAAACAACGCAAATAATGACCCCTGATGAAGAAAAACAAGCGGAAGAGGCGAGGCGGTATGTTAGGGCAAACCAGCGTACTTTCATCGCAAAATTTGCCGACCTCGCGGCTCATGGGAGTGTTGAGCAACCCATCTCGATTTTTATGGCTGGCTCACCCGGCGCGGGTAAGACAGAGTTCTCGAAGCGCCTCGTCGAAGCTCTTTTTGAACAATGGGGCGACAATCCGGTGCGCATTGATGCCGACGAGATTCGAGAAATGATACCAGGCTATACCGGCGACAATTCGCATATTTTCCAAGGAGCAAGCGCTCGGGGTGTCGAGATACTTTACGACTATGTTTTAGATCATCAGCTTAACGCGATTGTGGACGGAACCTTTGCACTGAAAGAGAAAGGAATCAGCAATATCGAGCGCTCTTTAGGTCGCGGCAGATTGGTTGAAATCTACTATCTTTTTCAAGAGCCGGAGATCGCATGGGACTTCACCAAGAAAAGGGAAGTCATAGAGCATCGGAAAATTACTAAAGAAGTTTTTGTTAACGCTTTTTTTGCGGCACATGACAACGTGGTGGCCGCTAAAAAGCATTTTTGGGATAAAATCCAGCTCAACGTGGTGCTGAAAGATGTGCGCGACGCGTCTCGCTACCAAGTTAATTTCAACGCTACCGACATTGACCAACTTGTCCCTTGGGAGTATAATGAGAGTACACTAATGCAAAAACTCACATGAAAAAACTAATCAACAAAATATTTGGCGTCAAGGACGAATCCAAAACAAAGGACGGCTTTTCTCGCTTCTTTCGTGAGGCCTCTACTTCAGAAAAAGAGCGCGTGATAGGCGAAGTAGTGCGTAAATCCACAGAAGATCAGAGGGCTCTGATTGACCGATACCACCAAGTAAAGACTTCGTAAGTAGTTAAGAAAAAACAAAGAATTAGCCCCCACCTTGGTAGATGGGGGTTGTTGATGACCGAAGCTAGTGAACGGAGCCGATGATTTCGTTGCTGGCGATCCTCAAAGGATGCGATATATAAAGATATAATCTTTATTTTTTGTCGGCGTACGAGAGTGCCATGCGCATCTCTTTAGGGTCGAAGAGCGAGATGGTGAAGGGGTAGCGCTTGCCCAACTCCAAACCTGCGCGGAGCTTCTCCTCGGTACCGAACTCGGAGACATGGATAAGGCCGGCGATGCCTTCTTCTATAGAGGCAAGCGCGCCGTGCTTGTTGAATTTGATCACCACGCCTTCAACGCGGTCGCCTTTATTGTATTTGACCGCAGCAGTCTGCCACGGATTTTCCTTAAGCGCTTTGACCGAGAGGCTTACCTTGCCGTCTTTAATATCAATTATTTTTACCTTCGTTCTGTCACCAACTTTAAAGAAGTGGCGCGGGTCGTCTACCAGGCCCCAGTCGATTTCTGAAATATGCACCAAGCCCTCAAGACCCTCCTCGAGTTTAAAGAACGCGCCGAAGTCCACCATGCCGGTGACCTCGCCTTCAACCACATCGCCCACGGCGTAGTTGGCGATGAGCTCCTTCTTCTCTTTATCATCCAAGCCCTTTTCGGAGAAGATAAGTTTGCCTTCCTTCGGCTGCGCGCCGATCATCGAGACGGTAAGTTTGGTGCCCACGAGCTTGCGGAGCTCTTCAAGAATTTTGTCCTTGTCGCCATCGGTAACGCGTGGATAGTGCTCGGCCTTAAGTTGCGAGGCGGGGAGGAAGCCGGCGAGCCCTTGCCAATCCATAATGAGTCCGCCTTTGTTCGCCTCTTTGATAACGAGCTCAAACTGGAGTTTGTTTTTGACCGCATCCTCGGCTTCGGCCCACAGCACCGCCTGGCGCGCCTCTTTGAGCGAGAGTTCTATGTAGCCATCTTTAGTGTTGACGGATAGCACCTTGGCCTGGATGCGGTCGCCGACATTGGTGCGCTTGATGACCTCGCGCGCGTTCATGTACTCGCGCCCGTAGATGACGCCCGTACCAAACGGTGGCAGGTCGATGTAGAGGCGCGCGCGGTCGAGCGAGATGACCGGACCCTCGACTATGTCGCCCTCTTTTGGCGGCTCTTGCGAGCGCTCAAAAAACCCGGACATGATAGTCACAGGCAAAACAATCTCTGTATCTTTAGTATCCATATATTTGGTTGTTGGTCGGGTCCCGTCTTAAAAGCAACTCCTTAGCCTTGGAAGGTGTTGCCTTTGGTCTGGATTAATCCCGAGCCGTTAATAAAGAGACGCTCCCTTTATTAACAGGAACTATACCGCAAGCGCGGAAATTTTGCAAATAAAAAACCCAACACCGGAGTGTTGGGTTGCCACGCGGACCGAAATTCAGGCCGGGCAGCTAGCGGTAAGCGGCTTGGCGACGTTCGGGGTCTTGGTGGCGGCGGCCACCAGAGCGAACGGCAGGCTGACGACGGTGCCGACCACGCAAGCGCCGGCCTGCAGTGGATTCACTGTTTGCACTTTGGCAGACTTTGGCGCTTCAACCTTTTTTACTTTCGCTTTGGCGGCGGCGAGGGCGGGTGAGGCGGCTACCGCGAGGATCGCCGCAACGAGCAAAACTTTCTTCATTGAAAGAACTCCCTTTAGTTTGGATTGCACTACTTCCTAACCCCGCAAATCTACTACTTGCCCAGACGGGTGTCAATGGAAGTCGGTCGACGACGGGTGGGGATGGGGGCTGTGAAGCACCGTCGCCGACCGGATGGTTCGGGCAAAATAACGCCTGCCCAACCAACAACTGACCACTTTGACGCTACACCAAGGACTACTACTTGTCAAGTTTCGGTTGCAGAACCGAAGTTTGAAAAAGACTAAAATATGCTACAATTGAGCCATGGTAATCAGCTATGCGGGAGGGGAATGCTTTAAGGTTTCCCAGGGCGATTTGACGCTCTCTTTTAACCCGCCTGCAAAGGAATCTAAACTGGCATCGGCCAAATTTGGCGCCGACATTGTACTGGTTTCTTTGGACCACGCGGACTTTAATGGGGTAGAAAACGCCGTCTTCGGCGAGCGCCAGCCGTTTGTCATCGAGGGTCCCGGCGAGTACGAGATAAAAGACGTGGCGGTGCGCGGCTTTGCCACCGCGGCGACGTACGATAAAAAACAAACTATCAATACTATTTACTCGGTGATGCTCGAGGGGATGAACTTATGTTTCTTGGGAGCTTTGGGCAGCGCGGAGTTGCCGGCCGCGGCCAAGGCCGAACTCGACGATATCGATGTTTTGTTTTTGCCGGTGGGCGGAAGCGATGTACTCGGACATGCGCCGGCATACAAGCTTGCGGTACAGCTCGAACCGAAAATAATCGTCCCGATGCATTACGATGTGGCGTCTCTCAAGGCGTTCCTCAAAGAAGCCGGCGCGGAGGGCACCAAGGCGGAGGAAAAGCTCACCATAAAAAAGAAGGATTTGGACGGCAAAGAGGCAGAAGTTGTGGTATTGTCCAGTTAAATTTGCGAACTAAATTTGTATGAAACGCTACATTGAATACCTAAAAAATACGCGCACCACGCACCAGCGCCGCCAGCACGCCGTGCAAGTCGCCGGCGTACTCACTGCTACGCTGTTTGCCGTATGGCTCGGCACGCTGGGGCTCCGGCTTACTTCGCCGGCCGATGTCGCACAAACCACCGACAGTACACAGACTGCGTCTGTCGCCGCCGCGGTACAAAACAACAGCGGCCCACAGCTGCAGGTATCTACGACTAGTGTATTTAGCCAATAGTGATTAGTTTTTATGGCGGAAAAGGACAAAGATAACGATGAGCATACTGGCATAGTCCTGCGCAACATCTCCACCGAGATGCGCGAGAGCTTTATCGACTACGCGATGACGGTCATCACCGACCGCGCCCTGCCGGACGTGCGCGACGGGCTCAAACCCGTGCACCGCCGGATACTGTACGCCATGCACCGCATGGGCTTGACCTCCGGAGCGCGTTTTCGCAAATCGGCCACGGTGGTAGGCGAGGTGCTCGGCAAGTATCATCCGCACGGCGATGCCTCCGTATACGACGCGATGGTCAAAATGGCGCAGGAATTCTCCATGCGCTATCCGCTTATCATCGGCCAAGGCAACTTTGGCTCCATCGATGGCGACTCGGCCGCCGCCATGCGCTACACCGAGGCCAAAATGTCGCGCGTGTCGGAGGCTCTGCTCGGCGACTTGGAGAAAGACACGGTAGAGTGGCGTCCCAATTACGACGGCACGCTCAAGGAGCCCACCGTGCTGCCTGCGGCGGTACCCAACATTTTGCTCAACGGCACGCTCGGCATCGCGGTCGGCATGGCGACCTCCATCCCGCCGCACAACCTCGGCGAGCTCTCTACGGCACTCACGCACCTGATAGAGCATCCAGACGCGACCGTGGAGGACCTGATGCAGTTTGTCACGGGTCCGGACTTCCCAACGGGGGCGGTCTGCTTTAGCAAAAAAGACCTGCTCCACGCGTATTCCACGGGCCGCGGCGGGGTAGTGGTGCGCGGGCAGGCCGAGATAGTCGAGGGAAAGAAGGGCGACTACACGATAGTCATCACGAGCATCCCGTACCGCGTCAACAAGGCCGACATGATAGTGCGCGTCGCCGATTTGGTGCGCGACAAAAAGCTCGAGGGCGTGCGTGGGCTGCGCGACGAATCGGCCAAAGACATTCGCATCGTGGTGGATCTTAAGCAGGGCGCGCATCCGCAAAAGGTGCTGAACTATCTTTACAAGCACACGGCGCTCGAGGACACCTTTCACTTCAACATGGTGGTGTTGGTCGACGGGGTGCCGCAGACTTTGTCGCTCAAAGGAATTTTAGAGGAGTTCATCAAGCACCGCCGCGAGGTGGTGCGCCGCCGTACGCAGTTTGACCTTACAAAAGCGCAGGAGCGCGAGCATATTTTGCTCGGCCTCAAAAAAGCGCTCGACCATATCGACGATGTTATTCATACAATCCGCGCGTCTAAAGATGCCGCTGAAGCAGAAGTTAACCTTATTAAAAAGTTTACGTTTTCTGTCCTGCAGGCCAAGGCGATTCTGGAGATGCGCCTTTCGCGCCTCGCCAACCTTGAGCGCAAAAAAGTGGAGGACGAGCTTGTCGAGGTGCAACAGTTTATTGAGGAGCTGACCACGTTGCTCAAGTCGGACAAAAAAATGCTTGAGGTTATCAAGCAGGAGATTTTGGATTGGGCCAAAAAGTTTGCCGACGAGCGCAATACCAAGGTGGTAAAGGGAGAGGCAGGCGTCATCAACATCGAGGATTTGGTGCCCGACGAGGAGCAGGTGCTGGTACTGACCGCCGGCGGCTATGTTAAGCGCACCAACCCCGAGGAGTTCCGCCGGCAAAAGCGCGGCGGCGTGGGCGTCATCGACCTCGATACTAAAGAGGAGGACTTTGTCACGACCTTCCTCACCACCTCCACCCACAGCGACCTTTTGTACTTTACCGACGTCGGCAAAGCCTACCAGCTCAAGTTCTACGAAATCCCCGAGGGCAAGCGCTCGACCAAGGGCAAGGCGATAGTAAACTTCCTCTCCATCGGCACGGAGGAAAAAGTGACCAGTGTTTTGCCGATGCGCAAAAAACAAAAAGAAGGGGAGCGGTTCCTTTATATGATTACCAAGCACGGTGTCGCCAAAAAAGTTGATGCCACGGCCTTCCACGATGTGCGCCGCTCGGGGCTTATT
>ORMF012519937.1_pt1 | contig 13824 bp, 14 predicted proteins | sample 1779871 | NCBI WGS metagenome assembly ORMF01 (sample SAMEA104232316, study PRJEB22302) | groundwater metagenome | biome: forest; feature: aquifer; material: groundwater | place: USA | collected 2011-08-07 | depth 5.4 m | reverse complement strand
GTGCTGCGCACGCCGAGCGAGGTCGCGCGCGCCGTGAGCTACGTGCGCCGCAATCGCGAGCACCACCTCGGCGATCGCCGCGCTCGACTGCCGGCCGGCTACGTCGACCCGTACTCGTCGGCCAGCCCCGCGCACGGGATCGTGCTGCCGGCGCCCCGAACCTGGCTCCTTGGCCAGAGCGCGCGCGTCGTCGCGAAGGTTCCCCGTGGCAGCGTGGGCGGCCCAAGCTGACCGGTCGCGATCCAGGAGCAGATGTGATCCGGCGATCGGCATGGGGGGCGGTGGGGCAGGTGCGGCGCGACGCCGCGATCGCCCGGAAAGAGGGCGAAACATGAGTCAGACGAAAAATGAGCGTCATGTCACTCGGCCATCCGCAGGGCAAGGTGCACCTTGTGAATCTCGTCGAAGGACGGGATGCGGGGGGGCTTCGAGGCGTGCACATATGCCACGCGCATCTGCGCCGCGCATCGTCGCGGCGTCATCTGTCCGATGCCGGTGCATAGGCCGGGGCAGACCAGCGACTCGATGGCGGACGCCGGGCTCGCCTTGTTGAAATGGAGCACCGCGGTCAAGGCCGCACGGAACGCCAGGTAGGCGTTCAACGATCGTGGGAGTGCCTCCGGAACGCGCATCGTGGGTGCCACGACGAGGAAGGGCCACGCCTCGTGATCGGTGGGGACGACGAGGGCAGCTCCGACCGGAAGCTCGCCATGATGAAGCTCGATGATCTGCTTCTGCACCCTCGCCTGGACGTCGAAGCCAAGGCGGTTGCGAATCGCGAGGTCCAGGCCACCGTCCATGATGCCGAAGCTGTTCGCCGGGCTGACCATCGCGTGCGCCTCGACCGAGAAGTAGTCGGCTTCGTGCACCTCGACGCCCTCGAAAGGCTCGAAGACCTCGGACCAAGCCGCACGAAGGTCGGGATCGAGGTCGATCAAGTGGACCTGGGGCAGGGTTGGTCTGGGCTTGCCCATGCCCCGAGCGTAACCCGACCGTGCTTAGAGAGCGGCGACAGGCGATTCGGCCCGGAAATGCACGGATGCGTGCGTCCTCCGGGCCTAGCTCGATGACCACGCCTCCTCGTTCGAGCACCCTGCATCTGGAAGTCACGGCTCTCCAGTCCCCGGTGTCCTGTCTCCTGCCTCCTGTTCCGCTGGGTTCCACCATGAACGGACACGTTGACCTCTGCTCCCGCGTGGGATATCCACTCGAGGTTCTTTCGGAATCACGTTTCCGACAGGCAGGAGGAACACATGCGCGAGGTCGTGATCGCCGGGGGCGCGCGTACGCCCATCGGTGCGTTCCAGGGTGCGCTCGCCGACGTCAAGGCGCCGGTGCTCGGGCAGGTCGCCATCAAGGGCGCGCTCGAGCGGGCCGGCGTGTCGGCCGATGCGGTGGAAGAGGTCTACATGGGTTGCGTCCTGCCCGCCGGCGTCGGCCAGGCGCCTGCGCGGCAGGCCTCGCTCGGCGCGGGTGTGCCGAAGAGCGTGCCTTGCACGACGGTCAACAAGGTCTGCGGCTCGGGCCTCAAGACCGTGATCCTCGGGGCGCAGGCGATCGCCGCCGGCAGCGCGGACATCGTCGTGTCCGGCGGCATGGAGTCGATGTCGAACGGGCCCTACCTCCTGCCCAAGGCCCGCGGCGGCTATCGCCTGGGCCACGGCCAGGTCATCGACTCGCTGATCTCCGACGGCCTCTGGGATCCGTACGGCGACGTGCACATGGGCTCTTGCGCGGAGCTGTGCGCCAAGGAGAAGGCGATCACGCGCGAGGCGCAGGACGCCTACGCCGCCGAGTCGTACCGCCGCGCGCTCAAGGCGCAGGCCGACGGCAAGTTCAAGGCGGAGATCGCCGGCGTCGAGATCGCGAGCCGAAAGGGCTCCGTGACGATCCTCGAGGACGAGGAGCCCAAGAAGGGCGACATCGAGAAGCTCGGCACCCTCCGCCCGGCGTTCGACAAGGCCGGCACCGTCACCGCGGGCAACGCCTCCTCGATCAACGACGGCGCCGCCGCGGTCGTGCTCATGAGCGCCGACAAGGCCAAGCAGACCGGCGCAAGGCCCCTGGCGCGCATCGTCGGGCACGGCCAGTTCGCGCAAGCGCCCGAGTGGTTCACCACCGCGCCCGTCGGCGCGATCAACCGCTGCCTCGAGCACGCGGGCTGGACGTCGTCCGACGTGGGCCTGTGGGAGATCAACGAGGCCTTCGCGGTGGTGGCGCTCGCGAACCTGGCGATGCTCGGCGTCTCCGCCGATCGCTGCAACGTCTGGGGCGGCGCGGTCGCGCTCGGGCACCCCATCGGCGCGAGCGGCGCGCGCATCCTCGTGACGCTCCTGTCGGCGATGGCCGAGCGCGGCGAGAGGCGCGGCGTCGCGGCCCTGTGCATCGGTGGCGGCGAGGGCATCGCGCTCGCGGTGGAGCGCGTCCAATGAGCTCCCCGCATGACGCGCTCCGCGCTAGCGGGGCCCCGGGCGTCCAGACGATCGGCATCATCGGCGCCGGGCAGATGGGGCGCGGCATCGCGCAGGTCGCGGCGCAAAAGGGCCTCGAGGTCGTGCTCCTCGATGCTTCCCCGGACATGGCGGAGCGCGCCCAGAAGACCATCGCGACGCAGCTCGAGAAGCTCGTGCAGAAGGGCAAGCTGGCGGAGGCCGACTGGAAGGCCACGATCGCCCGCATCAAGCCGACGTCGAGCTACGGCGACCTCGCGCAGGCCGACTTCATCGTCGAGGCCGCGACCGAGGAGCAGGCGCTCAAGCAGAAGATCTTCGTCGAGCTGGATCGCGTCGCGAAGCCGAGCGCGATCCTCGCGTCGAACACGTCGTCGATCTCGATCACGCTGCTCGGCGCGCAGACCAAGCGCCCCGATCAGGTCATCGGGATGCACTTCATGAACCCCGTGCCGCTCATGAAGCTCGTCGAGATCGTGCGCGGCCTGCCGACGAGCGACGCCACCTACGAGGCGACGGTCGCGCTCGCCGAGCGCTTCGAAAAGACCGTGGTGCTGTCGAAGGACATCCCCGGCTTCATCGTCAATCGCCTTCTTCTGCCGCAGATCAACGAGGCGTGCTTCGCCCTGTACGAGGGCCTCGGCACCGCCCAGGACATCGACACGGCGGTGAAGCTCGGCCTGAACCACCCGATGGGCCCGCTCGAGCTCGCGGACCTCATCGGCCTCGACACTTGCTTGTCGATCCTCACGGTCATGCAGCGCGAGCTCGGCGACGACAAGTACCGCCCGTGCCCGCTCATGCGCCAGTACGTGGCGGCCGGCTGGACCGGCCGCAAGGCGGGTCGCGGCTTCTACACCTACAGCTGAGGGGCGCCGTGACCTACCATAACCTCCGAGTCGAAGCAGGCGCCATCGCGACGGTCACCATCGACCGCCCGAAGGTGTTGAACGCCCTCGATCGCGCCACCGTGGCGGAGCTGCGGGCCGCCGTGGCGGAGCTCGCGCAGGCGAGCACCCGGGTGCTCCTGCTCACCGGCGGGGGCGAGAAGGCCTTCGTCGCGGGCGCCGATATATCCGCAATGGCGAATATGTCGATGGAGGAGGCGCGCGCCTTCGCGGGCGAGGGCCACGCGCTCGGTGAGGCCCTCGAGGGTGCGCCCTTCGTGACCATCGCGGCCGTGGGCGGCTTCGCGCTCGGCGGCGGCTGCGAGCTCGCGCTCGCGTGCGACTTCATCCACGCCTCCACCAGGGCGAAGTTCGGCCAGCCCGAGGTCAAGCTCGGCGTCATCCCCGGCTTCGGTGGCACGCAGCGCCTCGCGCGGCGCGTGGGCGTGGGCCTGGCGCGCGAGCTCGTCGTGACGGGCGACGTCATCTCCGCCGAGGAGGCCGTGCGAATCGGCCTCGCGAATTCCGCGGTGGCGCCCGAGGAGCTCTTGCCGAAGTGCCGCGCGATCGCGGAGCGCATCGCCAAGAACGGCCCGCTCGCGGTGCAGGCGGCGCGCCGCGCCATCCGCCTCGGCGAGGGCACGGACCTTCAGACCGCCAACGCGATCGAGCGCGAGCTCTTCGCGGCCGGCTTCGGCACGGCGGATCAGAAGGAAGGCATGCGCGCGTTCCTCGACAAGCGCGAGGCGAAGTTCGAGGGGAAGTAGCCTCCGGCCGCACCCGCGGCCCGTAGCCCGCAAGCCCGTAGCCAGGAGCCAGGAGACATCGTGGATCTCGAGTTGACCCCGGAGCAGACGCTCATCCAGAAGACCGCGCGCGACTTCGCGACCAAGGAAGTCCTGCCGGTCGCGGCCGAGAACGATCAGCACAAGCGCTATCCGAAGGCGCTCGTCGCGCGCATGGCGGAGCTCGGCTTCCTCGGGATCGCGATCCCGGACGAGTGGGGTGGGGCCGGCATGGACAACGTGTCCTATGCGATCGCGATGGAGGAGATCTCCCGGGCCTGCGCCTCGACGGGCGTGATCATGAGCGTCAACAACTCGCTCGTGTGCGACCCGATCCTCAAGTTCGGTTCTGACGCGCAGAAGGAGCGATTTCTCAAGCCGCTCGCGTCCGGCAAGCAGCTCGGGTGCTTCTGCCTCTCCGAGCCCGAGGCGGGCAGCGACGCCGCCGCGCAGAAGACGATGGCCGTCAAGAAGGACGGCGGCTGGATCATCAACGGCACGAAGAACTGGATCACGAACGGCCCCGTCGCCGACATCGCGCTCGTCTTCACGATGACCGAGCCCGACAAGGGCACCCGCGGCATCACCGCGTTCCTCATCGAGCTCGAGTCGAAGGGCATCGAGATCGGCCCGACCGACCAGAAGCTCGGCATCCGCGCCTCGCCGTCGTCGCAGATCTTCTTCACCGACGTGTTCGTCAAGGACGACCAGCTCCTCGGCAAGCCCGGCGGGGGCTTCAAGGTGGCCATGCACACCCTCGACGGCGGCCGCATCGGCATCGCCTCGCAGGCGCTCGGCATCGCCCGCGCGTCGCTCGAGGACGCGATGGCCTACGCCAAGGAGCGCAAGACCTTCGGCAAGCCCATCGCGCAGCACCAGGCGATCGCGTTCAAGCTCGCCGACATGGCCACGGAGATCGACGCGGCGCGCCTGCTCATCTGGCGCGCGGCCACGCTCAAGGATCGCGGCGTGCGGCACTCGACCGAGTCGTCGATGGCCAAGGTCTTCGCGAGTGAGGTCGCGAACCGCGCCGCGAAGGAGGCCGTGCAGATCTTCGGCGGGTACGGGTACGTCAGCGACTACCCGGTCGAGCGGCACTTCCGCGACGCCAAGATCACGGAGATCTACGAGGGCACGAGCGAGGTGCAGCGGCTCGTCATCGCGCGCTCGCTCGTGAAGGAATAGGGAGGGTGCAGATGACCAAGTTGCTTGCGACGGTGCTCTTCGGGATGCTGCTCGGCTGCGGGACCGGCCAGGCGCCGCCGCCCAAGACCGCGGCTGGCCCGGCGCCCACGGGCGTCGACCCGAGCGCGCTGCCGCCCGAGAAGCTCGACGAGGTGAACCACACCTTCCAGCAGAAGCAGAGCGCGCTCAACACGTGCTACCGCGACGAGATCGAGCGTACGAAGAACATGAACCTCGTCGCCTCCGTCACCGTGAAGGTGCACATCGGCAAGAACGGGGACGTGCTCTCGGCCGAGGTGACCCAGCAGGAGGGCGCGACCGAGCAGTTCCAGCAGTGCGTCGTCGAGACCATCGGCAAGTTCTCGTTCCCGCAGCTGCCGGAGGTCCTCGAGACGTCGTGGCCCTACCAGTTCAGGCCGAATTTTTGATCCGGACCGCCCTGCTCCTCGTCACGCTGGCCGCGTGCTCGTCCGCGCCGCCGCCGGCACCCGCAGGGCCGCCGCCGGCGCCCGTGACCGCCGCGCCGCCGCCGCAGAGGGTCGCGCCGAGAAAGCCCGTCGACGACGGCATGAGCGTCGCGGGCGTGATGGGCACGCTCGACGAGTCGCAGATCCAGGCCCCCTTCCGCGCGCGCTGGCGCGACGTCACGACCTGCATCGACGGCGTCCGCAAGAGCAAGCCCTACGTGGGCGGCCAGCTGGAGCTCAAGGTCCGCGTCTCGAAGGAGGGCCGCGCACGTCAGGTCGTCCTCATGAACACGATCGGCTCACGCGACGTCGAGCGCTGCCTCCTCTGGATCGTGCGCACCTTCGCGTGGGACCGCCCCTCGGGCGGCGCCGACGCCGAGTTCACGTACCCGATCGAGATCCAGCGCCGGCACGGCGTGGTCGAGTGGGCCGAGGGCGCGATCAAGCCGGCGAAGCTGCACAAGCTCAAGCACAAGATCTCGCCGTGCAAGGGCCGCGGCGCGGTCCTGTCGATGTACGTCGGGCCCGGCGGGCGCGTGGTCTCCGCGGGCGTCGCGAACGTCGACGACGACACCGCGGCGTGCCTCGTGGACAAGGCCCTCGAGGCCGCGATGCCCGATCCGATGGGCGCCGTGGCGCTATTGACCCTCACCCTCTGACGGAGCGGCATGGACTTCGAGCTCGGCGACACCCAGCGGATGATCCAGCAAGCGGCGCGGGACTACGCGACGCGCACGCTCGCGCCTCGGGCCGCCGCGCGCGACCGCGAGTCCACGTTCCCGGTGGGCGAGCTCGCGGACCTCGCGCGCCTCGGCCTGCTCGGCGTGAACATCCCCGAGGCGCTCGGCGGCGCCGAGGCAGGCGCCCTTTCGTACTCGCTCGCGATGGAGGAGATCTCGCGCGCCGACGCGTCGGTGTCGGTCGCGATGGCGGTCACGAACATGGTCGCCGAGGTCGTGACGGTCTTCGGCACGGACGCTCAGAAGAAGGAGCACGTACCGCGCCTCGTGGGCGGCGAGTACGTCGTGGGGGCGTTCGCGCTCTCCGAGACCCAGGCCGGCAGCGACCCGGGCGCGATGCGCACGGTGGCGCGGCGCGAAGGCGCGGGCTGGGTGATCTCGGGGCAAAAGCAATGGATCACGAGCGGCGATCGCGCGGGCCTGCTCGTCGTGTGGGCCAAGACCGACCCCGACGCGGGGACGCGCGGCATCAGCGCGTTTCTCGTCAAGGGCGGCACTCCGGGCCTGTCGGCCGGCAAGCCCGAGGACAAGATGGGGCTTCGCGGCTCGAGCACCGTGCCGCTCGTCCTCGAGGACGTGCGTGTCGGCCCGGAGGCCCTGCTCGGCAAGGAGGGCGAGGGCTTCAAGATCGCGATGATGGCGCTCGACGGCGGACGCATCGGGATCGGCTCCCAATCGTGCGGCCTCGCCGGCGCCGCGCTCGACTGCTCGGTCCGCTACGCCCGCGAGCGCAAGCAGTTCGATCACCCGATCGGCGACTTCCAGGCCGTGCAGTTCATGCTCGCCGACATGGCGACGGAGCTCGAGGCGTCGCGCCTGCTCGTCCGCCGCGCCGCGTTGCGCAAGGAGCGCCGCCAGCCGTTCTCGACCGAGGCCGCGATGGCCAAGCTCTACGCGTCCGAGCGCGCGAACCGCATCTGCGACCGTGCCGTGCAGATCCACGGCGGATACGGCTACACGCGCGAGTTCCCCGTCGAACGGTTCTTGCGTGACGTGCGGGTGACGACGATCTATGAAGGCACGAGCCAGGTGCAGCGTATCGTCATCAGCCGCGCCGTGGCGGGTTCCGCGACCTGATCGAGCCCCCGCTCGAGAGAAGTGAGCAATGAGCAACCGAAAGCTCCGCATCCTGATCGCCAAGCCTGGACTCGACGGCCACGATCGTGGCGCCAAGGTGGTCGCCCGCGCGCTCAGCGACGCCGGCTACGAGGTCGTCTACACGGGCCTGCACCAGACCCCCGAGATGATCGCCGCCGCGGCTCTGCAGGAGTCCGTGGACGCGGTGGGCCTGTCGATCATGTCGGGCGCGCACATGACGCTGTTCCCGGCCGTGCTCGACGCGCTCAAGGCGCGCGGCGCGGGCGACGTCGCCGTCTTCGGCGGCGGCATCGTGCCCGACGAGGACGTGGTCGAGCTCAAGCGCATCGGCGTCTCCGAGATCTTCCGCCCCGGCACGTCGACCCAGGACATCATCGGCTGGGTCGAGTCGCACGTGCGCCCGAAGGTGGCGTGATGCGCGCGCTCATCTTCGCCCCGCTCGCGCTCGCGTGGTCGTCGGTCGCCGCCGCGGCGCCGTCGGTGAGCGCCGTCAAGCTCTCCGAGGGCCTCGTGGTCCCGGCGCCCAAGCCCACCGAGAAGCACCAGCCGCCCATGCGCACCACGCTGCTCCTCGACGAGCAGTCGGGCGCGCAGAAGGCCTCGCTCTCGCTGCTCTACATCTCGCCCAAGGCGCGCGTCGCGATGCAACGCCTGCCGCGCTCGGCGCGCCTGCTCTACGTGCTCGAGGGGAAAGGCCGCATCCTTGCGCCCGGCGTCCCGCCCGGCGAGCTCGGGCCGGGCACGGCCGTCTACGTCAAGCCCGGCGCCGCGCATGCGTTCGACGTGCAATCGCCGCAGAAGCCCCTGCGCCTGCTCCAGGTGTTCGCCCCGCTCGGGCCCGAGCGCGTGTTCCGCGATCCGAGCAAGCGCGAGGACTACGAGGTCATCCGCGGCAAGCCGGAGGCGACCGAGCAGCCGTTCCTGATCGTGCATCCCGCGGACGTCAAGGCGCTGCCGCTTTCGGGTGGCAAGGGCAAGGTGCAGATCATGCTCGACCCCCAGAAGACTGGCGGGCGCCAGGCATACCTCGGCGTCCTCGAGCTCGAGGCCGGCGCGGCCGTCGGCGAGCACAAGCACGCGGCCGAGGCGGAGATCCTCTTTGTCGCCGAGGGCGAGGCCGAGCTCGTCTCCGGCGGCGTGACCCTTCGGGCCGAGAGGGACACCGCGCTGCACGTGCCCGTCGGCGTCCCGCACGCGGGCCGCACCGCCAAGGGGGCGCGCATCATCCAGATCTACGCGCCGGGCGGTCCCGAGCAGCGCTTCAAGAAGTAGAGGGACAGCGGTGGAATTCGAGCTCAACGACGACCAGAAGATCCTCCAGCGAACCGTGCGCGACTTCTGCGCGCGCGAGATCATCCCGCACGCGCGCCGCTGGGACGAGGAGGAGAAGCTCCCGATGGCGCTCATCCCGAAGCTGGCGGAGCTGGGCCTGCTCGGCATGTGCCACCCCGAGGAGTACGGCGGCTCTGGCATGTCGATGATGGACTACGTCGTCGCGATGGAGGAGATCTCGCGGGCCGACGGCTCGATCGCGCTGACGGTCGCGTCGCACAACTCGCTCGGCGGCGGGCACATCTCGCTCGCGGGCAACGACGCGCAGAAGCGCAAGTGGCTGCCGCGCCTGTGCAAGGGCGAGATCCTCGGCGCGTGGGGCCTGACGGAGCCAGGTTCGGGCTCGGACGCCGGCGCCGCACGCACCGTCGCGGTGCGCAAGGACGACGGCTGGGTGCTGACCGGCACCAAGACCTTCATCACGCAGGGCTCGGTCGCGGGCGTCTACGTCATCCTCGCGTCCACGTCGCCCGAGAAGAAGCAGAATGGCCTGACGGCCTTCATCGTCGAGCGCGAGCGCCCCGGCATCCGGCCCGGAAGGCACATCGAGAAGCTCGGCATGCGCGCCTCCGATACGTCCGAGGTCATCCTCGAGGACTGCTTCGTCCCCGACGAGAACCGCCTCGGCACCGTCGACTCGGGCTTCCGCGACACGCTCAAGATCCTCGACCGCGGCCGCATCGGCATCGCGGCGCTCGCGCTCGGCCTCGGCCGCGGCGCGCTCGAGGAGGCCACCAGGTACGCGCGCGACCGCCAGCAGTTCGGCAAGCCCATCGGCGAGTTCCAGGCGATCCAGTTCATGCTCGCCGACATGGCGACCGAGCTCGACGCCGCGCGGCTACTCATCTGGAGAGCCGCATGGATGCACGACCGCGGCCAGCGCACCACGGTCGAGTCGTCGGTGTGCAAGCTCTGGGCGGCGCAGGCCGCGATGCGCGCCTGCAACAACTCCATCCAGATCCACGGCGGCTACGGCTACACGCGCGAGTTCCCGGTCGAGCGCTACCTGCGCGACTGCAAGCTGTGCGAGATCGGCGAGGGCACGAACGAGATCCAGAAGCTCGTGATCTCTCGCGAGCTCCTCAAGGCCTGAGGCCCTCTCGTGAGGCTCTCCTTCCGCGACGCGGCACGTCTGATGCGGGATCTCGACGACCGCATGCCAGGCGCGATCGAGCGGCTCAAGACGCTCTTTCCCGAGGCCGGTCACGCGGTCCTCATCGGCGTCACGGGCAACCCCGGCGCGGGCAAGTCGACCGTGGTCGACGGGCTCATCACGCATTACCGCGCGGCCGGCAAGACGGTCGGCGTCGTCTGCATCGACCCCATGAGCCCGTTCTCGGGCGGCGCGATCCTCGGCGACCGCATTCGCATGCAGCGCCACGCGACCGACGACGGCGTCTTCATCCGCTCGGTGGCGACGCGCGGGCACCTCGGGGGCCTGTCGCGGTCCACGGCCGACATCGTGACCGTCATGGACGCGATGGGCTTCGACGTGGTGCTGGTCGAGACCGTCGGCGTCGGGCAGGCGGAGGTCGACGTCGTGGGCGCGACGCACGCGTGCGTGGTCGTCACCGTGCCGGGGCTCGGCGATGACATCCAGGCGATCAAGGCCGGCATCCTCGAGATCGCGGACGTGCTCGTCGTGAACAAGGCCGACCGCGAGGGCGCCGACCGCACGGTGCGGGATCTGACGCACATGCTCGAGCTCCGGGCCGGCAAGGCGCGCGAGGTCGAGATCGTCAAGACGGTCGCGGTGCGCGGAGACGGCATCCTCGACGTCGTCGGCGCGATCGACCGCTACCGCGCGAAGGCCGGCGACCAGCTCGTCCTGCGCCGCGCGATGTGGACCCGCGCCCAGCTCGGCGAGCTCGTGCGCGACCGGGTCGTCGCCGCCGCCGACGCCACCCTCGAGGGGGGCTTCGAGGCGCTCGTCACCGAGGTGGCCGCCCGCAGGCTCGACCCCTACGCCGCCGTCGACCGGCTGCTCGCCGCGCTGCCCGCGGCCCGCTGACCCCTCGAGATCGTTTCGGATATCGCATGGTTGTGCGATGCCCCACGACCCCCGTGCGCCTTCGCTGCTACACTCCCTCAATATTCCTGCTGTCTTAGCCTGGAGGTGTTCGTGAAGTCGCTCCACGTGCTCGGCACGATGGCCGTGGTCATCGTCCTGGGCAACTGCAGCCTGCTCGAGAAGCTGACCGAGCAGGAGTTCAAGGTCACCGCCGACTTCAAGGTCGACGCGATGGCCGGGAGCTTCCCGGCCTTCGCGATGCCGACGACTCCGTGCGCGGGCATCGCCGAGTGCTGCAGCCCCGACGCGTCCGCGACGGACTGCGCCAAGCTGCGCGACGTGCTTCGCTGCGACGGCGCATGCTCGGCGAGCGTGCCCATCGGCCCCGCCGGCGCGACCGGCATCACCCTCGCGGTTCGCCTGCGCGACGTGCCGGCGCTGCGCGACGCGACCTCATTGGCGGACCTCCGCATCAGCCGCGTCTGGATCGAGATCGGCAGCACCGGCAACTCGCTCTCCGTGCCGCTGCCCGAGGTGTCGGTCTACGTGGCGACGACCGAGACCAACGCGACCGAGGTCAAGCTCGGCCACGTGCCGATGCTCAAGCTCAAGGACACGGGCGAGTTCGACGTGGAGTTCACCGCCGAGGGCGAGAAGGAGCTCGCCACGTTCCTCTCGAACGCGGGCTCTCCGTTCAACCTCATCCTGCGGAGCGCCATCCCGATCCCTGCCGGCCAGCGCGTCACGGGCGCGCTGAGCGGCAAGGTCGCGATCCAGGCCAAGGCGAAGGTGAATCTCTGAGGGCGCCGCCGGGCATGAACAGAATGAACATGAAGGCGTGAAGACGGGAAGGGAGGACAGCTCCTCACAACCTCCCGCCTCCCCGCCTTCATGTACCTCTCTGGGGCCTGGTCGGGTCAGATCGCCTTGTCGGCGATCTCGAGGGCGGCGTCGAGCGCGACGATGGCCTCGTCGAGCTGGGCGTCGTCGATGATGAGGGGCGGCGCGATGACGAGGTGGCTGATCCAGCCCATGCAGAACACGCCGCGCGCCATCAGATCCGCGGTGATCTGATCGATGGTCATGGGTTTCCGGGCAGCCTTGTCCTGCGGCACGGCGAGCGGCTCCTTGGTCTTGCGGTCGCGCACGAGCTCGATCGCCCAGAAGAGGCCCATCCCGCGCACGTCGCCGATCGAGGGGTGCTTGTCGGCCAGGCCGCGCAGCTTGGTGCCGAGCTTCTCGCCCATCGTGCGCGCCCGCTCGAGGAGGCCGAGGCGCTTGTACTCGTCGATGGCCGCGATCGCCGGCGCGAGCGTCAGCGGGTGCGCCTCGTACGTGTGGCCGTGCGCGAACATGTGCTCGTCGAAGTGGTTCGCGATCTCGCGGCTGGTCGCGCAGACGCCGAGCGGCGCCATCGCGCTCGTCACGCCCTTGGCCGTGCACAGGATGTCCGGCGTCACGCCCCAGTGCTCGACGGCGAACCAGGTGCCGGTGCGGCCCCAGCCCGTCATCACCTCGTCCGCGATCAGGAGCACGCCGCGGCGCTTGCAGATCTCGGCCAGGCGCGGCAGGTACTCCTTGGGCGGCACGAGGATGCCGTTCGTGCCCACGATCGGCTCGAGGATGATCGCGGCGACGTTCTCGTCGTGCGTGATCATGTACTCGAGGTAATCGGCGCACTGGATGTTGCAGTCGGGGTACGTCTTGCCGAGCGGGCAACGGTAGCAGTTGCACTCGGGCCCGAAGATCACGCCCGGGATCTTCCCGCTCGTCGGCTCGACGTACCACCTGCGCAGGTCACCCGTGGCCGCGATCGAGCCCGCCGTGGAGCCGTGGTAGCTCGTGTAGCGCGCGATGATCTTGTGCTTGCCGGTGTAGGCGCGCGCGATCTTGATCGCGGCCTCGTTGGCCTCGGTGCCGCTCGTCGTGAAGAAGAACTTGTCGAGGCCCTTCGGCATCACCTCGAGCAGCTTGAGCGAGGCCTCGGCGCGCACGTCGCACGTGAACGCGGGGCTGATGAACGCCAGCTTGCGCGCCTGCTCGCAGATCGCGTCTACGACGGCCTGGTTCTGGTGGCCGAGGTTCGAGCACATGAGCTGCGACGACAGATCGAGGTAGCGCTTGCCCGCCGCGTCCCAGAAGTAACAGCCCTCGGCCTTGGTGACGTGGAGCGGCTTCCAGCCTTTCTGGACGCGCCAGGTGCCGTAGGTGTGCTTCGCGGTGGTCTCGGTGACGTTCATTGCGGCCTCCGGTGAGCCCGCTAGGGTAACGCCGGGGCCCGCGGAGCTCAACGCCCGCCTGCCCGGGCGCCCCGCCGATCAAGAGGAGTAGACTCGGCCACCATGCGCGCCCTGGAGATCTCGCGGTTCGGACTGGATGGCCTGTCGCTCGTCGAGCGGCCGGACGTGGCGCCCGGCCCGGGCGACGTGCGCCTCGCGCTCCGCGCCGCGTCGCTCAACTACCGCGACCTCTTGATGGTCGAAGGCAAGTACAACCCGAAGCTCAAGCTGCCCATCGTGCCCGGCTCCGACGGTGTGGGCGTCGTCGAGGCTGTGGGTCCGGGCGTCACGCGCGTCGCGGTGGGCGATCGGGTGAGCCCGATCTTCTCGCAGACCTGGCTCGACGGCGCGCCCGTGCGCGAAAAGCTCCGCGGCACCCTCGGCGGCCCGCTCGACGGCACGCTCCGCACGCACATGGTCCTGCCCGAGGGCGGCGTCGTGCGCGTGCCCGCGTACCTCACCGACGTCGAGGCGGCGACGCTGCCGTGCGCCGCCGTGACGGCGTGGAACGCGCTCGTCGGGCACGCGAGGGTCCAGCCCGGCGACGTCGTCCTCGTGCAGGGGACGGGCGGCGTGTCGCTCGCGGCGCT
>ORMF011781709.1_pt1 | contig 13826 bp, 11 predicted proteins | sample 1779871 | NCBI WGS metagenome assembly ORMF01 (sample SAMEA104232316, study PRJEB22302) | groundwater metagenome | biome: forest; feature: aquifer; material: groundwater | place: USA | collected 2011-08-07 | depth 5.4 m | reverse complement strand
TGCGGTCTCGGAGGGAGCACCGGTCGCCTCTGACGGTGTTTAGGCCGTGCACCTTCCCGCCAGTCGACCGCCCCTGTCAACGGGAAAGCCGATGATGCCGAATGAGCGCTCTTTCTCGCTCTATCGGGTATCGGGGGCATTCCGTTTCCAAGCTCGGTCGTCGCGGATGACGACAGTTGCCGCGCGGCAAACCGCAGTCCTCTTCCGCCTGCACCGGGCCATGGTGAAATAGAAGCATGTTGATACTAAGAAATTTAGTATCAGTGTGCTACTATATGGCCGCAAAAAAATCCCTGGATGACTGGAACGGGCATGTCGGTTTCCCTGCGCAGGGCTGGGTGCTACGGCGCGCCAGATCTCCATGCGGCGTACAGCGAGTCGCGCTTCAGCGGCAACCACTCGAAGGTGGCGTCGGCCTCAGTGCCCTTCCGTCGCAACAGGTACACAGAAGCGGAAGGATGCTCGGCAACAAGGAGTGAGTCACGAGCGTGCAGGTCACGCGCGTATGTGTTGCCGCTGGAGCGCTCAAGCAGAAGGGGAGCAAGGTGCGTGTAGCCGGCGCGATCCTCATTGAGGCGCGTTATGCAAACCTGGTCGTAGTTAGCACCAGGGAGGATTCTCTCCGTGCTGTCGGGCGAGAATGGGCTCGATCGCACTAATGTCGAATCCCGCCGAAGTGGCGCGAGGCGTCGCTCCGCGTCTAGGCCTCGAATCGACTCTCGCTCGATATCACGAAGTGCCTTGTCCAAAACGCATGCGTCGACGTCATGATACAGAGCCGCGGTCGCGCTCCGTGATACACCACGCTCCCACAAGCGAGTCACGAGTTGCGCGCCCCAGCTCTCACGCACGAACACCAGAGCGTCGCGCACCCGTGCACGATTGGCCTCGTCGGTGTAGTTGACTCGCATCGACGTCAAGCCGCTTCGGTACTGGCCGACACGGAGCGGCAGCGAGATCGCCGCCGCCAGCGCCATGCCGGTGACGAGGAACGCGATCGTGCCAATCCATGCGGGCCCGGCGCCAAATCGTTCGCGCACCAACCATGGCAAACGTACGGTCCAGAGCACCAGCACCGGAAGCCACGAAAATACGAAACGGGGCCCGAGAAAAAACCCGTCGTGCCAGTACGCGAAATAGAGTGCGCCCAGAAGCGCCGCGCTGGCGAGTAGATAGCGGTCGATGGTGCTTAACTTGCGCGTGATCGCGAGCGATGCAATCGCCGGAAGCAGTGCGGGAAATGGCGTCTCGAGGAAATACGTCTGGAGACGCGTGACGTAGAGGCTGATTAACTCGAGTCCTCGTGCTGGCGTATGCGCCGCTCCCCACGGAGCACTATGGAACCCCAGCCCATGCGTCTTTCCCCACAGCACTTCGTACCCGAAGAGAAGGGGCGATCCGGTCGTTTGCGCATTGACCCACATCATCAAACCGAAGGGAATCGCGATGCCGATACTTGAAGCCAGTAGCAGGCACACCTCGTTTCGCTGTCGTACCGCGCGGACCAACAGCCAAGCGCCGGCAGGGAGCGCGAAGGCGAACGCATCCAGCGGCCGAATGGTTGCTGCCGCGCCCAACCCCAAACCGCAGAGAAGAGCCCAAGGAGTCCGGGCCGAGGCCGAACCCGTGGTCGTTGCAGACGACAGTCCGACCACGGCGACCAGGATGAACATCAGCGCCGTCGTGTGGTTCATGTGCGATCCGAACATGAACGCTCCAAACGGTGCTGCGGCGAAAAGCAGCGTTGCACTCCACCGGAAGAGTCGCGATGCCCCCGGATCTGTGAACTGCACGATCCGTTCGAAGAGCACCACAGACGCCGCTCCGCAAGCGGGACCGACAAGCCACGTTGCGTGCACGAGTTCGCCAAGCGCGAGCATTGCTGGTCCACCCGGAGGAAACTGTGAGTAGACCTTGTCGCCCGTGTCGACGACGTGGAGTCCGGAGAAGAACTCCCGGTGCGCGGCGACTGGAAGCCACAGGTGACCCGATGCGTAGATCTTTGCCTGCATCACCTGCACGATTTCGTCGATCAGCAGCGGCCGGGCGCTGAAGACAGACAGGGCGACCCAGCAGTAGAGCCCGAAAGACCCGAGACCGGCAATCAGGGTGAAGAAAACTTCCGAACCGCGCGAGTTAGCCGAGCAACGCGTTGACGTCAAGGATCTGAGTCGTTCGCGCAGAAGGATGACGGCGACGACGGCAACGCCGAGACAGATCGCCGTTCCGTTGCCCCACTCGGACAATCTCCGTGCATAGGCGGGATCGGTCTCCCCGCCGGGCAACAAGTTCGCAACGGGAAGGAGTCCAAGTGCCACGAGGATCAAGGCGGTGGTGCGAGTGGTCAGCTGGTCACTCGGCATTTGCGCTCCGCAGCCGTTCGATCTCGAGGATCAGGTTTTGCAGATCCGCAGGAGTGACCCCTGGAATGCTGGCTGCCTGGGACAGCGAGCGAGGGCGTCGCGCGGCGAGTTTCTGTCGAGATTCCACGGACAGTGTGCGCATTGCCTCGTAAGGCGCGTCAGCGGGAAGCACAAACCCGCTCATGCGCGTGAGTCGATCCGCAGCTTGGCGCTCCTTCGCGAAATAGCCGGCATATTTGATCTCGAGTTCAACGGTCGCCACAACCTCGCGAGAAAACTCTGCACCGATGCCGACAGCGGCGAAAAGCTTTGCGAGCGAGACATTCTGTCTTCTGGCGACATCGGCAACCCTCACGCCATGCTGCAGTGGAGTCGAACCACTTCCAATGAGAAGCGCGTCCACCATCTCCGGGCGCGCCGTTGTCTCCAGAGCATACTTCATTGCCCGATCCTCAGCTGCGAACAGCCGCTCGATGGTCCGTTGTTCCTCTTCGGTGTAGACGCCAAGTGAAAGTCCAATCGACGCAAGGCGCCGGAGTGCGTTATCCTGTCTCACTGTGAGCCGGAACTCTGAGCGCGACGTGAACAGGCGATAAGGCTCGTCCACGCCGCGCGTCACGAGATCGTCCACAAGGACGCCAATGTACGAGGTCTCGCGCCCGAAGATGACAGGCTCGCGTCGCTGAGCCGACCGTCCTGCGTTCAGTCCGGCGACGATACCTTGCGCTCCAGCTTCCTCATAGCCAGTTGTCCCGTTGATCTGCCCGGCAAACCAGAGTCCCGTGATCGCCCGCACACCGAGTGTCGGATCAAGTTGCGTGGGAGGATAGTAGTCGTATTCGATTGCATAGCCTGGACGGGTCATTTCTGCGCGCTCAAGACCCCTCACCGAGCGCAACATTTCGACCTGGATGTGCGGCGGCAATGATGTCGATAACCCATTCACATACAACTCGTGTGTGTCGAGTCCTTCGGGCTCGAGAAAAAGCTGATGGCGTTCGGCGTCCGGAAAACGGACGACCTTGTCCTCGATCGACGGGCAATAGCGGGGGCCGCGCGCGTCAATGGAGCCGCCGTACATTGCAGACTCGGTCAGGTGTGTGGTGACGATCTCCTTGGTGTGGGCACCCGCATGGGTGATCCAGCAAGGAAGCTGGCGGATAGACGGCGTCGCACTTCCAAGATTCGACCACCGATACCCGAAATCGTCAAGCTCCGATTCCTGGCGCTCTAGCGTCGAGTAGTCGACTGACCGACCGTCAATTCTTGGGGGCGTGCCCGTTTTGAACCGCTCCACCGTCAGTCCGATGTCTGCGAGCTGCTCCGCAAGGTGTGTCGTCGCCGCCTCTCCAGCCCTTCCGCCGGCGACCTGTGTCCCGGTGCCGATGTGTATCTTGCCGCGAAGGAAAGTACCGGTGGTGATGACGACGGCAAGCGCGCCAAAGCGGCGCCCTTCCATGGTTTCGACTCCGGCCACACGCGTATCACCGGAAGCGAATATCAACCGCTTCACCGTTCCTTGCACGACCGACACACCGCGGTGCTCCTCGACGAGCGACCGTACGGCGCGTCGATAGAGACTGCGATCGCATTGCGCTCTCGGCGCCCACACGGCAGGGCCCTTACCGCGGTTGAGCATCCGGAACTGTACGGTCGCCTGATCTGCGGCGCGTCCCATCACGCCCCCCCGACCGTCGATTTCGCGCACAACCGTTCCCTTGGCGATGCCGCCGATGGCCGGATTGCAGGACATCTGGCCGATGGTCTCGAGCACGCTGGTGACCAGCATCACCCGCGTCCCGAGCCGGGCGGCGGCCACGGCAGCCTCCGTGCCCGCATGCCCGCCGCCGACGACGATCACGTCGAATGTGGCCTCAACCCTTGCTTCGTTCATCGCTCGAAAGGTATCGTGGCTGCATGCCACTTCCACTCCGCGCAGGCGCCTCGACCCTGATTATCCGGAAGGACGCCTTCGAGCGCTCGGGCATCACTCGGGCCCAGATCGATATCGCTCTCACACTGACGGATGAGGAGTTTCGCGTCGAGCAATCGATCATTGCCATCGGGCCTATATACGACAATGAAGGCCTCGTCGCACTGGTCGAGGCCTTCGAGGCGGCGGGGATGGAGTACGACGTCGACTACTGTGAGTTGAGCGGAGGATGGCCTGAATGGGTGACGGTGCTGGTCATGGGGTAGTCTCTCGCTCAACAACCGCGAGTCCCCTATTCAGGCGACGACGACGGCGACGCCCGGCTGAATCGGCGATCCGTCCACGCTCCGCGCGGCAATGTCACACCGGACTCCCTGAAACGTGTACCTAATCCTGCTAACGGCTCTCCGTCGCGCTGATCGGGGTTGTCACGCGAGCAGTGTGCCCGGTGACGACCTCCTGATCAGCGGCGGACTTCGCTCCTTCTTTCCCACACGCGTGCCGCTGCTGTGAAGCGTGAATGTGACGCCATCGGCAATCCGGGCAACGAGTAATAGCCCAACAGCACTCGGCCTTTCGCTACTTCACCGCAAGGTTCTTCCTGAAGAACGCGATCGTCATAGGCCATGCATCCTTCGCGGCGGTGAGGTTGGCTGGCTGCTCCTGAGCGCGAAGAAAGCCGTGTGCGGCGCCGTCGTAGTTCTTGCCGGAGTAGTTCTTGCCAAGCGCCTTCATCATCGAGTCAAGCGCCGGCATCGCCGCGCCAATACGGGCGTCGTTGGATCCGTTCAGTAGCATCATCGGGACTTTGATTTTGGCGAGTGAGTCGGCGTTCGGCACCGCGCCGTTGATATATGGAAGCCCGTAGTACGCAACGGCCGCGCCGAGGCCCTTGCCGTTGGCAATGGCATGACTGAACGCGGTCGACCCGCCCCAGCAGTAGCCGACGACCCCGTATCGCTTTTCGGCAGCGGGCAGGGTCATGGCGTAGGCGGCAGCGGCACTGACCCCCTTGTTGCGCTCTGTGTAGTCGACACCAACGATCAGCTTGCGCGCGGAATCGCCGGACAGCTCAGTGGTCGACGGGCCGCCGCGCACGCGCGAGATGAGATCGGGAGCGATGGCAATGAAACCGTCGGCGGCGAGCTGGTCGGCGACGCCACGCACCCACGCCTGAAGACCGAATATCTCGTGCACGACGACGATCACAGGCGCCTTCGTCTTGATCTCAGGATACACGATCCAAGCCATCAATGAATCTCTCGATCCCGGCTCCCACGCGATTTTCACCCACTCGGCGTGACGACTGCTCGTTTTCAGGCGGGCTTCGACATCCTGTGCGCCGGCAGGAATCCCGGGCGTACCCTGCACCGAACCGCTACGCATCGCTATCGCGGGCATCTGTATATCGGCGGCATTCATGTGCGCGGAATGGTCGTCGAGCGCGGTGCCGCGCGCTGGTTGCCAGCGCTGCACGGAGCAAGCCGAGGCGAATAGCGCCAGGATGGCGACGGCACGGAGTAAACGAGAGCAGGGCATTCGAAGCTCCTGAACCAGGTTGAAGTGCGCGTGGCGCTAACGGGACCCGCCAAAGCTGCACGATGATGCACAGGTGAACTGTCGGCGTCAACGCACCGTCACCACGTTGCTTGCCGGCACCCTTCTTCTGGGGGCCGTTCAGGCCGACCTGCCGCGTCGCGTCGTTCGCAGCGGTGGCGACGGATATGCGCGCCAGCTTCATCGCGGCGGGCGAACAGCCGGACCTCACGCCTACACGGCACTCGAACCCGCGCAGCCGATCTGCGAACTGAGTCGACACGTTGGTGCGATTACGGGCCCGTATGCCGCCCAGAGGAAGGGGCCAGCGCTCGCGTCTGCACAGAATGAAGTGGGACGGATCCGATGCTGCGCCGTCGGACAAACTCAACCGCATCCTGTGGCACGACGCGCGAGGATGGGCGCGATCATTCCGAAAGGGTCACGCATCCGCTCTTCCTTGCCCTCGCCGTGAACCTGAACAATGATGGTCTAACACTGAAAAACCCGACCGCAATAATATTTCAGTGACATCATAGGATATTATCGAGTCACTATATGCCATGTTCAAGCCATCGCAAGGTTCGCCGTTCCATGTAGTAGCGCTGCGACCAGGGTTGTCCCTCAACCCATCCAGCATGTCCTCCTCGCCGAGTGAACTCCAGGTGGAGGTGCTCGCTCTTCGTGGCTATCTCACGTATTCGCTCCAGTGCCTCAGGCGGAAGAAACGGATCATCCCACGCGTTCATCAGTAGTGTGTCTACTCGGATCCGTTCGATGAATCTCATGGAACTCGACTGTGTGTAGTAGTCGTGCGCGTCCTTGAAACCGTGAATCGGTCCTGTCACCAGATTGTCGAAGTCACGAAATGTCCGCACGGACAGGAGTTTCTCGCGATCGACGAGGTCGGGGTACAACTCCAGCTTCCTGAGCGTTTTCGCGGTGAGTGTCTTCAGGAAGTGCCGTACATAGATCGGTGATATGCCACGTTCCATGTAGACCGACCCCGCTTCGAGGTCGAACGGCGTGCTGATCGCAGCTGCGCGCTTGAGTTGTGACGGGACTGCCGTCCCCTGCTCACCGAGCCACTTGAGCGTCACATTCCCGCCGAGCGAAACACCTGCGACCACAAGGTGGATATCGGAATGGTCGCTGATAAGCTTTCGTACGATCAGGTCGATGTCCGCGGTTTCGCCCGAATGGTAGAAGCGGCGGGCGCTATTTAGCTCGCCGTCGCACGACCTGAACATCATCAAATCACCACTCCAGCCGAGCTTTCGTGCCTCGTTAAGCAGCCCGTGCGCGTATTTGGCGGTGAGCTTGCCCTCAAGACCGTGCAGTACCAGCAGGTGCGGTGTGCCGCTTGCGACGCGCCCCATCCTGGCGAGCGTGACATGGTCGCTGTCTGGAGTAACGATCTGCTCAATTCGGTCATGCACAGGGGGGCGCCACCGGCCGAATTTGCTCCATGCGGTGGGCAGATGGGGGCCGGGAAGCCACCACGCCGGCTTGAAATTGGACGTCAGTTCGGGCATCGCGCGAGAATTGGCCTCAGATTTCGGAGATCATGGTGAGTCTTGTTCATGGCATCGTGCGACGCGTTGTATAATAGTCGCCGCTCTGCGTGCCACACGTATTCGTCTTCCAATCCTCGTCGACCGCCCATGGAAGTTCAGGTCTTTGGTGTCCAGAAGAATCAGGATGTTCGAAGAGCGCTCCGCTTCTGGAGCGAACGCCGCGTGAAAGTTCATTTTGTCGACTTCAAAGATCGCGCACCGAGCAAAGGAGAGCTGCGGCGATTTGCGCAAGAGTTCGGTATCACGGCGCTGATCGACAAGACCTCGAAGCGGTACGCCGAACTCGGGCTGGGGGTAGTGCGGTACGACGACGTGCGGTGGATGGAGAAGCTGAGCGAAGAGCCGTTCGTACTTCAGATGCCGCTCACACGTTTTCAAAATAAGGTAACGGTGGGGCTGGCCGAAGATGAATGGAAATCCTGGATCGAGGGAGCCAAACCGTGATTCTGATGTGGGGCGGTTTCATTGCTTTTGTGTTTCTCCTGCTCGCGCTCGATTTGGGCGTGTTCAACAAGAAAGCGCACGCCCCCACCGTGAGGGAGGCGCTGGCGTTCACGGCGATGACGGTAGCGCTGGCAATTGGGTTTGCCGGATTCGTCTACGAAGCGTATGAACTCAATTGGCAAGGGCTCGGGTCACACATCGATGCCGTCGACGGTCAGCTCAACGGCGGCAAGCTCGCGATGGTGAAATTCTTCACCGGCTACATCGTCGAGATGTCGCTGTCGATGGACAACGTCTTTGTGATCGCCCTGATCTTCCAGCATCTTCGGGTGCCACTCGCGCAGCAGCACCGGGTGTTGTTCTGGGGAATTGTTGGCGCGCTCGGGATGCGAGGGACGATGATCGGGGTTGGCGCGGCGCTCGTCTCCAGATATCACTGGATTCTGTATCTTTTCGGCGCGTTCCTCGTGTATACGGCGGCGAAGATGCTGCTCGCGAAGGAGAAAGAAGAGGCACCCGAAGAATCGTGGCTGGTGCACTGGCTCAACCGCCACTTTCGGGTGGCGAAGGAATTCCACGGCACCCGGTTTCAGTTGACCATCAACGGCAAGCGAATGATCACGCCGCTGATGGTTGCGCTGGTCCTCGTGGAAAGCACCGACCTCCTGTTCGCGGTGGACAGCATCCCGGCCATCTTCGCGATCACCACCGATCCGTTCCTCGTGTTCACGTCGAACGTGTTCGCGATTCTGTGCTTGCGCTCTCTCTACTTCGGTCTTGCCGGACTGATAGAGAAGTTTCGCTATCTCAAAGCCTCGCTGGCGGTCGTGCTTGGTCTTGTCGGGATAAAGATGCTGGCTGCCACGAAGCTCAACGACTATCTCGGAGAGCGAGTCAACTACCTGATGCTGGCCACGGTGGCGTGCGTACTCGTCGCAGGAGCGGTGGCGAGTGTGCTCGTTGAGCGAAACACCCAGGCTGGCGACCGGTAGCGCAGGTATTGCTTGCGTCGGCACGCGAGAACGCGCACTCTAGCAGACTGAGCGCATCCTCCCGGAGGACGTTCCATGGCGTTCGCTACCACCCCCCGCGTTGCGGCGATCACGGTTGATTCCGTCGAGAAGCCGCGCGACGACGAGCTCGACCTGTTTGGCCTGACGCATCCCGGAAGGGTACGCAAGGAGAACCAGGATCACTTCCTGCTCTGCACGGTCCACCAGCAAGTGGTGATCCACGCCACCAGCCTGCCCGCCCCGGATTCACTGCCCATGCGTGGCCAGCGATTGGCGACGATCATGCTGGTGGCCGACGGCGTCGGTGGCGGTCCGTCGGGGCAAGAGGCGAGCCGATTGGCCGCCGAGGCGGTGATGCGTTACGTGTCATCGGCGATGCGGTGTTTTCACTCCGTGGGGATGACGGCACAGGAGGAGTTCTACGCGTCGTTGCGCGAAGCCGCACGCGAAGCGCACGAAGCCGTGCAGGCGTCGGCGACCTCGAACAGCGCCGCGCGCGGCATGGCGACGACACTCACGCTCGTTGTGGCGGTGTGGCCGAACGTCTACGTAACACAGGTCGGGGACAGTCGGGCATACACCTACGTCGACGGCGAACTCCACCAGCTCACACGCGACCAGACGATGGCACAGACGCTCGTCGATCTCGGTGCGATGCAACCCGAGGCGGCCGAGAAATCACCGCTCAAGAATGTGCTGGCACGCGCAATCGGTGGGCCGGAATCCGAGCCCGAAGTGTCACGACTGGTCATCAAGCGTGGCCAGGTGGTGCTGCTTTGCAGCGACGGACTGACCAAGCACGTGACCGACGAGGAAATCTCGGCATACCTCGGTGCGATGACATCAACCGAACAACTGTGCAGGGCGCTTGTCGAGCTGGCACTGGACAGAGGGGGGAGCGACAATATCACGGTGTTGGCCGGCAGGGCGCGGATGAAAGGGAGCTGATCGCGACGGCGCCTCGGCAGGTCATGCTTGTGATCAAGCTGCCCTGCACTATTCCGGCCCCAGAACCCGATGACGTTGTGGCCGCGCTTCAGGCATAGATGGCCGCCACTTCACAGGCGTAGCGAACCCGCGGGCTCCTGGCCAGTGCGCATTGTCAACCACCCGAAGGGCGGACTCGGCGTTCGCCTCGACAACAGCCATGGGCCGTACATGCCGGTGATGGCGGGGCCCGTGCTCTCACCCGGTTCGCGTGCGCGAAAGGTGCAGTATCCAGTGGAAGTCTGCGACCATGTTGAGGTGTTCAGTTGTTCGATCGACGGCGTGACGGTGAACGACTTCGTCACGCCGGAGTACGCCAACCGACACGCAGCCCGCGGATTGCACGCCAATCTTCTCGGCTGGCCAGGAAGCCATTCGACGTACCGCGCGGCTGTTTCGTCTCGTGGATGGACCCGGCGGATGGACGCTGGCACCAGAGGAGCCCCGCGAGATTGGCCGCGGGAAGCGAAGAAAGCATGGCGGCTCAGGTGCCGGTCACCTGCAGAGCAGTCCGCGACTGAACGAGCGGTCATGGCCAGCGCTTTCTCAGCTTCACGGAGCGTTCCAGTTCGTCCGCACTCTGCAATATCTTCTGTTTGAGGTCCTGCGCCAGCGTGGGATTGTCGGCGAGATACTTCCGCACGATGTCCAGCGCGCCGTCATCGTGATGGCCTCCGATGAACGCGGCCAGCCAGCTCCCGAGAAAGAAGATGCGCCGATTCGCCTGAATGTATGGGAGTGAATCCAGTGCAGGCCGCAAATACTGAAGGGTCATGGAGGAGTGTTCGGATGTGTTGAAGGCACCGAGCGACCCACTTGCCCATTCCTCGTTCAGCGACTTGTCCTCGAAATAGAGACGGAAGTACTCCGCCTTGACCGAGCGCGATTTCTGTGCCGCACCTGCAACGAAGGCGCGTCGACGCCCATCCGGGGTTGTGTCGCGAGATATCTGCTGCTCCAGCGCTCTCGGTGCCGAAGGCGCGTCCAACGCCATCACCCGCGGACCCCCCCCCCACCGCGTGGGGGGACGCCCGGCGTCCCCTGCAGCCGAGTCTGCCTTCAGCAGCATCTCGATTCTCGCGATTCCATCCGCCGTTGCCGCAACCTGCACGTAAGCGTCGAGAAACGGTTTTCTCAGTCCATAGGGACGCGACGCATCGTTGGCCACTCGCCACAGCATCTGTTCGACGTCGGGTCGGATGCGATCGGCCGTCCCGTCCGGCAGATACACCTTCATCGCCCGCTCGAGATTCGCGAGTACTCTCGGTGCGATCTGCTCGTCCCGCTCATCCGGCAGTTCCGTCAACGCCAGGCGCATCCACCGGGTTGGATCCATCTGTGCGTCGCGTACCTGGTCCCACAACGCTCCCCACAACATTGCGCGGAGAAACGGATCACGTTCGCTACCCAGCGCACCGTGTTCGAGTGAACGCACACTCGCGCTGTCGAGGATCGAGAGGAAGTATCCGTAATCTGCGGCGTTTGGAAATACGAAGGCCGGCGCTGCACGACCGCGCGCAGCGGACACTTCCGTCACGCGCGCCTTCATTTCCACGGGGATTCTCAGTGCAGGCGAGTTCGGGTAGGCGAGCAGCACCTGCGTGCGCATTGGCCACGGAGTATCTCCGCTAAGTGTCTGCGCCGGGCGCTGCACCAACTCGAGTCTTGCGATTCTGCCATCGTGGACAGTGAGGCGCTGTTCAACGATCGGCATTCCAGGGCGGAGCATGAAGTTTCTGCCAAACTCGTCCATCGAGCGATTTGCCGACTTCCCTACGGCACGAAGCAGGTCCTGCCAGGTCGCATTCGCGTAGGCGTGCTCGGTGAGGAAGTTCTGCACTCCAGAGCGGAATGCGCCTTCGCCAACCAGGTAGTTCAGTTGCTTGAGAACTCCAGGTGCCTTGTTGTACACGATGGCGCCGTAGTTACTCTTGGCCTGGTCGAGGTTCGCAAGGGCCTGCCAGAGTGAGTTCGTGCCAAGCGTCTGGTCCACCCCGTACGCGGCGGGCTTGTTTCCCTGATAGAACGTCTTCCACGCACCGCTGGTCGAATCGAGGTCGTTCTGTGCCTTAGCTGCCATGTATGTCGCGAACCCTTCCTTGAGCCAGAGGTCGTCGAACCACCGCATGGTCACCAGGTCGCCAAACCACTGGTGCGCTACTTCGTGCAGGATGGTCGCGTTACGGCCGATGATTCGAACCCTTGTCGGACGTTCGCGGAAGATGAAGTTGTTCTCGTTATAGAACACCGCGCCGGGATGCTCCATTCCGCCGAACGGAAATGCAGGAGCGAGCACGAAGTCGAACTTCTCGAAAGGGAACGGCCGGTCGAAATAGCGCTCCATCCAGCTCAGTGCGCGATGGTTCGAGGCGAGTAGTGAGTCGAGATCCGCTTCAGCGGCACGCGATCGGCGCACGTAAGCGTTGATCTCGCGTCCGTTCACAATACTGGAGGCGCGTTGCCAGGGGCCGGCGGCAAAGGCGATGAGGTACGTACTTATGGGCCTCGTTTGCGTGAATACGCTGGTCACCACGCTACCCAAGGTGTCGGCGTGAGCGACCGAACCATTGGCTATCACGGTCCACTCTCTTGGTGCGACGAGCGTCAGCGACACCCTCGCCTTGAGGTCGGGCTGGTCGAAACAAGGGAAGAGCTGGTTGGCATCGGCTGGGACGAGGAGTGTGTAGAGGTAGTCGGTATTGTCACTGCGATCGTGCGTTCGAATGATGCTTGCACCTGTTGCGGCGATGCCGGTGACGAATTCCGCAGTAACGATGTTTTCGCCGTGCCGGAGGATGCTCCCCGGAATCCGGATGTGTTCTCCATTGAATGCACCAGCGGTCAGTGGTGTTTCGTTCGCGGTCACGCGGCTCAAACGCCGTCCGCGGAAGTCGACCACGACGTCGGCTGAACTGGTACGATGGAAACGCAACTCGACGGAACCGAGGGCGGAGTCCAGAGGAACAACATTGATCTTCAGATTGATGCGGATGTCGCTGATCGTTCGCGCGCGATGGCGAGCGAGAGCAATTGAAACGCCCTTGCCCAAGAGCGGTGCGATGGGGTCTGCTGCATCGCCCTGCGCCTCGATCGCTCCGCCAGCCGCCTGAGCGGCGGCGAACAAGAATACGAACACATGTTTTGATGGTTTTGTCATGTTTTTCTACAGCGGGTTGATGTACAAACCACACAGGGTATCGCATTCAGGATCGTTTTGCGACAAGGGTTAATCGTTCGGTGAGTTCCTCTGTGATTCTCGCGTCTTCTTGGCGTGATGGATATTCCGGTTATACATCGAACCCTGTCTTGGCCAGCGCAGTGAGTAGTGCCTGTGTCGGTTTCTTCGGACGAAACCCGGAGAAGGCTCGAATTGTCAGCCGCAGGTGGCGAATGATCTCGGCTTGTCGACGAGATCGGCACAACGACGCACGCTATTGATTGTGTTTTCGCTCTTTCTGCCAGACCGGACGATGTTTGCGTTCTGCGGGAGTCGATCCACATGTCGCGACGTGAAGCGAGCGATCTCTTCGATGTCGAAACTCACGAAACCGCGCCGGAATTCGTCGCGCTTTCTGAGGATGGTGAGCCACGAAAGCCCGTACTGGAATCCTTCGAACACGAACTTCCCAAATAGTTGCCGGTCGTTGCGAACCGCGAAACTGCTTTGGCTGTCGTGGTCAGAGATGTGCTTTGGGGAAGCGTGCCACCAGAAACAACGCGTCGCGCCATCTTGGTGGCTTCTGCGACCGGCGGGCCTGCGGAGACCGGGATGGGGAGGGACGATATTTGGAAACATCTGCAAAACTGCAGCGCGACCATGGCGGAAGGGACGAATGGCAGTGGGAATCACAACGGCAAGTGTCGACGGCTCGTAGTTTTCCGAGGTCGGGTCTTCATGAGATCTCAAGTCCGGTTTTCGCACGCCGTGACGAGACGGGCCGTTCCTCTATCGGCTCGAACACGAAATCACGAC
>ORMF010305482.1_pt1 | contig 13828 bp, 1 predicted proteins | sample 1779871 | NCBI WGS metagenome assembly ORMF01 (sample SAMEA104232316, study PRJEB22302) | groundwater metagenome | biome: forest; feature: aquifer; material: groundwater | place: USA | collected 2011-08-07 | depth 5.4 m | reverse complement strand
GACGACGTACAGGCTTTGTGCCGGTGCGTCGGCCGCGCGGTTGAGGACGTCGCGGTAGAGTTGATGGACAAAGTTCTCGTTGGGCGAAAACGGCGAGCAATTCGGCAGCGCCTTTTCCACCCTCCCTCCGAAGTCCGTGCAGAAATTCGCGCCCCAGCCGCCGGCGTCGTTCGGGCCGTCGTTGTGCACGTTGAGCATGACGCGGAACGGCTGGCCGACGTTGACTTCTTCGGGCAACGAGACGTTCCCGAACAGATCGCTCCCCGTGGTGACTTGAGGCATCACGGTCCCTGCCACCGTGGCCATGTTGTCGGCCGCCGAGTCGCCCGGGAGGATGGGCGAGGTGGAAGTGATTTTCGCCGTCTGCTCAAAGGACCCCTGGGCGTTCGCCCGGAGGGTCACCAAATAGCGCTTCGGAAATCCACGGAGCACCAGACCGGTTTCGGAAAACGCGCGGGTGGCTGAATCGAAGAACCGCCTTGGAAACTCCCCGATACCGAGGAGTTCTTCTGAGGCCTCGATGAAATCGAAGTTCGACGGGATCACGTCCTCGAGAGTGAAGGTGGCCATCGACGCAGCGCCTTCGAGCTCGACGGCGATTTGGAAGCTCACTTCATCGCCCACCTTGATTTCCCCCGCCGGGCCAGTCTTGGTGACCTTGATGTTGCCGGCGGGCGAATTTAATTCCGCCGCCCCGAGGTTGGAGGGCAGGAAAGGATTCTCCGCCATGCCGAGCACGCTGTTGACGTTGAATGTGCTGAATGGGAACCGAATGATGGTCGTCGCCAGGCCGGTTGCGTCAGGTGTGGCCTGCTGCGTGATGAAAGGAACAAAGAGGCTGTCGGGGCCATCGACTTGCCTGAAAAGAATGAAATCGACCGGCGATTGTTGGCCCGGCGGCCCCTGCGATATGACGTTGATCACGGCGTCGCTGCCGGCTTGTGTGAAGATCATTTGCGGGGGCCGTTGGCCAATGGGGTCTTCAGGCCCCCCGATTTCAAACACCCGGGGAGGGCTGTTTGGGTCGAACCGGTTCTGCGCATGATGGACGAAGAACCCGTCCTCGATCTCACAATCCCGGCCGTCCCGAAAGTTATTCTTGTCCTTGCTGTTCTTCGAGCCGATGTCAACGCGCTGGCAGCCGTTCAAGTTGACACCGCCTTTCTTCTTTTTCTTCCGCCCCGATGGGGACTGGGGCGAGGGATTTTCTGGCACGGGACCACGAGCGTCGGGAAGGGCCGCCCCACCCACACTGGCCAAGGAAGCCGGCGCCGTCCGCTCGACTCCGAACTTGTTCCCGAACACCCCGATGTTCTGGGCGAAGGGGCCGAAGATGTTGACGTCCGGTCCTTCGTTGCCGTCGAAGACGCTGTTCTGCACAGTCACGCCGGGCCGGGTGATGAAGATGCCGTCCTCAGCGTTGCCCAGCAAGGTCGTGCCGTCCCGCCCGACGCCGCAGCGGATGTTCTCGATGATGATCGGGTTCGCCAGGCCGGGCACGCCGTTGAGCGAGATGCCGTTGTTGCGATTGGCGCTGACGACGACCTGCTCGCCGGCGTTCTGCCCGCCGACTAGGAACGCCTGCGTGACGTTGAGTTGAATCCCGTCGCGGCCATTCGGCACAGCCACCACACCGGCGGCATCCGTTCCGATATGCGAACTGATCAGGCGGCCGGAGATCACCGCGTTGGCCCGCAGCCCCTCCGTCGTGTTCCCGGAGAGGAGCAGGTGATCGAAACCGAGGGTCGTTCCGCCTTCAGCGAACAGGCCGATGCCGTTGCCCAGCGAGGGCGGCGCCTGCAACTCTGCGCCCGAAGCTTCGCGCTGCAAGGCCGGTCTCGCGGCAGCGCGGGCTGGCGCGGCGGCGCTGCCATTCGAGCCGAGGAAACAATCTGTCACCACGATGCGGTCCGCGTTCCTGAGATGAAGCCCTGCGCCGGAGAAGCGAGTGATGATCAGCCCGCGCACCACGCAGTCAGGCGCGGTGATGAACAGGCCGTCCACGCCGTTGCCCGCGTTCACGCCATCGAACTGGATGCGGAGCACTGCATTCAAACTTTCGGTGCCGCTGCTGGCCTGGCTGCCCGGCTGTGTCAGGCCGTTGATCTCGGTCGGTACGGTGATCGTGGGTAGGGCGGAGCTCGGCGCGATGACTTGGACGCCCGTGCCGGAGATGCCGAACGCAATCGTGTTGCGCGCCGTCGTGAAGGCGGTGTTCGCGAGGTTGATCGTTTCGCGCAGAGAGCCGGGGCCGCTGTCCGCGGTATTCGTGACGGTGAAGGTCTGCGGCGGGATTTCGGTGCCGACCTCGGTGCACGGAGAGAATTCGGAGGTGTTGCCGGCCTCATCCGTCGCCGTCGCGGTCACGACCCCGCGCGGGACTTGGGTCGAGAGCGTGACGTCGAAGCTCACATCGCCGTTGGCGTCGGTGGTCACCATCGTCGAGCCGACGTGGCGCTCGCCTTCGCCGTTACCGCGCGGGTCGCAGGCGCCGTTGTGATAGAAGTCGAGTGTGAACGTCGCGTTGGGCACGCTGTTGAGCTGGCCGGTGACGCGCGTGCCGCCGAGCACGGCGTTCGCCTCGCTCAGCAACGGGAAGTTTTGCAAGCGGTTCGGGCCGCCGTCGGGATCGTCAGTGTCATTCGGCGTCACGCCGAGGGGACTCAGGTCGATGCCGAGGCTGTTGTTGCTGAAGATGCGGTTGCCCCGGATGCGATTGAACAAGCCCGGACTGACCTGCACGCCGTTGCCGAAGTTCAAGGCGATCCAGTTGGCCTCGCCCGCCGCCACGCCGCCGACGATCGTGCCGTCGGCCCCCGAGATCGCCACGCCAATCCCGTTCGCGCCGCGGGTCACGCCATCAGCGTCCACGCCGATGAAGTTGCCCAGAATCCGATTGTTCAGTGAACCGCTGCCGCCCACCTGCACACCCGCCGGCTGGTTGCCGACGATCACGTTGCGCGCGCTCGGTTCGGCGCCGCCGATGACGTTGTTCGGCGAGTCCACGATCTGGACGCCGCTCAGGCCGGTGTTGGCCGACAAGCGGCAGCCCTCCACCCGGCTCCCACCGCCACCGAGCAGGCGGATGCCGCTCGCCTTGAAGGCGGTGATGATCAACCCGCGGACGATGTTGCCCTCGCTCGCCAGCACCAAGCCATCCGTGCCGAACGGTACCTCGGTCCCATCCAGCCGGATGCGCCGCACGGCAGCGTCGCGCTCGGCTTCGGAGTTCTCCGCCGCGCCCGTCTGGCTGAAACCATTGATGAAGACCGCTTCAATCGGCGAGGGCAACGCCGATTGCACCATGATCGTGTGGGCGCCAACTCCCGCTCCTTGCGGCGCGGCACCCGAAGGAGCGTCGTCCGCGATGTTGAAGAGAATCGGATTCGGCCCGGAGCTGATGAACTGGTCGGCGTCGCGCAAGGCCTGGCGCAGCGAGCCGGGGCCCTCGTCCGTCGTCGTCGTCACGGTGAGTGTCACCGGCGGGCGGGTGCTGGTGGCGCGGAAGCAGCCGGAGAACTCCGACGTGTTGCCATCCGGGTCCGTGGCGGTGGCGGTGATGAATCGGCCGATTGCCACGAGCGGGAACGTCGCGTTGAAACTCGCGTTGCCGCTGCCGTCCGTCGTCGCGCTGGCGGAGCCGAGGTACTGCTCGCCTTCGCCGAAGCCGCGCGCGTCGCACTGGCGATTGGCAAAGAAGTCCAGCACGAAGGTTTTGTTCGCCTCGCTGTCGAGCGTGCCGCTAATGACAACATCGGCGGCATTGATCGTGGCGGCGGTGATGGTCGGAAAGTTCTGTTTGTTGTTCGGGCCGGTGTCCGCGTCGCCCGTGTCATTCGCGGTCACGCCGTCGAAGCCCAAGTCGATTCCGAGCGAGCTGTTGGAATGGATGGGATTCGCGCGAATCGGGTTTGGACCGCTGAACGTCACCGCGACTCCCACGTCGCGGTTGAATGCAATCACGTTCGCTCCGGCCGCGGTGCCGTCGCCGAGGGCAACGTTCATGGAGCTGGCCAGGAAGACGCCGAGCCGTCCGTTGCCGAGCGCGCCCGCCCCGGTGACATCCGTGCCGATGAAGTTGCCCAGGACCCGGTTGTCCGCAGGTCCTGGCCCCGAGCAGACCAAGCCATTGAGGCCGTTGCCGGAAATCAGATTGCGCGCCGCGGCACTCGTGCCGCCGATGGTCACGCCCGTCCCGGTCCCGGAAATCGCAATGCCATTTTGGCCGTTCGGCAACGCGGTCATGCCGGTCACGTCCGTGCCAAGGAAGTTGCCTTCGATCCGCGTGCCCGGCGCGGAGGCAAGATCGATCCCGTGGAAGCCGTTTCCGGAAATCAGATTCCGCGCGCCCGCTTCGCTGCCCCCGATGACGTCGTTGCTCGTGCTCGTGAGACGAACGCCACTCTGGCCGTTGGCTCGCGCGGCTGTGCCGGCCAGGTCGGTGCCGATGTGGTTGCCGCGAACCGTCGTGGCCGACGAGGGCAATTCTGTAAACACGCCGAAACTGCTATTGCCCGACAGCATGTTCCGATCGGCCGGCGTCGTGCCGCCGATCACCGTGCCGGTCCCGCCCCGGACCCACACGCCGGCGAGGAAGTTGCCTTGGGCCGCGCTGGTGAAGTCGAGGCCGAGCACGTTGCCGGCGATCAGGCCGCCGGAGCCGCGCACGGAAATGGCCGCGGTCCATTTCGTCATCACCAGCCCGCGCACGGCGCAGTTGGGCGCGGTCAGCGACAGGCCATCGTTGCCCGCCGTCGTCCCGTCGAGGCGCACTTTGAGCACCGCGTTGAAGCCGTCGGCCAGCGTATTCACGCTCGCGCCGGGCTGGGTGTAGCCGTCGATGGTGACATTGTTCGCGAGCGCCGGCAGCGCGCTCGCCGGGGTGATGGTGTGCGGGCCGTCGCCGGGAATCTCAAACTCGATGCGATTGCCCGTGCTCAGCGCGACGTTGTTGTCGAGAATCGCCTGGCGGAGCGATTCGGGGCCGTCGTTGTTCGTGTTCCTAACTTTGAAGGCGACCTTCGGGAAGGTGCTCGCCGCGTCGAGACAGTCGCCGAATTCCGACGTGCTGCCGTCCGGGTCCGTCGCCGTGGCCGTGATGAAGCGGCCGACGGGCGGGGTCGTGAACGTGACGTCGAACGAGCCGTCGCCACCCGCATCCGTCGTCACGTCCTTCGAGCCGAGATACTGCCGGCCTTCGCCGTTGCCGGAGGCGTCGCAGACGACATTGGCGAAGAAGTCGAGCAAGTAGGTCTTGCTGGCGACGCTGTTGAGCGTGCCGGCGACGGTCACGCCCGTCGGCGAAATCGTCGCCGCAGTGATGACCGGAAAATTCTGGCCGTGGTTCGCCGTCTCGTCAGGGTCGTCAGTGTCGTTTTCCAGCACGCCGTCGAAGGCGAGCTCGATGCCCAGGCTGCCGTTCGAGAAAATTGAGTTGGCCCGGACCGCATTGTCGTTGCGCGTCGAGAAGCCGATGACCGACACGCCGTCGGCGCCGTTGAACGCGATGAGATTGGCCGCGCCGGGCGCAGTGCCGCCGACCACGTTGCCCGGTGCATTTGAGATCGAGACGCCGGTCCCGGTGTTGGGCAGCGCGCTCTGGCCGGTGACGTCGGTGCCGATGAAGTTGCCGAGGACCTGGTTGCGCGTGGCAGCCGAGTCGCGGATGTCCACGCCGCTGTTGGCATTGCCGGAAATGACGTTGCGCTCGGCCACAGTCGTGCCGCCGATGATGTTGTCCGGCGAGCTGGAGATATCGACGCCGCTGATGTTGTTCGCCACCGCGGCCGTGCCGGCGGGATTCGTCCCGATGAAATTGCCAACCACGCGATTGCCCGAGGTCGTGCTCTGATCGATTTCCACGCCGCGGTCGTCGTTGCCGGAAATGACGTTGCGCGCGGCGGGGGACGTGCCGCCGATGAGGTTGCCACTGGTCGCGCCCGCCGCGGCCAGGATGTGGACGCCCATCCGCGAGTTGCCCCGGTCGGCGCCATCGACATCGAGGCCGAGGAAGCAGCCTTCCACGGTGTTGTTCGAGCTGCCCAATTCGATGCCGTCGTCCTTCCAGTTCACAACCGCCAAGCCGCGCACCGTGTGGCCAGCGCTGGTGAACTTCAGGCCGTCCACGCCAAAGGGGGCGTTCGAGCCGTCGAGGCGGATCTTCAACACCGCGTCGTTGCCCTCAGCGAGCGTGTTCGCCTTCGCGCTCATTTGCGTGTAGCCGTCGATGATCACCGACTCGATGGCCGGCGTCGGCAGTGCGCTGGCGGGCGCGATCGTGTGCGGGCCGTCGCCGGCAATGGCGAACGCGATCGTGTGCGGGCCGCTGGCGTGAAATCGGTCCACGTCCATCAGCGTTTGCCGGAGTGAGCCGGGGCCGCCGTCGTCCGTGTTCGTGACGGTGAAAGTCAGCGGCGGGACGGTGCTCGTGGCGCGCACGCAGGCGGAGAATTCGGACGTGTTGCCGAGGGGATCGGTCGCCGTCGCCGTGATGAAACGGCCGATGGCGCGCGTGGGCACGGTGACGTCGAAGCTGGCGTTACCGCTGCCGTCAGTCGTGACTTCGGCGCTGCCAAGGAATTGCGCGCCTTCACCATTGCCCGCCGGATCGCAAGTGAGGTTGCTGAAGAAATCGAGCTGGAACGTCGTGCTGGCGGTGCTGTTCAGCGTGCCGGCGACGCGCGTGTCCACGACGTTCGCGGTCGCGCTGGTGAGGACGGGGAAGTTCTGGCGTTGGTTCGGGCCGGTGTCGGGGTCGCTGGCGTCGTTGGCCGTGACGCCGTTCGGATCGAGGTCGATGCCGAGCCCACCGTTCGAGTGAATCGGATTGCCCAGCACGCGGTTGCCTGTGCCGGTTTGCACGAAGACCCCGTCGCCGCCGTGGAAGGCAATGAGGTTGCCCGCGCCCGCCGTCGTGCCGCCGACCGTATTCGACGAAGCGCTCGTCGTGAAGGTTACGCCGTGCGAGGAGTTCGCGATGCCGGCGGTGCCCGCGGCGTTCGTGCCGATGAAATTGCCTTGGATGGTGTTGTTCGTGGCCGTGGCGCTCGTGACCTCGATGCCGTCGCTGTTGTTACCCGAGATGACGTTCCGCGCGCCGGCTTCCGTGCCGCCGATGGTGTTGCTCGACGCGCCGGTGTTCAGGTTCACCCCGTCCGTCGCGTTGCCCACGTCCAGGGCGCCGGTGAGGTCCGTGCCGAGGAAGTTGCCTTGCACGCGATTGCCGATGGCCGCGGCCCCGGTGAGCTCGATGCCGTGTCGGTTGTTTCCGGAGATCACGTTGCGGGCGGCCGGTGTGGTGCCGCCGATGCGATGGTTCGCGCTGCCGTTGATGAACACGCCGTTCGCGGTGTTGCCCTTGTCGCTGCTGTCCAACCCGAGGCCGATGACGCAGCCTTCGATGGCGCAGTCACGCGCGGCGGTGCTCAGTTCGATGCCATCGCTCCTGAAGTTGATGATCGCCAGTCCCTTGACCGTCACGCCGGGACTTTGCACGCTCAGGCCGTCGGTGCTGGCTGGGGCGGTCGTGCCGTCGAGAACGATCTTGAGCGTCGCGTTGAAGCCGTCGGCCAGGGTGTTCGCGCTCGCGCCGCTCTGCGAGTAACCGTTGACCGTCACCGGATCGGTGATCGGTGGGAGCGCCGTGACGGGCGCGATCGTGTGCGGGCCATCGCCGGGAATGGCGAAGGCGATCGTGTCGCCGGCACTGAAGTGGGCATTCGCGTCGAGGATGGCCTGGCGCAGCGAGCCGGCGCCGGTGTCCGCCGTGGTCGTCACGTTGAAGGCAAGTCCGGCCACGGTGCTCGTCGCGACGACGCACGGCGAGAACTCGGACGTGTTGCCGCTCGGGTCGGTGGCCGTGGCCGTGATGAACTTCGCCGTGACGACGGCGGGGATCGTCACGTCAATCACCGCGTTGCCGTCCGCGCCGGTCGTCACGCTGGTCGTGCCCAGATAAAACTGGCCTTCGCCGTTGCCGCTGAGATCGCACGCGGGGCTGGCGTAGAAATGCACATCGAAGGTGGTGCTCGCAAGGCTGTTCAACGAGCCGAGGATCATCACGTCGGCGGCGTTGGCGGTGACTGTAGTCAGGAGCGGAAAGTTCTGGCGTTGGTTCGCGCCGGTGTCCGGGTCGTTCGCGTCGTTCACGGTGGGGTTGTTCGGATCGAGATCGATGCCGAGGCCGGCGTTCGAGTGAAGCGAATTGCCGAGCGCGCGGTTGGCCGTGCCGGAGTTCACGTAAACACCATCGCCGCCGTTGAAGGCGATGAGATTGCCGGCGCCTGGCCCGGTGCCGCCGACGGTGTTCGAGGAGGCGCTCGATGTGAAGGTCACGCCGTGCGCGCTATTCGGAACGCCCGCTGAGCCTGCGGCATTCGTGCCGATGAAGTTTCCCTGGATCGTGTTGTTCGCAGCGGCTGCGCTGGTGATTTCGACGCCGTCGCTGTTGTTGCCCGAGATGACGTTGCGCGCGCCGCTGTCCGTGCCGCCGATGCTGTTGCTCGCCGCGCTACTGGCGATTTGCACACCGTCGGAAGTGTTTCCGAGATCGGCTGCGCCGGTGAGGTCGGTGCCGATGAAGTTTCCTTGGACCCGATTGCCTGTCGCGGTCGCGCCGGAAATCTCCACGCCGTGCCGGTTGTTTCCCGAAATCACGTTGCGCGCGGCGGCCGTCAGACCGCCGATGCGATGGTTGGCGCTGCCGTTGATGAACACGCCGTCGGTCGCGTTGCCCTTGTCCGTGTTGTCCAAGCCCACGCCGATGACGCAGCCTTCGATGACCGCACCGAACGTGTTCGCAGCGACCTCGATCCCGTCGCTCTTGAACCCCGTAATGACCAGGCCGCGAGTCGTGGCGCGCGGGGCCTCGATCCGCAGACCGTCCACGCCGCTGGGGGCGGCGGTGCCGTCGAGGATGATCTTGAGCGTGGCGTCGAAGTCCCCCGTGGCCGTGTTTGCCGCCGCGCCGGGTTGCGTGTAGCCGTCCACGGACACGGGCGCCAGCAGCGCGGGTAGCGCGGTGACGGGGGCGATGGTGTGCGGACCGTCGCCTGCGATGTTGAAGGTGATCCGGTCGCCCTCGTTGAGCGCGGCATTGGCGTCGAGGATGGCTTGCCGCAGGGAGCCGGCGCCGCTGTCCGCCGTGGTGGTGACGACGAAGTCCGTCGGCGTGGCAGTGGTGACCGCTCGACGTGTGGCGGAGAACTCGGAGGTGTTGCCCGCGGAATCGGTGGCCGTGGCGCCGATGGAACGCTGTGTCGTGGCGGCCACCGTGGCAGTGAAGGCCGCGAAGCCTGTGGCACTGGTGGTCACCTCGGTGCTGCCCAGCCAGGTCTGGCCCTCGCCGTTTCCGGCTGGGTCGGCGGCATCGTTGGCGTAGAAATCGATTGTGAAAGTGGTGCTCGCCAGACTCTGCAACGTGCCGCTCACCTCGGTCGTGGCGGCGCGCAGCACGGCCTCGCTCAGGACAGGAAAGTTCTGGAGCTGGTTTGGTCCGGTGTCGCTGTCGGTGGCGTCGTTGGCGGTGACGCCGTTCGTGCCGAGGTCGATCCCCAGGCCGGTGTTCGAGTGGATCGAGTTGCCGCGAGTGACGTTCTCCGCGCCGCCGTTGTTGAACACGCCGTCGCCGCCGTTGAAGGCGATCAAGTTCGCCTGGCCGGCGCCGACGCCGCCCACGCGGGCCTTGGCGGCGCTGGTGGTGATGAACACGCCCGCGCCGGTGTTCGCGATGCCCGCCGTGCCGGCCTGATTGGCGCCGATGAAATTGCCTTCGATCACGCTGTTGATCGTGGCTGCACCGTTAAGCTCGACGCCGTCCCCGTTGTTGCCGGAAATCACGTTGCGCGCCCCGGCGGTCGTACCGCCGATCACCGTGCCCGCGACACCATTCACGTTGATGCCGTCCAGCGTGTTGCCGAGGTCCAGCGTTCCGGCGGGATTCGTGCCGATCAAGTTGCCTTGAATGACGGGGTTGGCCGCCGTCGCCCCGCTGATCGCCACGCCGTGCTGGCTGTTGCCACTGATGACGTTGCCCGCGCCGGCCGCGGCGCCGCCGATGCGCGTGCCCACCGCGCCATTGACAAAGACGCCATGAGTCGAGTTGGCAAGCGCCGCTTCCCCAGACGCTCGGAGACCGATGAAGTTGCCTTCAATGACGGTGTCCGTCGCCGCTGCGCCGTTGACCTCAATGCCGTCGCTGTTGTTGCCGGAGACAACATTGCGGGCGGCGGCGCTCGTGCCGCCGATGACGGTGCCGTCCGCACCGGCGACATGGATGCCGTCTTGCGCGTTGCCTTGGTCCGTTGTGCCGGCCGCATCGAGGCCGATCACGTTGCCCTGGACGACCGAGCCGGTCGCGCCACCGGTGATGGAGATGCCCCGCACACCGTTGCCGGAAATGACATTCCCCGCGCCCTCGGCCGTGCCGCCGATGGTGGTGTTGACCGCGCCTTCCACCGAGATGCCGTGGTCGGTGTTGCGGATGGCGGCGGCTCCGGCCGAATTCAGGCCGACGTAGTTGCCTTGAATGACGTTGCCGGTGGAGGCCGCGCCTTCGACGCGGATGCCGTGGTCTTCGTTTCCGGAAACCACGTTGCGCTGCGCCACCGTGGTGCCGCCGATGCGGTTGTTGGCCGAGCCGGTGATGAAGACGCCGCTGAGCGCGTTGCCTTGGTCAGCCGAGCCGGTGTTGGACACGCCCACGTAACAGCCCTCCACGACGTTGTTCGCGCCGCCCTGAATCTCGATGCCATCGCCTTTCCAGCGGTTGATGACAAGGCCGCGGATCACGCAGTCGCTGGCGGTGATCCTGAGTCCATCGGAAAGCGCCGGGCCGCTGGAACCATTCAGCTCGATCAGCGGCAGGCCGGCAAAGCCTGGCTGCGTCGTTCCGTCAATCGTCACCGCCTCGGTGATCGTAGGCAGGGCGCTGGTGGGCGTGATGGTTTTGACGCCGGCACCGGCGATGTTGAAGTCGATGGTGTCGGGGCCCGCGGCGGCATTGGCGTCGAGGATCGCCTGCCGGAGCGAGCCTGCGCCGCTGTCGGCGGTGGTAGTGACAGTGAAGGTTGCGGCTTCCGCGGAAGCCACCGTGAAGCAGGAGACAAAGCCGGTGCAGAACGCCGTGAGAGGAGTCGTTTTCATAATGGTCTGAGTGCTGTTTGGGTTGCAGCGCTTTCGCCGACGGCACTTTGCCGAAACGAACGGAAAACTCAAGCCAGAATACACGCGAGGCCGGCTCCGTGTCGGCGGGCCTCAGCGAAGCCGAACTTGCCCACGGATCACGCGAATGAACGCGAATGACGCGCCGGCTTTCGCTCCCTTGCTCGCCGAATGTTATTGACCTCCGCAGAACTAAAGCAACAGCCAGAAGGGGGAGAATTCCTGCGAACATTGTGGATTCCGAGTGTGGTGCCGTTGCATTGCTTTTGCGGAGGTCAATAATCACCGAACAGTGCTATCCGCCCGGACACGCGTGTCTGCGGGCAACTTCTGTTCGCGTGCTGAGGCTGGCGGGCAGGCAGGACCGCGAGTGCCCGATTACTCGCCCACTCGGCTGCTGCAGCGCTCCTGTAGCCATTGGATGTCGGCGTTGTTCGGCGACGGAATGTTCAGCGGGAGTTCCTGATTTTTCTTCAAGCGCGGCGTCGTTCGTGCATCGCGCCAGCGATGGATTTCCGAGTGGCCATCCGCGAAGGCCAGGCCCGCCGCGCCGTTGTGATACGACGCGGGGTAATCCACGATCTGATGCTGTTTCTCCCCGCCGGGGAAGCCCTTCATCTGCACGACGAAGTAGCCGTCGTTGATGCTGTCTTCCCGTTCGTCGAGCAGCACCATCGCTCGCGACGGCTCCGGCCCGGTGATGTGCTCGAGCTTGTGGAACACTTTGTACGGCCCGTTGGGCCCCTGGCGCTGGCCCATGCCGTCGCCCCAGCCCGGCCCGCCCATCCAGCACTGCATCGACATGCTGCGCACGCGCGGCAGCGTCTGGCCGCGCCACCGGCCAGTCGTCCTGTCCGCCGGACACTTCCAGATCGCCGCCGACAGACAGAACGGCCAGAGCGGACTCTTCTTGATCGTGAGCTCAGGATTGACGTCGTCTTCTTCGACCGCCGGCAAGTCCAGCCAGCCGTCGATCCACTGCGGACCGGAGCCTTCATGCACTTCTTTGGCGGCGACGAGCAGGCCGTCGTGCTCTTCCGCGAACAAACGCCACGCGAGCATCAACTGCCGGCTGTTGTTCATGCACTGGATGCCCTGGGCTTTCGTCTTCGCCTTGCCCAGCGTGGGCAGGAGCAAACTGGCGAGGATGGCGATGATCGCGATCACGACGAGCAATTCGATGAGCGTGAAAGCCCGCGCTGCCGGCCGCGCTCGTCGGCGCGACTGGTCCAGTCTGGTTGTCGGCTCGCTCATGAGAATCGTTGGCCGGAACGCGGCCGTCTCGTTTGTTTGCAGAGCTGTGCTGTGCCCGGATTGATAGGGCGGCGGAGGGTTTCCTGCAATACTTTTCCAGGTTCGCCCATTCTTCCCCGAATCCTTCGCGAAGCGCGCGGGGCGGGCGCCGTTTGGTGTCCACGCTTTAGCGTGCCCGGGGCAGCCTAAAGGCTGGACACCAAACAGATTGAGTCCCGTGCTCGCGTGTTTTCGCCAAGCATTCGGGATTCTTCTCATCGCGCCTCACCGCACGCGCGCCGTGAGCCACACGCCCGCGAGGCCAAAGAGCAGATTCGGTCCCCACGCCGCCACCCACGGCGGCAGGTAGCCGCCGGTGCCGAGCGCGAGACCGGCCTGTTGCAGCACGAAAAACGTGAAGCAGATGAAGATGCTGCTGGCGACGCCCACAAACACGTTGCGCCGTCCGGAGGGCGCGCCGAACGGGATCGCGATCAGGGCGACGACCAGACACGTCCACGGGAGCGCCAGCCGCGCGTGGAATTGCGTCGCCAGGATCGCGCGGCGCGGGCCGGGCAAGTGCGGATGCAGCCGTTCGTAGAGCAGGATTTCTTCGAGCGACAGTTGGGCCTTCTTCGCCGCGCTGCGCACGCTGAGGTTGTTGATCTTGATCTCGCTCTTGATGAGTTCGGGCGTTTCCCAGAGTTCGGCGAGCCGGAGTTCGTTGGTCTGGCTCGGCACGGGGATCGCCCCGGGCAGCGGCGCCGTGGTGAACTCCTGGACTTGAATGAAGACCCACGCGCCGTCTGTGCGCGCGGCGCGCTCGGCGAAAATCTCGCGGCCCGTGCCGTCCGGCATTCGCCACTCGAGGTGCGGACGGAGCATCTCGCCGGTCTCGACGTTGTACGCGCCGATGTCCCAGCGGCGATTGTCGCGGTCGTTGCGAAAACTGAGCTGCCGTTGCCAGGCGCGCCCGAGGTCGTTCGTCCCCGGCTGGGTGTGGCGATTCAGGATTTCCTCGGCCCACTCGGCGCTGTCCGGCACCCACAGTTCGTTGAGCGCAAAGAGGCCCCCGCTGAAGGTCAGGCCCACGACGAGATACGGCACACATATCCGCCACAAGCCCACACCCGCCCCGCGGATGGCGGTCAACTCCTGATGCCGCGCGTGATTGGTCAGCGCGTAGAGCAGCGCCAGCAGCAGTGCCACCGGCATCACCGTCACGAGCAGCTCCGGCGTCTTGACCGCGTAATACTCCGCCACCTCGCGCGCGCGCAGCCGATGGCTCTGCAACTCATCCAGCTCGTTGAGGAGATCGAACGCGACCCACGCGATGAGAAAGCCGAGGAGGCAATACGCCAGCGGCACGAGCAACTCGCGCAACAGGTAGCGGTCCAGCAGACGCATCGCGGTGCAGGCTAGCGGCGGGGGCGGT
>ORMF011279077.1_pt1 | contig 13829 bp, 20 predicted proteins | sample 1779871 | NCBI WGS metagenome assembly ORMF01 (sample SAMEA104232316, study PRJEB22302) | groundwater metagenome | biome: forest; feature: aquifer; material: groundwater | place: USA | collected 2011-08-07 | depth 5.4 m | reverse complement strand
TGGAGGCGGCGGGAGTCGAATCGCAAATTGGCGCGTTTTCTAACTGGCTGACGACGCGCGACTTCTGGTGCTAATTCGCTGAGACGACGGTAACTGTTGCCGCTCGTCGTCTCCACTGACGTCCTCAGAAATCCTCGCTGTTCGACCCTATTCGTGGAGACATTCTGGAGGCGGCGGGAATCGGAATGACCAGTTCCCGCCGCATTTGGCGCGAAAGGGTGTTCCCGCCGCCTCCACCGCACTCCACAACAGGATCGCCGTCGCAAGTCGGCGTAGGATGAGGATACGTCGATGCCCAAGTTCGAGGTGGTCTCGTCTCTTGGCAGAAGGATTCGCGTCTCCGCGGAGTACTGGGAGAAGATCGTCCGCAACAAGCATCCGGCGATGGCAGGGCAGGAGGAACTGGTGAAGGGGACCCTGACCGACTCCGAGCAGGTCCGACGGAGTCGGAAGGACGAGAGCGTGTTCCTCCACTACCGGCGTGCCGGCGAGTACTATTGCTGCGTCGTGGTGAAACACCTGAACGGTGACGGATTTGTCGTCACCGCGTACATGACCAATACAATCAAGGTAGGCGAAGCCGTATGAAACCCATCAAAGTCATCTTCGACCAGGTCGGCAACACCCTGAACGTGTGGTTCGACGATCCTGCGAAGGAGCACGTCTCCGAGGAGACCTCTGAAGAGGTGATCCTCGTCAAGGACAAGGCGGGCAAGGTGATCGGGTTCGAGGTGCTGAACTATCTCTCCGCGGGAGAATCCAGGGACATCAAGAATCTGCCCATTGAGAGCGCCGTTCTGCGGTGAGGCGCGACGCGCCGACGGCCGAGGGGCTGACCGTGGCGTCGACATCAGACCGAACGAAGTGAGGTTGGTGGAGGCGGCGGGAGTCGGTCTGCTCGATCCTTCGAATTCTCGAACAATCTAAACAGACTGAAGCGCCCAATCAGCGAGATTCGCGAGAAAGCCGGGGTCCAGGTACAAAACAGGTACAGCGGACGCCACGGTCCCAGGTACCGCCGCCCGGCATGGCCGCGTCCCTGCTCTTTTCCGGAATCTGCGTGATGACCGCTTCGGTCGTGAGCAGCAACGCCGCGATCGACGCCGGGTGTTGCAGTGCTGAGCGGACCACCTTGGTCGGATCGATTGATGTTGACGCCGACTTGCTCATCGCCTTCGAGCTTCAGCTGCTGAAGCGCTTCGGACGCCCGCAGCAGCGCCACACCGCCGCCCGGCACAATTCCCTCTTCGACGGCCGCCTTGGTCGCGTGCATGGCGTCCTCGACGCGCGCTTTCTTTTCCTTCATCTCGGTCTCGGTCGCCGCCCCGACTTTGATGATCGCCACGCCACCGACCAGCTTGGCGAGCCGTTCCTGCAGCCCGAGGTCTTTGGTGATCACCGCCGCCGCTGTTATGCGAAAAAAACTCGCGCCGCTGGGGACCAAGTCACGTCTGTGGTACCGCGCGCGGCGCTTTTCGCCGATTCTCGGAAAGAAATTGGTGGCACGGCGCGTGCCCTCTCGGCGGTTGAACACTCGGTGACCTCCCACTTAGGAGGATTCGGCCATGCTTGCCACGATTCTCATTCGCGCCCCGTTAGTGCTGTTTCCGCTGCTGGGGGTTCCTGAACCGCCGCGCGACTGTCAATTGGAACTGCTAACGCCTCAGGCCCTCGAGGAACGCACCCTCGGAGAGTTCGACCGGCAGGTGACGGCGTTCGTGACGCTGCACCGTCAGGTGGCCCAGTCGCTACCGCCGGTCCACATGTTTCTCGACGACGAAGGCGGGTTGGCGAGCGACGAGTTACGTGAGTCGCTCGTTGCCGCGCGTCCACTCGCGCGGCCGGGAGCTTTCTTTACGCCCGCCGTTGCTGAGCTCCTCAAAACACGTATCGACGACGCACTGTGCTCTACGGCGTAGGGTCCAGCGCGATGCCGCTATACGAACCACTGCCCGGCGAACCGGCTCCTACCGTCAATCAGCCGTTTCCATCGGTGCTCGGGTCAGTCCAGTGGCCTGCCCTGGTGAGCGCACTGCCGGTCGTCCCTCGCGAACTCGACTACGCATTCTGGGGCCGCGATCTTGTGCTCGTAGACGTGGATGCAAATCTGGTCATCGATATTCTGTCAGAGGCGCTGCCTGAAGGGGCTCGCCCTCGTGTCGTGTATCTGTAGCAGCGGAGTGCGGTGAAAAGGAGTGGACGCCAATGATAGCGACAGCAACACTGCAAACAATTTGGGACTGCCGATGGAGCCGGCCTGGCTATCGCGTGCTCGGCGTGCCGGACCACCTGCAGCCCGAGAAGCTGTGGGTCTGCATCAGGCGCGGCGAACGGAGTGGCGTCACCGAAGAGGAATGCGAGAACTGCCCCCATTGGGAGGCACTACCCGAACCGACGAAGTGGAACTGAGCACTCGTAGGAATCACAAGACTTGAAGTGAAGGTTGTCGATGGCCCACAGGACGGAACGGGCAGTGTTTAATCACCTGATTGAGACCTGCCGAGACGCCGAAAGGGGATTCACGATCGCCGCACACGAGGTGAGGGCGCGTGAACCGGACGAAGGCGCGTCGACGACCCAGCACCTACGAACAGGGGACTGAGGCCGTCCTCGCATGCAACATCCTCAATCAGATGACTCAGCGCGGCAGCGCCGCGTCGTACGCCATCGGAAGGTAACGAGCCTGTGGGTTGGATCGTTTCGGGCTATCGCCGATTCATGCACCAACGCCGCGCAGGGCAGCGTCGGTACCTTTGGCGGGCCGTCGACCAAGATGGCGAGGTTACTGCTTGTATCGCTCGACGACCGAGGGCGGACGCACCTTCGCCGCATTCGGATCCTGGCCGAACTCGCGCCGCGCATCCCGCTGGCGTAGCAAATCCCAGCACTGATCGAGCTCGACTTTGATGTCTTCCAGCCGCACCTGATCGTGATCCGTCAGCGCGCTCTTTGCGTAAAGATGTTGCTCCTCGTGTACGAGACCTTGGATCTTCCTCAAGATTGAGTCATCGGTCGTTGGCTGAGTCATGTCCTTCACCGAACGAGTCTTTGCCTTCTTTCGCGTCACCATTACAAGCCTCTTGCGAGACAAGCTCCACGTGTATCATTTCACAACGCGCGTGCCTTAGAGCAGGCTGCTTTTTCTTGGTCACTGACGGCCGGTCATGCCAGGCTGCCGTCGCCGCACACAAGGACTGGTACCGCCAAGCGACCAGGTGCCAGCACTTGGAACCGCCGTACATGCAAGAAGCTGGGATGCTGCACCCCAGCTTCGAAAAGTCACGACGACGGTGGCACCAAACGTCTGCTGCCAAGTGGCTCTGACCATTCCGCCCATCCGCTCGGGCTTCGGGATTCAACGATCCAAGGTTCAGTCACCCGCCCGGCGTTCGATGCCACATACGCATGTTCGAACTACGCGTGACACCTCCTTTGCGGATTCCCTCTTCCGCACGCTCTATTTATTGAGACGAGTACGGCTCCCGGCCGGTTCCTGTCCTGGCGGCTAGCGGCGGGACCTGCTACTCGAACGCCCTGCTATGCTCAGACATCTCGCGCAGTGAAGGTGCTCGGAGACACGCGAAGGAGTGCCCTTCCGTGCGGTTTGGAGCAGCGCGCACGGTGATTGAGATCGGCACGCACCAGTACGACGCAGAAACGACTTGCGACGGCTGGACGAAATCGAAGCGGCGCAACAACGACAAGACGGGAGCCGGTAGTGCTCGGGTCGCTGTCGCGCGTGCGGAACCGCGTTGAGCGGCTGGCGGCTCGGACAGCGCTGAAGATTTCTGACGTGTCGACGATGAGCGAGGAAAGACTGGCGGCGCGGATCGAGGAGCTCGTGGTGAAGGTGGCGGCGCCAAGTCAGTGCGAGAGCAAGGTGGAATCAGCGCGGCACGCTGGCAGGTATTTGAGGAGTCTAGGGCGAGTCTTCTCAGCCGACGTGCGATGGGAGGGCAGTGATGCGCGGAGGCTTGACTGCGGTGCAATCTCGCGTGGCCCGGTGAGAGGGCGTTAAGCTGGTGAGGTGAACCGCTCGCCGCTCAAGGGCGTCGGCACCGGTCTGGCAGCGGTCATGCTGCTGGCCAGTGCGTCCGGCTTGGTATCGCAGCGCGCCGAACTGGATCTGACGGTCGAGGCACCGGCGTCACTGGCCCCGGTGGCCGATCGTGTGCGCCACGTCGATCGACAGCAACTCGTGGGAGCGCTCGCGCGCGCGGGACTGAACATTCCGCCACAAATCCGCGTCACGCTTATTGCGGAAGACGACCTGCGCGCACGCGCCACTCCCGTGTGGATCGTGGGCTTGGCGTCCGGCTCTCATGACATCGTGATCTTCCCTGAGCGCATCGGCTCGTATCCGTACGACTCGCTGGAGTCGGTCGTCTGGCACGAGGCCGTGCACCTTGCGCTCTCGGCCCAGGCTGGCGACCGGCCACTGCCGCGGTGGTTCCACGAAGGCGTGGCGATGTCGGTTGAAAAGGGATGGGGCGTCACGAGTCAGGTGCAGTTGTTGCTCGCGGCCGGCGGCAATCTCGGCCTCGCGAACCTCGAGCGTCTGTTCAACTCCGAGACCCAACCGGAGACCGCCAGCGCGTACCTCCTTGCGGCTGCGCTGGTGTCGGGCATCCGGCAACGTCATGGCGCGGCGGCGCCGGGCGCGATCGTCGACCGCGTTGCGCGTGGCGCGGTCTTCGCGGAGGCGTTCGCGCTGGAGACGGGCGATACGCCAGACGAGGCGGCCGCCCGCGCGTGGCAGATCTACCGGCGCTGGACGAGCTGGATTCCGGTCGTGACCAGCGCCTCGTCGCTATGGATCGGCATTCTGGCGCTGGCGGTTCTCGCCTTTCTGGCAACACTGCGGAAGCGATGGCGGCGCCGACGTCAGTGGGACCAGGAGGAGGTGCACTGAATTGCCGGAGTGGCCTGAGCAGCAGATAGGGACCGCCAAATACGGGGGCCAGGGACAGACGCTGTTCGTCGGTCAATTGGTCAACGAGTTGCGCCACGGACGCTCGAAAACCCATGAGATCAGCGAGAGCGCTGTCAGTATGGGCACGACCTGCTGCTACAGGGGTTCACCACAGGCGCTCCTATACGGGAACTCGAAGAAAGCCACGCCCTACTCCATTTTTCCGCTCTGCCGCGAGATCCACGCCTCGCTGACCGCCCCCAGATCCAGACTCCGTGAACGGTGGAACACAGCGCGTCTGAGCAGCCACACCCCGAATGCCAAGCCGGCACTAACCAGAGCGGCGCCCAACAACATCAATCCACCTCACTCGAATCGGACGACCACGTCCACCACCATGCGTTCACGTGGTGCCATGTTCCACAAGTGCTGGCACTGAGGGCAGAAAAACGTGTCGGCACTGATCCCCTCCTGTGTCAGCGTCGCGTTCGCCGACGCGCACCTTGGACACTCAACGAAGACCGGCGGCCGCCGAATGCTCATAGCGTGCATCCTCGTTGCACAATCAGATTAGGCGTTCCGTGTCTTGAATACAGGGAGCGGCGCACGAGTGACGCTGCCATTGCAGTTCCTCCGGCAAGATGCCTTGACGAGGAACCCGCACATCACGGATGGCTCAGGAAAGCAGGAAAAGTAGTCGCAGTCTATACCCTAGGACGATGCGCGTCGGCGTTTATTCCGCTGGGCCTGGCATCGCGGAGCGCGTATTTTTGGGCTCGCTGCCGGGTTCGACGTGAGTCATCGCTGCATTCGGAGCCTGGCCGGCGAATGAAGGCCTCGGATTCAGCACTTCGCCAGGGAACTTCGCGACTACCTGGTGTCCTGCGACGCTCGCGCGGATATCACGCCTCGAAACACGGCGTGCTCGGACTCACGAAAGCGCGGCACTCGAAGATGCCTCTCGGTGCATCCGCATCAACGCGGTGTGTCCGGGGATCATCGAGACGCCGATCCATTCGACCCGTCCGGGCGGTTCGGTGGGGTATGTTGGCGTCCCTCACGGCGTCGAGCTCGATGGCGAACAGCTGTTCTACGCCCACGTCCGTCTCCATGGTGGGCCTGCGCCTGTGCGGCGCTTCCTGCCCAAGCTGATCGACCTCGTGTTGAACGGCAAGATCAATCCCGGCAAGGTCTTCAACCTGACGCTGCCGCTCGAACATGTGGCAGAGGGCTACCGCGCAATGGACCAACGCCGCGCGATCAAGACGTTGCTACGTCCCTGAAGACGGCGGCGGATTTCCGCCGACTTTTCTCTTTTTGGGACGCTACAGGTACACGCGGGGACAGCGCCCGCGCGTAACCGGCTTTCTGTCAACAGATATGGGAATTGGAGGCGGCGGGAGTCGGTCTGCCGGAATCGTCGAATTTCCGAATGATCTCGAGAACTCGAAGCGCATGATCCGCAAGAAACGATAGAAAGCCGGGGTCCAGGTACAAAACAGGTACAGCGGATTCTCATCGTATTGACCACGCGAACGACGCGAGGACGCCGTCGATCGACAGGCAGCAGCCCGCTGCCCCGGGAATAGTGGCCAGGAGATTTTTCGGACTCGGAACGTCGGCCAGCCAGTTCCGTCTGACGAGAAATAATTCTGATCGCTGGGTAAGAAACCCCCGCCGGGATTCAGAAGCCGAAGAGATAGACGGCGCCGGAACCGGTCACCGAGTTGTCGTTCCCGTTGCCGTTCGCACCCCTGGCACCGCTGTCTTCGGAGCGAGCGCCCACGGCCAACGCGCCATTTCTGCTGAGCGCGACGCCGCTACTAAACTCGTCGAACGCTTCAGTGTTTGACCCCTTCACGTAGGACTGAAACGTCCAGGTCGGACCGGCCCGAGTGAAAAAGTACAAGGCGCCTGCTTCGCCCGCGGAATTGTCATCCTGCCTGCCATTGATGCCCTTGGCGGCGCCGTCTTCATTGGGAGCGGACACCGCCAGCGTGTTCCCGTCACCACTCAACGCCAGGCGCACACCAAACCAGTCCTCGATCCCAGAATTCGAGGCCTTGAACGACGCCTGCTGGAACCACTTAGTGCCCGAACGGATGAACACGTACGCTGCGCCGACCGAGATATCGTCAAGCGTGCCGATTCTTCCCGAATGGCCAGTTTCGACCGTGTTGATGCCTGTCGTCAGGCTGTCTTCGTCGGGTGCTCCCGCCGCTACGGTGTTGCCGTCATCGCTGATTGCAACCCAGGCTCCGAGTGAATCCGCTCTGTCTTGGGTTGACGCCTTCAGATAGGCCTGCCGCGACCATGACGCGCCACTTCGTGTAAAGACAAAGACGGCGCCTGTTCCAGGTGCGTTGTTGTCCTCCGGCCCGTTGATGATATTGGAGGAGCCGGCTTCGTCGTATGCGCCGACTGCCAAGGTGTTGCCATCGGCACTCAGGCCAACGGAGTAGCCAAAAAGGTCATTGGCATCGGCCCCGTTGGGACTGGACGACTTGACGTAGGCCTGCTGCGACCAGCGGCTGCCGGTGCGAGCGAACACGTACACGGCTCCGGCGTTGTTGGCCGTGTTGTCCGCCTGGTTGCCGTTGATTCTGGCATCCGCGCTGTCTTCGGAGATGGCCCCTGCCGCCAGCGTGGTGCCGTCGTCGCTGAGAGCCAGGGAGAACCCGAACTGGTCGCCATCCTCCGCTTCGCCCGGGTTCGATGCTTTGAGGTACGCCTGCTGGAACCAGACGGCGCCTCTACGAGCAAACACGTATATCGCACCGGATTGCTCCAACGAATTGTCCGCCTGGTCTCCGTCGACTCCGGTTGCCCGGCTGTCCTCGAAGGGTGCCGACACAGCCAGAATGTTGCCGTCTGCACTGAGGGCGACCAGGTGTCCAAACTGGTCGTTGATGCCGGGATTCGAGGCCTTCAGATAGGCCTGCTGCACCCAGCGGTCGCCCGCACGCGCGAAGACGTATACGGCGCCTGAGCTGAAAGCGGACGCATCCGTCTGATTGCCGTTGATGCCGGCGGCCGCGCTGCTTTCCGCCCGCGCGCCCACGGCCAGGGTGTTGCCATCGCCACTCAGAGCTATCGCGTCGCCGAACTGAGCCCGCTCGCTCGGGTTCGAGGCTTTGATGTAGCCAACCTGCTTCAATGGAAACGTGGACGATGGCTGGACGATGGGCCCTGGAATGGGAGCGGGAGTCTGGGGTCCTTGTCTCGCACGCTGCGACTGCGCCCTGGTGTCCGTGGTCATGCCGGTCACTGCCACGGAGACCGCGAAGGCGAAGGACACGGCCGTGCGGATGATCATGATTGACGCGAATCAATTGTAGTCAACTGTTTCGCAGGATGCATCTGGACGCGTACGGGAGGGCTGCAGACCGCCCGCGTGACTTTCTCCGAGCGCTGAAGAACGAGGTACTACTGAAAGCACGGACAAACGGAAAAGAACTCAACTAACCTGTCGCCGAATCGGGTTAGCGCCATCTGAAGGTTTGCAAACTACGACAGATCAATGAGCGTGAGCCCCTCTGCGCGGGCCGCGCTGTTAAGGCGGTCGTCGAACGCTGCAAACAAGATGCGCTCACCGATCTCGCGTTGCAGATACAGAGAACTTGCGAGTTGGACGGCATCGCCAGAGCGGAGAACCTCGTAAGTCGGAACCTCGTATGTCGCAGCGTGGCCACCGATACATTGGTCTTCAACTTTCACCATCGTCAGATTCCGCCGTTCATGCGTGGGCTTAACCAGACCGCCTTGATGGAATCGCCGGGTGCTGCAGCGTGAAGTCTTTCCATCCCGAACGCTCGGCGCCGATCACTATGCTGATTGAGGGGATGAACGCCTCGCCTACTCGGCCCGTGGAGCCTTACTGAAAATGACCTCCGGGTCGCCTGAGGTCCCATTCGACAGCGCACCCGCCGCTCCTTTCCTTGAGAACAACGCGCTCGCCGCCGCAAACAGGATCGCACCGCCGATCGCCGCGAAGAGGAGAACGTATTTTGAGCTGGTCATTGCGCCTTCCATTTCTCGGACCCGACTACCTACTTGGTCAACGATCCCCTCGATCGCCTTGCCCTCTCTGCACCTTCGTCTTGGCCTTGTGCCGACGATCCGACGCGAGTGAAGGACCGAGTTGTTCGCTTTCTTTTAACGTGCCGCCCGACTTTCGACGCACGAAGCGCGTGCCGCCAACCTTTGTGTCCCATGCGCTCGCGTTTAGTCGATCCCCTTTTGCCATGGATCACCGTCCGCGACATTGGAACTGCAAGCGGGTTGCCGCAGATGGCACCGACGTTGCAACTTGGTGGACAGCATCGCTCGTCCCCCACTCTGGCGGGACGGCAAACCATCCCACCCCCCGGACGGGAGGCGCAATTGGCCTCCCGGCATGCCCTCTTTGTGGAGACGATCTCTGTGGTGAGTCCTCGGCTACACAGCGGTGACGATGATTGGACATCATGTGCGGGGACCTTTCTGGACTCGCCTAAACAGAAACCACGCTGATTGGTTGACGAAGACAACGGCGGATTGCCGCCGACCCTTCTTTTTTGGGACGCCACAGGTACACGCGGGGACAGCGCCCGCGCGCAAGCGACTTCCTGTAAACAGGTTATGGGAATTGGAGGCGGCGGGAGTCGAATCGCAAATTGGCGCGTTTGCTAATTAGATGACGACGCGCGACTTCTGGTGCTAATTGTTGCGACGACTGCGGTTGCTGCCGCTCGTCGTCTCCACTGACGTCCCCGCAGGACCTCGGTTTTCGACTCTATTCGTGGAGATATTTTGGAGGCGGCGGGAATCGGGCTGACCTGTTCCCGCCGCATTTGGCGCGAGGGATGGGTCCCGCCGCCTCCACCATCTGTTCGCAATTCACAGCCGTCTTGCGCGGTCTATTCCTTTCAAGCCCTCGCTTCGCCTCTCATTTCTGAGAGGACTTGCAGTTGGCGATCGGTCAGGATCGCGGCCGCCCCATCGCGATCTGTTCGTGCCTAAAACGGCCGATCACTCGACTCGTGCAGAAGTGACCTTTCGAGGGTGACGCCATCAAGCCCTTGTAAAGAAACTCCGGAAAATCGAAGTAGCGGTAGACGTCCCCATCATGGAACTCGATTTCCAGAACGGACGTCGTAGCGTCGTACCCAATTGACGTGACCAAACTGGATTCGACGTGCTTGCGCTCCACCGTTAGAACAGTCGCCTGTTTCCAGCCACGCGCGGACGGCCTGCGGCCCGCGACGCCGGCGACGATCGTTTCATTCCAGCGAGCGGTTCCCTGCCGTGCGGGTTTGCCACGAGCCTGTCCCTCAAGGATTTCGCTTCGGTGGTCTCCGTCGAGTCGGGGATGAAACGGAAGACGGACCCTGCCAGATACTCGGCGTCCAGTTCGAACGCAAGCCACTGCCGCTTCGCATCCTGCGCGGCCGCGCCGGTGGTGTTCGAGCCCGCGAAGATATCCAGGACGACGTCCCCTGGCTCGGTCAGAAAATCGATGAAGAAGCGCGGGAGTCGTTCTGGAAAACGCGCCGGATGCCCTTGAATCTCTAGCGTCTTGCAGAACCGCAGATACGTGGAGTTGCTCTCAGTGTTGGGGATCTGCAGGAGATTCGACGGGATCGCGCCACCGTTTGCGTTGCCGAATTTCCCGCTGATGTCGTGCCCTGAAGGACGCTTCTTCGGAGTGTAGAACTTCGCGGAATCCTCAAGTAGCTTCAGCATCCGTCCTGAATAAGGCGTCAAAACGCGCCGAACATCCGCCTTCGGTTCGTCCGACTTGCTGAACCACCAGACGGTGTTCACAGAGTCCTTTGCTCGGATCTTGCGCTTGTTCACCCACTCGATCGGCGATGGGAGCTTCGCTGGGTTGAACCAGAAGAATTCCTCCGCCAAGCGGAAGTCGAGTTCGTCGCATGTGCGAATCAGCACTCGAAAGTTGTAGAGCGAACGGATCGGCTTACCTTTCTGATACGCGCCACCTAAGTCGAGCACGAAACTGCCTGTCGGCCGAAGCACACGATGCACTTCGCGACAGAACCCGAGCAGCCAATCCACATAAGTATCCTGGTCCTCGTTGCCGTAGGCCTTCTTTCGCTGCAACGCGAACGGCGGCGATGTCACCACCAAGTCGATGGAGCCTGGCGGAAGTTGGCCGAGCAGTTCGATCGAGTCCCCGACATAAGCGGCGCCCGAGGGCGTCTCATACATCGGCATCACGGACGGTCGCACGGTTATGTCACTCATCGAATCCCTTGATCCAGCTTTCGAGAATCGTCCAGAGCACGTTCACTGCGAAGTAGACCTCCGGATCGCGCGCTCGAAGCGCTTCCATCCCGGCGAGCATGGTTACGCGGTCCTGTGTGCCGATCATGTAGGCAATCCAGTGCCGAATATTTTCTTCGGGCGTCAACGTTTGGAGCAGCTCGTCGATCGTTACACCCGCTCGGGCGAGCGCCCAGGCGATACCGGGGCGCTGCGACTCTTGATCGCCCGCCGGGAACGCTGTCACAACCTCCGCGCGGAAACTCCGAGCAAGCTTCGACAGAGCGCGACCTGCCTCTCGTCGAATCTCGCTATCCAGAACTTGGAAGGCGCCAATCAGCGCCGCGACGTTCGCGCCGTCCAGCCCGATCTCGCCAATCGACCATGCCGCGGCACCAAGGATGTCGGGATGCACGTCGGCATTGCTGAGGATCCAACGCAGCAACTCGGTTGATTGTGCAGTCTTTACATCCGCCAGCACGATGACGGCTTCGAGGCGAAATGAATCGTGCTCGCCATCCAGTACCGTCGCGAAGAACTCGCGGGCTTCTTCGTTGCCATGGGTTAATAGCGACGCTCCGGCTTCCAAGCGAACGTAGATGTCCTCTCGTTCGTCGCGCATCCGGTCGAGAAGTCGGTCCGTGACCAGTGCTGCGTTGATATGCCGGAGGGCTTTCGCAGACGCGTATCTGTCGGCGAGATTCAGGCTCGTGAGTGACCCGAGGAATGTGTCGTTCGTTGCGCCGCCCGCGCAGGCGCAGTGCGTGCTCACAACCGCGACTGACGCGAGAATGCGGCCGATTGGAAACTCTTCACCGACGGCGACCATCGAAACCAACGGACCGGCGCCTCTCCGTGTCAGTTGCACGGTGCGCCGTCTGTCGGCGTGCGTTCGATACCGGATTGTGGTGTCTGTGATCTCCTCCACTCGGCCGGGTTCATCAGCGATTCGCGCGGGCCAGCAGATCTGAACCTCTGAGCCTTCGTTTGCGCCCTTGGGTGCGGTGAGCTTCGCCTGATCTGCCGTTCGAGTGAGATCGCTCACATTGATAAACTGCACCAGATCGTCGGCCGCAAAATCTGCCGGACGATCGGCGGGCACGACGCGCACCAACGTCACGACGTCGCCCGCTGCCAGGCCAGCATTCCAGGCACGCGCGCCGTCCGTAGGTGAGTGCGACATTGAAATCTGGACTCGGGTCTTGCCGCGTGACTCGAAGCGCTTGCCGCACCGACGACACAGGAGATCCGGAACCCGAATCCGTTTCCGCTTGATGTTCTTGCGCCAGAGCTTGAACGAGAGCGAGCCCCGCTCAAGTTCCACGAGGTCATGCCCTTCTGCGGCTAGTCGCTCGAACGTCCGGCGTGTCGCGACAGCTCCGGTGGCCAGCTTCTGAATGAAGCTGTCGTCACTCTTGAACGACCCTGGCGGCAAATCAAGCTCCCTTTGAAGATCGGTCGCGGAGGCAGTCGGGCGTCCACGCCCGAGTAGACTGCACTATTCTGGCATCGTCAACCGACCTGCAGAAGCGCGTTTCGGTTCGTCCCGTGGGGCGGTCGTTTGGCCTTGCGCGGCACCAGAGCCCGAGAGCTGGCTAACTGCCTTCCCCATCGTTCGGACGCCACGACCCCGCGCGATGAGAACCACGATGAAGATTCGGGCACGGGCGTATTTTGACGAAAGCGGCGGCGAAGAACTGCCCGGCTACTTTGGCGTGGCGGGTTTCATCGGGTCCGAGCATCAATGGAGCCTCTTCGATCGGCTCTGGAAGGAGACGCTCGAGACCACCGGCGCGCCCTACCTGCACATGCGAGAGTTCGCGCATTCCGTCGGTGCCTTCACCGAGTGGAAGGACGACAAGGCGCGCCGAGAACGCTTGATGTCTGGCGTGGTTGCCGCAGTTCTGCAATGCGAGCTGACCGCTGTTGGGTCGGCTATGCGCGTCGGGGATTTCGACGCGCTGACGGAGCAAGAGCGCATTCGCTTTCAGAGTCCTTACTTCTGCTGTCTCCAGGATGTGCTCTATGGGTTTGCTCTGATGACGTTGGGCGAAGATCCGGAGGTTGAGGTCCAAGTTACAGGTGATCGACACGACCAGAACGAGGAGAAGGCCAGGAAGCTGCATCGGGCGCTGCGCCGAACCGGAGGTCTGTTTGTCAATCTGACTGACGAACTGGACTTCGCAGACATGCGACAGACCTTTGGTTTGCAGGGTGCGGACCTACTCGCCTACGAAATGGTGAAGGAACTCAGGAACCAGGAAGTGAGACCCGAGGATCGTATGCGATGGCCGCTCGATCAGATCCTCTCAGACCCTGAGTCGCCGCGCGGAAAGATGCTCAAATACAACACCGCTGAGATGTTACAAGCGCAAGCGGCGGGTCAGTGGGATGAGCGAAAACGCGACATTCTTCAGAGGAGTCTCGACGAATCACTTCGCATTCTGCGAGACAAAGCCGCAGAGTTCAAGCGACGGTTTAACGAGCCCGACAACTGACCAAGGTTCACGTCAGAAGAACACCATCGGTAAAGGCGCTGTCCGTAGCGATTACCGAGGCATTGGTGTGATCGTGGTGGGCGCGCCGCTCAGAAAGTAGACCATTCGCCGCTCGGAAAGTAGACCACCTGAGGGCCTGATGGCGGGCTTGCCGG
>ORMF010243960.1_pt1 | contig 13833 bp, 15 predicted proteins | sample 1779871 | NCBI WGS metagenome assembly ORMF01 (sample SAMEA104232316, study PRJEB22302) | groundwater metagenome | biome: forest; feature: aquifer; material: groundwater | place: USA | collected 2011-08-07 | depth 5.4 m | reverse complement strand
TCTAAACTTCCGATTCTTGCGCCGTAATGCTCAAGGTCATCGGCGGAAAGCTCTCGCCCGCGTGCATCTTCGGGCAGGTCGAGGGAAAGGTTGAAGAGGCGTGCTCCGCGTTCGCAGACTCGCGCAGCGATATTTACCGGCAAGGAACCAATTACGCTGTCGTCAACGCCGACTTTCTCCAGATCGAGGTGGACAACGTGTAAATCAAACAGGACATCACGCCGGCGAGCCCATTCCACAGCACCCGGCTGCCGGCTGACGAACCAAGCGGTCATGACGCCTGTGAGGAGAGTTGGTACTTGCCGAGGCCGAAGGCGGCTTCCTTGCCGACGTGGAGCCATTGGCCGAGATGAAGAAAGGGCATGAACGGCGCAAGATCGCCGCTGAGCCGCCAATGGCCGACGACGCCGCCGAGCGCCATTTTCTGCTGCTGCCGGCTGGAGAAGCGCGTCCAGTCGCGCCAGACCAGGTACTTCTCGTCCTCGACAGCGGAGCAGGCCTGGAGCAGGGGAGGGAAGTCCTCAACCAGCGGGCCGGCGGCGTGAAACTCGCTCAACAGATTTGTTCTCCGAACCAGTGCCATCAGCAGTGTGCGCGCGTCGAGCTTGTGGGGCGCAAGCGCGCTGCCATTGCGCTGCAAACGCAGAGGCGTGCTGAACTCCAGCGACACGCGCTCAGGCGTGGCACCGGCGGGGTTGAAAGTGATTTCCTGTGGGTGCGGGTTGATTGTGCCGGACTCGGGGTTGTGGATCTCCGTTTCCCGCGCGTGCCCGCAATGCAGGACGCGCAACAGTTCCGCCGTTCCATCGCCCGGCCCCACGCCTCGCGCCAGCGCGCGCCGCCAGGCGAGAACGATCAGCGGCAGTTCCTTCATTGTCCGGCCGATAAGGACCATGTGAAACGAAAACAGTTCACCTTCGGCCAACTGGCTTGCGCCCCACTCCGGCGGCTCGATGATGTACGGCACCGGAATCTGCGAGAACTTCTGCAGCGCATGCGCCGCAGGTGGCACGGGCGCGAAAATGGCCGGATAGGGGCAACTGGCGGTGAGCGGACAGCCGTCGCATTCTTTCTGTTTCGTCATGCAGGCCAACTGGCGCAGCGCGTGCCCAAAGGCGCCGCGCAGCATGGAGCCGGCGTAGTCCGGCATGCTCAGGGGGCTGGTCGCCCGCCATTCGAAGCGGTAGCGGGCGAGGGGGAAGGTGATTGGGGAGATCACTCGAGGACGAATGAATGCAACGGCATCGGATTTCCGGGAATTTCAGGTTGCAGCGATGACGTTGACGACTTCGATCCGGCTCCCGGCAATTTTGGACAGGCGGTCATCGTTGCTCCAGAACTCGTCGCAGCCGCTGGAAATCGCGGCGGCAAGGTGCAGCGCATCCGCGGTCTTCAGGCGATATTGGGCGCGTAGCTCGGTAGCGAGGTTGAACACCCGGGCATCGAGTGGCGTGATAATGAGCTCGGGTTGCGCGAAGAATTGGTCAAACCGCTGCAACAGTGCTGGGTTGCTCTCACGCAAAGGCATCACCCTGCATTCCAGCCTGGTCAGATCGGTTACACAAAGCCGGATGTCATCCGTTTGCGGCGAAAATTTGCCCGCGATCGCGTCAGCCCATGGGGATACCTGTTGAATGCGGTATATTACGATGCAACTATCCCAGTAAATCTTCTTCATGAATTAATCCCAACTCGCGCGTTCTTCGGCCAGATAAGCGTCGATTTCTTCTTTCGAGTAGCGGCGCTCCGGCGGGTGACGATCCAGATCGTCGAAGAATGCGCGTAGTCCCCCGGCGGGGGGGGGAGCAGTATCGGGGATCAGGATGATGACTTCCGCGTCACCTTCCGGCGCGTCCAGGGGTAACTGGATTTCGATGCGATGGTTCCTGTCGATATGCGCTTTGAGTTTCAGGGCGTGCATTGGGGACTCCGTCTATGGGCAAGCTTGTTACGTTAAACCGCGCAAGGCAGAAAGTTTGAGTTTCTTGCGCTCATCCTTGATGTCGATCTTGACGACACGGGGCAGCCATTCTTCGATGGCATCGGCAGCGGCGAGTTTTTCCTCTTTGCTCCAGCCGGCGGCGTCCCGTGCCAGCGCTCTCGCTTTCTCGTGGAAAACTGTGTTGGGGTTGTCTTTTCCGCCAAGCAACTGTTTGGCTCGGGCGTCAAAGGCCGCCTTGAATTCCACGATACGGCGGAGGTTGGGCGAAAGTGAAGCAAGTTCGTCCGCATGCTCTTGCTGTTTCATCTTTTCGCGTGCTTCTTCGATTGCCCTTTCGTCAATTCTCATCCGGCCATAACCCACCGCCGTTTTCGCGCCGAAGCCCAGCCATTTCGCCGCATGCTCAAAGGCGGCTTCCAGCAGATTGCGCCAGGCCTGGCGCAGCGTGTCATCGCGGAGCAAAGCAGCGTTGCATTCCACGAAAAAAGTGAATGTTGACTTGGCCGGCACAGCGAGAAAGGAAATAGGGTTGGGGCTTTCACTGTTGTGCGGACCGTGTTTTCCCTGTTGGTAATACTCGCCGTGATGAGGGGTCATGATTTCTACCGCCATTTCATTTTTGTGCAACAAGGGGAGCACGTCCCAAAAACGTAGCGCGCCCTGTTGTGGATGCGTATCGCGGGTGCGATCTTCTTCGCCGGGTCCGAACAATGCCCGGATTGCGCCTTCGTCCCAGCCTTTGGCTTCGCCCTGTTCCCCCCACTCGCCACTGGCCAGTTCTTCGGCCGCCTTGCGGATGACCCCCTTGATGCCGGAACCGGCAAGGTAGGGCAGGCCGTAGGGCGCGAGGAAAGCAAATCCGTTTTCGAGCGGATGCTCGTTACCAAGACCGGTGGCAAAAGGCGCTGTGCCGATGCACGGCAGCGCGAGCACTTGATCGCCCAACATTTCGGCAGCGGAGTTCTGGCGTGCGCGGAAGGCCGCAAGGAGTTTGATGCTGTGCTCGGGGAGTCTCTTGAGCGCGTCGAGCATGGGCACGACACCGCCTTTCGGTTTGCTCCAGTCGTCATTCCAGCCGGCGTAATAGAGGCTGAAACGATGGCCCGGTGGGGCATCAAAAAAATCCTTGAGATAAGCAGGGACGGCGGCAGGCATGATTATTTTCCTGGATTCAGAGCAGCAGCGAACTGGCGAATCCAGCGCAGAAGCAACAGGGATTCTTCCGTGGCCTGGCGGTAAGTCGCGCTGTCTGCCTGGAGCAGGATGCTCATTAGCGGTGCAAATCCGGGGTCTTTGTCGACGCCGCCCGCACGCACCATGATCCAGCGGCGAAGGTGGCCGGCAAGCGCCTTATGGTTCTCCTTTCCCTTGTCTTCGTAAAACGCCAGCGTCTGCATCAATCCGTTGTTCATGATTTGCGCGGGCGCCGCCTTGGCGAGGTTGGCGTATTCCCCCGCTGCGCGCGCAATACCTTCCTGCGACATTGCCCACGCGGCTTGCGAGCGTTTCTGTTCCAGTGTCATTTTGCTCATGCGGTTCTCCTACTTCACTGCCGTGACAACAACCTGACCACGCCCGGTAGTGGCATCGCCGCCGATCTGAAGCAGTTGACCATCGAGATTGGCAAGTACATGGCTGATTACCGCTTCGGCTGCGATCTCGCCTTTGCCGCTGCGTTCGGTACTGGCCATCAACGGCGCAATGAGCAGGCTTTCGGGCGGCAGGTTTTCGACGTAAAACAGCCCGCCATCACTGGCGGTTCCGGTTTTATCGTCGATGCGTACATGCGGTTCAACCACCGTGGCGTTTTTAACAAAGTAGGCAAAATCTTCGTCAGAGAGCAGCACCAGGTCAGTCTTGACCTTCTCGCGGAAGAAAGCGTGCGCATCGCCTTGTGGCAGCGCGTGATCTGCCAGCCAGACTGCAATCGCTTTGAGTTCCGCGTTTTCGCTGGCCTTGTATTCAAAGGCTTCAAGCGCCAGCGTACCGCCGGTGGTGAGCCCCGGGTCACACACATTGGCATCGCCTTCGCCGATATTTTTAACCGAGGTGGGCAGCTTGGGTTTATCGAGTAGCTCCAACATCCGACTGGCGCGAGACAGCGCCAGAGGGCTGGTCGCATAAACGTAGCCGCGCTTGACGGAACGTACCGGAAAAGCGAGCAGTTGCGCATCACCAAAACTCACCGCGCCCGCATAAAGCTCCCCACCTTCCGGGCCAAACAGGCGCTCGAGCAAGTCGCCCTTCCAACCCGGCAACTGGGCAAAGCGATGGCGAATCGCCCCCTTGATGCCGGAACCCGCAAACAAGGGGTGGCCGGTGTGGCGCTCGCGTTGTATCGGGCTGTCGATCAGGCCGAAAGCCGTGCCTGCACCCATGTGAACGGGGCTGACAGCGTAGAGAAAAAGGGCGGTGTGGGCTTGGTACATGGTGTCGATTCCTGTGTTGAGGTCGATTATCCGTGGTTCAAACCGCCCAGGGTGCGATGGCAAGCTTGCCGAAGCCTTCGGCGTATCGAGCGGGGACTTCCATCGGGAAGCCACTTTGCGTGAGTGCCTTGAGTGCGGCCAGATCGCCCTCATAATTTTCAAACCAGTAAACGCTTCCCGTCGGCGCGACCCGCTGAGCGGGCTTGGGCTTGTTAATGACCAGGTCCCAGCCGGAAACAGTTTCGGCGCGGCTGACCGAGGCGGCAATCAGCGTGGCGGGGACCCCGTTCGGGCGCCAGCCACCGCTGAACAAGCCCGGTGTCGTCAGCATCAGGCGGAAGCGGCCTTCCTTTTCGATCCGCGCCCAGTCCGGCGCTGTTGGTGCCGGCGTAACGGCGCGGGCGACCGCGCCGCGGCCATCGCCGCCCAATCGGACGAGGCTTTCAGCCGGGAGCTTATTGGCAGTGCCTTCGTAAGCAGCAATAAAGCCGATGCCATTCTTCAATGCAATGGTTTCGGTAGTGTAGATTTTTCCATCCGCAGCGCTGCGCGTCATGGCATCGAGCGCTATTCCCAGGCGCGGATCGGTCTGCCAGAGATCGCCAGATCGCACGAAATGTTTGCTGTTCAAAATCTGACCAGCTAGCCATGTGGCAATTCCATCGCCAGTGAGCCAAAGGCCACCAACGGGTTTGCCCGGTTTGCCGGTTTGCAGCGCCGGCAATTGAGGCAGCGCGTGGCTGCTGGCGATCCCCTCGGGTATTGGACAAGGACGAAGATAAGTGGCATCGCCCAATCCCATTTCATCGCTGACGATCACATCGGCAGGTAAGGGCCAAAGGCGTTCGATCAGCTCACCATCATGATGGCGAGCCAGGCCAAACTGGGTAAGCCGAAAATCAGCGAGTGCTTCCAGGCTTGCACCTTCAGCCATCAGCCGCGAGCGTATGGCGCCCGCGGCGAGCGAGGGCCAGGGCGGCATGAGCGCCTCGCCATGCGCACCCGCATCAGCGAAGAGCTTGTTGCCGCGCAGGTACAGGACATCGAGTGGTTCGAGAAAAATGGATGTCATGGTCGGGTTTTCCCCCGGTATTCAGTACGCCCTTCACGGGCAAGGAATTCAGCAACGGCCAGCATGTCGCGTACCAGTGCCGCTTCGGGGTTTTTCAGGCTGTCGCGTAGGTATGGGCTTCTGCCCATACCTACTGTGCAAGCGATTTGAGCCAGCAAGGGGCCGAGTGCGCCAGCACTGTCACCACCCTGCCGTTTAAGTTGATGTTCGAGATTGGCTGACAAAAGATCTTTCAATGCTTCGCCGCCGATTTGGCTTGCCGTTGGCAGATCTTCCAGCCAGCCTTGCGTAAGGTAGGCAGCGCGGCGAGATGTGTTACCGACGAAGCTATCACGCAGCTTCATGAGCAGCGCCATGGGCGTGTCGGTCAGCGTGCCTTTGAGCGCATCAGGCCACTTTACGCCGGGAACAACCCACGGCAAGGTGAGGTGCACCGCGCCACCGGAGCGTTTTAACAGATTGATCGAGAAAGCATCGCGCCCGCCTTGTGTCTTGGCCCGCTTTTCAGTGGCCCGCAACTCGCGCAGCACGCGGGAAAGCGGTGTTTGATGGTGAGCGACAATGGCGCCAGCCGAGGCAGTGGCTTTTTCTCCCATCAAACGCAAGAGTTGTCCATCGAGCATGGCATGGCCGCGTTTGAGTTTGGCCATGCCGTGCTCGTTGCCGAGTTTCAATAGATCGGCCAGTCCGTCCTGCTCCGGCCAAACACCGGAATAAGCGAGCCGCAGCAGCGTGAGGCAACGCAGGAGATCGTCCACCGAGACCATCGCCAGCACATCGTCGCCGCCCGCGTAGATAAGCTTCCCCTTGCAGAGGTCTTCCACGACATGCCGTGCCATGATCAGTGCGAAGTCGTGAAGTGCCGCCGAAATCGCCATGTGGCGGGCTGGCGAGACCGCCCGCCTGGAACCGAGGTATGGGGCCAACTGCGGGAATTTTTGCGCAGCGGAATGGCGGATTTTAGGATGCCAAGTGTCGCGGTAGGTGAGTAGATAGTCCGGGTCGGTACCCGACAACCACGCGCCCATGCGGTCGCCATCGAGCAGGATGAAGGCGTAATAGGCTTCGGGCTTTGCACCGAGCAGTTTTCCAATGTCGCGCTCAAGGGCGCGTGCCTTGTCTTCGGAGAGATCGTCCTGATCCAGCAATCCCGGCAAACGGGCTGCCAATTCTTGTGTATCCGTGCTTACGGCATCGCGAGCGTAGAGTCTTCTGACCAAGCGACGAGGTAGGGCGGTGCGCGGCGCGGTGCTGGCTTCGGCAATCAGGCGTTCAAACTCGCCGACCCGGTTAGCAGAAAGCCCGCCTTCCTCAATCCAGCGCTCCAGCGAGGTGGCTAACGCCATGGTGTGTGTCGAAACCACGTAGCGTTGCACCTTGATGCCTAGCGTGGTGGCAATTTCCAGCGCGAAGGTGCGCGGCCACATGCGCTTGAGCATAGCCAGCGCGGACAGGTGCTCGCCCTTGCGGAACAGGCCGGGGAAGGCTTTAGCTGCTTTGTTCCAGAGGGTTGGCGCATCCTTGCGGCCTTGTTTGCCATAAACAAGCTGTGCGCGATCGGTGGTGAGCCACTCCGCCTCGCCAGTGACATCGCAGCGGTAACCCTCGTATTTCGTTTGGGCAAACGGGCGCACGCTTTTGGCCGATGCCGCGACGCGGTCGAGCAGATCGTAAATGGCCGGGTAGAGCACGCCGGGGTTCGGGACGAAGAACCATGCGCCTTCGACTTCGATTTCCTTGGCGAGCACCTGCCAGACCGCGCTGCCGAGAAAGCCGGGCTGTTCCAGTTTGCCAAAAAATGGCTGGCTGGCTGCGACCAGAGTGGGTTGATGCTGCTCGGCCTTGCCTTCGCTATTGGCGGTAATGAGCGAAAACGGGACGCTCGCCCAGTGCACTTCTGGGAATCCCGCCAGTTGCTCGGCAAGTTGCGCATGACAAGGCAGCGAGGGGTCACTGCCAAAGCCGCCTTTGTCCAGCAATTCTGTCAGCATGGTTTGGGCGTTTTTCAAAATCCAGTCGCGCACCGCTGCAGTTGCTTTTTGAGCTAGCGCCTCTGCACGACAGGCGGGCACGATGGCGACGAATTTATTGGGTAGTGCCGCGCCAAAGAGGGAGTTGGCATCGGTTTTTTCAATTGCCCAGTCGCAGTCTTGGAAACGATCTTCGGGCAATCCGATCTCGTTTTTCAGCCACAGGTCAACCTGGGGCACGCCTCGTAACTGCGGAAAAATAACCGCATCCGGCCCGATTTCGCTGGCGATAATTCTCAATCCTTCCCACGCCAGGCGCGAAAGAAGATGCGAGCCTGCCCATAGGTCGGAGGTGGTTCGCGCGGCGGCGATAAAGTCCTGCACGGGACCGAAACTCATGGCGAGCAGCGCGGCTTCGCCTTGGGTATCAGCCGTGAAGGCGGTCGCGAAGGCGGCTGTCAGATCAAGATGCGCCCAGATGGTGTGGTCGGGCACTCGCGTGTCCGCAGGTAATAAACGCCATAGGGTACGGATGTCCGCATTGATCTCGGGGCCAAAGCGCCAGAAATTCAGCGCGGTTTTTTTGGCGTTACCATTGACGACCAGCTCGTTAAAGTGGGTCTGGGAGACCGCTTTGATGTGCGCCGGGTCAATATCGGCCAGTTGTCCCAGGTCGTACTCTTCTCCCGACAGCGGATGAATCAACACCGGCTGTTGATCAAAACGCACTTGCGCCCAGGCGTTGCGCCCACCGCTGCCAAACTGCGGTCGGTCGGCCGCCGATGCCCAATGGTCGCTACGTGTAACGGCATCACGGATATCTGCCGGTAGGCCGTCTGGAAAGAGGCGTTGTCTGAGTTCACGCACGGTACCGCCCTCGTGCCCAGCAGGGTCGCGGAGCAGGACGAGCGCTTTTTCCGCCGGGTCGTGCGTCCAGGCTGCTAGCTTGGCAAGCCAGGGCTTGTTATTGTCGCTCATGGTTTCGCTCGGAGGCGCGTGAGCTTCCATTGCGGATCATCGAACCAGCGGTGAATGCGTTGCCAGACGTCGAGTTCGTCAATGCTGCCGATAGGCAAGGGGCTCTTGTGTGGTGTGTGGTAGATGCGCACCTTGAGTTTGCTCACTTCGGTTGCAACGAGCTTGAAACGGATTTGATTGGCGAGGCGGGCGTTGCCGCCCCAGCCCGTGGCGCTAACAGTGTGTTTCGTAACCGGGTAGGCGACCACATGACGCTGCTGCGGCTGGCGGTGAGGCCCGCCACCCTGGAATTTCAGGCTGGTGCGAAAGCCAATTTTCGTCGCAGCGAGAAATTTCATGGCTGACTGCCAGTTGTCAAATATGCTCTTGCTTTCCCAAACAAGCGGGCCTTGATTGTCATTGCCGATGGCGTGCGGCCAGTCCAGCTTGAGGCACCCTTTTAAATCGCGCAGAACCGTCGTGAGATGAGCGTGATCGGCAGTAAGCGGTTCTAGCCCCAGGGACAGCGAACCCCAACCATTGCGCGAGCGACCACCGAGGGTGCCGAACCAGTCAATGAGCTGCAAGGTGTGGGCAATGGCATCGCTATCTTTTTTCGGCCAAGCGAGGTCGAGCGTATTGGTTTCGCCTTCTTGTAGCGCTGCGTTGGCTTTGATCTTGGTGCTCTGCTGGAAAGTCAGCGGCCCGTATCCCAGATAAAGCTGACTGCCAACTGGCCGAGATCTTCCTTCTCTGTTGCGAACTTCACTGTGCGGCACTTGAAGGTCTTGCGGCTCCCAAGCGCGCATTTTTCCCTCATCCCAATGACCAAGCGCCATCCGCACTCTGCTTTTGCAGAAGCGGCTGTTCCTGTCGGCATCGGGTTCAAGCCACGCATTGCCGAATAACAAACCTTCAGTCTCACGCAGCGAATGGTGTTCATAGCCAGCTGCTGGCGCTGCTGCCACACGCCACCACTCGCGCAAAAGTGCCTTGATCGGCGGCGTGCGCCAGACGCCGGATTGATGTGCATCGCCGAGAAAAGCTGGCGAGTGAAGGCGCAACTGCAAATGTTTTTGCTGAATCATCATGTGGTCCGGATTCAAAGCCGTGATGTTGATCAGGCGAGCAGAAAGTTGGCCGGCAAAGCCAGCTGGAAGCGGCCTTCCATAAGGCCACGCACGCCGATGTCCTCGTCGATGGCTTCAAGTTCATCCCACGCCATGGCGGTGTAAGCGGCGTGTACGTGAGAGTGATAACCGCCCTCGGTATGCCACGGGCAGTAAAGCGTCTTGTGGGCGTCCAGTCGTCCGCCGTGGTCGATCGCTGCCCTCTCGGCCAGTTTGCCCACATCGTGCAGGAAGGCGGACAGTGCAACTCGCGATGACTCGTCTATCAGGCTCATGGGCATCGATAAATCGGTGGAATGAATGTCCGCAGGCTATGCCCTACGACCGGCTATTGCAACGGTGGCAAGCTTGTCATCACCGGTGGCCAAATCGCGGAAATGCAGCAATCCCCCCGGGATCCGCGCTCGACAAGGATTTACAATGCAGTTGCCCCCTCCCAGGGAAATCGCTTGAATAGTGGTGATCCGGATGCCGAAACTTGTTGCCATGAACTGGAAGTCCTGAGGGCCTGAGAGATAGGAAGACTCAGGTCCGGTTCCACGAAGAGCGAGCTTGAAAAACGCAATGCATCAGCCCGGGACACTGAGATCAAGGATTGGAGAGCGAACATTCGCTTGTCCTCAAGAGATCTCAGCAATATCCGGGTGAAAGCGCTTTACCTTATTACGTTGCGACTCAGCAAGGAATGAGCGATGCAAACCACCGTGACAGTGCGGCTTTCGGAAAAGGAAGCGCGAGATCTGCTAGAGATATGCGAACTGAGTGGTAGGACGCGCAGCCAAGTCGTCCGGGAAGCATTGCGCGGCGCAGTATTTCGCGCACGACTGGACGCGTTGCGCGCGGTTCTGATTCCGCGGGCACGTCAAATCGGCTGGCTGACGGAGGAAGATATCTTTCGCGATGTTTCATGAGAGCGCGAAGTTGCCGATTCACCTTTCAAGAGTGCCACAAGATCCGCCATGAGTTTGTAGAGGAAGAATTCGTATTCCGGGTTGACGCAAGTGTAGAAAACGATTTGACGAGTATTGAACGTAAAAGGGCTTATCGAGGAGATTGCGGGCGACCGGGAAGGTGGTCATTCCGGCTATCCCTTTTACTCGATGCCCGACGAGGGCAATCGCCAATCCTGTCAAGGCACAACTGGATGTGTTTGAAAAAAACCGTCGGATCGCGGTTCACAATGGCCGCGCCTCATCCAGAATGCGTTGCCGAAGGAAGGGGCTTACCCCATCAGGCGTGACGATATCCACGCGCCGCCCCAGCAGCGCTTCGGCGTCCTGCTGGAATCCGACGAGATCGAGCAGCGATGCCTCGGGTGCGAATTCCACCAGCAGTCAATGTCGCTCTCGGCGTGATCGTCGCCGCTCAAGGCAGAGCCGAAGATGCGAACGCGGATCGCACGATGACGACTCGCCAGCGCCAGGAGGTCGTCGCGGTGGCGGTTCGGGTGGTCGAGGGTGCGCATGGCAAGGTTCCCGGTATTTACGGCTGAATAATATCGATGCGGCTCTTTTTTCTCACCCGAGGATATCTCGGCACCCGGGCACGAACGCGGCTTCTTTGCCCACGCGACTGCGAAATCGTGGATCAACGGCCCATTCGACGGCACCGCGGTGACGAGTGGCGGCGATGACGGTGTCATGGGGCGCCGTCTTCCGTATAAATCGCCTTCGCTTGGCGGATGGCTTTTCCCGGTGGCTTATCCCACCAGTCTTCAGTCTGCCAGCGAGCCTTGATGTCGGCTTTCGCGCTTGCTTTGAGGGTGGCGTCGGAGATCTGTTTTCACGCCTCCGCCAAGCCTTTGCCACGCAGCGTGACTTCAGGCTTTTCATTATTCTTCTTGCTCAACGCATTGATCGTCTGATCGGCCCAATCGCAACGTTGCGCCGCGGATTCGGCTTGTGCCCTCGCGACGGAGATTTCTGCATCGGATAGTTTCTCGAGCGCCCCGTACCCGACCGACGTTTTTGCGTTCCGGCCCGAACAGACGAGGAATGAGTTTTTCGTCCTTGTCGTCCTTCCAGATTCGCGCGACGTGATGCCGTACCGCGCCTTTCAGACTGGAGCCGGCGATCAGCGGGTGACCGGTGTGAACCTCGCGCTGGATCGGGTTGTCGATCGCGCCGACGGCTTGCCCCGCGCCCATGTGCACGGGACTGACGCAGGTGTAAAAAACGAGTTGTTGAGCTTCGAGCATGGGGGTCCTTGGGTGGACGGTTTATTCGGTGGAGACCAGTAGATTGACGACGAGTCGAATCATCTGATCCTTGTGGTCGGGTTTGCTCTCGGCGATCAAGAGGGCCAGGGCGGTGAGTGCGTTTTCGTTGATGCTCATGGCCATGTCCTCCTGTTGCAGGTAGAGCAGGAACATGAAGGAGCCAATGCGTTTGTTGCCGTCGGAAAACGGGTGATCCTTGATGACGAAGTAAAGCAGATTGGCGGCTTTTTCCTCACGGCTCTTGTAAAGCGAATCACCGAACATGGTCTGTTCGATGCTGCCGAGGATGCCCTGGAAGGCTTCGCCGCGTTGCTGGCCGAAGAGGTCGGTGGCTTCGCCTCGCGCCATCAATGCCGCTTTCAGTTCGCCGATAGCGGCGACGGCCTTTTCGTAATCGAACACGCCCTGTGCCGGGCGGCAGGTTTCGGGCAAACGCAGGCCGTCTTGGTCGTATTGCAACAGCAGCCGCCAGGTCTTGGCGTAGCGCACGATCAGGGCAACGACTTCGCGGCCGGCCTCCGTCACCATTACCTGGTTGTCGAGAGTACGGGCCAGCAGTTCGACCGCCTGTTGCGCTTCGAGCAAACCCTTCTCGGCCAGCCGAGATTGGTTGAGCGTGAAGCCCTGCACCAGATGTTCGCGCAGGATGCGGGTAGCCCATTGGCGAAACTGGACGCCACGTCTGGAGTTGACCCGGTAGCCGACCGAAATGATCGCGTCGAGGTTGTAGTGCTTCACCATCCGCGTTACCTGCCGCCGGCCCTCGGTTTGAACTACCGAGAAATCCTCGGTAGTTGCCTCTTCCGCAAGCTCGGCCTGTTCGTAGATGTTCTTGAGGTGCAGACCAATGTTGTCAGTGGACGTCTCCAGCAGGTCCGCCATCTGCCTCTGCGACAGCCACACCGTTTCGCCTTCCAGCCGAACGGTAACCCCGGATTGGTCTTCGCCGGCGGAATAGATTAGAAGTTCGCTCATTTCACCCTACCTGTTCCGTCACTGCCAGACACCCAGCCTGGCGCGATTGAAACCTTCGGCGCGGCGTTGCGGGTTGGTATTTTCGCCCCACAGCCCGCCACTTACCCATGCGGCAAGCTTGCCAGCGTCGCCTTCGAATTGGTCGAACCAATAGACGCTGCCCGCGGGCGCAACGCGCTGGGCGGTTTTGGGTTGCTGGAGGGCGAGGTCCCAACGGGAAATAATGTCGAAGCGTGGTACGGCGGCGCAGGCGAGGCGCGAAGTTCAAACGGTATTCGAGTGTCGCTCGTGCGCGCTGGGCGCGCGCAGGGTGCCGAGCAGAGGCGGTTGCCGATGGCCGATGATTCTCGAAAATTCGCTCACTGCGTCTCCTTCCCTTATGCGGCGGATACGCTATCCCGAGAAACTTCAGGTTTTTGCGCCTTTCGCCCGCCAGTCCTCCGACTTTCCGCCGCGCTTCTCCAGCAATCTGACGTTCACAATGGTCATGCCGCGGTCCACCGCCTTGCACATGTCGTAAATGGTCAGCAGGCCCACGGCCGCGCCGGTGAGCGCCTCCATTTCGACACCGGTGCGCCCCACGGTTTCGACGGTGACCTTGATCGAGATGGCCGGGGGGCGCGCCTGGTTGTCGAATGCCACGTCGATGCGGGTGAGGGCCAGCGGATGACAAAGCGGGATCAATTTCCCGGTTCGCTTGGCCGCCTGGATCGCCGCCAGCCGGGCCACGCCCAGCACGTCGCCTTTTTTCGCGCCGCCGCGGCGCACCAGGTCGTAGGTCGAGGCATGCATGCGGATCATGCCGCCGGCACAGGCGATGCGGTGCGTTTCGGCCTTTTCGCCGACGTTCACCATGTGCGCCTGGCCGCTCGCGTTGAAGTGGCTGAGCGCAGGAGGTGTTTTCGCCCGCTTTGACACGCCGGAGCGGCGTTTCGCAGTCAACGTGGCGGCTGTTCTGTTGCGCTTGGCCAAGGCGTTGTTCCTGATGAATGGAACCCGCGGATGAATTGCCGGCAAGGGGGAATTTTCTGTCCGCCACGGTATCATAGAGTCATGTCGTTTCGCCGAATTTGCGTCTCTATCCTGATCGCCGTCCTGTCCGAGGGGCAGGTCTGCGCCCAGAGTCTTCCCGAACTGGGT
>ORMF010962367.1_pt1 | contig 13835 bp, 10 predicted proteins | sample 1779871 | NCBI WGS metagenome assembly ORMF01 (sample SAMEA104232316, study PRJEB22302) | groundwater metagenome | biome: forest; feature: aquifer; material: groundwater | place: USA | collected 2011-08-07 | depth 5.4 m | reverse complement strand
CGGATCGCGCGGCGGCGGCGGTCGCGGTGGGGGCGGCGGCCACCATTGATGATGCGGCATGCCGTCATAGCTTTGACTCGTCTGAGAAATTATTGAAAGGGAGATTAGAACGATGTTGCGTATCGGTGATCACTTAAGACAAACCGGCGGGCTGTTAGCCCTGGCCGCGCTCGCGATTTTTGTCAGTGGCTGTTTTGGACTTGCCCAGGCTCAACAATCACGACAGAAGGTATTCGCCTCTTCTGAAGAAGCATGTGCGGCGCTCCTTAGCGCCGTGCAACAGGAAGACCAGGCTGCTCTTCCGGAAATCCTGGGACCAACAGCAAGGGAAATCATCTCTGGTGGAGACGAAGCCGAAGACCGTAACAGCCGGCGGCAGTTCGTAGAGAAATACCGGGAGATGCATCGTCTTGTTCAGGAAGCCGATGGAACCATCACGCTGTACGTTGGGGCTGAAAACTGGCCCCTGCCGATCCCGCTGAAGCAGAAGGCGAACAAATGGTATTTCGACCCAGCGGCCAGCCGTGCAGAGATTGCCTTCCGGCGCATCGGCAGAAACGAACTAGCTACAATTGATGTTTGTGGTGAGCTCGTAAACGCCCAGAATGAATACTACGCCGAGACGCGTGACGGTGGAGCGAAACAGTTCGCGCCCAGGTTCCGTAGCGATGATGGCAAACACAACGGTCTCTACTGGAAGATCTCGGATCGCGAACCGAAGAGTCCTGTCGGCCAGTTGCTGATGCTGGCAAACACTGACGAGTATGCAAGAGAAACAAGCAGGCCTCTACCATTTCACGGCTACTACTACCGCATCCTCAACAGGCAGGGAAGGCATTCCCACGGTGGGGCGAAGAATTATTTGGTCAACGGTGCGATGACCGGCGGCTTCGCCTTCGTAGCTTATCCGGCGGAATACAGATCATCGGGAGTGATGACGTTCATCGTCAATCGGGACGGTATCATCTACCAGAAAGATCTGGGTCCGCAAACGGCCCTCCGCGCTAAGACACTAACCCAATACGATCCGGACGCAACGTGGAAGAAAGTAGAGTAAGAATGAAGCACAGAAAGCTTGGACATACCGGACTCATCGTGAGCGAGGTGGCGCTCGGCAGCATGCAGTTCGGCGGTAAGATGAACATGGGTAACCTGGGCCAGGAGGACACGACGCGGATGGTGAAGCTGGCCCTGGACCACGGCATCAATTTCATCGACACGGCCGACGTATACAGTCTCGGCGAAAGCGAGACACTTCTGGGCAACGCCTTGAAGGGCATCCGGGAAGAGATCGTGCTGGCCACAAAAGTCCGGCTGCCGATGGGTGAGAACTTCAACCGGAGCGGCGCGACCCGCGTGAACATCATGCGCGAAGTAGAGGGCAGTCTAAGGCGGCTGCAGACCGATTACATCGATCTGTACCAGGTGCACGGATGGGACAGTAACACGCCGCTCGAGGAGACGCTGCGCACGCTCGACGACCTTGTGCGTCAGGGAAAGGTCCGCTATATCGGGCTCTCCAACCTTATGTCATGGCAGGCCTCTACCGCGGTCATGCTGCAGGATCGCCTGGGCTTGGAGAGATATGTGACCGCGCAGATGTATTACAGCCTCGTTGGCCGAGGTCTCGAGTACGAGTTCCAATCCTTCGCCGAGTACCACGACATCGGCATCCTGGTCTGGAGCCCGCTGGCTGGTGGCTTCCTGGCGGGAAAGTACAGCCGCAACAATCCGCCGCCGGCCGGAAGCCGGTTCGCCGATGCAGGTCAGTTCGTGCCTTTCGACACGGAGATGGGTTACCGCGTCGTGGATGCGCTGAATGAGGTAGCCGCAAGGCACGGCGCCAGCCCTGCGTGCGTGGCGATCTCATGGGTGCTCAGTCGTCCAGCTGTTAGCAGCGTAATCGTCGCTGCCCGGAAAGCGGATCAACTCGAGGACAACATCCGTGCGGTGGAGCTTCGGCTGTCGGACGATGACGTTAGGCAACTAGACGCCGCATCGGATCCGGGTGTTCCATATCCAAAGTGGATGGTTCTTCAGCTCGACACTGCGGAGGATCCGCGTTCCAAAATCCTTCATCCCGAGCGCTACGCGGAAGGCGGTCCCTGGAAGGACCTTCGCGGGACCCGATGGTCCGGCTGAAAGGGGTCTTGTCGCAAGTATTCAGCAGGAAAGCGGCGGCAGCGATGGCGCGCCTTGAGTAAATAGATGAACGAACGAATACTTTGTTTATCAGAAAGGCTGTCCACATACTCGGGTGGCAGATAGCGAGACAGCGAATATGATTTTCTGAAAACGGTTCGGCGTGTTAACGGTCTACCGCGTGGTCGTCGATCTCGGACGTAATCTCGGACCCGTAGTAACCTATAGTGTGAACGACATGGTGTTGCACAACTGGGGGTTCTGGGCACCCACACGACGAGATCATTATAGGAGACTCAAATGTCGATTCGCCCCGTTAAGCGACTCGCAAAATCTAAGCCGACACTGGAGGGCGCAGGTGTGCACTTGCTTCGACTAAGCCAGTTTACCTGCCTGCTAATTTCAGTTCGACGTTTTCTTATTTCGTTTACTTTATCCTGGTAGCGCTCTTAATGAGCTGGTTTAGCTCCTCAAGACGGAGAGCAGAGATGTTGTTGAATCAAGCGCGCAGCGACCTTGAAGTAAGGGTCGAGGAGCGGACCGCTGACCTTCGCCAAGCCAATCAACAGCTGCGAGATGAGATCGCCGAGCGCAGGCAGGCCGAAGAAGCACTACGGAAGGCGCAGGTGGATCTCGCACACGTCAGCCCGGTGACCACGATGGGCGAGCTGGTAGCTTCGATAGCTCATGAAGCCAATCAACCACTCGGTGCCATAGTCACCAACGGCAGTGCGTGCCTGCGCCTTCTTAATCGCGAGACGCCAGATTTGGATAAGTCGCGCGAAGTTGTCGGTCGGATGATCAATGACGGCAGCAATGGAATTGAATCATGGAGAAAGCACGTTGAGTTGTATTCGTGAAAGGAGCACCCGATGAGTGGTACTAACGATAATGCCAAGTTTCCTGGGAAAGCTTCTAACGAGAGCGATCAACCGATTCGTTTCGCCGGCTCCGTACTTGGCGCGCAACGTCATGTCTGCGCATTCTTCCACAGTCCTGACGAAGAGTATCGAGTGCTTCTGCCGTTCATCAAGGAAGGATTCGAGCGCGGCGAGAAGGCTTTCCATATCGTCGATCCCAGGCTTCGTGCGGAACATCTGGAGCGTTTGGCGTCGGCTAGCATTGATGTAGTCGCTGCCGAACAGAGTGGCCAGTTCGAGGTGCGCAACTGGGCCGATGCATATTTGCGCGATGGCCACTTCGATCAAAACAGGATGCTGGCCTTGATCGAGGAAGTGCTTGAGAGTGGCCCACGCCAAGGCTTCCCGCTGACTCGCCTGGTGGCCCATATGGAATGGGCTTTGGAAGACCGTCCGGGCGTCGATGATCTGGTGGAGTACGAGACAAGACTCAACTATCTTTTGCCTCGGTACAAAGACCCGGTCATATGAACGTACGCGCTCGCCAAGTTTGGCGGGGATATCGTCGTTGACATTATGCGAACCCATCCGATGGTCATCATCAGCGGAATCCTACAGGAGAATCCATTCTTCGTTCCTCCGGATGAGTTCCTGCGGGAGCTACGTGCACGGCGCGCTACGCCGAACAAGTAACAGAGTAGTTATCCTATGATGGAAGTGGAAATGGAACACGCCGCCGTTGAGATTAAGCGCCTTAAGGCTTGTATCAATGATCTGATCGGCGTTTTAGCCCTTCCCGCTATTTGGAGTGGTACCGAACCGTCCCAGATTCTTTCGACTCTGCTCGACGTGGTGTTAGGTATGCTCCGACTGGACTTTGCCTATGCCAGGCTTAGCGATTCGATTGCTGGCGGCTCAACTATCGAAATGGTCCGGTCGCCTCAGAACCGAGATCTGATTGCTCCACCGCCGGAGATTGGTCACGCGCTGAACGCCTGGTTGAAAGTTGATCCACTCACAACTCCTTTACTGGTGCGAAATCCTATGGGAGAAGGAGACGTCGCTATCGTGCTCCTGCGACTAGGGCTTCAGGATGAAGTCGGCGTTTTGGTAGCTGGGTCTAACCGAGCTGATTTCCCAACGGAAACTGAGAGGCTTCTCCTCGGTGTGGCGGCGAACCAGGCGGCGATCGGTTTGCAAGAGGCTCGGCTCTTGAGCGACCAAAGGCGGGTAGCGGAGCATGTCGAACAACAGGTGGTTGAACGGACGGGACAACTGACATTAGTCAACGACGAGCTGAGAAAAGAGATTCTCGAGCGAAAGCGAGCCGAGGATGCCCTGCGGAAGAGCGAATCCTATTTGGCGGAAGCGCAGAAACTGAGTCAGACAGGCAGCTTTGGCTGGAGCGTTCAAAGCGGAGAGATCCATTGGTCAGAGGAAACCTACCGAATCTTTGGATACGACCGTGTGACCAAGGCTACAGTGGAACTGGTGGTCCAACGAACTCATCACGAAGACGCGGCCCAGGTGAAACAGACAATAGAGCGTGCGTCGCACGATGGGAAGGACTTTGCTCATGAATATCGATTGGCGATGCCGGATGGATCAATCAAACATCTTCACGTTGTGGCTCACGCCGGAAGGGATGATCAAGGCAATATCGAGTTTGTGGGATCGGTGATGGATGTCACCGAACGCAAGCGCGCCGAAGAGGCTTTGCGCCAGGCGCAGGAGGACCTCGCACATGTGAGCCGGGTGACCACTATGGGCGAGCTGGTAGCCTCGATAGCTCATGAAGTCAATCAACCACTCGGTGCCATAGTCACCAACGGCAGTGCGTGCCTGCGCCTTCTTAATCGCGAGACGCCAGATCTGGATAAGTCGCGCGAAGTTATCGGTCGTATGATCAATGACGGCATGCGCGCGAGTGAAGTGATTAAACGGATCCGTGATCTGCTGCACAAGACTGCTCCTGAAAAGGCGCCGCTAAATATTAATGAAACCGTTCAGGAGGTGATAGCTCTGGTAAGCATCGACGTGCTTAGGAGTAAGGTTGAGTTGCGGGCCGAACTGGCGGCCGATCTGCCGCCCGTAGTGGGAGACCGCATTCAGTTACAACAAGTAATCCTGAATCTGATAATAAATGCCAGAGACGCTATGAGTGACGTGCAAACCCATCCGCGTGAGTTGCTAATTAGGTCACGAAAAAATCAGTCCGGTGAAGTAGTAATTGCCGTGCGGGATTCTGGCCAGGGGCTGGATGCAAAGAATGCTGAGCGGATCTTCGAACCCTTCTTTACTACTAAACCGGAAGGCATGGGTCTGGGGCTTTCCATCAGTCGAAAGATCATCGAAGACCACGGCGGACGGATGTGGGCCACGGCGAACGAGGACAGCGGAGCGACCCTACAATTTGCCCTGCCAGCGGGTCAGCGGGAATGAATCGTAATGCGTTGAGATGCGCGACCGCATCAGTCGGGTAGAACATATCGGGATGCTATTTCACGCTACACTGTGTGGAATATTGACGAGCCGTTGCTTAAACGAGATGTTATGACTCGGAGAAGGAGGCAATTGTGAGTTTAGCAGGACAGACAACTCCGCTCATCGCGGCACTAGAACAACTCGGTCCACACGACCATTTCTGCTCAATATACGAAAGCCCTGAAGAGCATTACGCGGCCGCTATTCCATATATACGGATCGGGCTCGATCGTGGCGAAAAGTGCATTTACATCGCCGACGATGGGCCGGTTGGCGACGTTCGCGAAGCCATGCAGTTGGAAGGAATTGACGTAGATCGTGCAATCACATCCAACGCCCTCGTTCTTTCAACCAAAGAGCAAGCCTATCTCGAACACGGATCTTTTCGCCCCGATTGGATGTTTACCTTCTGGAAGGAAGCCACGAAGCTGGCGATGAGCGAAGGGTTCTCTGCGCTCCGCGCCACCGGCGAAACAGAGTGGGTTCTTAGAGGGGGCCGCGGGCTTGAGCGATGGATGGAGTACGAAAGCAAACTGACTCACACCCTCGCCGAAAATAACTGCTCCGCGCTTTGCCAGTACAATCGAAATCTTTTTCCGCCGGAACTGATTCTCGACGTCATCCGCACGCATCCCACGGTGGTTTACGACGGCACGGTCTGCCGAAATCTGTACTATGTGCCACCCGAGGAATTTCTCGGAGAAAACCAAACAGCGCGTGAAGTAGAGAGGTTGTTGACCAACATCCGGGAACGCGAGCGCATGGAGGATGCGCTCCGAGAACAGCTCATGGAGCGCCGGCGCGCAGAAGAGGCGTTGCGCCGCAGCGAGAGTTATCTGGCGGAAGCGCAGAAGCTCTCGCATACAGGGAGTTGGGCCTTCGACGCGACAACGCCTCTCTATTGGTCAGAGGAGAATCTCCGAATTTGGGGCTTCGATCCTCAGCAGGGCCTTCCGGATCGCGAAACGATAGTGCAACGGATCCATCCAGAGGATCGCGACCGGGTTCTCGAATGCGTCCAGAACGCCTTCCGCGAGAAAAGAGACTACGCCGTCGAGTTCAGAATCGTGCTACCAGACGCAGCAGTTAGATACATCCATGGGTTAGGCCATCCGGCCTTCGGCGCAAGCGGAGAGCTTGTCGAAATCGTCGGCACGAACGTGGATGTGACGGACCGCAAGCGGTCGGAGGAGGCGCAACTCCGACTGGCGGCGATTGTTGCCTCCTCTGACGATGCGATCATAAGCAAGACGCTCGGAGGGGTCATAACCAGTTGGAATGCCGGCGCCGAAAGAATTTTCGGCTACCGGTCCGAAGAGGCGATCGGATTGCCGATTACCACTCTGATCCCACGCGACCGCCAGGATGAGGAATCACAGATTATCGAAAGAGTAAGGCGCGGAGAGAGCGTTCACCACTTTGAAACCGTCAGGATCCGGAAGGATGGTCGGGAGATTCAGGTTTCTTTAACGATCTCTCCCATCAAAGACGCCGCCGGCCAGATCATTGGCGTGTCCAAGATCGCGCGTGACATTACCGAGCGGAACCGGGCAGCGGAAGCGCTGCGCGAGGCACAGACAAATCTCGCGCACGTTAGTCGGGTGACCACAATGGGAGAGCTGGTAGCTTCGATAGCTCATGAAGTCAATCAACCACTCGGTGCGATAGTCACCAACGGCAGTGCGTGCCTGCGCCTTCTTTTTCGCGAGACGCCAGATTTGGAAAAGTCGCGCGAAGTCATCACGCGTATGATCAATGACGGCTTACGCGCAAGCGAAGTGATCAAGCGGATTCGCGACCTCTTGCACAAGAGTCCTCCTGAAAAGGCGCCGCTGAGTATTAATGAGACCATTCAGGAGGTGATCGCGCTGGTAAGCAGCGAAGTGCTCAGGAGTAAAGTTGAGTTGCGGGCCGAACTGGCAGCTGACCTTCCGCCCGTAGTGGGAGACCGGATTCAGCTGCAGCAGGTAATTCTGAATCTGATACTGAATGCCAGAGACGCTATGAGTGACGTGCAACGCCATCCGCGTGAGTTGCTAATTACCTCAAAAAAAACCGAGTCTGGCGAAGTCGTAATTGCCGTGCGGGATTCCGGCCAGGGGCTGGATCCAAAGGATGCTGAGCGGATCTTCGACCCCTTCTTTACTACTAAAGCGGAAGGCATGGGTCTGGGGCTTTCAATTAGTCGAACGATCATCGAGGCCCATGGCGGCACACTTTGGGCTAAACCAAACAAGGACAGAGGAGCTACCATTCAGTTTACTCTGCCACTGAACAGCGGGAGTGAATCATGAAAGCGCCGGAGTCGAAGCATGTCCAGATCTGATTCTCTTTCCTGGTCTAAGCGGCCTGTGATTTGGCGCTATGTGATTGCCGTCCTGTCAGTAATGGCAGCTTTGGTCATTTCACGGTGGCCAGCGTTTCATTTGCAAACTGCTCCCGTTTCGCTCTTTCTTTGCGCCATCATGTTAAGTGCGTGGTTAGGTGGTATCGGGCCGGGATTGCTAGCAACCGCCTTATCCTGTCTCGCCTTCGATTACTACTTTCTGGAACCGCAACATTCGTTCGCGTTGAAGGCCGAAGACTTCCCACGTTTTGCCATATTTACCCTGTCAGCCCTGTTCGCTGGTGCGTTAAGCGCCGCGCAAAGGAGATCTACCGAATCTCTCAGGCGCGCCCGCGATGAACTTAGAGGAACGGTCCAGGACCTTCAGCAAACCAACGAAGCGTTACAAACAGAGAGTGCCGAACGGAAGGGGGCTGAAGAAAAGCTGCTGAAAAGCCAGGGATATTTATCCGAAGCACAGCGTCTAAGCCATGCCGGCAGCTTTGGCTGGAACGTTTCTTCCGGAGATCTCCTCTGGTCAGACGAAACCTTTCGGATCTTTCAATACGATCGAATGACGATCCCGACCGTCGAGCTGGTTCTGCGACGGACTCATCCGGAAGACGCGGGCTTCGTGAAAGAGACAATCGAGCTCGCGGCGCAGGATGGGAAGGATATTGATTTTGAACATCGATTGTTGATGCCGGATGGATCGGTCAAGCATGTCCATGTTGTGGGTCACGCGTTGAGTGACGAATCGGGCACCGTCGAGTTTGCGGGAGCGGTGATGGACGTCACCGGGCAGCACCAGTCGAAAGCGGCTCTGGAAAAGGCTTTTGACGAAATCAAGAAGTCAGAGGATCGGCTTCGCCTTGTCATCGACACAATCCCCGGCTTGGTCTGGAGCGCTCTGCCTGATGGCACGGTTAATTTCGTCAATCAACGCTGGGTGGAGTACCACGGTCTCTCTTGGGAAGATCTTAACCGGCAGGGGGGCTTAGCGTCCGTCATCCACCCTGACGACGTTGTCTGGAGCATTGATAACTGGAAAGCGGCCCTGGCGGCTGGGAAAGCGACCGACGGTGAAATCCGAGTGCGCGGGGCTGACGGTGAATATCGCTGGTTCCTGGCCCGCGCCGTTCCGCTGCACGACGAGCTGGGAAACGTCGTCAACTGGTACGGGACGATTACCGACATCGAGGACCGAAAGCGGGCCGAGAGGTTACTGGGCGGAGAGAAACGGCTTCTCGAGATGATCGCCAGAGGCGATTCTCGCGCGCTCATCCTTGATGCCCTCTGCGGGTTCGTCGAAGAGCTTGCCAGCGGTTCTCTGTCTTCGATTCTGTTGTTCGATCCGAATGGTAACCGGCTTCGGCACGGCGCGTCCCCCAGTCTTCCACAAAGCTACACTGAGGCAATCGATGGCAGTGTCATCGGCCCTTCTGTGGGTTCTTGCGGAACGGCCGCTTATCGCAAAGAGCCTGTGATTGTCTCTGACATAGCCACGGATGCACTGTGGGTTGATTATCGCGACTTAGCCTTAGCGCACGGCCTAAGAGCCTGCTGGTCCATACCTATTCTATCCTCAGATGGTCGTGTGTTGGGGACTCTTGCAATTTACTTTCGCGAACCGCGTAGCCCCACTCCGCAAGAGCACAGTCTTATAGAGCAGATCACCCATCTTGCCAGTATCGCTGTTGAGCGCGAGCAGGCCGAGGATGCGCTGCGCAAAGCGCAGGCGGAGCTAGCGCACGTCACGCGAGTGACGACGATGGGAGAACTGGTGGCTTCGATCGCTCATGAAGTAAATCAACCTCTCGGAGCCATCGTCACCAACGGCAGTGCCTGCGTGCGCCTACTCGCGCGCGAGCCCCCCGATCTGGATAAGTCGCGCGAAGTTATCGGTCGTATGATCAATGACGGCCTGCGGGCGAGTGAAGTGATTAAGCGGATCCGTGACCTCCTGCACAAGAGTCCTCCTGAAAAGGCGCCGCTGAATATTAATGAGACCGTTCAGGAGGTGATAGCTCTGGTAAGCGGCGACGTGCTCAGGAGTAAGGTCGAGTTGCGGGCCGAACTGGCAGCCGATCTCCCGCCAGTCATTGGAGACCGCATTCAGTTACAACAAGTAATCCTGAATCTGATACTGAATGCCAGAGACGCTATGAGCGAGGTGCGCACGCATCCGCGTGAGCTGCTAATTACAACACTAAAGAATAAGTCTGGTGACGTAGTAGTTGCCGTGCGGGACTCAGGCAAGGGGCTGGATGCAAATGATGCTGAGCGAATCTTCGATCCCTTCTTTACAACTAAAGCGGAAGGCATGGGCCTGGGGCTTTCCATCAGCCAAAGGATCATCGAAGACCACGGCGGACGGATGTGGGCAACTCCGAACGATCCTCATGGCGCTGTGGTTCAGTTTACCCTGCCAGCTGAAAGTTGAGAGCGTCTGATGGAAGTAAGTCAAGCCAAGCCCACGGTTTTCGTGGTCGACGATAACGCCTCTATCCGAGAGGCTATCCAGAGCCTGGTGGAATCCAGCGGTCTGCGAGCTGAAACGTTTGAGTCTACACAAGACTTCCTGCGCCATAAGCTCCCGGATGGGCCAAAGTGCCTGGTGCTGGACGTGTTGCTGCCTGGGGTAAGCGGGCTTGATTTCCAAAATGAACTGACTAGGGCAAATATCCGCATTCCCATCATCTTCATAACCGGGCACGGGGACATCCCGATGACCGTACGGGCTATGAAAGCTGGTGCGGTGGAGTTCTTGACCAAACCTTTCCAGGATGAAGACTTGCTTCAGGCTATACAGCAGGCACTGGACGTCGACTCAGCGGCGCGGCGGCAGGATTCAGAGAGTTTGATCTTGCGCGAGCGATTTGCGAGTCTTACGCCGCGCGAACGCCAGGTATTGGGCTTAGTGGTAGCCGGCCGGCTTAATAAACAGATTGCTGCTGAACTGGGGACAAGTGAAATTACGGTCAAGATTCAGCGCGGTAACGTTATGCGTAAGATGCAAGCCGAATCGTTGGCCGATTTGGTCAGAATGGCGGAGAGACTCGACATCATTCCAGGCGATCACTAAAGGTCACATGTTTCGTCTGAAGGAAACGGAGCTTAGATCACGCGAGCGCTCAAGTTGAGAGGTAAGTCTCATGTTGCCTAGCCAAAACGATAGATTCTGGCGCGCCGCTGTTCAGTGCCTGGCTGGCACTGTTGCGGTCGCATTGATCACCTTTGTCTGCTTCCGGTTCCAGGTCGATCTCGTTACTGCGGTGTGTCTGTATACGATTGTTGTTGTTCTGATGTCACTCCAGGGCAACTTTCTCTCGTCGTCCGCTGTCTCGCTAATCGCGGCCGGGTGTTTCCTGTACTTCCTGTCGCCACCGATTCTCACTTTCCGGCTAAGCAATCCGTCCGAGGCCGTGGTCATCATTGTCTTTTTTTTAGTCTCAGTAGTTATCACTTATTTCGTCTCCGTAGTGCGTAAGTCGACGGAAGGGCTGCGCCGGCAGGCCAACCTCCTCAATCTCACGCACGACACCATTTTCGTGCGTGACATGAATAACGTGATCACCTACTGGAACCGTGGCGCGGAGGAGTTATACGGCTGGAGGGCAGGGGAGGTGATCGGCAAGGTTAATGCTTACCAGTTGCTGAAGACGGTCTTCCCGGCGCCACTTGCTGAGATCGACGCGGAGTTGCTGCGCACCGGCCGTTGGGAAGGCGAACTCAGGCACACCAAAGCAGATGGAACCCACGTCGTAGTGGCCAGCCGCTGGTCTTTGCAACGCGACGAGCGGCAGGGGCCGCTTGGGATCCTGGAACTCAACAGCGACATCACGGAACGCAAGCGGGCTGAAGATGCCATCCGGCGACAAGCGAATCTGCTGGAACAGACGCATGACGCAATCATCGTGTGGGAGTTCCCCCAAAAGATCGTTTTCTGGAATCGAGCCGCAGAACAACTCTATGGCTTCTCGAAGGAAGAGGCGATTGGCCGTCCCAGCCACGAACTGCTCCAGACGGAACATCCGATGTCAACGTCGGTCTTTGAAGCGGAGCTGGAGCGAGAAGGTGAATGGAAGGGAGAGCTCACACATACGGCGCGCGATGGCCGCGAAATCCTCGTCGAGAGCCGGCAGGTAATGGTGCGCGATGCGGATGAACGGCGCCTGGTGCTCGAAACTAACCGCGACATTACGGAGAACAAGCAGACGCAGGAATCTCTGGAGCAAGCCCAGGCAAATCTCGCCCGCGTTAATCGGGTAATGCTCGTGGGTGAGATGACGTCCTCAATTGCGCATGAAGTCAACCAGCCGATCGCCGCGGCAGTCACCAATGCCGGCGCCTGTTTGCGTTGGCTCGCCGCGCAGCCACCCGAGATGGAAAAGGCCCGCCAGGCTCTCGAGCGGATCGTTCGAGACGGCAGCCGAGCTGCCGAAGTCATCGGCCGCGTTCGCGCGCTCGTCAAGAAGGTGCCGCCGCGCACAAACCTCTTTGATATCAACGGCGCCATTCTCGAAGTCGTCGCCATGACTCAGAGCGAATTGCAGAAGCTTCCCGTCGAACTGCGGACCCACCTCTCGAGTGACGTACCGCTTGTTACCGCAGATCGAGTCCAACTGCAACAAGTAATCCTCAATCTGATCGTCAATGCCATCGACGCGATGAGCGGAGTCGGCGACAGACCGCGCGAGTTAGTGGTGAGCTCAGGCCTAAGCGATCCGGACGATGTGTTCGTTGAAGTTCGAGATTCCGGCCCGGGGCTCGACCCCGGGAATCTCAACCGCCTGTTCGATTCCTTTTACACGACCAAGCCCGATGGCATGGGCATGGGACTCTCAATTAGCCGCTCTATTGTCGAGGCCCATGACGGACGGCTATGGGCAACGCCAAACGAGCCCCATGGCGCTGTCTTTCGGTTCACCTTGCCGGTTAAGGGCGGCGGGGACTCATGATTAACCGGACGCCACCGCGTGCGGTGCTGAGGATATTGGATCTCAAATAACCCCTTTCCCGACATCATACCAAAGTATGATTGCGCTCACTTCCCATCGCTGCTAGCTTCATAGACATGTCCGTAAAGATTAATACTGGCCTCGTAGCCGTTGTTGATGATGATGAATCCATGCGTGCTGCAGTCGAGGACCTTCTCGGCTCAGTTGGCATAAAAGCTAGATCATTTGTGTCGGCGGAGGAGTTTTTGCAATCAGGCCTACAAAACGAGATTGCTTGCTTGATCAGTGATATTCGAATGCCCGGTATGACTGGCTTGGAACTACAAGCGAAATTGGTGGCGCAGGGAAGCCGAGTACCAATTATCTTCATCACGGCGCACGGAAATACAAGGATGCGAATGCAAGCACTCAAAGCGGGCGCTATTGAGTTCCTGGGAAAACCATTTGATGACGAGAGCTTGCTCGGGAGCGTTCGTGCGGCACTGGAAAGGTGAGCTTTCCATGAAAAATCATCAAGGCCAATAGCGGTAGGCTTTGTGCTAATTGGGACTTAGGATTGGCAGCTTCCCCACCAAGCAACTGGAGGGAACCATGAAGAAAGCAGAACAAGTTGTTTTTGTGATCGATGACGACCCGTCAATGCGCACAGCAATCAAGGAGCTGATCGAAGCTGTGGGAATGAGTTGTCAAACCTTCGGATCGGGCCAGGAACTTCTCGGTGCCGAACTCCCTGACGTCCCGAGCTCTCTCGTCCTCGACGTGCGACTTCCGGGGCTGAGTGGCCTCAACCTTCAGCGAGAACTGAGGGAAAGAGGCATTAACATGCCCATCATCTTTATTACCGGTCATGGCGATATTCCAATGTCGGTCCAGGCCATGAAAGCGGGGGCGGTGGAGTTTCTGACCAAGCCGTTTCGAGACCAGGACTTGCTCGATGCGATTGAGCAGGGGATTGAACGCGACCGCTCGGCCCGCAAGCGGCAAACGGAGATTCGCGACCTACGAGACCGGTCTGAGGCGCTTACGCCACGCGAGCACGAGGTGATGCGATTGGTCGTCACT
>ORMF011406656.1_pt1 | contig 13843 bp, 16 predicted proteins | sample 1779871 | NCBI WGS metagenome assembly ORMF01 (sample SAMEA104232316, study PRJEB22302) | groundwater metagenome | biome: forest; feature: aquifer; material: groundwater | place: USA | collected 2011-08-07 | depth 5.4 m | reverse complement strand
GATGGCCCTGTAGTCGCTCGCGGGCGAGTCGAGCGCCGGGCCGACCTCGCGGCTGACGCTCCCGAGGTAGGCGTCGACGTCCCGGGCGCGGGCGATCCCGACAAACACCGGTGTGTCGCTCCGAACCGCGACGCGCACGGTTCCGAGCAGGTCGCGGGCCACGAACATGTCGCCCACGGTCCCGCCGCGGTAGCTCGTGGACACCAACGCGTACGTGCCGGTCGAATACGTGTCCCAGCCGGTCATCAGATAGCCGCCGCCGTCTCGCTGGGTCCGGTCGAACACGACGGAGACCGCACCGCCGGCGAGCGCGGCGATCGCGATCAGCGCGGCAAGGCCGCCGAGCACGCCGGCGACGACCGCGCCTCCGCTCGGCGCGCGTGCGGTCGACCCGGTGGACGGGAGCGAGAAGCCGCCCGGCTCCTCCTCGCCGAGATCGACGCGGAAGGGCGGGTACTCGGGCGTCATCACCGCGGCGTACGCGACAACGCGAATCGCCCAGCGGTTCAGGCCGAGCACGAAGTCGTACAGCTGCCGCGGGTACGACCCCGTGAACAGCAGGACGACGCCCGCGCAGACGACGAGCACCCCGATCAGGCCGCCCCAGTGCCAGACGCCGAGAACGCCGCCGCCGACGAAGGCGCCCGCGACGATGTAGTGCGGGATGCCGGCGAGCCACCAGCCGATCAGCGCGAAGCCGCGCCGCTGGCGCTCGGGATACGCGATCTCGAGGCGCGCGGGGTAGTCCGGTACGTCGGCGAGCGTGAACGGCGGGTAGCGGTCGGTGCCGTTCGCGCCGTAGGCGTAGAAGGCTACGCGCCACGTCCAGCGCAGCACGCCGAGGTTGAAGTCGAAGATGCCGCGCGGATAGCGGCCGGTGAAGAGAACCGAGACGAACGCGACGACGGTCACCACCATCATCGCGAGCCACAGGAAGCCGAGCACGACGTAGTGCGGGAGAAGCAGCAACCACTTGATCAGCCAGAGCCCGCGCGACGGCTGCTCGAGATGTCCCTCCACCCGTACGGGGTAGGGCGCTGCGACGTTCATAGAGCTCCTCCTTTCGGCTAGACGGCGGCCGCCGCGTGCCCCTGTTGGGAATGGCGGAGCATCGAGGCCGCCCAGAGCAGGACGTAGTCGAGCGTGAGCAACGAGAGCGCGGTCAGCGAGCCGGTCGCGATCGCGACGACCGCGAGGATTCCCGCTCCGAGTCCGAGCGCGGCGAGGATCCGCGTGGCCGTGCCCTTGCCCGGCGAGCCGAGCCCGCAGGTGAAGGAGCCGAGTGCGAGGATCGCTCCTGCAGCCCAGCGGTGGCTGCCACCGATGAGCCAGACGTTCCAGCCCTGGTGCGTCGCGGCGAACGCGAGCACCGCGAGCGCGGTCAGCACGGTTGCCGCAAGATCCTTGCGCGTGAGCGCCATGACCGATCACCTTCCTTTCGCCGAGCCGATCACCCGCGCGCGCCGGGCCTGGATCCGTAGCCGCGCGGATCGCAGTTACGGGTTCTCCGCACCCGGCGACGCCGGCAAGGGCGAGAGGGCGGGCTCCTGTCTGCGCGGAACTACCGATGCATCGCGTCCGCCGGGAGACGATGGTTTCCCTGCAGTCCGCCGACGCGAGACAATGGAGACGTGATGAAGACAATGACGCTCGCCGCAACGCTGCTCACCGCCGGGATCGCGGCGTCGCTACACGTGACCCTCACGGCGCCCGGCCATACGCCGAAGATCAACACCCACTGGAACTACGTCGTCCGTGCTACCGACGGCGGCAAGCCGGTGTCGGCGCGAATCACCGCACAGATCGTCGACCCGATCGGCAACGCGCACCCGGTCGAGTTCGGCAAGAACACGAAGACCATCACCAACTGGCCGTTCACCGGCGTGTTCCGCGACTACATCATCTGGCCGCCGAGCTCTCGCGGCGTTCCGCTCACCCTGCGGATCGTCGTGCGCGCCGGCAGCGTTCGAAAGATCATCAAATACATGGTGACACCGCACGCGTGAGCGCCGGCTGCGCGATCGTCGCCGCGGGCGTGCACAAGTCCTTCGAGCAGGGGCGCGTGCAGGCGCTCAGAGATGTCTCGTTCACGGTCGAGCCCGGCGAGCTCGTCGCCCTCACCGGCGCATCCGGCTCCGGCAAGAGCACGCTGCTCAACCTGCTCGGCGCGCTCGACGTTCCCGACGCGGGCTCGATTGAGATCGACGGGCAGCCGCTCGGCGAGCTCGGCAGCCCATCTGCGTACCGCGCCGAGACGGTCGGCTTCATCTTCCAGGCGCACAACCTGCTGCCCACGCTGACGGCCGGCGAGAACGTGCAGGTGCCGATGTTCGGTAGACGTCCGAGGCGCGAGCGGGTGGCGCGAGCGCGTGAGCTGCTTCGCGAAGTGGGCCTCGAGAGCCGGATCGATGCGCGCCCGGCCGTGCTCTCCGGCGGAGAGCGGCAACGCGTCGCGATCGCCCGGGCGCTCTCAAACGATCCGCGTCTGCTGCTCGCCGACGAGCCGACCGGGGCGCTCGACTCCGTCACGGGCAAGCAGGTGCTGGACCTCCTGAATCGACTGCGCAGACAGCGCGGGATGACGATCGTGCTCGTCACGAACGACGAGGACGTCGCCGCTCATGCCGAACGAACGCTCCGGCTCCGCGACGGCGTCATTCATGACGAAGCGCCGCAACGGGTGTCAGCCTGACCGCCCGCCACGTCGGATAGAGCGCACCGATCAAGCCGACCCCGAGCGCGAACGCGAGGCCCCAGGCGAACGTCGACGCCGTGTAGGCGGGGCTGATGAAGCCCGCGAGCGTGCTCCGGGCGACGAACAGCTGCGCCGCGAGGACGCCGAGCCCGCAGCCGACGCCGAGCGCCAGCAGGCAGATGAAGAGCGCCTCGGACACGATCATCGAGCCGACACGCAGCGACGACCAGCCGACCGCGCGCAGGATCCCGATCTCCCGCGTCCGCTCGAAGACCGACATCGCCATGGTGTTCGTGACGGTGATCCCGCCGACGATCAGCGCGAGGAGCGACACGACCCAGCCCGTCGAGACGATCAGCCGCGTCGACGTGTCGACCTTGATCGCCTGACCGGGCTCGGTGATCGCCGCCACTCCGGGGTACCGCTGCTCGAGCCGGCGCGCAACCGTTTTCACGTCGGATCCGAGCTTCGCGGTCACGCCGATCGACGTGATCTCGCCCGGTCGCTGGGCGAGCACCTCGACGTCTCGCAGGGGCAGCACGATTCCGAGATCCACGAAGCGATCGCCCGAGTGGTAGATCCCCTCGACGGTGAACGCGCGTCGGCCCACCCGTACGACCTCGCCGACACGCTTCCCCGAATGGTCGCCCGCCATGACCGCCGCGCGCGCCCCGTCGACGACGACAAGACGCCGATACGCGAACTCACGAGGATCCAGGCCGAAGACGAGCAATCCACCGGCAACGAGCAGCTTGACCTTCGAGACGGCGGCAACGCCTGGATCGTGCGCGACCTTGCCGGCAAGCGACTCCGGCAGGAGCGAGCGTGGAAAGTCCGATACATCGGCCTGATAGAGGCCGAAGTCGGCGCGGCCGACGCGCATCAAGTCCCCGGCGGTGCGATGCACGCCGTCGATGGTTGCGAGCAACGCGACGATCAGCGCCACCCCGAGCCCGACGCCTACCACGGTGAAGACCGTTCTCGCCGCCCGCCGGAAGAGGTTCCTCCAGATGAGCGCGAACCACGTCACGGGCCCAGCATCCCAGGCCGTCCGCCCTCAGTCCACCGCGATGTCTGCCACCTGCGCCTTCGCCACCGCGATCAGATCGTCGGTGCGCATCCGCAGCGACGTGTCGTGCACGCCGCTGTCGAACACCACGTGATCGTGCTTCGCAAGGCTGCGGTCGACAACGACGCGATCGCCGGCGGGCCCGCCGAACGGCGGCACCGCCCCCAGCTCGAACTGCGGATACGCGCGTACGAGATCGGCCTCGGTCAGAAGCGTGACCGCAGTCGCAGAGACGACCTCGGCGAGCTTCGACACGCTCACGTGCGCGGAGGCGGGCACGACCGCCCGGATGCATGCGCCCTCCTCGTCGGTCGCGATCACGGTCTTCGCGACCACATGCGGCAGCATGCCCAGCGCACGCGCCTCCGCCTCGGCGGTCGTCGTGCGCCGGTGGGGCAGGAGCTCGAACTCCAGGTCTGCGCTCCGCAGCGCCTCGACCAGGAGCTTCGTCGTGGCCGTGACGTCCGGCTCGGGCGTCGCGTGAGCGGGGCTCGAGCTCTTGCGCTTGATGCTGGTCGTCTCGCCGGGATAGAGGATGCTCTGATGACCGTCACTCCAGCGCACGGCGTAGTGCGGATGGTCAGGCCGGCCGAGGACCTCGAGGATCTCGCCCATGCGGGCGGGCTCGCCGACCCGGCGGCCGCTCACCATGACGATATCGCCTTGCTCCACCATCGGCCGGTGCTGGGTCGCAGACATGACGCCTCCCTCGGTTGCTCGTTGCCAGAAGATCCGCCGGCGCATCGAGCCGGGCATCAGTCCCGACACCGATCGTCGTACGGGCAACTACCGACCGCCCGAACGACGATGGGGCCCGTTGTGCGCGGGCCCCATTGACCTTCGTCGAGGTGGTCTCGCTTTCGTCCCCTCTACCACGTCGGCGTCGGGTGGTGTCTTCCTCCGGCCTTCGCGGTGGAGCTTCAACCTACTCGCGATCCGTTTCTTGACGCACGCGCGTGATCACCCTCGCCGCCCGGACTGCGAATCGGTGGATTCCCCGATCCGCGGCGCAATGCGCGCGACGGATCAGGAAACGAAGAAGGAGGCGGGGACATGACGACCTTCACCGAGACATCGAAGCGGATCCGGATCGCCGCTCCCGACGCCCGAACGGCGTTTGCGCTGGAGAGGCGGCTGACTCACCTCCGTCCCGTCGCAGTCGGCCGCGGCCTGAACTGGTACGTCGAGCTCGAGGATCTGGATGACCGGCTCGACGAGATCACTGCCGCAGTGGAGCACTGGCTGCGAGAGATCGGCGTCGGCTCGACCGAGATGCATGTCGACGGCGCCGTCCTGACGGTGGCAACCGACCCGCGTGACGACACGCCCCTCGGCGCCGGCTACGACAGCGAACGAGCTCTCGAGCACGAGCCGTAGCGCAGACGTCGGCCGCTCGACGGCGCACCGGTCGCGCAGCCGCGCATCTCCGTAGTCTTGCGGCGATGACGCAGCCCGCGATCGCCGTTCACCACTTGCGCGTCCGGCGCGGCGGCACGCTCGTCCTACCGGGAATCGACCTCTCGATCGCACGCGGCCGGCTCACCGGGCTGCTCGGTCCGAGCGGCTCGGGGAAGACGACGCTGATGCGCTGCATCGTCGGCGTCCAGAACGTCGACGGCGGCACGGTCGTTGTGCTCGGCGAGCCCGCCGGCTCGCCCGGCCTGCGCCGTCGTGTCGGGTACGTCACCCAGGGGGCGTCGGTGTACGGCGACTTGACGGTGCGCGAGAACCTGCGCTATTTCGTCGACGTCCTAGGCGCCCCGCGATCGAACGTCGACGACGCGATGCGCACCGTCGATCTCGGCGGCCACGAAGACCAGGTAGTGCGCACGTTGTCGGGCGGCGAACAGTCGCGCGTGTCGCTCGCGGCCGCGCTGCTCGGCCGTCCGGAGGTGCTGGTTCTGGACGAGCCGACGGTCGGGCTCGACCCGGTCCTGCGCCGCGACCTCTGGGCGACGTTCCACCGACTCGCCGGCGACGGGGTCACGCTGGTCGTCTCGAGCCACGTGATGGACGAGGCGGCGCGCTGCGAGGACCTCGTCCTCATGCGCGAGGGGCGGATCGTGGCGGCCGAGACGCCTGGGGAGCTCCTCGCGCGCACGGGCACGAGCGACCTCGAGGATGCATTCCTCGCGCTCGCGGAGGGCGGGCGGTGAGCGTTCGCGTCACGATCGCAACCGCCGCCCGGGTGTTGCGCCAGCTCCGCCGCGACCGCCGCACGCTCGCGCTCGTCCTGCTCGTGCCGCCGTTTCTGCTCACGATCTTCCGGTACGTCTTCGACGCCCAGCCGCAGACGTTCGACCGTGTCGGCGCGCCGATGGTCGGGATCTTTCCGCTCGTCTCGATGTTTCTCGTCACGTCGATCGCAATGCTGCGCGAGCGCACGACCGGAACGCTCGAGCGGCTGATGTCGACGCCGCTCGCGAAGCTCGACCTGCTCGCCGGCTATGGGCTCGCGTTTGCCGCGCTCTCGGTCGTTCAGGCGGCGATTGCGTCGGCGGTCGCGTTCGGCCTGCTCGGTCTGAGCGTCGCGGGCTCGATCTGGGTGGTGTTCGGCTTCGCAGTCGCCAACGCCGTGCTCGGAATGGCACTCGGGCTCTTCCTCTCCGCCTTCGCCTCGACGGAGTTCCAGGCGGTGCAGTTCATGCCGGCGGCGATCCTGCCGCAGATCCTCCTGTGCGGCCTGCTCGCCCCGCGGCAGCGGATGGCCCCCGTGCTGGAGTGGATCTCGGCGGCGCTGCCGATGACGTACGCCTACGACGGCCTCGCGCGCGCCGGCGCGGGGCTCGGGGGCGGACGGATCGCCGCCGACGCGTTCGTCGTCGCCGGATCCGCGCTCGTCGCGCTCGGGCTCGGCGCCGCGACGCTCCGCCGCCGCACGCCGTAGGCGTTACGGGCTCGTCAGGCGAAGGCCGGCACGAGCATCCGCGCTGCGAGCTCGACCAGCCGGTTCGAGTAGCCCCACTCGTTGTCGTACCAGGCGATCACCTTCACCTGGATGCCGTCGAGGACGCTCGTGAGCGGTGCGTCGTAGATCGCCGAGTAGGGGGACTTCACGATGTCCGACGACACGAGCGGTTCGTCGCTGTACGCGAGGATGCCCGTCAACGCTCCCGTGTCGGCGCGCAGGCGGAACGCCGCATCAATCTCCTCGACGGAGGTCTCGCGCACGGTCTCGATCGTCAGGTCGACCATCGAGCCGGTCGGAATCGGCGCTCTGACTGCGAAGCCGTGCAGCTTGCCGGCGAGCTCCGGAATCACCAGGCCGATCGCCTTCGCCGCTCCGGTCGAGGTTGGAATGAGATTGACGGCCGCCGCCCGGGCGCGCCTGAAGTCCTTGTGCGGCAGGTCGACGAGGCGCTGGTCGCCGGTGTACGCGTGAATCGTGGTCATCAGCCCGTGACGGATGCCAACCGTCTCGTGCAGCACCTTCGCGACCGGGGCGAGGCAGTTGGTCGTGCAGGAGGCGTTCGACAGCACATCGTGGTGCTCCGGGCGATAGGTCTCGGCGAAGTTGACTCCGAGCACGACAGTGACGTCGGCGTCTTTGGCCGGAGCCGAGATGATCACCTTGCGCGCGCCGGCATCCAGGTGCCTGGCGGCCTCGCTCCTGGTCTTGAAGCGTCCCGTCGACTCGATCACGACGTCGACGCCGAGCTCGCCCCAGGGGAGAGCAGCGGGATCCGCTTCCGCGAAGACGCGCACCTCGTCCTCGTCGATCGCGATATAGCCGTCGCCTGCCTGAACCGGCGCCAGGAACCGGCCGTACACCGAGTCGTACGCCAGCAGGTGCGCCAGCATCTCCACGTCGGCGACGTCGTTCACCGCGACGACCTCGACGTCGGCGTCGCCTTCGTAGGCCGCGCGGAACGCCGCCCGGCCGACCCTGCCGAAACCGTTGATTGCAATCCGCGTTGCCATGGTGCCTCCTCAGGCTCTCCGCGGCTCTCCGCGGAGGTAGACGAACCAGTAGATCGCGCCGACCATCAGCGACCCGCCGACGATGTTCCCGATCGTCACGGGCACGAGGTTCGCCGCGAGAAAGCGCCCCCAGGTCAGGTGCGAGACCCCCGCGACGTCGTGGCCTGCAACGAACGCGGAGTCGCGCTTCACGAGCAACCCCATCGGGATGAAGAACATGTTGGCGACGCTGTGCTCGAACCCGGCGGCGACGAATGCCGCGATCGGCGGCACGACGGCGAGGATCTTGTCCGTGATCGTTCGCGCGCTGTAGGTGAGCCAGATCGCGAGACAGACGAGCGCGTTGCAGAACGCGCCGAGCGCGATTGCCTGCACGAAACCGAGATCGGTCTTCGCGGACGCGATCGAGAGGGCCTGCTCACCGACCGCGCCCTTGCCGAACGTGTACTGCTTGCCGACGAAGAGCAGGCCCGCAGTGGCGATCGCGCCGACGAAGTTTCCGGCATAGACGATCGCCCAGTTGCGGAGCAGGCGCGCGGTCGAGACCTTCCGGCTCGCCCAGGCCATCACGATCAGGTTGTTGCCGGTGAAGAGCTCGGCTCCGGCGACGACGACGAGGATCAGTCCGAGTGTGAACGCGAGCCCGCCGAGCAGGCGCGACACCCCGAACGGGAGCGCTGCCCCGCCGGCGGTGACCGTCGTCGCGAACATCGCGCCCATGGCGATGAACGCTCCGGCGAGGACGGACAGAGCAAACGTGTCGGCGACGCTCAGGCCCGCCTTCGCGGCGCCGACCTCCTCCGCCTTGCGCGCCATCTCGCGCGGCGGCAGCGCATCGAATGCGGCCCGGGCGGCCACCGGAGTCATGACAGCTCGCCGCAGCGGGCGACGATGGCATCCCATTCCGCGTCGACCTGCCGCTGGATCTCCTCGCGGAGCGCGGCGCCTTCGGGCGAGAACAGGTGTGCGAACCGAGCCTGCGGACGGAGCCACTCCTCGACCGGCACCTTGACCTCGGGCACGTAGGAGAGCCGGTAGCGGCCGTCCACGACGTCGTAGAGGGGCCAGAAGCAGCTGTCGACCGCGGCGTCGAGCAGCCTCGGGGCGAGGCGCGGCTCGTGCCCCCAACCGAGGGGGCAGTTCGTCAAGACGTTGAGGAACGCAGGCCCGCCGGCGTGCGCCGCCCGCTCGGCCTTCTCGCTCAGGTCCTGCCAGTGCGACGCGACGGCCTGAGCGACGTAGGGCACGTGATGCGCAACGGCGATCGCGCTCATGTCCTTGCGCTGTTGCGCCTTCCCGAGCGCAGCCGCTCCGACGGCGCTCGTCGTGGTGCTCGCGCCGAACGGCGTCGCGCTGGAGCGCTGCACCCCCGTGTTCATGTACGCCTCGTTGTCGTAGCAGACGAAGATGAAGCGGTGGCCGCGCTCGAGCGCGCCGGACAAGGCCTGAAGGCCGATGTCGTAGGTGCCGCCGTCGCCGGCGAGCACGACGAACGTGATCGGCCCCTTCTGCGGCAGCGCGTCGCGCTTCGCGAGCGCCCGATACGCCGTCTCGACACCGCTGACGACGGCGGCCGCGTTCTCGAACGCGACGTGCATCCACGGAATGTTCCAGGCGGTCGTCGGGAAGCGTGACGTCGCGACTTCGAGGCAGCCGGTCGCACTGACGATCACGACCGGTGTGTCGATCGTGTTCACGATCGTGCGGACGACCATCGGCGCGCCGCAGCCCTGGCAGAGGGCATGCCCACCGCGCAGCGGCGGCGTGCCGTTCTCGTTCCGGGCAAGCATCTTCAGTCGCGACATGCGTCTCCTCTCAGGCCGAGGTACCGGCCCACGAGCTCGTCATGGAAGATCGTCCGCACGTCCTCGGGGTGCAGGTCGCGCCCGCCGAGCCCGTAGACGTAGCTGCGAAGCTCGACGTCGACGTCGTGGCGTGCAGCCGCGACCTCGGCGAAGAGCGGTGGCGCGCCGCCGGGCGAATCCGCCCGGTCGAGCACGGAGACGCAGCGCAGCGCGCGCAGCGCCTCGCGCAGCTGCTCCTCGGGGAACGGGCGGAACGAGCGGACCTCGATCAGGCCGACGGGCTCGCCCTCGCGCCGTAGCTCGTCGACGACGTCCTTGACAGTCCCGCCGCTCGAGCCGAGACAGACGATCACGTGCTCGGCACCGTCGAGCGCATACGGCTCGAGGGCGCGGTAGCGCCTGCCGGACAGCTCTGCGAACTCCGCGGCCAGCTCGTCGAACACCCCGAGCGCGCTCTGGATGGCGGCGAGCTGCTGGTGCCGCAGCTCGAAGTAGTAGTCCGGCATCGCGAAAGGCCCGTGCGTCGTGGGGCGCCCGACGTCGAGCAACGCGTTCGGGATGCGGTACTCGCCGACGAACTCGCGCACCTGCTCGTCCTCGAGCAGCACGACCGGCTCGGCCGAGTGCGTGATCGTGAAGCCGTCCTGACAGACGAGCACCGGCAGCAGCACGTCGGGATGCTCGGCGAGACGCGGCGCCATCACCATCAGGTCGTAGGCCTCCTGCGCGTTCTCGGCAAAGAGCTGGACGACTCCCGAGTCGCGGATGAGCATCGAGTCGGAGTGGTCGCAGTGGATGTTGATCGGGCCGGAGAGCGCGCGATTCCCGAGCGCCATGACGATGGGAGCGCGCATCGAGGCTGCGATGTAGACGACCTCCGCCATGAGCGCGAGCCCCTGTGACGAGGTGGCGGTGATCGTTCGGGCTCCCGCGAGCGCCGCGCCGATCGCCGCGCTCATGGCGGAGTGCTCGGACTCGACGTCGACGAGCTCGCCGTGCGCGCGACCCTGTGCGACGAACGCCGCGTAGCCCTGGATCATCGGCGTCTGCGGCGTGATCGGATACACCGGCACGACGTCCGGGTCGATCTGGCGCATCGCCTCCGCAACGGCCTGGCCGCCGGTGAGGATCCGTGCCTCGAGCGTCTCAGTCGCCATCGTCACTGACCATCTCGATCGCGTCGACGGGGCAGACCTCGGCGCAGAGCTCGCAACCCTTGCAATGGTCGAGGTCGAAGCCCGTGAAGACGGTGCCGTCGAGGTTGACCGCCGAGTCGGGGCAATAGAGCCAGCACAGCAGGCAGTTGACGCACAGGCTGAGATCGACTGCGGGCTTGAGGCCGGTCCGCCAGCCGCCGGTGTTGGGCTGTGCGGTGTCCCCGGGGTGGACGATGCCGGCGAGCGGGAGCCCGCGCCAGTCGCTCAGCTCAGGCACGCGTATCCCTCCCCCACGGCGCGGCGAATGTCCTCTGCGGCGGCCTTCTTGCCGAGGATCTCGACCGCGGCGTCGACGACGGCGTCGAGGGACGGCTCTCCGAGCGCCGCGGCGAGCGCGCCCACCATCACGAGGTTCACGAACTTCGACCCTGCCGCGAGCTTGTCCGCCGGCACGCAGCGAACGTCGAGCCCGAACAGCTCGGGGGGTGTGCGCTCGCGGTTCAGAAGCACGAAGCCGTCCGGTGCAAGACCGTGTGCGACGTCGACCTCGTGCACGAGCGACGGCTCGAGCACGACGACGACGTCCGGGTGCGTAACCGAGTCGTGACGGCGGATCGGGACGTCGTCGACGCGGGTGTACGCGCGCAGCGGCGCCCCGCGCCGCTCCGGCCCGTACTCCGGAAACGCCTGGACGCTCTTGCCGGCATGCAGCAGCGCCGTCGCATAGAGCTGCGACGCCGTCTTCGCGCCCTGTCCGGCGCGCGCATGCCAGCGAATCTCCCTCATGCCCAACCTCGTCCGAGGAACTCGTGCACGCCGCGCGCGGCGATCTTCGCCTCGCGCACGGCCTCGACGACCGTGGCGCCGCCGTTCGTCGCGTCGCCCGCGGCGAAGTACGGCAGTCTCGTCGTCGCACCGGTGGCAGGGTCGACCGAGATCGTTCCGTGCTCGAGCTCGAGCCCGTCGATCCACGAGAGGAACTCGGCGCGCGGACGCTGGCCGATCGCCTTCACCACCGTGTCGGCCGGCAGCAGGAACTCGGATCCGTGGATCTCCTCCGGGCGTCGCCTGCCGCTCTCGTCGGGAGCGCCGAGCCGCGCGCGCCGGCACTCGACGGCTTCCAGCCGCTCGCTCCCGACGAACCGAAGCGGCACCGTCAGCCATTCGAGGTGCACGCCTTCCTCCTGCGCCTCGACCACCTCGTGGGGATAGGCCGGCATCTCGGCCCGCGTGCGACGGTAGAGCAGGGTCACCTCGGCAGCACCGAGACGTCCGGCTTCGCGCGCCGCGTCGACCGCGGTATTGCCGCCGCCGACGACCACGACAGACCGGCCGACGTCCGGCGTCCGCCCGGTCTTGATCGCCTCGATGAACGGGAGCGACTCCCACACCCCCGGTAGGTCGTCACCCGGATAGTGGACGTCGGCGTCGGGCCCCATGCCGACCGCGAGCACCACGGCGTCGGCGTCCTCGGCGATGGAGGCGAGCGCTTCGGGCGTGTCGATCGCGACGCCGAGCTCGAACGAGACGCCGAGCTCCGCGAGGACGCGGGCTTCCGACGAGAGTGGCTCGGCGAAGAGGCGATAGGGCGCGATGGCGTAGCGGACGAGACCGCCGGGCTCGAGCCGCTCGTCGTAGACGGTGACCGCGTAGCCGAGCGCAGCGAGCTCGCCTGCGCACGCGAGGCCGGCCGGGCCGGCGCCGATCACCGCGACGCGCAGCCAGTTGTAGGGCGCGCGCTCCCTGAGCTGCACACCTGACGCGAGCGCGTGATCGCTGGCGAACCGCTGCAGACGACCGATCGCGACCGGCTTGCGCCCCTCGTGCAGCAGAACGCACGCACCCTCGCAGAGCAACTCGACGGGACAGACGCGCGCGCACGTTCCGCCGAGCAGGTTCTCGGCGAAGATGATTTGCGCCGCCGCGTCCGGCTCGTCCCGCGCGACCGCCGCGACGAACCCTGGGACGTCGACCTTCGCGGGGCAGCCGACCACGCAGGGCGCCTCCGCGTACGGGCCGCCGCACTCGAGGCAGCGGTCGGCCTCGACGAGCGCCGCCGCGTTCGTGAGCGGGGGAGTCAGCTCCTCGAAGACCGACTGCGGGGATCCCGCGACCGTGGCCATGTACCCGACTGTGGTCGCAGACCGGCGCGGGCACATCGGGGGTCACGCGGAGGCGCGTTGCGGTAAGTGCGCAGGCCACGGGCGGCCCCGCACGGATGGAGTCTGTCAGCGTTCAGCCGGTAGCCAGTGCAGCCACGCGGTGCTGTGCGGGAGGACGACGACCGCCGCAACGGCGCCGGCGACGACGGCTACGGCGAGGAGGAGGAGACGCCGGCGCGATCCCCGGAGCGCATCTCGACCGGCCAGATCTCCGCGGACGGCGCGCGGTATGCGACCGGCGTGGCCGAGGACGTGCGCGCCCAACGCCCCGACCCACACGACGAAGCTCGCCTTGTGCAAGCCGAGCACGAGGCCGCCGCCGGGGCCGAGGGCGACGAGCGCCACTCCGGTTGCGAGCAGGACGCCTGTCGTCAGCGCGACGACGGGTCCCAGGAGCCGGAGCAGGAGGGAAGGCGGCCCGGCCTCGAGATAGTCCGGCTGCCGTGTGTAGTACCGATAGAACCGGTAGCCGGTACTGCCGAGCTTGAGGGCGACGACCGGGACGACGAGCACGCCGACGAAGATGTGCCACGAGAGCAGGGCGCGAAGGGAGAGCAGGGTGACCCCCTCGACCGCGAGCAGCACGAGGAGCACGGCGCCGGTGAGTGCGGTGAGGCGCGAGTTCCGCGCCGGACCGTCGCTCTGGATCGCCCCAGCCATCGTCCCAGTGCAGCAGCCGGAGATGAGCCGTCGATGAGCACGAATTCATCGTCGCCTCACACCGAGCGAGCACACTAGGGGCGTGCGCGTGCTCATCGTCGAAGACCAGTCGAAGCTCGCTGGGCTGCTCGCCCGCGGGCTCCGCGAGGAAGGGCATGCCGCCGATGTGGCCGACCGCGGCGAGGACGCACTCTGGATGGCCTCCGCCGCGGCCTACGACGCGATCGTGCTCGACATCATGCTGCCGGGCATCGACGGCATCGAAACGTGCCGCGAGCTGCGGCGCCTGGAGGTCTGGACGCCCGTGCTGATGCTGACGGCGCGCGATGCGGTCGGCGACCGCGTGACCGGCCTCGACGCCGGCGCGGACGACT
>ORMF010316415.1_pt1 | contig 13849 bp, 14 predicted proteins | sample 1779871 | NCBI WGS metagenome assembly ORMF01 (sample SAMEA104232316, study PRJEB22302) | groundwater metagenome | biome: forest; feature: aquifer; material: groundwater | place: USA | collected 2011-08-07 | depth 5.4 m | reverse complement strand
TTCCTCAGAGCGACGGCAGAGGGATGGATTCTTCATCGCACAAAACGCTCCTTAGAATGACTGCAATTCCTTGATTGGACTCTTCGTCGCAAACAACGCTCCTCAGAGCGACGGCAGAAAGCGCCGTCGATTTGTTTCTTCATTTCTCCGTTACTATATTCATCCAACCTTATCAAACCTTCACCCTTACAAGGCAGTGCAATGAAGACCGAGTTGTTGGAGCAATTCAAAAAAGGGGGGAAATACGAACCGTACATGTCGAACGCATGGACGAAGTTTCTTGTCTTCATCGACAAATACTCCATCATCGTTTCCGGAGTTGTCATCTATCTCTACTTCCTGCTCAGCACGTTCAACTTCCTGAGAAGCCGCGAATCAACAACCGGCTTCTTCGACTTTATCCTGCAATTCGACTCGATGATTTTGCTCTGGGTAATTGCTGTAGTCGTGATTCAACTGCAGAAGTACAGAAAGCAAACGCGTGAGCAGGAAGAATACAGACAAAAAGTTCAGTTGGAGTTTGACAGACAGCGGACGAAGCTTCAGGTACTCGACGAAATGACTTCTCTCCTTCAGGATAACATCAACAACCCGCTCGCTATCATTTCTGTTAGTTCACAAAATCTTCATCGAAAACATGAAGGCGATTCTGAAACTGTCGGCTGGTTAGATAGGATTGATACTGCTCTGCAGCGAGTTCACACTACCATCAACGACATCAAAGCATATCAAACGCAGAAGATTGTACAGGAGTCTATGACGATGGTGGATGGCGTGCCGCCGCAGCCTGTTGATGTAATTGCGAAGTTGACCGGTCTTGCAGAAGCGAGTCAGAAAATCAACGAAGCAACTCCTGTTGAAACAGCAAGCAGCGGTGGGATGGAGTAATGGAGTAATGGAGAGCGAGTGCAAACACATCGATCCAATACTCCAACACTCCAACACTCCAATGCTCCATTCCTTCGGGCTAATGCTCTTCACCTCTCATCATATTGAACGAGTGAAAGAGCCAGGGGAACAACACATCCATTGATTCGTTCACTGCATTCAACGAGCCAGGAAGATTCACGATTATTGTTCTTCCTCGCACTCCGGCAATTTCTCTCGATAACATCGCGAACCTGTTCCTTTCCTGACCATACGAGCGCAATCGCTCGCTCACTCCCGGAAGAGTCCGATCAAGAATTGCATCAGTCGCTTCCGGGGTTACATCTCGTGGACTTAAGCCCGTTCCCCCCGTCGTAATTACCAAATCAATGTTCACCTCGTCGCACAAGCGAAGAAGCTCGCCGCGCAGTTGCGTCTGTTCATCGGGAAGAATTTTGAATTCGAGGAGTGATACACCGAAAGACTCTAATCGCTGCTTGATAGCTTTGCCGGACAAATCCTCTCTCTCACCGCGTGAAGCCTTATCTGACAAAACGAGCACCGCAACGCGAAGCAACTGTAAGTCTCTTGCTTTGAAATCCGATTTACCGCCTTTCTTTTCCAGCAGCTTCACTGAGCCGATTTCCATCGTCTCATCAATTATCTTCAGCATGTCGTAGAGCGTTAGGACTGTAGCACTCGCCGCGGCTAATGCTTCCATCTCCACACCGGTTTTCCAAACAGCTTTGACTTCTGTCTGAACGCGAATCGAGTTCTCCTTCAGCTCAATCTCGACGCCAACAAAATCCAGCGGGACTTGATGACAGTAAGGGATAAGAAGACTCGTATTTTTCGCAGATTGAATACCGGCAACTCTTGCGACGACAAGAGGGTCAGCTTTCGGCACGCTGCCGGACTTGATTGCTTCAATTGTGTTTGGAGAACAGCGGAGTATTGCGGATGCTTTTGCGGTACGTAAAGTATTTGGTTTTGAGCTGACGTCGCGCATGAACAAGTTTCGGGCTATGAGTTTCGAGTCGAGGAAACGTGGTTTGAGCTAAAGGTTTGAGTCACACTTGTCCAAAATGCCGTCACAATTGAACTCCTCTACGAGGTCGTAGCGGAGTTGAATGTACTTTCACCAAGAATACTCCGAAGTCCTTCGGACAAACCCACTTTTTACATTCACTCCCAAAACCACACAAGGAAAACGGTTTTGAGCATTTCTTCGTTGCCAATAATTGTTTCGGACAGCAGTGGGTTTGAGTATTGAATTGCTAATGACAAATGACCATTGACTAAGGGAGCATTTCCACTTCAACCTTACTCCCTTTTTTTAGGGATGAAATTTTTTCCGGAATGATGATGAGACAATTCGCCTTCGAGATCGAACTCATCGCACCTGAGCTTTGTGTGCCTGTCGTGCAAACATGGAGAGTGCCGCCCTTTGTCGTTGCGATTCCGCGAATGAAGTGACGCTTGCCGTCGTTCTTCGTTATCGGTTCGTCAAGAATTGCAGAGAGTCGCAATAGTCCGGGAGAAAACCGACCGAGCATTTTGTGGATTGCAGGACGAACAAATTGTAGATACGTTACGCTTGTCGAAGCAGGATTACCGGGCAAACCAAATACGAGTGTCTTTTTGAACTTTCCAAACACAAGCGGCTTGCCGGGCTTGATGTTGACTTTCCAGAATTTTATCCCAACACCAAGATCAGCGAGGATATCTTTCACCAAATCATACTTGCCAACCGAGACTCCACCTGTAATAAGCAAGACGTCGCAATCAAGCCCGGCTTTGATTGCTTTCCGAATGCGTTTCCTTTTGTCACGGACAATACCGAGCAAGGTTGCTTCACCGCCCGCCTGTTCAACGAATCCAGCAAGCGCATACGAGCTGCTGTTGCGAATCTGTCCTTCAGAAAGTTTGTCGGCAACTTCAACAAGCTCATCGCCAGTTGCAAGAATGTTGACCTTCGGCTTGCAAACAACTCGCACTTTCGAATATCCGAACGATGCAAGCACACCAAGCTGCGCAGGAGAAATCAGCTCGCCTTTGCTCAACGCCACTTCTTTTTTCTTGAAGTCTTCTCCTGCTCGACGAATGTGCGCGCCGGCTTTGCTTGGCGCTGAAAACTCAACCTTCTGCTCGTCGCCAATCTTCACAAGCTCAATCGGAACAATGCAATCGGCACCGTCGGGAAGTTTCGCCCCAGTCATAATGCGAACAGCTTCACCTTGATTCAGCTTTTTGTCGAAGACATTCCCTGCACTCGACTCGCCAGCAACGCTGAGCGTGATTGGGATTTTCTGCGACGCCTTCTTTACATCAGCGGAGTGAACTGCAAACCCATCCATCGCACTGTTATCGAATGGAGGAATGTTCTCAGCGGCGACAATATCTTCTGCGAGCGTTCGACCGAGAGCGTTACGAAGTTTCGCTTTCTCGCTTGAAAGAGTCTTCGTTTCTTTGAGAATAGTTTGAAGAGCTTTATCGGCGTTGAGCACGGTTGTGTATTTGCTGATTGGCTTGTAGAGGTACAGTTTCAAACTTAAGAAAGTTTTGCTCAGATGCAAAAGTTGAAGCACAATTCGCGGCAGAGCCGCCCGCCTGCCAAAGCGAAGCGGCGGGCAGGGAACCAAAGAAAAAATGAACCACAGATATTCACAGATTATTTTTTATGAGTTCAATTCGAGCAGCTTTCAACACCTACTTTGACGACTAATCTGCGCTAATCTGTGTCCCGCAAAGCGGGATGGTTTCGCTTTTTCTCTTTGGCTTGGAAAATCTTGCTGAGAAAACATGATTCTACAGGCTTGTCACGCAGAGGGAAAAAGCCTTCAAAATGAATTTTTATTGAAAAGATTTCTCCGCGTTCTCTGCGCCCTCTGCGGTTTCAATTCTTTCTCAAGGTTTTCAGCCACGCTAGGAGAGTGCAGTACTACGTGAACCTCCCTACGGTTGACAGAGGACAAACAAAGGGGTGCGCTTACTTCTTCTCTTTGGCTTTCAGTTTTCCTTTGAACACATATTCAATGGATGATTGCCCCGCTTTGGTCCAAACGTAGCTCGCTTCAATCATATCTCCCTTGACCGTACCCTTCCAGTGCATCTTGCCTTCTTTCTTGCTGAGTGTTTCGGCTTCGAACATTATTGCATCTCCGCTTTTTGTCGTTGTGTACTTCCCTTTGTCGAAGCCATAGACATCGCAACCCTCGGAGTGAAGTTTTCCTTTCCTGAATTTGATGATGTCTTTCGTATCGGCTTTTTTCCCTTTCTCGCCCGCTTCGCCAACGAACGTCATTCCATCAAGCGCACCTTTGGGCGCTTTTATTTCTTTTGTTGCCTCAGCCTGACTCAACGCCGTACTGATGGAAATGAACATCACGACAACCAACATAATAATCCCCCGAAGCCCTTTACTGTATTTCATCGTACTCCTCCGTTGTTTGTTTTCTGTTTTGATACTTAGACAGTGCGTTCTGTCGAATATAGTGCGTTGGATAGATTACTAACTGATGTTACGCAACAACTCCCGTGATCCTCTCTGTAGGGACATCGGCTCGCCGTGTCCCATCTGTGCCCAAGCTCGGTCTCGGTTCGGTTAACAGTTCACGAGTATGGCAACGTTGGGACGGGGCAAGCCCACGTCCCTACAAGGATCAATCGTGTTCTGCGTAACATGAGTTACTAACTGCTGTTACGCAGCGTTGAGAAATTAGCCACCAAGACACTAAGAACACAAAGGTTTCACGAAAAAAATCAAAAACTTTGTGAAGCTTTGTGCCCTTCGAGCCTTTGTGGCAAAGCTTTTTGTCTCGGCATGCGTAACATCAGTTACTAAATTGCAAATTTAGATTGCTAACCAAGGGTCACGCTCCGCCACTCGTTGGGTCAATGATATGCTTGACCTCTGCTACTACGTCCGCCGGAAAACCCCCTTGCCGGGCATGTTCACGCACCATCTGTTCGTTGGGAGCAATATATACACAATAAATCTTGTCTCCGGCAACATAACTTTGAACCCATTGGATTTTTGGTCCCATCGAGTCGAGCACATTACACGACTTTTGTGAAATGGCTGCCAACTCTTGTTGAGACAACTTACTCGCCCCCGGGATTCCACGTTCAATCAGATACTTTGGCATGATACGTTACTCCACCTTATAGATTTCTCGCCGACCATTCAGTACGAGTTCATGATAATTCTTCATTGCCTTAGCCATGCGCGGATCGCTCATGGTCTTGCGAGACATTTCTGCGAGATCATCTATCTTCTCAATCTCTTGTTCCATCACAACAGTCCAGTAGTTCTCACCACTGACATCTGTGTAAATCCGTGAAGGCTTGTAGCCCAAATCTTTCAGAACTTCAGAGAACTTTTTGAACTTCTCGACCAGGTCCTTTGCTTTTCCCGGTTTGCAATGGAACACTTCACGAGCCATGTACATGGAAACCTCCTTTGTTAGTTGACAAAAAGGCCGTACTTCTTTAGCGACGGCAACAGCATTCACAATATGTATCGGGACAAGAATACAAATCAGTTTTCAAGGACGCCAGCCTTTCATGCTCCAGATGGTAGTTCTCGAAAAGAGTTATTGAAAAGTGTCTGTGAATTTCTCGTTCGCCGACGCGATAGTGGTCCGAAGGACGACGACTCGCCTCGTCGAGACTCCTTACGGAGGAGGAAGAATGGAAGCGGAAAGCAGCAGCAATCTGACAGTCCATAGCAGCCTTTGGCTATCTAAGAAGAACACTCCGGCGAAAGAACCTTGTCTAATAAAAGAAGGAGAGGATAAGGAGAGTAAGGCAAACCTCACGCCGCTTGGCAAAGCATACGCAGATAGAGTGAGGAAGTCAAGTCCTGCCTTTTGATCGCTGCAGAATTTTCAGACAAACATCACAGAATGGTATCCCTTTCAGATCAATATCTTCCACGTATGTTGAAGTGTGCATCACACATGCTTGAGTCTGGCAATGCACAAGTCCGAATGCATGACCAAGCTCGTGGATTGCTTCTTTCTGCAATCGCTCGACAAGCAATGTTCGATCGGGCGGCAGACCGTAACGCTCGTTTTGCAGGCGATAATACGAGACTACGGCAATGTCGCCATCCAGTTCCGCCTCACCGAATACGTAGGTGAGGATTGGGATGAACAAATCCTGCGCGGCAATAGCGAGATACGCCTTGCTATGGCTTAGCGTGGGGCTGCGCAGATGGTTGTTGCTAAAATGTTCTCGCATGTACCGAAGGATTTCAGTTGAGTTGTACTGATGCCGTTGCTCGTCGTAGAACGATTGCATATCGACTGCGGCGTTCATCCCGGCAATCTCTGCATGAAAGGCTTTCTGCAGTGGTCGTACCAACGCTTCCGTCAACTCCTTTTCCACTCCGCTGAGTGGAAGAAGATAGATTGAGTTCATTGGTGACGCTTCAATCCAAACTTTTCAATCTTGTGATACAAGGTAACGCGGTCAATATCCAAAATACTCGCGCTTCGACTTATGTTCCATCCTGTTTCGTGAAGAATCCGCTCGATGTGTCTTCGTTCTACATCTTCCAGTCGTTTCCCATCCGCTGTTGCCGGCAAGACGGTTTGCACGGGAAGATGCTGTTTGTCAATCACCGGGCCGTCGCTCACTACCATCGCGCGCTCAATGGCGTTTTCCAACTCGCGCACATTGCCGGGCCAATCGTATGCTTTCAGTGCGTGCATAGCCTCCGCTGTGAAGCCATGTCTTGGTTTCCCCATCGCTTTCGAATACTGCTCCAAGAAGTAATGGGCAAGCTTTGCAATGTCGCCGCGGCGCGCACGCAACGGCGGCAGAGGAATGGAAAACACGTTTAAACGATAATACAAATCTTCGCGGAACCTTCCATCTCTCACCGCTGCTTCGAGGTCGCAGTTCGTCGCACAAATCACCCGGAAATCCGAGTGAATTATTTCACTACCGCCAACTCGCATAAATTGCTTCGTCTCAAGAACTCGCAACAAATCCATCTGCGTCTTCGGACTGATATTTCCGACCTCATCAAGAAACAACGTGCCGCCGTCGGCAAGCTCGACCTTCCCTTTACGACGGTACTGCGCTCCGGTGAATGCGCCTTTCTCGTGGCCAAACAGCTCGCTTTCGAGCAGCGTTTCCGTCAACGCTCCGCAGTTGACTGTTACTATCGGAAAGTATTTTCTCTGGCTTTGATTGTGAATTGCTCGCGCAATCAGCTCTTTTCCTGTTCCGCTTTCACCACGGATCATGACCGTTGTGTCCGTCGGTGCAACAGTCTTCACCATCTCAATCACCCTCTGCATCTCCGGCGACTCGCCGATGATTACATCCTTCTCGGATAACTCACTGACAGCATCTTTTAGCTTTATGTTTTCTCGAACAAGACTCCGTTCGTTCAACGCTTTGCTTATGAGATGGTCAAGATAGTCAGGATCTATCGGCTTCGTAACGTAATCATAAGCGCCTTGCTTTAAGGCTTTCACTGCAGTGTCAACGCTCGCAAATGCAGTGATGATGATGACGATGATATCATTCTTCAGTTCTTTTATTCGTTGAAGAAGCTCGATGCCATCCATACCCGGCATCTTGATGTCAACAAGAATAATGTCCCAGCAAGAACTTTGCAGCTTGCGTAATGCCGCGGCTGCGTTCTCTGCTGCATCGGTACGGAATCCGTCTTCACGAAACCATTTCGTGAGCGATTCTCGCACAATGAGCTCATCATCAACAACTAAGATTCCAATTTCATGTTTGTCCATGACCGATTCCTTCCGATAACGTGGTAATAGTTCGCGTCTCTGCCTTTTCCGGTTGTTTCCTCGGCAAAGTAATTCTGAACGTTGTTCCTTTGCCCAATTCCGATTCCACCTCGATGTGACCATGATGCCGCTCGATAATTCCATACACGATGGAAAGCCCAAGCCCAACACCTTTCCCTTCAGACTTTGTCGTGAAGAACGGCTCAAAGATATGTGCCTTCACTTCTTCGCTCATGCCGACGCCGTTGTCAGTCACGCGAAGCACAAGGTTGTCGGCGGTTGATGCATGTTCAGCAATAATCTCCACTTTACCGCTTGCAGCTTTCTCTGTATTTCCGCTCATGGTCTCAACTGCATTCACAATCAACGCGAGTAGTGCTTGTTGTAGTTGGTTCGGGTCACACTCAAGCGTGTCGTCTTCGATATTTTTTGTTCGCAATTCGACTCCATGCATATTTGCATGATGCGTCATGAGCAGCGAGCAACGTTCGACAATTGTTGAGAGACGAACGGTTTGCAAAGAAACACTTGGTTGACGGGAAAAGACAAGCAGGTTTTTGACGATATTGCCGCAGCGTTGTGCCTCGTCGGCAACGAGCCGCAGCTCGTCGCAATAGGTTTTTGATTCTTCTTCCTTGAGAGAAGATTTCTTGATGCGCTTGATGAGGAGCTTCGCAAACGTCAAGATGCCTTCAAGCGGATTGTTCAGCTCATGTGCAACGCTCGATGCAAGATTGCCGAGCGACGCCATCTTCTCCACTCTCACCAATTGACGATGAGCGTTCTCGAGGTCGGAAGTTTTCTCCTTTACTTTTTGCTCCAGAGTGTTCGACCATGCCGTGAGCTCTTTTCTCGCAAATTCTAAATCTTCAGACATCCGGTTGAATGTTTTCCCTAAAAGTCCAAACTCGTCATGGGTATTCGTTTCAAGCCGGTGCGCAAGATTTCCCGTCGAGATCATTTGCATTCCGAGTACAAGCTTTTGTACCGGTCGCTTAATGACGAGCCAGATGAATAAACCCGAAGCAAGTGCGACCATCAGCGCTGCGACAACACTGAGCTTCAACAATTGCGCTTTGCTTTCGTTTAGTCGTTGGTCAACCTGTGCCAACGTCATCTTCACATCGAGCACGCCGAGGATTGTTTTGCTTGAGGGATGCGCATGACAGTCAGCGCTTGAACACTGCGCTTCGTTAGGAATGGGAGTGATGAGACCAAGGACGCGATTGCTGTTAGGTTTTTGGAAGATGCGGGAAAGCTTCTGCTGCGGCGGACGAGGATTTTCCAACTGCTGACTCGAATGACAGCTCACGCATGCTTCAGCATTGACATCTACCTTGGAATGAATATCGGAGGGGACCGTAGCAAAGATGACTTCGCCAGCTTTGTTGTAGATGCGGATGCCTTCCATGCCCGGCTCATTACCAACCGATGCAATGATTTGCTGGACATCTTCCTTCCTGTTCAGCAACATGCTGTGGCGAGTTGAGCGTGCAATCACTTCGCTCACTCGCTGCGCACTCAGCTCAACGTTCTCCATCAAGTGCGATTGCTGGATGTTGACTGTTGCGATCGCCAACACCCCCAGCACAATTGTCTGAACGGAAGCAATAATGAGAAAGAGCCGGAAAGCAATTGTTCGCATGAGCCGCATAGCACCTCCGGCATGATGGAATATTCCACAATATTCAGTTCACGTTATGTGCCATCAGGGATGAGGAGGAAGTGGCTCAATTGACAGATTTTGGTGGACTTCGATAACCAGAAAGCCCGACTAAGTGTCGAGCTTTCCTACAATTGAGAAAGGATTATTACGAAAGAGAAGAATTGAGAGTGGCAAAGTCATGTTTCGACCTCAATGAATCTCGTCATCGTAAGAGAATGAGTTTGTTGATTGCGGTGAGGGAATTCTGTTGGCTTGATGGCGCTATCATTTTGCAAAAGTAGATTCCGCTTGCAACAGACTCACCTTGATTGTCTCTTCCATCCCAACGAACGCTATATGTGCCGGGAGCTTTTTCTTCATGTACCAGAGTTTTGATCTCCTCGCCAAGAAGATTGTAAATCATCAGTGAGGTTGTAGCTGCTGTCGGAATATCGAAACGAATTTCAGTTTCAGGATTAAATGGGTTAGGGTAGTTCTGGTGAAGAGCAAACGTGTTCGGCGGTGTAGCCACTGGTGGAACTGAATTCGGCGGACCGTTTCGAAAAAGAAAAATCAAATCCTCTTCCTCATCTATGCCTGTCATATCAAGGTCACCATCATTGTCACGGTCATGAAGCGTTGCACACGACCCGGCTTGCGATGCTGCAAGTGTTCGCCTGTTGATAAATATTCCGCTTCCGTTATTCTCAAACACATTCCAATTCCTTCCTAAGTAGTTGCTTAACACCAAATCAAGGTCACCATCACCGTCTATGTCGCCAAGATCGATTGCCAAGGGAAAGGCGCTTGTTGGATACGTAACAGCCGCAGAGAGGCCGCCCTGTCCGTTTCCAAAAATCACAGCAGTGTTGTTGCCGTTCGAGTTTGCTGACACAACATCAACTTTTCCATCGCCATTCACATCACCGACAGCAATCATCCACGGTCCGCCGCCCCCTGCACCGACTTTGCTTGAAAACGTGAAGCCGCCGGTACCATTGCCAAGCAGAAGAATAATCTCGCTGCTTGCGTACGCTCCAACAAATAAATCAAGGATGCCGTCCTCGTTCGCATCGGCGGCGGCACACGCAGTTTCAGCGTTACCGTTTGCCTCCATTACTGTTCGAGGAGCAAATGTGCCGTTACCGTTATTCAGCAACATCGCAATATTGTTGCCCGTCCGATTTGCTGTTACAATATCCGCATCACCGTCTCCATCCAAGTCCGCAACGGTCAATCCCCGAATTCCGCCTGCAGCGTAATAGTTTCTGATCGAAAGAAAGCCACCACCACCGTTGCCAAGAAAAACAGTAACGCTATCGCTCGTGGAATTGCCTACGGCTATATCCGGATTCCCATCTGCGTTGAAGTCAGCAGATTCGTTGGTGCTTGGGCGTGAGCCATTGGGAATTGGATAGACTGTGAAGCTCGAATAGCTTCCTGCTCCATCGTTCATGAACACGCGGCAATCATTTGAGATCTCATTAGGCACAAAAAAATCCGAAAAACCATCCTTGTTCAAATCACAGCCGTGGGCGCCATATGTCTGAATATGCGGCTCTCCCAGCCGTCGTACAGGAACACGCCCCACCTCTGTTAGATTCAGGTTGCCGGGTGAAGTACGAATCCAGAAAAGCCATGAGTATCCTTTGGCAAGATTCTCGCCAGATTGACTTCTGATCCCTTTTGAAATCGTAACCATCACCATATCGCCTGCAGAAAACAACGTTGACGGAACGAAGCGAATACGTGTGTTGCTATTTTCAAGCTGCAAGGGTCCATTCACAACGCCAGTCCATCTGCCAAAAACCGTGATGTTAGATACGTTCACAGATGCAGGCTCGAGGGCAACATCAAACGTTATCAGTATTGGGTTGTTTCGAGTGGCAGTAAGGGATTGCGAGGTTGGAGTTACAGAGACTACATGTGGCGGAGCAGCAAATAGCGTTTGCTGAAGTTGGAGGAGAAAAATACCGAGAAAGGAAAGACCGACTTTTGTCATGACTTCACCTCATCATCTGAAAGAACAGAAACGTTTTCTGCTAAACTAGCGAAGCTTCGCCTCAAACCGACCAGTAAAAGCAAAAAATCTTTGACAGGATAACTGGATGTACGGGATGAGGTTTTGTTTCCTGCTGTCTCAATCCTGTTAATCCCGTTCATCCTGTCAAAAAAAACTTGATGCATTCGTCTAAGTTTTGAGATATGAGAGTTCCTCGAGAGAAAAAAGTAATGGTGGAAGGATTCTCTGCTTTGAGAGTGTAGAGAAAAATAAGGTGTGAATCAAATGAAAAGCGGGAAACGCTTGTTGCGGTGCCCGCCAACTTTGCTACTCTCCCAACATCATAGTCGGCACTGTTTCTGTCTTCGTCGTCTTGTGCGTCGTCCCGCTCTTTGGTCGAAAGCTCAAAGCGAGTATCAATGCGCTCAATTTCCACTCCGCCCCTCGGCCCCATCCCAAACGGATCATAATCATCATAGCTCGCAACATTGCCCCCTTGGTCAACTGTGACTTTGATGTTGCCCAAATGGTCTTTGAGATAATAGAAGCGAGCATCGCTACGCGGCGCATCTTCGCCTTTTTCTCCTTGCGGGATGTAGTACGCATCTATGTAGCCAATATGATCGAGTCCAAAAAGATTGAGCATCTTGAGAGAGCCATTCGCTTTCAAAACAGCAATCGTTCTCCCTTGCACATCATTGATGTAATAATATGTCGCTCCGTACTCTGTGGATTTGTATGTGCGCCGACCGTTTGCATCGTACCGGTACGTTGTGGTGCCGTTCGGCGCAGTCGGGGGACCTACGGTAATCGAGTTGGGCAAGCTGCGGTAATCGTATGTTATAGAAATCTCTCGCTGCAGGTTGTAGGTCATGTTGCCCTGTTGGTCGTAGGTGTAGTTGTCCTTTTTCTGGTCGTCAACATCGTCGGCGAATTCCTCCGCAGGCACGCTATCGAATATGTGGCGCAAGGGATTGTCAAACGAGTAGTGGTATAATGACCGCGAGCGGAGCTCAGACTTGTCTGCACGAGCATCCACTCCGCCGGGCAACGTGCCGTACGCCCTCAAATAGCACACGCCACCTTTTCTCTGGATGATATGGCTTTGGCGGCTAAGCTCATTCTAAACCTGGGGGGCCTTCGAAGGGAGTCTTAAGGCTTTGGACGTCGGATGATCTGAGGAATCTGGAAAAGAGCTCTGCCCCGTCGCTGGGTCTCTCGTCACCGACTTCACAGACGGAATTAACACAATCGAAGACCCATCGAATGGTTCGATCCTCGGAGGAGCGATACTCATGTTCCCCCAGCTTCCCAAGCTTTTCTCCTTTCGCCTTCGCGTCTGTTTCATCTGTGGCCAGAATCAAGTAAACTCGCTCTTCCCACAATTCAATGCTCTCGGGACCGCCGTTCTTTCCGATTGCTTTTAGGAATATGCTGACTGAGTAGTACATTTGGATCTCCTATTTCTTGTATTCTGGTCTTTCCAAGAGCTTCTTGGCTGTCTGTGCAGCCTTGTTGCCTTGCTTCGCTAATTCCTTTATTTCTTCGAGTGTCTTGTGTTTCATCTCTCCGGGGAAAACGCGATTCACACTCCCCTTAAGTTCTTCCTGAATGATCTCTTCTGCGGTTTTCTTTTCTCGGGCCTTCTTTGCTTGCTCATTCTTCTGTTCTTCCGGTTTCCCCTTCGCCTCCTCGCTCGCATATGGCTTCGTCAGCAATGGTTGCAAGAAATGGTACGCTGCGACTCCCACAAGCACTCCGCCAATTATTTCACCGTACGGTGGCGGTATGCTAAGACTGCTGCCAGCCAAAACCAACAGCTGCGCACCTTTGGTCTCTGACTCAGTTCGCTCACCAACTACAACAATCTCCTCCAGCACATACGTCTTCGCTTTTTTCTTTTCTTCTTCCTCCTCGGCATCCTCCGCTTGCAATCCTGTTGGATCAACAAACCGCATCGGATTGTTGAAGCTGTAATGGTACGGTGAGTACTCTGTGTAGATGTCCTGCATCGGATCGGGACTGCGGAACAAACCAATGCGCTGATCATAGAGCCGCGGTCCCAGAAGATACATTCCATGCTCGAGATCATTTTCCGCACTGATGAACTTGAATCGCGCATCCACCCCATACGGATTCCCACTTCTCCCTTCCAGTCCCATCCCAAACGGATCGTAATCATCATACGCTGCAACATTGCCCCCTTGGTCAACTATGAGTTTGATGTTGCCCAAGTGGTCCTTGAGATAATAGAAGCGAGCATCGCTACGCGGCGGCGCATCTTCGTCTTTTGCTGCTTGCGGGATGTAGTACGCATCTATGTAGCCAATATGATCGAGTCCTAAAAGATTGAGCATCTTGAGAGAGCCGTCGGCTTTCAAAACAGCAATTGTTCTCCCTTGCACATCATTGATGTAATAATACGCCGCTCCGTACTCGGTGGACTTGTATGTGCGTCGCCCGTCGGCATCGTAGCGATACGTTGTCATTCCACCCGGCGTCATCGGCGGACCGACAGTTATGGAAATCGGCAGGCTGCGGTAATCATAGCTGATGGAAATCTCCCGC
>ORMF011323057.1_pt1 | contig 13850 bp, 10 predicted proteins | sample 1779871 | NCBI WGS metagenome assembly ORMF01 (sample SAMEA104232316, study PRJEB22302) | groundwater metagenome | biome: forest; feature: aquifer; material: groundwater | place: USA | collected 2011-08-07 | depth 5.4 m | reverse complement strand
TAGTTCTAATGGATGAGCCTTTTTCTGCGTTAGATGTGGGGACACGGCATAAGCTTAGGATGCTTTCTTATTCCTTTTTGAAAGGGAAAACAGTTATACTGGTAACTCATGATCCGCTTGAAGCTTTAGCTCTGTGTAGTAACATATACATCCTTGCAAATAGTCCTGCAGTTGTTGTAAAAAATATTAAACTTGATGATGATGCAAGACCTCGCGATATATCTTCAGAAAAAATCATAAAACATTATGCTTCGATAGTAGAGATACTCACATCTGATTCAGGGGACAGCGAGGAATGAAAAGAACTATTTTTGTAATTATTTCAATAGTGATCGTTTGGGAATTAATAATTATATTGTTTTCAATTCCAAATTATTTTCTTCCGCCTCCTTACAGCGTAGCTATTTCTATGTATAATAATTTTGGACTTTTAATTCATCAGACAGTTCCAACGCTGGAAGAGATACTTTTAGGGCTTTTTTTTGGTGTAATTTTCGGGATAGCAGCTGCTATGACGATGATTATGTTTAGACCGATAAGATATTGGATGGGACCTGTGTTGGTATTGTCGCAAGCGATTCCTATATTCGTGTTTGCACCTTTAATTGTGATTTGGCTTGGTTATGGTATTTCTTCGAAAGTCGTTATAACGCTCTTGTCACTTTTTTTTCCTGTAACCTCATATTTTTTTGATGGTTTGACAAGAACAAATCAGGATTGGATAGATTTGGCACATACGATGAATTCAGATAATTGGCATACTGTTTATTATATTCGGATACCTGCAGCTTTGCCAAGTCTGGCTTCTGGTATAAAAGTAGCAGCAGCATGGGCGCCAATGGCAGCACTTGTAGGAGAATGGGTAGGAGCCAGTAAAGGTTTGGGTTATTTAATGATTCAGGCTAATTCATCAATGGATTTGAATTTAATGTTTGGGGCTTTGATTTTTTTAATAATAATTTCTTTGGCTATTTATTATGCAATAAACTACGCTTTAGACAAGTTGATTCCGTGGCAAAAGGAAGTGTAATTATTTAGTTTTTAACAAACAATAAAGAAGGATTGAATTTAATGAATAAATTACTGATTTGTATCTTTTCTGTTTTCATTTTTATAGGAGGATTTGCATTACCATTTGCTAATGCAGAAAATATTCCTGCTAAGTTGCAAAACATAACGGTGGCTTTGGATTGGTACATAAACCCTGATCATGCACCGTTACTTGTCGCCGAAACTCATGGATTTTTCAAGCAGGAAGGCTTGAACGTAAATTTTATAACTCCTACCGAAACATCCGATCCCTCTCGAATGGTACTTACAAGTCAAGCTAACTTCGCTATAGTATATACACCTCAATTTATAGCACAAATTTCCTCAGGCATGCCCCTTCAATATACATCGACTTTGGTAAATCAGCCTCTTAACTGTATTGCAGTTCTTGATAGCAGCGGAATAACTAAACTATCCGAGTTGAAAGGGAAAAGTTTGGGCTTTTCTAGTGATGGAACTGGTTTTATTGTTATAGACAAGTTTTTGAATTTTAATGGTCTAAAACAATCGGATGTTAAACTGATAAATCTTCAAATGAACTTGATTCAGCCTCTTTTAACTGGGAGAGTAGCCGCTGTTTACGGCATGATGAGAAACGTAGAACCTGTTCAAATGGAACTAATGGGGAAAAAAGTAAGATGCTTTTATCCTGAGGATAATGGAATCCCTCAATATAGTGAATTAATTCTTATATCATCTAAAAAATGCCCATCAAATTTAATTGATAAATTTAATTCAGCACTTAAAAAAGCAGTTGAATACTTAAAGGCACATCCTGAAAAATCTTGGGAGGAGGTTTCAAATAGTAAAAAATTCCATGAATTTTTGGCACCTACGATTGAATTATCAAAGGTCAATCAAGCGGTTTGGAATGCCACTTACAAATATTTTGATAATGATCCAGGAAATGTAAACAAAAAAGAGGTTTTAATGTATGCTGAATTTTTGAGTAAAAATGGGGATGATGATGTAAATATTAAAAAGTTGAAGTCAGCATTATAGTTTTATGAAAAAAATGTTTTTTATCCTTAACTTTATTTTAACGGCACACAATAAAATTTGAGTTTGAAATCATATTCTTTTGAGATTAACTTATTCTTTTTTAGTGTTAATTAGCTTTTTATTTGGTTCAGAATATGTTGAAATCGAGAATAATAATTGTAGATGACCAGATGATAAGCCTTCAGATAGAGAAATCTATACTTGATACTGAAGGTTATTGCGTTGATTTGTTCCTCAACCCAGCAGACGCTTTAGAATCTTTTCAAAATTATAACTATGATGCGGTACTTCTAGATATTATAATGCCTGATATAAACGGCTATGAGCTTTGTAGTCAGTTCAAAAAAATTCATTCCGACGTTCCAGTTATTTTTGTTACTGCAGATTTGCTTGAAGAAACGATTGCATCATCTTTCATGGCAGGGTGTTTTGATTTTATAAGAAAACCTGTTTCGCCGCATGAATTAAAAATGAGAGTTAAGAACGCACTTCGAGTTAGAGCAAGTGAGGTGGCACTAAAATTAGCTATGCGGAAATTGGAAGATAAAAACCTAGAACTTAAGAGTATGCTTCTTTTAGACGGTATGACTGGGCTTTATAACCACAAATATGCAATGGAAAAGCTTGCTTCACTCGCCGAAGAATCGAAGCGATATAAAAATATTTTTTCCATAATAATGTTAGATTTGGATAATTTTAAGAAAATCAATGATTTGTATGGGCATCAAATAGGTGATATAGCCCTTAAAACTGCCTCGGAAATTATAACAGGAAGGTTAAGAACTTCAGATATACCAAGCAGGTATGGCGGAGAAGAATTCCTTATTATATTGCCGCACACTAATATTGATGGAGCTTCAATTGTTGCAGAAGATATAAGAATTATTATTTCTGCAACAAAAATTAGAGAACTTGGTGATAATAGGATCACTATTAGTGCAGGTGTTGCACAATATGAAGATAATGATAGTTCTGAAAAAATTGTTCAAAGAGCAGATAAATTGCTATATTTAGCTAAAAACAGTGGGAAAAACAAGGTTTGTCGTGATTTTGATTATCTACTTGTTGATTAAATTTTTCTACTTTTGAATGATAGTTTATTTTTTCAGCCAGCTATTTACCTGAAGAACTCTGCTTAAAATAATATTTTTGATTTAAATAAGGTAAAAATTTGTTATGTTAAAATTTGAAAATGCATATGAAATAGTTATGAACCACGCCAAGAAATTAGGGACTATTTCTGTTGATTTATCTAAAGCTCTTGGTCGTGTGCTTGCGGAAGATATTTTGTCAGATATTGACATGCCGCCTTTTGATAAATCGGCTATGGATGGGTATGCATGCAGATTTGAAGATTTGGATAACGAGTTGGAAATTATTGAAGAAATTCAGGCTGGCTGTCTTCCTGTAAAAACAGTAGGGATTAATGAATGTTCAAAAATTATGACTGGAGCTGTTATCCCTGATGGTACGAACTGTGTAATAATAATTGAAGAAACAGAATTAACTAAAAATGGAAAAGTAAAATATTTGAAAGACCTTTCAGATTCTACAAAGGAGTTGAAAAGTAAATGCTGTAAAAAAGATGGAGAGAATATTTGTCGAAAAAGTGAAGATATTGCGAAGGGCGACATTGTTTTAAAAGCAGGCATGGTCTTGAAACCTTCTCATATAGCTGTACTTGCTACTGTTGGCTCGGTTAAACCATTAGTTTATAAAAGACCTTATGTTGGTGTAATTGCAACTGGTACAGAACTTATTGAGCCATATGACAAGCCATATGATGCAAAAATTAGAAACAGTAACAGCTATCAGCTTTGTGCACAAATTAGAAGTATAGGCTGTGAACCTAAATATTATGGAATAGCTGAAGATTCTGAATCTGTAATAGAACATGTTATGGCTGAGGCGTTGGCTGAAAATGATGTTGTTCTTATTTCAGGTGGTGTATCAATGGGTGATTATGACTATGTCCCTTTTTGCATGAAGCAAAATGGAATGAAAATACTTTTTGACAGAGTGGCTATTCAGCCTGGAAAACCAATTACATTTGCTGTTTCAGAGAACGCTGCATGCTTTGGAATGCCAGGCAACCCTGTTTCTACATATATGCAGTTTGAACTTTTAGTAAAACCATTTTTATTTAAAATTATGGGATATGACTTTAAGCCTTTAATATTTCCCATGATGCTTGGCGAAAATATTATAAGAGAGCGTGCTGTCCGTGAGTCAATAATACCAGTTGAGTTAAAAGAGGGGAAGGTTTATCCTCTCGCTTACCATGGTTCTGCTCATATTAATGCACTATCTGTCTCTGATTATGTTGTATCAATCCCTCTTGGAATAACTGAAATTAAAAAAGGTTCATTTATTAATGTTAGACAAATTCAACAGACATATTAATTATTTAAGAATATCTGTTACAGATCGATGTAATTTGAGATGTAGTTACTGCATGCCAGCATGCGGTGTAACTTTTTTAAATCACAATGATATTTTGAGGTATGAGGAAATTAGAGACGTTGTTAAAGTGGCTGTTAACCTCGGTATAGATAAAGTTAGAGTTACAGGAGGTGAACCACTTGTCCGAAAAGGTATTGTATCTTTTATAGAAATGTTATCATCGATAAAAGGTATTAAAGATTTATCAATGACAACAAATGGAATTTTGCTTGAAAAATATGCCAATGATTTAAAAAAGGCTGGCTTATCTAGAATTAATGTCAGCCTCGACACGCTTAATCATTCAAAATACAGCGAGATAACACATGGTGGTAATCTTGACGATGTAATCAAAGGTTTGATGGCTGCTAAAGATGCAGGTTTTAACCCTATTAAAATTAATTGCGTCATCACAGAATCTAAACTTGAAGAAGACGCTTTGCAGGTTGAACAGTTTGCATTATTACACAACTTTGTAATTAGATTTATTAGGTTGATGAATATGGAAAAAGGAGAATTTTGGCCTGTTGACGGAGGCGATGGTGGTAATTGTTCGTCATGTAATAGACTTAGGCTGTCAAGCGACGGGAAAATATATCCCTGTCTTTTTGGAGATCACTCTTATTCTGTGAGGAAATTGGGAATAGAAAAAGCGTTTGAAATGGCATTGTCATGCAAGCCTGAATCAGGGCATGAGTCGACAAGTAAATTTCATCTTTTAGGTGGGTGATTGTCATATTTAAATAGAGGTACGCATATGAATGAAAAGAGATTGACTCATATAAACAGAGAAAATAGACCCGAAATGGTTGATGTTTCTGATAAGCCGCTATCACATCGCATAGCAAAGGCATACGGCAAAATATTGCTTGACAAAAATACTTGTCTGCTTATATCAGATAATAAAATTAAAAAAGGGAATGTCTTAATCACGGCAGAATTAGCAGGCACTATGGGAGGGAAAAAAACCTCTGAACTTATACCTTTATGCCATCCTTTAAATATTACTAAACTTACAGTTAAAGCTTCCCTTATGGATGATTGTGTGGAAGTATTTTCTGAAGCTGTCTGTAACGGCCAAACTGGAGTAGAAATGGAAGCTCTTACAGCTGTTTCTATAGCTCTTTTAACTGTTTATGATATGTGCAAAGCTGTTGATAAAAATATGGTAATTTCAGAGATAAAACTTTTAGAGAAAACGAAAACTTTAGTTTAAGGTATAGCAAGCTATTCTGAAAATTAGCTTATTGCTAATAAAATAGCTTCAAATTTGTTACATGTTTTTCTAAAACCAATTAGTTATAGGTATATTTTATGATTACGAAAGAAGCCAAAGTATTTTCTGTAAATATTTCAACAAACAAGGGGACTATAAAAACTCCTACAGATGAAGTAAAAGTGGACTCAATGGGAATTATTGGTGATGCACATGCAGGTAAATGGCATAGGCAGATAACATTACTCGGTATTGAACGTATTAAAGAATTTTCAGAGGAAATTAAAAGAGATATAAAATGTGGTGAATTTGCGGAAAACATTACAACAGAAGGAATAGATTTAAAAAAGGTAACGATTTTTGATAAATTTTTAATTGGCAATGTTGAGCTTGAAGTTACGCAAATAGGCAAAAAATGTCATGGCGATGGATGTGCAATATTTGTAGAAATAGGCAAATGCGTCATGCCTCATGAAGGAATATTCTGCAGAGTGTTAAGAGGCGGGAAAATAAAACCAGGTGATAAAATAACATATATGCCTAAATCTTTAAGAATCGGAATTGTTACTGTCAGCGACAGGGCAAGCAGGGGAGAGTATGAAGATTTGAGCGGACCTGCAATAAAGGCGAAAATCGAGAAGTATTTTTGTGATAAGCCTTGGAAAATTTTGTTTCATACTATCATTGTTCCTGATGAATTTGAAGACATAAAAGGGCAGATGAAACTTCTTACTGAAAACGGGTTTGACATAGTGATAAGCACAGGCGGTACAGGTATCGGGACCAGAGATATTACGCCCGAAGCTGTCAAAGAGATTATTGATAAAGAGATTCCAGGGATAATGGAACTAATCAGAGTCAAATATGGCACAAAAATACCAAATGCTCTTATTAGCCGTGCCATTGCAGGCGTTCATGGGAAATGCTTGGTTTATGCACTGCCGGGAAGCGTTAAAGCTGTAGGAGAATACATGGATGAAATACTGCCTACGTTGGAACATTCTTTATTCATGCTCAAAGACATAAATACACACTAACTTTTTTATAAGAGGGAGACTGATAGTGGAAAACATAGTTAAATATCAAAAGGATTACAAAGAACCAGCATATTTTATACCTGAAATTGAATTGAGTTTTGAAATAAAAAACGAATATGTGGTCGTTTTAAATAAGATGAAAGTCAAAAAAAACGGCGATCATAAATTAAATCTTGTTCTTGATGGAATTAATCTAAAACTTTTAAAACTGTTAGTTGATGGGAAAAAAGTATTAGAAAAAGATTTTACTGTTTCAGAGGAAAATTTAACAATAAAAGTTTCAAAAAAAGAATTTTTACTTGAAATAGAAACAGAGCTAGATCCTTTGAAAAACACATCTTTAATGGGGCTGTATAAATCAGGGAATATTTTGTGCACGCAAAACGAACCAGAAGGTTTCAGAAAAATAACCTATTTTATTGACAGACCAGATGTAATGTCTAAATACACTACCAAAATAATTGCAGATAAAGACGCTTATCCTTACCTTCTTTCAAATGGAAATAAAAAATCATGTGCTGAATTAAAAGACGGCAGGCATTTTGTAGTTTGGGAAGACCCTTTTCTAAAACCATGTTATCTTTTTGCTCTTGTCGCTGGAAATTTTGATGTGGCGCATGATTTTTTTATTACAAAATCAGGGCGAAGAGTAGACCTTAGCATATTTGTGGATAAAGGTAAACTTTTTCGTACGGCACATGCTATGGATTCATTGAAAAAGTCCATGAAATGGGACGAGGAAAGATTTGGCCTTGAATGTGATCTTGACGATTATAAAATAGTTGCAGTAGATGCTTTCAATATGGGAGCCATGGAAAATAAGGGACTGAATATATTTAATTCCAAGGCCGTTTTAGGCTGTAAAGATACTGCTACAGATACACAACTTAGACGAATTGAAGAGGTTATAGCTCACGAATATTTTCATAATTGGACAGGTAACAGGATTACATGCCGAGATTGGTTTCAATTGACGTTGAAAGAAGGTTTAACAGTATTTAGAGACCACGAGTTTTCAGCAGATATGAATGGGCATGATATTTCAAGAATTGATTCTGTTTTAGTATTGAGAGCTGCTCAATTTCCTGAGGATTCAGGTCCAATGGCACACTCGATAAAACCTGATTCATACATAGAAATCGATAACTTTTATACTGCAACGGTCTATGAAAAAGGACAAGAAGTTATTAGAATGATTCAAACCTTTATCGGCATAGAGGCGTTTAATAAAGGAATTACAAAATATTTTGAACTTTATGATGGACAGGCTGTAAGCACCGATGAGTTCATTAATGCAATGGAAATAGCATCTGGCAGGGATTTTACGAAGTTTAAAAACTGGTATTGCCAAGCAGGCACACCAAGATGTGCTGTAACATCTAAATATGATGCTGAGAAAAAAGAGTACAAACTTTGTATAAAACAAAGTAAAGCTCCTAACATAAATGTGACTCAAAAGCCATTTAATTTTCCATTTTCTATTTCACTTTTTTACAATAATGGGGCGAAGGCCGTTCTCGGCAAAAATGAAGAGAGTGAACTTACTTTAGATATAGAAAAAGCTTCAAACAGTTTTACACTTAAAAATATAGTATCTTCTCCTATTCCATCTTTATTACGTGGTTTTTCTGCACCCGTGATCATGGATTATAAATATACTCTTCCAGAGCTTTTATTTCTGTTTAAACATGATGATGACATGTTTAATCGATATGAAGCTGGACAACGAATTGCTCATGCAACAATTGATAGCATTATGGAATCAGATAAAAAGGGCGTTTCTGCAGACATTTCAATGTCTGTTCTTGATGTTTATAATTCAATCATGAAAGATACATCTATAGATTTTGAAATGCGTTCAATGCTGATTTCTCTGCCTTTGTTAAGTGTTATTATAGAGCGGATGGATGTAGTTGATACAGATTATGCATTTTATGCACGTGAATATATGCTTAAAGAAATTTGTTTAAGATCAGAACGTAATTTAGTAAAAATTTACACTTCGCTTTGTAGTAATAGTTATTCTTTTGACAAAGGATCTGTGTCTAAACGGGCATTGAAAAACTGTATGTTGGGTATGATGTCTGTATTGAATGACAGATATATTCATTTTGCAGAAGAACAGTTTATTGAATCTGATAATATGACAGACACTCTTGCTGCATTGAGCTGCATAAATAATTCTGAAGATCAGGATTTACGCTTTAGAGCTTTTAGTAAATTTTATCGAAAATGGAAAAATGACAATACAATAATTGATAACTGGTTTAGTATACAGGCAATGACAAAACGTGGTAATGTAGCTTCCATCGTGAAGGAATTGTCCATTGACCCTGTATTTGATAAAAAAAATCCAAACCGATTAATGTCGCTTTACAGAGTTTTTGCAGCAAATCTTTATCAGTTTCATCATGAATCAGGTCGCGGTTATAGGCTTATTGGTGAAGTTATTATGGATATAGATTCAATAAATCCTCATATGTCTGCAGGACTTGCCAACTCTTTTAAAAAGTATCCTAAACTTGACTTAAAAAGGAAAACAATTATAAAAAATGTTCTTGATGAAATATTAACAATGAAAAAATGCTCTAAGGGACTTTATGAAGTAGTTTCAAAAACATTAGAATCGGGGAAATAAATATTATTTGGGGGGAATTATGAGTGATAAAATTAACAATTTTGCAGAAGGTGGAAACACTTCAAGAATTATAATAACGTGCGTCGTTGCCTCACTTGCAGGACTTTTGTTTGGAATGGATACTGGCATAATTTCAGGAGCATTGCCTTTCCTTAAAATTGAGTATCATTTATCTACAGTAGTTGAAGAATGTATTGTAAGCTCGGTTTTGCTAGGCGCATTTATAGGCACAGTATTGAGTGCATTTATATCAAAAAAATATGGTCGAAAAAACAACTTAATCATATCATCAATAATTTTCATAATAGCTTCTTTAGCATGCTATTTTTCTACCTCTGCTTTACAACTCATTTTTTTTAGACTTTTCTTAGGTTCGGCTGTAGGAATGGCTGCATTTAATGCACCTATTTATCTGGCTGAAATGGCTCCTAAAAATATAAGAGGAATATTGATCTCATTTTATCAAACAATGGTTAATATTGGCATTTTAGCGGCGCTTTTAATTGATACATTTTTTACATATTCGAGTAATTGGCGTGCTATGCTGGGTGCTTTAGCAATACCTGCTGTTTTTATGTTTTGTGGTATTATTTTTCTTCCAAAAAGTCCTAGGTGGCTCCTTCTTAAAGGCAAAAAGAAAGAAGCTTTTATCGTTTTAAGAAAAATGAGAAAGTGTTCTAATTTAGAAATTGAGCAAGAAATTGATGAAATTGAAAATGTGTTGAAACATCAAAAAAAAGGTTGGACTTTATTTTTGAATAATAAATTTTTCAGAAAGGCCATTTTTCTTGGGATTGCAATTCAAGCAGCACAACAGTTGACCGGCATAAATATTATGTTCTACTATGCACCAACAGTTTTTCATTCAATTGGATTTCAAAATTCAGTTGCGGCAATGTGGGGTGGAGTTACACTTGGTGTTGTCTTCGTTATTTCAGGATTTGTTTCCATGATTTTTATTGACAGAGTTGGAAGGAGACCTTTGCTCAATATTGGTGCCTTATTTATGGGGATAGCTTTTTTTGTTTTGGCGATTATTATGCTGATAGGTATTAATGGCTTAACTACTCAATTTCTTGCCGTTTCATGTTTGGTTATTTTTATGTTTGCATTTGGTATAAGTTCAGCTCCTGTAGCTTGGATTATTGTATCAGAAATATGCCCACTTCAGGGAAGAAATTTTGGAATGGCAGTTAGTACATCCACAAATTGGATAGCCAATTTTATAATTGGAATGACCTTTCTTTCTATTCTTAACAAATATGGTTCCTCATTTACATTTTTCTTGCTTGGAGGAATCAATATTGCGTTGATAATTATTTATTATTTTTACACACCTGAAACTAAAAATGTCTCTTTAGAGCATCTCGAAAAAAATTTAATGAATGGTGTCAAACTTAGATTTATTGGAAATAGAGGTTTAAAATGAGATTAAAAGGAACACTTCCCAAAGTTGGGATAAGACCTGTAATAGACGGTCGTCAGCAGGGAATTAGAGAGTCACTTGAAAAACAAACAATGCAGATGGCGTTAAATGCTGCTGAGTTTATATCAAATGAATTGCGCCATTCAAGTGGTGAAAAGGTAGAATGTGTAATTGCGGATACATGCATAGGCGGCTGCATAGAGGCTGCAATTGCCGCTGAGAAATTCAAAAGAGAAGCTGTCGGCGTATCATTGACTGTAACTCCATGCTGGTGTTACGGTACTGAAGTAATGGATTCAGACCCTTTAATACCAAAAGCTGTTTGGGGCTTTAATGGTACGGAAAGACCTGGAGCTGTTTATCTTGCCGCTGCACTGGCAGGATATAATCAAAAGGGTTTGCCGGCATTTGGAATTTACGGGAGAGACGTTCAGGATAGAAATGATACTGCTATTCCTGATGACGTTAAAAGAAAAATTTTGCTTTTCGTTAAATCAGGACTGGCAGTGTCGGAAATACGGGGAAAATCGTACTTGGCATTTGGTTCGGTTTCTATGGGAATTGCAGGCTCTTATGTTAACGAAGATTTTTTTCAATCTTATCTTGGCATGCGGAATGAATATATCGATATGACTGAATTTGCACGTCGTATTGAAAGAGGAATTTACGACCACAGTGAATATGAAAGTGCTTTAGCATGGGTTAAAAGTAATTGCATGGAAGGCAAAGATATATGCAATAGTTTACCTAAACAGTCCAGTAGAGAGCAAAAGGATAAAGATTGGGGAACTGTAGTTAAAATGACTCTAATTGCAAGGGATTTAATGATAGGTAATCCCAACCTTTCAGCATTAGGATTTGGGGAAGAGTCGTTTGGACATAATGCTATAGCTGCAGGTTTTCAAGGGCAGCGGCAATGGACTGATTTTTATCCTAACGGTGATTTCATGGAGGCAATACTCAATTCCTCATTTGATTGGAATGGAATAAGAGAGGCTTTTGTATTGGCGACTGAAAATGATAGCTTAAATGCCGCCAGTATGCTTTTTGGGCATCTTCTTTCAGATACAGCCCAGATGTTTTCAGATGTTAGGACATATTGGAGCCCTGAGTCTGTGTTGAGAGTAACAAAATACCGTTTAAGCGGAAAAGCTGAAAATGGTATAATTCATCTGATTAATTCAGGTTCGACTACACTTGATGCCACAGGCAGAGCAGTGAATGCTGTTGGCAAGCCGTGCATGAAACCTTTTTGGGAAATTAATAACCGTGATGTTTATGAATGTCTAAAGCATACACAATGGAGCCCTGCCGACCTAAATTATTTTAGGGGAGGTGGCTATTCTTCTCTTTTTAGAAGTGCTGGAGATATGTCTGTAACAATGTCAAGATTGAATCTTGTTAAAGGAATAGGACCTGTCTTACAGATTGCAGAAGGTTATACTGTTGATCTTCCTGAAGATGTGAGTATTACTCTTGAAAATAGAACTAGTCCAAGCTGGCCGACTACTTGGTTTGCACCAATATTGACAGGTGAGGGGGCTTTCGCTGATGTTTATAATGTTATGTCCAACTGGGGTGCTAATCATGGGGCTATAAGCTATGGTCATATTGGAGACATGCTGATAACATTAGCTTCGATGCTTAGGATTCCTGTTAATATGCATAACGTTTCTAGAAATAGAATATTTAGGCCCTCAGCCTGGAGTGCATTTGGCACATGCGATTTAGAAGGTGCAGATTATAGGGCTTGTAAAAATTTTGGACCGCTTTATAGGTGATATAATGTTAGATAGTTTTTTCGTTGGAGTAGACGTAGGTACTGGTAGTGCGAGAGCTGGGATTTTTAACTCTATAGGTGAAATGATTTCATCTGCTTCGCATCCTATAAAAATTTGGAAAGAAGGAAATTGTTTTGTTGAACAGTCTTCTTATGACATTTGGAATTCAGTTTGCGTTGCAGTGCGTGATGCAAAAAAGCAGGCAGGAATTTCAGTTCATTCGATAAAAGGAATAGGATTTGATGCTACCTGTTCTCTTGTAGCTATAGATAGGGAAGGTGCACCTGTCTCTGTTAGTTTGAGTGACGATAAACAAAGAAATATAATTGTTTGGATGGATCATCGAGCACTTGAAGAAACTGATTTTATTAATGCTACTGGACACCGTGTCCTTTCGTATGTCGGCGGAAAAATCTCTCCTGAGATGCAGATCCCTAAGCTTCTTTGGATTAAAAAGAATAAGCCTCAGTGCTGGAAAGATACCGATCTGTTTTTTGACCTGCCTGATTTTTTAACTTATAAAGCCACTGGCAGCAGAACAAGATCATTTTGTTCCACTGTGTGTAAATGGACGTACCTTGCTCATGAAGTTAATAGTGGAGGCGGATGGGATAAAACTTTTTTTGATGCAGTTGGCCTGTCTGATTTATCGCATAATAATTTTGAAAAAATAGGCAGCTATGTTTTGCCTTTAGGCAATTCGGTAGGAAAAGGATTAACAAAACAAGCCGCAATTGAGCTTGAGTTATTGCCTGGTACGCCTATTGGTGCATCTATTATTGATGCACACGCAGGTGGAATAGGAATGCTCGGAACAAATTTAAAAGACACCGAAACTATTATTGATTTTAACAAGCGTATTGCTTTAATAGGTGGAACTTCAAGCTGCCATATGGCTGTTTCGAAAACCAAAAATTATATTCCAGGAGTTTGGGGGCCATATTATAATGCAATGATACCTGAATATTGGCTTTCGGAAGGCGGTCAGTCTGCTACAGGAGCACTTATAGACCATATAATATTTTCGCATTCTTATTCTACTCAGCTAAAAAAAACTGCTGAAGAACGTGAAACTAATGTTTATGATATCTTAAATAATAAAATTTATGAAATGGGTTTAAATTTAAAATCTTACTCTTTTTTAACAAAAGATTTGCATGTGTTACCATATTTTCACGGCAATAGATCACCTAGAGCCAACCCAAATTTGAAGGGAGTTATTTCAGGTTTGAAGTTGTCATCCTCATTGGATGATTTG
>ORMF010226078.1_pt1 | contig 13850 bp, 13 predicted proteins | sample 1779871 | NCBI WGS metagenome assembly ORMF01 (sample SAMEA104232316, study PRJEB22302) | groundwater metagenome | biome: forest; feature: aquifer; material: groundwater | place: USA | collected 2011-08-07 | depth 5.4 m | reverse complement strand
GCTACGCCGTCCGTTATCAAATCTATACGCTGGCTGGGCACGCCCTCGTCGTCGCACGGGCGGCTGCCAGGTATGTATGGAACTGTCGGGTCGTCCCATATCGATATGTTGGATGCCAGTATCTTCTGCCCCAGCTTGTTGACCATCGGCGAGGCGCCCTGTAGCACCATCTTTCCGCTGAACCCGCTCAGGAGCGGTCCGAGCATAGCGTTCGCAAATCCATCAGGCGTGAACATGACCTGCATCTTGCCGTTGGGTGAAGCGACTGTTTCTCTCGCCAGCTCCAGCTGTTCAATAACCTTGTCGGTGATCGCCTTCGTGTCCGTTATAGGTCGGCACGAGCTCGTATGCTCGCCTACGAACAGCATATCGGTGCCGCGTATCAGGTTTCCGTCGACGCCGAGGCTGAAGGCGCTGTGCTGATAGTAGGCGTCACCGCCGTTGGAGTTGACGATGTGCTGTTCCGAATACGATTTGTTGACGCTCGCCTCGCACAATAGCTCGCTGTTGGTCGCGCGCACCTTATCTATCATGTGCTGTCCCAGGTCGACCATATCCTTGAAGCTTATCTTCTCAACGTTTGGGTCGTGTGTCTGCACGCTGGGGAACTCTATGTCTGACGGGAGCGTGAAATATGCCGGCGCCCCGAACTCAGCGACTGCCAGCGCGCGCATGATGAGCCCATCTACGTCGTCCATGTTTGTCGTGGACGAGAAGCCTGTGCGTCCGTTCTTGACGAGCCTCAGCGCAACACCCGTGTTTTCGCGCGTCTGGAGCTCTTTCAGGCGGTTCGCCTCGAAACCAACGGGCGTCGAGCGGCTGTTCACCCAGAATACCTCTGCCTGCTGTGCGCCCTGGCTTACTGCCTTTTTGACTATATCTTCAAGCTTCATATTTCTGTTCCTTGTTATTTGAGCGGATAAATCTGTGAGAGACCGGCTAGGAAATCCGAGTTTATCACAATTCGTTCTATCTGACTTCTAACGTACGCTCAGGTTGATGATTGCATTTGAAGGATTATTAGTCTTATTAGTTGTTTCAATTCCTTTTTGAGTGACCCTGGAAATGATGCCTCACGACGGTATTTCCACAATTCATAAGTGTTGATATAAGGACAGTCTCAAAAAAATACCGACCGGTTCAAGTGCAGGAGGCAAATACATTGAAGAAGTCATGGTTAACCATAACCCTGGCAGCTATCGCTATATCTTTATTTACCTTTAGCTGTAGCACGAGTGCCGGCTATCCACGAATATCTCCACAAAGTACTGATGAGCCGTTAAAAGTGTCGTCCATCAGCCCGGTTGCTATAGTGAGGCGTTCAACTGAGGATTCAGTTCCTATACAAATAATTTCGCAGTCCCAATCCCCGGCTGTGGTTACGCCGACTATAGCGCCAAGAGCCGTAAACACACCCATTAGCATTCCTGCTAAGACTGATATGAATACACAGCTCTATACCGGGAATAGCAATGCAGAGGACTTGAGCGCTGTTCCTCTTTCGGGACACTCAGGCGATGCTCAAATAGGCGCGCATCCTCATGAAGCGGCTCCTCCTGCATTGTCAGCTGTTTCATCATCTGTCATTACTGCTGAATCAGAGCCTTCCGATCCGGATGAAATGCAGCTTCCGCCCCGCAAAGGCTACATGGCATTAACTTTTGACGACGGTCCTTTTGACCTCACGGCTCATCTGCTTGATGTTTTGCAGGCTGAGCATACGCGGGCGATCTTTTTTGTTACCGGGCAGCATGTTTCAGAAAGGCCACACCTGATTGCAAGGATGGCTAGAGACGTGCACCTTATCGGCAACCATACGTGGGACCACCCTGACCTAAAAACTCTCTCTCTCGGAGATGTTGCTAATCAGCTTGAGCGGACCAGCCAGGCTATCGTCAATGCAGGAGCGCCCAGGCCTGATATGTTTCGGCCTCCTTTTGAGTCTACGTCTGATGACATAGTAGACACCGCTCAGGCGATGGGGATGACGCAGGTGTTATTTAACGTTGTCGTCTGGGATTGGAATACTCCGAGTCCCTCCAGCGAAAAGATTTGCAACGACGTGCTTATCAGGGCCCGCCCGGACGCGATCATTCTCATGCATGACTTCAATGCCAATTCCATCGGCGCGATACCATGCATCGTGAAAGGCTTGCAGGCTAGCGGCTATGAACTGGGCCGCATCAGTGCCAGAAGCATATGGAATGGAACCGACCGCCCCGTAGCCGTGGTGCAAGTCTTGCCCTGGTAGTTCCTCTGTTGTCAGGTTGTCCCGGCAGTGTTCCAAAAAGAGTATTCACTTTAAATCTTCCAACCGCTTACATATTTAGAGATGTTGAGTTGACGTAGCATTGTAGATAACTCATGGCGGATCCTCGGTATTGGTTTATACGAGATGTACAGAAGGGTGCAATCTTTCCTGACGGTCCTCGCAAGGACTCTCCGAAAAACTATCGGAGTCAGCAAGGCTGATCGATATTTCGGAGGGATCGAGGAGATGGCTGGTATGTTCTTAGGAATTCATGACTTACTTGAACTAAAGCTTAATGCGTAAACCGAATTGACATGGAATTTACGAACCCCAAGAGAGGACGTGCCACACTACATAACTGTAATCGTCAGGTCGATTTTTACCAAACGAAGCCCAATTTCTACAGTTATGGTTTATGCCTAGCCGCCCTGTAACAAAATGCAAGGGTTAATGAACTGGGATCGGCGTTGTGTATAAAGGTCCGTCCGACACCGGCGGGGTTTCAGGCGTTGGTTCTGGCGTTGGAGTCGGTATCTCCACCGCAGGTGGGGTTGCCGTTGGCTCAACTGTCGGCGTAGGTTCGATGATTGGTTCCACTGTTGGCATGGGTGTTGGGGTGGATACGAATATCGGAGGTATGGTTGGCAGGATGAATGGCGTTGCCGTTGGAAATGGGATAAACATGGGTAAGGGCGTTGGCGTGGCAGCCGGGATAACACTCCTTGGAGGGGTCGGTGTGTAGACCGGCCCCAGCGATGAGCCTCCCGTTACAGGCGTGGACGCCTGTGACAAAAACCCGTAGGAATTGGACGGTTTTAGCTGGTAGTACACGCTCAGCAATAAAACCATTCCTACAGGCAGGATGATGCCTCCCGCGGCCATCGTTAACCAAATACGTTTGTTCATGACTTACCTGTGCTTATTCTTTATTTTTGGATTCAGCGAGAAATCTGTGCTGTTTATGCCCGATATTTTTCATATGTGCTCCCAGATACCGCATTCATTTACATATCAATCTTCTCGGATTGCTGAAATAGGCACACCACATAAAATTGCGAACGATTCCTCCGCGTGAATTAGTGCATTTGAGTGAGAGCTGATTATTTTCCATCCTGACAAAAAGTTACCTGTAATTTATGTAACTTCCATCAACATTTGGAGTAGCCCAAATGGATTAATGCTCATGTAAATTCCCTTCACAAATTTATATGGTTACCTTGCCTGCATAGTTCGCAATGATATGTAGGGCAAGGGCAAAGAATTCGGAAAGAGAAGGATGTTGAGAATGAAATTTAGATACTTAGCAGCGATATCTCTACTTATGATGATATTCGCTTCGTGCTCAAGCGGGAGCAACTCAGCAAGCACAAGCGGTAAGGTGATATTCGCGATCTCTGATGAGGCAGCGAATATGGGAACCATTACCAGCGTTAAGGTCACCATCGATTCGTTAAAAATCCACGGAGAAGGTGACACTTGGACAAGTGTATCCACGAAATCGCAGACTTTCGATCTCCTCGAGCTCAAAGCCAAGGGCAATGCCAAACTGGTAGCAGAGGAAGACATCAAAGCCGGCGCTTATGACACTCTGGAGCTGAATGTTTCCAAGGCTGTCATAGTTGACGCCAGTGGCGAGCATGAGGCAAAACTTCCGGGCAACAAGATGGACCTTAGAGGCACGCTTGATGTAAAGAGCGACGCTACGGCCACAGCTAACTTTGACTTCCAGACTGACCAGTCAGTTCACCTGGCAACGGACGGCAGCTACGTCTTTGCGGCAGTAGTCCGCTTGGAGACAAAAGCGAACGCCGCAGCCAAGGTTGAATCAGACAATGTAGTAACGATCAGCGGCGGCACTACTACCACGAACATGATCGGTGGAATGGATATAGAAGGCACTGTTGGGGCCGGTCTCAAGATCGCTCCTGACGCTGTCATATCCATTTCCGGCGGCAAATTACTTCAGACTCAGGGTTCCGTGGTGATCGGCGGTACCGTTAAGGCATTGGATACCGCAAACGGAACTATGACTGTTACGACAAAATCCGGCACCGATATACAGCTAAAAATTCCGGCGAGCATCAGCAGTTCCATAAATGCAGGTGGCAGCGGTGCGGTAAAGGTGGGTTCCGTAGTTGTTACTCAGTACAATGCTGAGACTAAAACTGCAACTCAACTGAACACCCAGATTCAGGTGGAATCACAGGCACAGAATCCTCCGGCTACGGCTGTTTCGACACAGTCGCCGCAGCCCACAAGCGTACCGCCTACCCAATCGTCAAGCCAAGTCAGCGTAACGGTAACAGGAACGTTGAAGGCTGTTGACGTAATCGCTGGCACCATCACCATAATGGTTCAATCTGGTGGGGCTGATGTTATTGTAAAGATAACATCGGACACCAAGGTTACGGTTGAAAACAGCGTTGCTACACTGGCAACTTTAGCAGCTAAGACCGGTTCAACAGTAACTGCTCAGTACAACGCTCAGACAAATGCTGCTGCCTCTGTAAACGCTCAGGCGCAAGCGCAGGCTACTACGACAGCTAACGCGACCATAAGCGGGACGTTAAAGGCTGTCGACGCGGTTGCAGGGACAGTCACGATCACAGGCCAGGCTGGTGCTGACGTAACTCTAAAGGTTGCTTCTGACACCAAAGTGATGGTCGATAATGGCGTTTCAACGATCGCCGCCTTAGCGGCGAAGATCGGTTCGCAGGTGACTGCGGAGTACAACGCCCAGACCAATACTGCGGCAAGCGTAAGCGCCCAGGCGCAGGCCCAAACGAGCGCCACTGTGAGTGGAACGTTGAAAGCGGTCAGCGCGGCCGCCGGTACTGTGACGATCACAGGCCAGGCTGGAGCGGACGTAACTCTCAAGATCGCTTCTGACACAAAGGTTTTGGTTAATAACAGCGCAGCCACTATGGTAGCTTTAGCTTCACAGGTAGGTGCGACTGTTACTGCAGAATACAATGCTCAGACCAATACCGCCACCAGCATAAACGCCCAGGCAAAGGCCTCAGCAAACATATCGGCATCCGGAACTCTTAAAGCGGTGAACACTATCGCTTCAACAGTGACGGTTACCGTTCAGGGCGGCACAGACATCGTCCTTACCCTGACGCCGCAGACCAAAGTACTCGTTAACGGCTCAGCATCGACCTCCGCTGTCCTGGCAACCAAGATCAACTTGCCGGTGACATTGGATTATGACGCCAACGCAAAGACCGTAACCACAATAAACGTACAGGGCTAGCCTAAAAATGGGATATACAGAGCCGATGGAATGGAGTAAATATGGATACAGGTGATGTCCGTTTAACAAGAGACCTGGTAGCAATCGTGCTGATGGGACTCACTACGCTTCTTGTGATCGTGACGATGGTGATTTCACTGCTCTTATATCGAAAGGTTAAGATCACGTTGAATGCAGCCACACGCGTCATGGAAAAAAGTGAAGAAGCGGTAGCGATAGTTACGGATCAGATCCTGAGTCCGGTAGCTAAGGGGTTTGGAATCATGGCTCTGGCTAGTAAAGCATATGAGTTGATAGACCAGACTTTTGACCGCATTTTTGCAAAGAGAAAGGAGATGACGAACGATGAAAACTAGTATTGCATTGCTTTTGGGTGGAGCTGCGATCGGAGTAGCGATAGGTCTTTTAGTCGCGCCAAAATCAGGTAAAGAGACGCGTGCGGATCTGAAGGACAAGGCCGGGACATTCCGTAACAAGTTTGTCTCAGCTGTTAATCAGGCCAGGCAAGAAGGCCACATGGCAGGCATGGCCGAGCGCACATAGCATTCACTAGGCCTTAAACGGCAGCTGATTTCTTGAAGGAGCGGACCAAAGTCCGCTCCTTCTGTTTTGTACCCCTTGTGACATCACACAAAAGGTATAGCTCAAAAGGATTAGTGCACTTGAAAGACGCCTTCGCAAAGTCATGTGATGTTCATTTTTTACGATTGACGATGATAGAGAGTAGCAACAGAGGAAAAATTTGTTGGTCTGAGACCGGTTAGGGGCATAATAAAATGCGTTTAAAACTTCTTATTCTTCCAGCGATGATTTTTGTTTCCGCAGCCTGTTCAGGTGGTGCGGTAGCTTCACAGCCAACGACGCAACCAGCGACTGTGACATCCGTGCCCGCAACATCAGCAGTAACTCCTACGGTAGCGCCTACTGCTAATGCGACTGCGCCTGCTACGCTTGCGCCGGCAACACCTACGGCTATACCAACGCGTGCTCCAACACCGACTGTTACGCCCATCTTCGTGCCGCCTGCCAGCTTCATACGCAAGTGGGGAACGACAGGTAAGGAAACAGGCCAATTCAATTTTCCAAGAGGGGTCGCAGTAGACCCGCAGGGCAATGTCTACGTTGCGGACACTTTCAATGAAAGAGTGCAGAAGTTCACTTCTACGGGCGAATTCATACTTACCTGGCGCACTACAGGCAGAGTCTGGGGAATAGCAACAGACATCAACAGTAATGTTTACATCACGATACCAGACCATCATATGATTCAGAAGTACTCGTCAGATGGGAATCTTTTGACCTCAATTGGTCAGCAGGGCGCCGCTCCTGGCCAATTCGATAATCCGTTCGGGGTGGCGACCGATTCGCAGGGCAATATCTACGTGGCTGACACAGACAACTGGAGGGTCCAGAAGTTTACACCTGACGGCAAATTCGTAATGCAACTCAAAGGGACTAGTGATCATCAAATTAACCAGCCTCGCGGTGTCGCAGTCGATAATGCAGGGAATATTTTCGCAATAGACGGAACTAATACGCTGATTCAGAAATTCGATGCACAGGGAAATTTCGTGATGCAGTGGGGCGGAGTGGGTGGAGGAAATGGTCAATTCGATTTCCCCACAGGGGTAGCGGTGGATGAAAAGGGCAACGTTTATGTTGCCGACTACAACAATCAGCGTATCCAGGAGTTTACCAATTCAGGGCAGTTCGTTGGGAAAGTCGGGTCATTTGGGAATCAGGACGGACAGCTTAGATTCACACGCGGAATAGCTGTGTTTCAGGGCCTGCTCTATGCGGCTGATGGCAACAACGACAGAATACAAGTTTTTGCGGCTCCACAATAAAAATTCGATAAGGAGAGATCAATGAGAGTGGAAGATTTAATGTCGATGGATCTGGCTACATTCAGCAAGCACGATTCGATTTCAGAGGCCAGCAGACGCCTCAGCAATCGCAAAAGCAAGTGTGGGCTGGTAACTACATCGCAGGGCAACCTGGAAGGCATCGTTACGGAGCAGGACATCCTGGCAAAATGTCTCAGCCAATGGCATGACCCACGGCTTTGCCTGGTGACCAACCATATGAACACGAATTGTGTAACCGTGCAGTTTGGAAGCGATATAGATGAGGCATGGAAAATCATACAGAACGAGAAACTTGAAAACCTGCCGATCCTCCTGGGTACGAAGGTAGTTGGGCTTATTTCACTGTCAAGTCTTGACAGCTCTTTTGAGAGACTTTCATCAAAATTCTTTGAAAGCCTCGGCAGCTATGCCAGCGAGACGTCAAATAAGGCTATTCAGCCTCAGCCTCAAAGAGCTCGCAGGACTTCTATAACTCGCGCGGCCTAGGAATACGCAAGATTAAAGGGGTGCTGGTGATGGAGATGTCATTAAAGCCTGGGGACGTGATACGTATTCAGCTTAAGCGAGGCAACAGAACCACCCGCGTCGTGTTCTGGATGTTTACGATAAGCTCGTCTACCTTTGCACAGAAAAAGCATTCAGAAGCGCTTCTACTGAGCAGATAGACGTTCGCGTGGTCAGCATAACCCACCTGTCCAGGTGGCTTAAGACGAGCGATACGCAAGGCTTGAAGCCCGGCGCTTAGTGTTGCTTTAGCTTGGCTGTGGAAAGAGGACCTCACGCCTGGTTCCTACGGGGTCGGTGTTTGTGTCGGTTTAGGTAACTCTGTGATTCCGATTAACGGAGGGTCACATTCATTGGGAGAGCGAGAAACTTCAGCTTCGTCAGGGACAATCATAAAGGGAGTCGCTGTTGAAGTTACCGTCTCAGGTGTTGGTGGGTCGTCTGCCTCATACGGCTTACTATACAAGCGGAAAACTCCTGTTGCGATGTAGCGCCCTGAAGGAATGGCTTGCCCCTGGTTATCTTTCATATCCCACAAATAGCCGCATTTTAATAGCCCCTGAGCACCCAGGGACCGTTGTCTCTCTACTAAATCACCAAATTTACCGTTTGACCATCTCCAGACTTCACTACCATCTCCTCTCGCTACGACAAAATCCCATATAGGATGGCCCAGCCAAAACTTCAAATCGTCATTCGCAGAATCGGCTAGAGTAAGATCGAGACTCATCTTGGAACCCTCACTTACCTTTTGTGGGACATCTAATTGAAGTCTTAGCTTTTCAGAGAGAGTATCTGACTGTGACGAACAAGCTGAAAAAAGGACGGCCGTCACTAGGGCCATGGTCGTGATGGATAATGATGGCGGTAATAAAACTTTCAATCTCACACTCTTAATGTTTGTGGTCAGTCAGCTGCGCAGAATCGTTTTAGCAGGCTCAAGTTGTGTGCTGCTATCTTCCTTATCGAAAGTCCTGAACTTAGCAATAATGGCTAGTAGCACACCGACAAGGATGCTGATCCTCAGGTTTACGAGGCCCATGTCCACAGCCCCTATCGCTACCCACCCGGCGATTCCAGCTATTGAAAATACAGCAAGTCCCTTCAGATACGATGACTTCATGTATTTGCTGGCCAGCCCTGCTTCAACGATAGACCTGCCGATGAGAAACAGCAGCGCCGCGAAGCCGATAAAGCCCAACCTTAGCCATACCCATAAGACAGTATTGTGCGGGACGGTATCCCAGTAGATAAACTTATCGCTGATGTCAGGCAGAGTCTCGAACTGTACCATCGGCTTCCCATAGCCCTGCCCTATGATCGGATCGATGGCGATGTTCGCCTTAAGGTTCCGATTCTCTATCTGGCGGTATTGATCGGAGCTGGCGTCTCTGGAGTTTGGATTAAAGATTGAAACGACTGCCCGTGCCGGCTGAGCGATTAAGCCCGACCTGTTGCCGACTCCTATAACATAGGCCGGCAGAAGCACTATCGAAATGAATGCCGTGATCGATATAAGTTTTCTTCTGTCCGGCAGAAGCCTGTAGGCAAATATGCTTACAACCAGAATCATAAGCGCCAGGTATAGAGTTCCGCCCCTTCTTTCGTTGGCCAGGAGCGAGAATATCACGAACGGCGAGAATACCGCTGCAAACTGCAGCTGCCTCCTGTCGCCGCGAAACAGATACAGGATCGCAAAAAGCGCCAGGAAAAGAGCGAAGAAATAGCTTTCTTCGTGGGCCATCAGCGAATTGTATGTAGTGTATTCTCTGATTCGTGAAATATCGCCGCCAAGGACCAGGAAGAAGCGGATAGACCCTATCAGGCCTTTCAATGCGACAGCTATCAAAAATATCCATAGGATATTTTTAACTTCGCCCCTGCTCTTGATAACGTTAAAGGTGACTAAGTAAGCGAGAAACAGGTAAAGATAGGGCCTGGCTTCCCAGTTCGCTATTGTTGTGTTGACTCCGTTGGTGATCCCGTGGGCAAGGCCTAGAAGTGTCATGGCTGCCAGGAGGGCCGCCGGACCGAAAAGCGTACCCGTAGTTAGCGGTCTGGCCTTTACCGCAACGTTTTTAATCGCTATCGTCAGTAAAGTTGCCAGGAGAATCATCTCGGCGCCGTTTAATGGTATCCATCGCGGCCCGCCGAGGGTTAAGGAGCTTTGAAAAAATGGCGCCTGGTCTGTGAAAGAGTCGGGAAAGTGCAACCGGAAAGTTTCAAAAAGAACTGCTCCGGCCGCCAGAACGTAAGTCGCTATGACTGGGCGCTGCCATATGAGTGGGATCAAACAGGCAATCACCAGGAAAGCGGCCGTAGTGGGACGGCCTGATATCCCGAATAACAATCCGATAATGACAGATATAGAGACGAGCAGTAGCGAGGATTGAAAGAATGGATTCTCTTGCCAGCTTCCTTTGGGTTGGAGGTTGGTTTGATTTGCTCGTATTACAACTGCGTTATTCATCTTGTATTACCAGAAAAAATAAAGCCATGCGGGCAGAGAAACCGCGGATAGGAACAGGGCTAGCCTTTCTATTTTGCCGTAGCGGCTCCTCGTGAGGCTTATGCCTATCGATAGAGAAAAGAGAATAGCTATAGCGATTTTGTCCACTAGGCTACTCGGAGGTGAGACTGGTGAACCATCTCGGGACTCTTACCTCAGGACCAACCTGTATAACCCCCATTAATTTGGGCCCCTCCATCTCACGCGCTGCTGCTTTAAGCTTTTCTATCGGAGTTACGTTCGCTCTGACAACCAGCAGAACTCCATCCAGGCACTCTACTAATGCTTTCGTATTTGCGTCTGAAACGGGCGGGAGATCTACTATGGTAAAAAAGAACTGGTTCTTCAATGCGGCAAGCAGCTCAGGGAACCGTTTGCGGAGCAGGCTGGTATTGTTTTTGGTTGCGTCCGGATATTTGTTAGCGGCTATCGCAAATAAGTTCGGTGTCTGTGTCGGCTGTACAACGCTGTTTGCTGGGGACATGCCTGCCAGATAGTTAGATATTCCATGAGCAGGGTCCAGCCCAAAATCATCCGCTATGCTGGGGTTGTCCATATCAGCTTCAACCAGCACGGATTGCTTCCTATTTTCCAATGCGAGTGCGGACGCTAAAGCGATGCTGACCGTGGTTTTCCCTTCGTTATTGAGCGAGCTGGTGATACCGATGGCGCATGGCTTCGATAGCCTCTCGGAACTGAGCAGTTGGCTGGCCATCTGGCGTGAGATCTGCAATATGCTCTTAAGAGATTCACGCTGCGCAGAGGTGATAGCCGGCGCGGAAGTATGCTGGCCCTGTATAACTTTACGGGAAGAATATTCTGCTGGCGTTGTGCTGCTGGAAACGTTTTGCAAGGTTAACTCAGTCTCCTGTAGGATCTATGCGTCTTTTTCTGCATACCATCGGGCTGTAGTCAGCCTTGCGACATCTTGTGGCTGGCCCTTATCTGCAGGCATAGCTGGGATCTGCACGAACAAAGGTGCATTTACTGCGCGCTGGACGTCATCAAGATTTCGAACCGTTCCGTCAGTCCACGTCGTCACGAACACCCAGGCGAAAGAGAACACAATTCCAACGATCATTCCCATTATGATTGTCATCATGAGGCTGCGCAACGTTGAGGTTGTCGCGGCGCTTGGAGGGTCTATGACCCGGAAGGTCTGGTTTCTTCCAGACGCAGTTTCGAGATCCTGAGTCTTCTGGTTATAAAGGAGTATCGTCTCCTCAACAAGACGCTTTCCCAGAATGGGTTCGGAGCCTTTATAACTAATGGATAAGAGATTGTTGCCTACCGGAGTAACTTTGACTGTTTTGCTGATCATACTATGGCCATATACCACAGCTTCACCTGCAGACGTTGGCAACGCTAGTCCCATAGATTTGAGAATACTGCCAATGCCTACAATCCTCCCCATGCCAAATTGGCCGGTAGCGCGCTGTATCGGGGACGGCACAGGCCATTGCCCTTGCGAAATCGCACCGGTGAGTCCAACTCTATCCATGAGCTCTTGCTTAAAATCTTCAGTTGCGAGCCAGTCTTTCATTCCTTGAGCTTGCAAGGTATTTGGATTTACTTTGGAAGAGGATACGGGGTCTACAGTTTTGGCCCAATCAACCCATATGGAGGTCTTTACTGCGTATTGTGGGCCTCTGCCAAAGAAGAGCACCAATGCCATTATTGGGACGATAATAATAGGAATTAGGAAAACTTCTTTCCGGCGCAAGAAAGTTTCGAAATACCTGTTCATAGACCCTCCATTAGCATTTAGCCCGTTTCATAAACAATAAGGATTAAGCAAGTCGATAAGTCCATCTCTAAGAAGCGTTCTTGGATGCCACAAGTCTTAGTCCGTTTAGATGACCTTTGCCCCCTTAAAAAAGTCCCAAAAACATAATTGAATTTAGTCTCTTCAAACGAGACGGTGTTCATCCTTACAGTTGGCTCACTTATAGGGCGTCTCCTCTATTTTTAACTCAGGGCTTTTAACTCACCAAATGAAAAGGAGACAAGCCATGAGATCAGTAGAGGAATCGAAAAGAAGACAGGTAGTCGAGTATTACACCGAGCTTCAGGAATATGTGATGACGCGCCTGGCACAAACTGTGGCTTTAAACAAGAGTTATGCACAGTCTGAAGAACATGACCCATTCCTTGTAAAAGTCTTGCAGCGCAGCCTTTACTCCTGCTTCAGGGATTGCCAGGACGAGAATCTGGAACAGGAAGCCAGATTCCTTCTCAGCAACGAGGCAAAATAAGTGGCTATTGATACTGATAGGGTGCGTATCGGCAAGCTATACATCAACAGAGTCTCGATGGCACAGGTGATTCAAAATGTCCCGGACCTTATAGATACTGGAGTGCCCAGGCATTTTGTAACAGTCAACATGAATTTCCTCAGCCGGGCGGAGAAAAACCCTTCTTTTGCTCAGGTAGTAAACAGCGCGGATCTGAATGTGGCTGACGGTAAACCGTTGCTGTGGCTGTCCAGGCTTCTCGGGTCGGCGATCCCTGAAAGGATCACTGGACACGATATGCTGCATGCTTGCTCACAGCTCGCAGAGCTTAAGGGCTATTCGGTATTTTTTCTCGGCGCTGGTGACGGTGTGGCAGAAGCCGCCGCGGCCAACCTGAAACGGACCTATCCCGGGCTTAAAGTGGCAGGCATGTATCAGGGTATGTTTACGAAGGATGGCTACGGTGTTACCGATGCGGATGAACAGGGCGCATTAGACGCGATACAGAAATGCCGTCCGAATTTTCTGTTTGTTGCGATGGGCTGCCCGAAGCAGGAGTTCTGGATACATAACCACAAGAACCTTGCGGGGGCCAATATATCAATAGGAATAGGGAGCGTACTGGATGTGCTGGCGGGGCACGTAAACCGGGCGCCCGGATGGATGCAGCGAAGTGGTATGGAATGGCTATTCAGGTTAAAGCAGGAGCCCAAACGCCTATGGGAACGCTATCTGCTGGAAGACATGCCGACGGGCACAAAAGTGGCGTTGGCAGCTTTGGCACATAACTCGCCGTTCTACAGGCATTCAGAGGTTAAGGTGCTGAGCCGCGGTACGGATAAAGACTAGTAATGATCGTATTGCAATTTTTAATTTTTACGCTTGTCGCAATAACATTGTTCTCTTGCTTCTACCTGTTCTTTCTCACGGTGGCAAGTTTTCTATACCGCTCGCCAAAAGATATGAGGGCTGGACCCGCGACAAGGTTCGCGATTATCGTTCCGGCGCATAACGAAGAGGAGCTTCTACCGAGACTTTTGAGTAGTATCAATGGAGTAACCTACCCTAACTACTTATATAAGGTAATTGTTGTTGCGGACAACTGCACTGACAAAACGGCAGAGATCGGCCGTAAGGGCGGAGCCGAAGTGTTCGAGCGAACAGACCTGGAGCTGCGAGGCAAAGGCTATGCGCTCAGGTGGCTGTTCGATAATGCGTTAAACGGCAG
>ORMF012257197.1_pt1 | contig 13852 bp, 12 predicted proteins | sample 1779871 | NCBI WGS metagenome assembly ORMF01 (sample SAMEA104232316, study PRJEB22302) | groundwater metagenome | biome: forest; feature: aquifer; material: groundwater | place: USA | collected 2011-08-07 | depth 5.4 m | reverse complement strand
TGTGAGGCCGGAGGATTTGGATATTTCCATCCCGCGCGATATGGTGACCATCCGTGGCTCGCGCCAGGAAGCAAGTGAGGTCAACGAAGGCGATTACTTTCACAAAGAGCTCTACTGGGGTAGTTTTTCCCGCACCATTCTCCTCCCCCAAGAGATTGATGTAGACGCATCCGAGGCAAGCGAAAAGCACGGGCTTCTCACGCTCCGCCTTCCCAAACTGGATAAGAGCAGACAAACGAAGCTGAAAGTGCGCTCTAGTTAGTAGTAAGTAGAACGTAGTAAGTAGTCAAACTCAATGCCTTTTCGGAGGGCAAATTTTTCGCGACGCAAAGCGCCGCGTAGGGAGAAATGGGCGTTCCGCGCGCTTCGCGCGCGTGGAGGAGGTTCAGAAAATACAAATCCGAAATTTTTTGGAGGGGAGATCTGCAGAGTTTATGTGCGTGTGTCACAGGTCTTTTTCTGCTGAAAAAGCCCGCGACCCTTCCTTACAGGAACAGTACACCTTTTGGCTCTCAAAGATTCGAGCACAAAAGGTCTTTCGGTACTCCAAGTTTTCGTACCTCAACCTCACGCCGCCGCGCTCCGGCCTTGCGAAGTGCCACGCGGGTACTTCTTGTTTTCTAATTCGCTGCGCACCACAGGAGTACTTCCAATTTCATAGTCGCTTTGCTCCTTGAAATTTAGGTCGCTCATAAGAAAACAAAGTCGCTCCACGTATTCGCTTCTCACCCACCTCCCATGCGCACGCACTTTTCTTCGCTTTTCAGCGAAGCTCCCTTTTCGTTAAGACATCTATAATCTTGATTGCAAAATACGACACCGCAAATAGGTAACTTTATAAAGTTTACATATTTTGCATAACTTTATAAAGTTTGATACCATTGATACTTTAATACAAAATAAGTTTATACATATGACCACACGTCAAAAATTAGAAATTATTCAAAAAATGCTTGGATTGACCCAGACCAAACTAGCCGAAAAGTTCGGTGTGTCTTTTGCTGCATTCAACAGCTGGTGGACCGGTAAATCTAATCCTCGGCCCAAAATGCAGGCCGCTATAGATGAGCTGTTTTTGGAAGTGACCGGACAAAAAATAATACCTCTCAATCAACTTGCGGCCAAGAAACAAGCCCTGCAACAAAAATCAGAAAGACACAAAAACGTTGTAACAGAAATTCTTGATAATCCGGATGTCCGTGATCAATTTATCTTAAAACTCACCTATCATAGCAACAGAATTGAAGGCAGTACACTTACTGAACCGGATACCGCGGCAGTCCTTTTTGATAACGCAGCCTTGCCTAATAAAAGCCTAACTGAACAACTGGAGGCGAAAAATCATCAGACAGCTTTGAATTATTTATTCAATCATATCGCTAAAAAAGAAAGAATTGATGAGAGCCTAGTGCTTAAACTCCACAGTATTCTTATGAACGGCGTCCGTCCGGATGCTGGTGTATATCGCAATCATGGTGTCAGAATTACTGGTGTTAATTTGCCTACTGCAAATTATATGAGCGTTTCAAGACTAATCCGGGAAGTGATGACGGAGCCCGCCCGTAAAGCCGAAGATGTCTTCGCATTGTCTGCCGGCGTCCACAGCAAGTTTGAGCAAATTCACCCATTTTCTGATGGTAACGGTCGTGTCGGCCGCCTACTTATGAGTGCGATGCTTCTTAGCGCTAACTTTGCTCCCGCAATAATTCGCCAGGAACAAAAGCGGCTTTATTACACCTATCTCTATAAAGCCCAGACGAAAGAGGATAACAGCCAGTTAGAGGATTTTCTATGTGAAGCTGTTATTGACGGATTCAAGATTTTGGAACGCAAGGATATAAGATAATTCATATCTTTCGCAAAAATGATACCTATTGGCGATCAACAGCTTGAATTATTCATGTCACTGTTCCGAGGAAGAATGGATGTGTATGCGCGTCACTGGGAAAAGGATGGTCGGTCTGGATACAGCCCTGCCTATAAGTTTAATTGGGACGAGTTTAAGGCACATAAGCGGCGTGGTGGTTCAATGAAAGATTTTGAAAACAAGGAGCTTATCCCATTAACCAATGAAGTTGTTAAAAAGCATCTGATTGGTCAGCATGTTGTCGGGATTTATCCAATCTTACCAGACAATGCTTCGTATTTCATCGCGGCAGACTTTGATGGTGAGAATTGGTTGAAAGACAGCGGGTCGTTTCTACAAGCATGCGAAGAAGTTGGGCTCTCGGCGTATCTTGAACGCTCACGTTCGGGAAATGGTGGTCATGTTTGGATTTTCTTTGCTGAATCTTATCCATGTTATAAGAGCCGACAAATCGCGCTCGAACTTATCCGTAAAGTCTTTAATGTTTCTGAGTTTGAAAAAGAAGTCAGTTTTGATCGCTTGTTTCCCAATCAAGACACATTGACCGGAGCCGGTTTTGGAAATCTTATCGCTCTGCCACTTCAAGGAATGTCGGTGGTAACAGGTAATGCGATGTTCATCGATCCACTGACCAGTAAGCCGTTTTCTGATCAGTGGCAATTCTTAAACAGTGTAAAACGGCATACTATTGCCGAGTTAGATTCAGCGCACAAGTTACTTTTTGAAGATACGGGCAAGCCGATAGCAAATACACAAACTGGTGGCGGGCTTGGAATTTTAGTGAACAATCAGATTGATCTGAAACGATCCGAACTTACTCCCGGACTCATTCATTTTCTCAAAGAGGAACTCAATTTTCTTAATACCGAATATCTCACCAAGCGAAGGCTGGGGAAATCAATTTATAAAGTGCAGAAGTATTTTAAGCTGATTGATGAAACAGGAGATACTATTTCCTTGCCTCGTGGATTCCTACAAGACCTTGTTGGTTTTCTTAAAGAAAAGAACATTGCATATACGATACGGTTTGATACTCCCTCCTTTGAACAAACTCCTTATCATAGCCAAATAGAGCTAACGCCAGCGCAGATTCCTATTGTGCATACAGCGACGGAATGCGATCAGGGCGTTATTGTTGCTCCATCTGGAAGCGGTAAAACTATCATTGGCCTTGAGTTGATAGCACGAAGGCAACTACCAGCTCTCATCCTTGTTCATCGGAAGCAATTGTTGGATCAGTGGGTTGAGAGGATTCAAACTTTTTTAGGGATTGCTAAAGCCCACATCGGCCAATATTCTGGGACAAAGAAAAAACTGGGTAAGCAAATAACTGTCGGCCTATTGCAGAGCTTAGCTCGTAAGGGTGACCTTTCCGAGTTAAAGGATAAATTCGGTATGATTATCGTAGATGAATGTCATCACATTCCAGCGGCTACTTTTCGTGAAGTCATCGCTCAACTGAATCCAAAGTATATTTATGGTCTTACGGCTACTCCGAAGCGAAAACATAACGATGAAAAATTAATCTATGTTTACATCGGCGCAATCATCGCTCGCATGGAAGCTTTGGATATTGCACCAATTTCCAATCTTCCAATTCAACCACCAGAGGTTTTAATCCGTACAACCACCTTGGCAGTACCCTTTAAGTTTACGACGGATTATTTTCAACTTTTGGCTAAAGTCGTCTGTTTTGATACTGCCAGAAACCAGATGATTATTGAAGATATTTTAAACAATGTGGGCAATGGTAAGCGGTTGCTTGTGTTAAGTGAACGGAAAGAGCATTTGCAAATTCTAGCTATGTATCTTAAAGGTAAGTGCGAAACGATTGTAATCTCAGGCGACGATTCAGCACCGAAAAGAAAATCAAAGCTGAAACAAATTGAGTCTGGACATTATCGAGTCATCCTTTCTACCGGACAATTCTTTGGTGAGGGTATAGATATTCGAGGAATTTCTTGCCTTATTTTGGCATTCCCTTTTTCATTCGAGGGCAAACTCGTCCAGTACATGGGACGCCTCAGAGATATTGGAGAGCAGAAAACAATCGTTGATTATCGAGATGCACAAATTCCATTTTTGGAGAAGCAGTTTAAACAAAGGGAGAGATATTATAAAAAGTTAAGGGCACAAATAAAATCCTAACTAATTTACCCATGAAGTATTTTCTCTACGCTCGCAAAAGCACCGATGTCGAGGACAAGCAAGTCCTCTCCATTGAAGGACAACTTGCCGAGCTTCGCGCGCTTGCGCGGCGCGAATTTTGGCCTCTAAAAAGCCGCTTAGTTTAACATTGGTGCCGAGACCCAGGTTCGAACTGGGGACCCTTCCCTCTTCAGGGGAATGCTCTACCAACTGAGCTATCTCGGCGACCAAAGCATAGTAGCGCAATTTATGCGTTGCTTCAAGCGATGCTAGTTGCCCCCACCTTTAAGGAAGTTTGTGATATTGCTGAGCTGGCTGGTTGCATTCTTCACGTTCTGCACATCCCCTTTGAGTCCGCCGTAGACGCCCTGCACCTGCTCAACATAGGGTTGAATGAAGTAGTACGCGCCCACCGAAAGACCGACAATCACCACCCAGTACAGAATGGTAAACGTGCGTCCAAGCAGTGCAGAACGGTGCATCTTGCGGAGCAAGGTGTGGTTTTCCTCCACCATTCGATGCGTTTGAATCAAAAGTTGTCGTTCTTCGGGAGTCATGGCTTATTTGTAAGGAGTGTAACGACTATACAAATCGCCACCCTGTGAAATTAAAATCTAGATGTATGGAAAAATACAATTAGTTCAATCGCGCCCAATGACCACATTCTCTCATACACTCTATTTCACTGGGGTACGGAGAATAGTATATCATATGCCCTTAGAACTTGAGGAACACCATTCCGGCAACAATCAAGATTATGCCCATAATTTGGTAAACGGATACGATATCTTTAAAGAACCAGTATCCGACGAGCAGGCTCAAAAGACTCGTAATACCCGCCGTGAGAAACCAAATGACGATAAAATTCGGGGCCTTGGTGTAATTATAGAGGAACAAATACTGGTGAATCAGGATAAACGGAATTGCCCAAAGAAAAGACTTCAGGAAGCCGATGCGAAGCCAATAGATTGTAGAAATTTGAATGACAGCCGCTACAATAATGAGGGATATATAGAGAAACATAAAGCGAACGCAAAATTACTTTCTCACTTTTTCTATAATAAACCTTATGATTCCAATGACAAAAAACAACAATCCGCCAGCACCAAATATGGCGCTGGCCAGTGTTTGCAGTGGACCAGAAATTTGTACGGAGGGCATCCGATTGACATACGCAAAAACGAACAACAGCAAAATAAAGACTGTGCCCAATATCAACCACTGCTTTGACGACGACTTGTTTGGTTCCATTTTTGTTTCCTTAATTACTGAACTTTATACTCTGTACCATTTTACTCAATGTCTCATCGTCAAAGCAAGGCTTCGCTGGCCAGCAACTCCAATTGAGTTCGTAAGCATTGTTGCCGTGGATAAAAAGAATGACCGCTGCATTCACCGAAGGCTTTTGAACCGTTTGTATTTCTCGGAACATTATTCCACTACCGGTCGTCCCGTCTCGAGAACTCAACATACTCGTATTACTCGTGTCTTTGTTGGTATACGAAATATCGTCAAGATTTTTTATGTTATACCGAACGGTATCAAAAACTTTTATGTAAATATTTCCATGATTTATAAGAGTCGTTCCAAAATGAACATCGTAAGTAGATCCATTTTCTTCTGCAATAAAATCAGTGGGGTGAGAAATTTCAAAACCGTATTTCGTGTTTTTGTAAACAGACCACTCTTCAGACGCAGATATTGACTTTTCGACTTTAACTTGAAATATAGAAGAGTTTTTGAAACCCAAATATCCGACAAACCCGAGTATGACGATTACTATGACAGTAAGTGTATATTTCATGTTTTCTTAAGTCCTAGAATTAAAAATTTCTTCCCCGAGATTAATATGGCCAAGCCTAAGCTTTCTATGTGTTCCTTTGCAATCTCGTTAATTCCGCCTTCATCATAACACATTCCTTGCTGATGCCCTCGGCCAGAACCCCAGTAGTATAGCCTCACCGATTCGGCTAACTACGGGGCGCGGTCGAACTTTGAAATATGCCACCGGCAGGAATCGAACCTGCATCAAGGGTTTAGGAAACCTTCGTTCTATCCATTGAACTACGGCGGCTACGGCTACAAAGTACCATAGAAAACAAAAACCTTGAAGCCTCAACATATGTACGCAAAGACAGCTTTTATTTACGGCCCTAAATAAAAGCTGTCCTGCAGAAGAACAAAAACCTTGAAGCTCTCGCCTCAAGGTTTCCGTTTCTTTCTCTTCTGCTTTTGTCTCCTGTCTAATGTCTAGTGTCTAACGTCTATCAGTTTATCCCCAGTAGCTGTTTAATCTTCGGCTGATTGAAGCCCACGACAAGCTGTCCGTCTATATCAATCACAGGAACGCCCATCTGTCCGCTTTTCTCAATCATCTCCTTTCGTTTCTCCGCGTCCGCCCCGACGTTGTGTTCGGTGTAGGCGACGTTTTTTTCTTTGAAGAACACCTTTGCCGCGTTACAGTACACGCAGGTCGGCGTGGAATAGATAGTTACGTTTGCCATATATAATGATACCAATATACCAATGGTACTAATGATACGAATAAATACTAATCAGAATCGCCTATGCATCTAGTATAGCAAACGTGTCAAGCGAAAGCAGTTTCCAGCTACCCTACTCTCTGTTCTAATACAAACAGCTTACGAAAGTCGCTTTAAAAGCTCCTTTGGCGTAGCTAGGACCTCGCGAAAAAGTACATGCCGACACAGCTCACCGTCGGGTGCGAGCGCGTAGATAGGTTTTCCGAGCGCCACCGCAAAACCGATTTCCAGGGTAGTGCTGGGACCCGCGTAGCCATCCTTGTTGTAGACAAAAACAACGTCCGCCATATGGATTTTATAAAAATGGTCGTGCGTTAGGCCAAGCGCGATGAAAGTCTAATACTCTTTGGAAAACGTCTCCCACTCGTCATCTCCCGAGTGGTGATAGGGCGCGTAGACAACCACGCCGAGCTTTTCGAGTGTTTTCGTAAACTTCAAGACGTCCGCCCTAAACCTCCGACTTCCACAAATAACGACTGATCTCATATCCCAATCCTACGCCACTAAAAACAACTTACAACAGCTCGGACATCCTTTTTTCATATGATTCAAAACCGGTATAAAACTCCGCGGAAAGACCAAACGCTCTTGCCGCAGTCACATTATCAAGGTCATCGTCCCAGAAAAGCACCGACTTTTTATCGGGGGCGCGGAGTTCAGCACAGACTTTCTCCCAAAATCCTACTTCTTCCTTCTTGAAGCCAAGACCTGACGACGAGAAGCATCCGTCAAAATGCGATTTGAGATCAAGTTCATTCCAGAGATAGTCCGTGCGATACTTTTCATTATTCGTTGCGAGAAAACACTTCAGTCCCTTATCCCGAAGTGCCTGCACTTCCGCGAGTAACCGTTCATCGAGCGTTTTTTCGTGCGTAAACCAAAAACGGAGTAACGCACCTACTCCCTCTTTCCAGTTCCACCGCGAAAGAAAAGGGATAAGCTCCTGTTTGAGATCGGCCTTCCCCACAATACACCGCTGAAAAACCCCATTGAAAAACGGAAGCATATCCTTTTCGTGCGAAACACCATACTGCTCCGCAAGTGCTATAGAAAACAATCGTTTTCGTGATGTTATAAGGACACCGTCCACGTCGTAAAGAATGTGCGAAATCATATGCGGGTAGCGGGAACCCCGGTAGTAGAGCCTAAGAAGGCTCACTACGGGGCACCGTCGAATCTGCGTCCATGCTTGTGCTCTCTAAAAATTTACTATTGTTCTCTATGCGGATAGGGAGAATCGAACTCCCACCCGATGCTTGGGAAGCACCTATTCTACCACTAAACTATATCCGCAAATTTTCTAAGGGCTTGGGAAGCACGCATATTGCCACTAGTGCTTACTTCTGCTCTTATTCGTATCTATCCGCCCGGATGAATGGGATTCATCCATTCGGACGGGTTCGTTCTATTCGGACAATTCGTATATTCGCATGGTTACCTAAACAGGTCAAAAAACTTGGTCACGAGAGACTTCTGCTCGAGAGGCGCCTCGGCTTCCTTTTTCCGGTCGTCCACAAGCACCACCATTCTCTCCCCCGGCTTCGCCACCTGAAACTGTGACCGTATTTCGGCGTCAATACCTTCCGAAGTCTTGAGACGGGCGATATCGCTTTTAAGTCGCTCCTCACGAAGCGAGAGTGTAGAAAGATTTGCCTCTGCTAGGCTAAGATTCCTCTGGCTTTCCCGCTCCTTCGCGTACAGACTAAAGGTTGCCTTACTCACGACAATAAGCACGAGCAGTAGCCCAAAAAGAACTCCACGAGAGTAGAGGGTTTTTCGTATTTTTCGTTTTCGTTGAAAATCCTTCATGTGTACATGCGAATATCCGAATGGGAACGAATCAACGAATATATTCGAATAATTCACTTACTTAAATAAACATGGTAGTATCATTCTACCGTATTCGTAGCTATTCGCATATTCGAACGGATTCGTATATTCGCATTACGTATGTTATTTGACCCTAAACACCGCAGAAAACTCAATATTGCCTGGGGTATTCTCTGTGCCCTTATCATCATCAGCATGATACTTTTGTACCTCCCCGCTCTCTACCAGTAACTCGACACGAATCTACGAATAGGGACTCGAATGACACTAATAGAAATGGTGCGCTGTTTTTATTAGTGTCATTCGCTCGGGCATTCGTGTCATTAGTGTCGTGTATTAGTCTTTTCGCACCATCTTCAAAAACACCTCCTGGGGGATGCGCACTTTGCCGACGCCGTGTTCTTTGAGGCGTTTCTTCCCTTCTTTTTGATTTTGCCACAGCTTCATCTTTCTGGTTCGGTCGCCACCGTTCTTACCGAAATCGCCGAGTGTTTTTTGCGTCGCGCGAACCGTTTTTGAGGAAATAATTCGTCCAAGCGCCTGTCCTTGAATTTTGGTCGCAAACAGTTGAGCGGGAAGTAGGTCATGAAGTTTCTCCACTGCCGACTCGGCTTCAAGCTCCACTCGCTTGCGGGACACGATACGCGAAAACGCGGGGACCATTTCCTCCGCGACAATCAGCTCAAGCTTCACGACGTCCGCCTTCCGAAGCTCCAGTATTTTGTAGGAAAGTGAGGCAAATCCCGATGAAAGACTTTTCACATCATCAAAGAACCCACGCATCAGTTCACGAAGAGGCATCTCCACGACAAGCAGATTTCGTTCGCCAAAGTTTTCCGTCACCTTGGGAAATGCTTCGTGGTCAAAGAGCATCGGCATGAGCTTTGGAAGGTACTCGGAAGGAGAAATGATACGCGCCTCCACCCACGGCTCATAGACCTCGGCGATGTCGCCGTACTCGGGAAACCGCGCCGCCGAATACACGACCTCGCGCTTCCCTCGTTTGGTCACCACTTCGTACGTGATGGAGGGTGTCGTAACCACCAGCGACAGATTAAATTCACGATGGAGCCTTTCGGTAATAATTTCAAGGTGAAGCATACCGAGGAAGCCACAGCGAAACCCACGTCCCAAAAGCCCACCCGATTCTTCTTCGTACGTAAACGACGAGTCAGAAAGCCTGAGCCTGTCTATCGCCAAACGAAGTTGATTAAAGTCGTCCTGGCTTTCGGGATAGATAGATGCCCATACTACCGGCCTTGGGCGGTTATAGCCGGGAAGTGGTTTCCCTCCTCCTTTTGCCGGAAGAATGGTATCACCGACCGAGGCGACCCCAGGTTCTTTGATGCCAGTCGTGATGTAGCCGATTTCACCTGCCGAAAGGTGTTCTACAGGCGTTTCCGCCGGAGCAAAGATACCGACTTCAAGCACGGTAAAGACCTGTTCGGAAGCAGCAAAGCGCAGTTTGTCTCCTCGTTTTGTTGCACCATCAAAGGAACGAAGAAAGACAATCACACCGGCGTGATTGGAGTATTTAAAATCAAACACCAACCCTCTAAACGCGGATTCTTGCGAATATGACGCGGATACACGCTGATTATCCGCGTTACTCTGCGTATCATCGGCGTCTATCTGCGCTCCGGCGGGGGCAGGCACACGGTCAATTACGGCTTGCAAAAGCTCCGCCACCCCGTCACCGGTTTTTCCGGACACGAGGAGCACATCGCTTTCGGGAAGCCCACATAATTCCGCGATTTGTTTTTTCGTCTCGGGAACACGAGCAAGCGGTGAGTCAATCTTGTTCACCGCGGGGATAATCATAAGCCCCGCCTCCTGCGCCATTCCAAGCACCGATATAGTCTGCGCCTGCACACCCTGCGTCGCGTCCACAAGCACAATAGCCCCCTCCACGGCCTTCATCGCGCGCGATACTTCATACGCAAAATCAATGTGTCCGGGAGTGTCAATCAAATTCATCACATAAGACTGTTCTGAATTTGACCGTTGACCTGTGACATTTGACATTTGACTCTTTTGGTCAATGGTCAATGGTGACTTGTCACTTGTCGGATGATTTGGTTTCCAAATCATGCGCACGGGCGTCATCTTGATGGTAATCCCTCGTTCCCGTTCAAGCTCCATAGAGTCAAGCACCTGGTTCTGCATCTTACGCTTTTCAATCGTGCCCGTTATTTCAAGCAAACGGTCGGCCAAGGTGGATTTCCCATGGTCTATGTGAGCAATGATGCAGAAGTTCCTGATGTTTCTTTGACCTTCAGACATACCGAGCATACTAGCAGAAAACGGCTCTATTAAAAAGCCTTTCTCCAAAAGACAGCCGTGAGATTAAAACGTCGTTTCGGTCGGGTCGGGGCCGATGAATTTTGCTTTCCAGATTTTGTGGTGGACCGTTTTCCAGATTTCCTGAATTTCTTCATTCCCCAAAAGATACAGTACGAACACCCACACCACGAGGCCTCCGAGTCCGGCGAACAGTCCTTGCAGAAAGATGCCCAAAGTCGTATGGATATTGAACACGCCGTCAAGGACTCCGAGCAGTCCATACGCGATAAATCCCATAAAAACACTCCCCGCGAGACTGTGCCAAAAAGTCCGTGTCACCGCGAGGTCAAACTTCTCAAAGTGACGCGTAAACAACATCCAAAAAATACCAGCGCTCACGATACTTCCCACGGAATACGCAAGCGGGAGCACGAGCATCTCCGTACCGTGAAGGTCAGACACACGGAGAAGTGCCTCCAGAAAATAGCGGAGTATCGGCACTCCCGCGAACAATTTGGAAAAAAGAAAGGCGAAACCAACGGTCGTCAGTGCACCACCGCAGGCGATGAGAAGCGGGGTGCGTGTTTTTCCCGCCGCATAGTAGCCCCTGGTAAAGAGGAGGGTCATACTTTGCGCCACAACCGAAATGGCAAAGAGTGCGAGTGCCGCCGCGGTAAGCCGAGTATCACCCCAACCAAAGGCTCCGCTTCCAAGCACCGTTCGCACGATTTGCGCACGGAGCACCACAAAGAGGACAAGTGCGGACATAGACCAAAATACAATGTGTCGCATCGCGGTGGAGAGCGTCGTAATGAAGTTTCCTTTCTCTCCCTTGTTCCACAGTCCCGCAAGGGTTGGAAATGCGGCGAGCGAGTAGCTCGCGCCCACGATGGAAAGCGGAACCGACTGCAGGTTCCACGAAAGATTAAAAATAGCGATGGAACCCACACCGAGAAGCGAGCCGAGCGCGGTGAGAAGTAGTACCGAAATATTTTGTAATGAAAGCGCGAGTGTTCGAGGGAGCGATACAAAAAGCACTTCTTTAATCACCGACATACTGAAGGAAAGGCGAAGCCTCGGGAGCATACCCGTTCGAGCGATGACCGGAATCTGGATACCCAAATGAAGCACCGCCCCGAGGACGACACCCCACGCCAGTCCCGAAAGTCCCAACAGCGGGTACAGGAAAAGTACACCGACAACGATACCAAAGTTGTACAAAATGGGGCTCAAGGCATAGACAAAAAACCGCCGCTCCAGCTGGGTAACGCTCGCAAAAAGGTTGGAGATGCCCAAAAATATCGGCTGAAGGAGGAGAATGCGCATCAAAAGCACCGTGGTCTGAAGCATGCCCGCGGTAAAGCCCGGAAAGAAAAACCTGGTAATTTCCGGTGCGAATATTCCCGCAAGTAGGCTCACGACTATCAGAAAGAAAAAGAAGGCTGAAAAAACAGAATCAAGAAACGCTCGCGCATATTCCTTTCCTTCCTGCTGTTTTCGCGACAGAAACGGAATAAGCACCGAGAGCGACACCATTGACGAACTCCAGATGAAGATGAGGTCTGGTACGCGAAACGAGGCATAGTAGACATCCAAAATTTCTCCCGCGCCAAACTGCGACGCAAGCAATCGGTCGCGAAGGAACCCGAGAATTTGTGAGAGAAGCGCGAAGAAGCCCAAGAGATAAGCGGCCTCGTGGAGTCCGCTTATTTCTCGCTCTATGAATTTGAATAATTTACCTACCATGCGTGGTGCTTTATCTTAGAGCCTGTTCATAATCTAACCGCAGTATAAAGCCTAAAACCTAGCTTGCCTGCCGAAATGTTCAAAATTCTGCTGCAAATTGAGTTTTTCTCGTCAGCGTACTTCAGTATGCCTCCTCCAAATCCCCAATTTTCGCTACGAATTTTGAACATTTCAGCTAGGCATTAGATGATGAACAGGCTCTTAGGCGCCAACTTTAGAAGTCTTAACCGCCTTTTCTTCTACGGGAAGTTTGAGATTTTTTCCGGGGGTCGCGGTTGCCGGAGGAGCGGCGTAAAACGGGTCTTTTCCGGCTTTCAGGTTCTTGAGGATTTGCTCTATATCTTTGTTGTCGGGATTCTTCGCCTGAAGGTCCACAAACTGCACAATAGCATCGGCACTTCGATTCAGCTTCGCGTACGAAAGTCCGAGAAAATACTTCGCATTCGCGTAAGTGGGGCTTAGCGCAACCGACTTCTCGAGCGCGGTTATTGCCCCCGCATAATTTTTGTCGTTAAAGCGGAGGAGTCCTAACTGGAAGAGCACCGTGGGGTCGTCGGGAGAAAAGGTTGCCGCCGACTCGGCCGACGCAATAGCTCCCTTGATGTTGCCCTCCTGCGCCTCTATCTGCGAGAGCAGGAATACCGCTTCGGTATAATTCGCTTTTTCTTTCAGTGCTTGGTTGATGTTTTCTCGTGCCTTTGCATTTTCTCCTTTGGTGGCCTCAAGACGAGCGATGGTGAGGAGAATCGAGGGATTCTTTGGATTCAATTTCATGGCCTCGGTGTACGCATTTTTTGCATTTTCGTAGGCGCGGTCAATTTTAAGCGGTACGACAGCCTCAAAGACACGACCGAAGGTCATCTGATTTTCATAATTCGTAGGACCAAATGCAACCGCCTGCTTCGCGCTTACGAGAGCCGTACTTAGCAGAGTCTGAAATGCGCTACGCACCGCTTCGGCAGACATCTTCGGGTCGTTTTGACTCAAGAGTTTGTTCATGCGGATCAGCGTGAGCTCGGTGAGAAAGCGATAGTACAAGTCCAGGGGATTAAGGGCTGTTGCCTTCGCAATCTGTTTTTCAGCCAAATCGAGGTTGCCCCCTATGTTGAAACTGACAACTCCCTTCTGAAAAAAGATAGAGGCGACATATTTCTGCATAAGTACATACCCGAGCGTGACACTTCCAATGAGAAGCAAGACAAGCATGAGTACCGAGACAAAACCGACCCGAGGACTGCTTGCAAATGAAATGGTCTTAACCGCGAGCATTCGCGAGGCGGAAAGTGACGCAATAAAAAGTCCAGTAAAGATAAAGGTAAGAGTGAAAATGGTAAGCGACGGAACATAGAAGATGGAAAACACCCAGAGAAACAGCGCGACAAAGAACGAGGAGGTGAGGAGGTATCGCGATAGAATATCAGAAATGTCGGACAGT
>ORMF010627304.1_pt1 | contig 13853 bp, 12 predicted proteins | sample 1779871 | NCBI WGS metagenome assembly ORMF01 (sample SAMEA104232316, study PRJEB22302) | groundwater metagenome | biome: forest; feature: aquifer; material: groundwater | place: USA | collected 2011-08-07 | depth 5.4 m | reverse complement strand
TATAATGTGCATGGGGTACTTATCTCCTCCCTCTGGCAGCTTGTCTTTTGGTCAAAGCTAGTCTACCAGAATAGGTTGGGGTAAGTACCCTTTTTGTACCCTCCCCCTACGTATCTAAAAGACCCTTTCGCGGGAAGCTCTATGAGACCATTAGTAATAGGGGAGCACCTGTTGTGCTATCATAGTGAGTTGGCTCGTGACGCTGGCCGGAAAGGCCAGCCGTTTTGTTGAAGGGACATGGAAAACCAAACACGGCAGCAGCTCCGCAACGTAGCTATCATCGCCCACGTGGACCATGGCAAGACCACGCTGGTGGACGCCCTGCTCAAGCAGAGCCATGTCTTTCGCGCTAACCAGACTGTGGGCGAGTTGGTCATGGACAGCAACCCCCTGGAGCGTGAGCGCGGCATCACCATCCTGGCCAAGAACACCGCCATAATCTACAGGGACGTCAAGATCAACATCATTGATACCCCTGGCCACGCCGACTTCAGCGGCGAGGTGGAGCGCGTCATCAACATGGCCGACGGCTGCCTCCTGGTGGTGGACGCCGTAGACGGCCCCATGCCTCAGACACGATACGTGCTCAAGAAGGCCCTGGCCAAGGGGCTCAAGCCGGTGGTGGTCATCAACAAGATAGATAGTGTCAACGCGAGAGTCCCCCAGGTGGTCAGCCTGGTCCAGGACCTGTTTCTTGAGCTGGCCACCAACGAGGACCAGTTGGACTTCCCCATCCTTTACGCCTCCGCCCGCCAGGGCTACGCCGTGGCGGACCTGAAGGACGAGCAGGCCAACATGGAGCCCCTGTTCGAGGCCATCCTGAAGTACGTGCCGCCGCCTGCGACTGATGCCGCCGGCCCGCTACAGCTCTTGGTGGCCGCGCTGGACTACGACAACCACCTGAGGCAGATCGCCATCGGGCGCATCTCCCGCGGCCGCATCGCCTCGGGCGATCCGGTCCTGCGCCTGGGCCGTCAGGGGGTCTCCACACTGTACAAGGTGGTGCGTGTCTTCGTCTTCCAGGGTCTGGAGCGCCGCGAGGTGCCCCTGGCCGAGGCCGGCGAGATCGTGGCCATCGCCGGGGTCGAGCAGGTCTCCATCGGCGACACCATCGCTTCTCCCGAGCATCCGGAGGCGCTGCCCACCATTGACATTGACGAGCCCACGGTCAAGATGACCCTGGGCGTCAACGCCTCTCCCTTCAACGGACGGGATGGCATCTACTGCACATCCCGCCAGCTCCACGACCGGCTCATGCGCGAGCTTCAGACCAACGTGAGCCTGCGCGTGGAGGACACCGACAGCCCTGACGAGTTCCTGGTATCGGGACGGGGCGAGCTGCACCTCTCTATCCTTATCGAGACCATGCGACGGGAGGGCTACGAGTTCCAGTTGTCCCGGCCCGAGGCAGTCACCAAGGTGGTGAACGGCCAGACCCTGGAGCCTTACGAGCTTCTGCTGCTGGATACGCGGGACGAGTTCATCGGACAGCTCGCAGAGAACCTGGCCACCAGGCTGTCGAACATGACCGATATGCGCTCCGACGGACAGGGCAACGTGCACATGGAGTTCAAGCTGCCCACTCGAGGGCTTATAGGCTTCCGCAGCTTCTTCCTGCGGGTGACCCGGGGCAACGGGGTCATGAACAGCCAGTTCCTGGACTTCGAGCCGTTGCGGGGCCAGGTCAAGTCGGCGCGCAGCGGCGTGCTGGTATCGGCGGAGGCCGGCCTTGCGGTCACCTATGGCCTGAACAACGCTCAAGGGCGGGGCATGACCTTCGTGGACCCCGGGACGCCGGTATACGAAGGCATGATAGTGGGCATGCACCCCCGTGACAGCGACATCGAGATTAACGTGTGCAAGGAGAAGAAGCTCACCAACATGCGGGCTTCCACCTCCGACTTCTCAATCCAGCTCACGCCTCCGATCAAGATGAGCCTTGAGGAGTTCCTGGACTTCGTCAACGACGACGAGCTTCTCGAGGTCACCCCCAAGGACCTGCGCCTGCGCAAGAAGGTCCTGTCCAACGACGAGCGCTACCGCCGGGGCCGGTCCAAGGTGCGCGCCGCCGCGAACTAGACTGCCCAGCTACTCACAAAGAACGCGGCTCCGTTCATGGTTCGACAAGCCTGTCCTGAGCGCAGCCGAAGGGCTCACCATGAGCGGGGTGTTGTGGGCCGCTCACCCTGAGCCTGTCGAAGGGCGAGCGGGGCACGCAACAAGGTATGACCGCCTCAACTGTGCGGCAACATAGGCAGAGAACGCCACCACCAGTATCGTCGCACTTGACAGCCCCCTGTCTGCGTGCTACAAAGGCCACATTGCAGTTGCCGTTTCCACACCAGCGTTCGCCTAGGCCCGTAGGGGCATGGTGCGCCACGCCCCCTCGATGGCCATTCCGTTGGCCCGTTCTCAGCCCCAACGTGCGCCTGCGGGGTCACGCCAGGAGATGCCGCTGTGCCTTCTGACCTGGACCGGTGGCATCGCCGTTCCCTGCGCCTGCCTGGCTACGACTATACCCAGGCGGGCGCCTATTTCGTCACAATTTGCGCGCACCAGAAAGCCTGTCTGTTCGGCGATGTGACAAACGGGGAAATGTGCGTTAACCCGCTGGGCCGTATCGTGCAAGAGGAATGGGAGGGGACCGGGCGAGCCCGGCAAAACGTAACGCCGGACGCCTTCATCGTCATGCCCAACCATGTACACGCCATTATCTGGTTGACCGGCCATGAGGACATGGCAGGCCGTAGGGGCATGGCGCGCCATGCCCCTACGTTTGGCAGGCCCATCGCAGGTTCATTGGCCACCACCGTAGGCGCTTTCAAGTCCGCTGCCTCCAGGCGTATCAATAGACAGCGTGGAACACCCGGCGCTCCCTTGTGGCAGCGCAACTACTACGAACGCGTTGTCCGCGACGACCAGGAGTTGCACGCGATCCGGGAGTACATCGCCACCAATCCTACTCAATGGGCACATGACCCCGAGAACCCGTCCACACCCCAGGGGATACCCCAATGACTACTACATCGAGCACCCGTAGGGGCATGGCGCGCCATGCCCCTACGCCACAGGCATGGGAGAGCGAATAATGAACAGCTTGAAGCTAACCCTGCATGGCCTTCGGCACCGCAACCCCGGTGGCGGTGATGAGCCGGCCTATGGCCTGGCCGCCCTGCGCGAGCGCGCCTGGGGCTGGGACAGCGTCACACGGGGCACCCATCACGCTAACTGCTGGTATGCCCGCGCCTGTATGCTCAACATCTACCAGAAGGACGGGGTCGTCCTCCGCGAGGAGCAGTCCGGGGGCTACCCCGATTGGAAGGACCCGGACGTACCCGACTTCAACCCCAGGGGCTGCCAGAAGGGCCTGTGCTATGCCCACCAGATGTACTACCCGGGCCGCGTCAAATACCCCCTGAAACGGGCCGGAGTGCGTGGCGAGGGCAACTGGCAACGGGTCACCTGGGACGAGGCCCTGACCGACATCGCTGACACCATAGTGGATGTGCTGGTCAAAGAGGGCAACGAGGCGGTGCTGCGGTTCACGGGCACCCAGGTCGGGGCCAGCACCATGACCGGCCTGTACAACCTGGACAGCCTGCTGGGCCTGCCCTTCGCCAACATCACCGTGGACGATGGCGACGAGGCCCCGGGCGCTGCCCTGGCCTGGGGCAAAGTGGCCATCGCCAGCTCCCTGGACAACTGGTACTACGCCGACCTGCTCCTGGTCTGGGGCTGCAACCCGGGCTTCACCCAGATCGCCAACTTCCACTTCATGTCCGAGGCCCGCTACCACGGGACCAAGGTCATCGCCATCACCCCCGACTACAACGCCTCTGCCCCCTTCGCTGACCTATGGGTGCCCATCAAGGTAGGGACGGACGCTGCCCTGGCTTTGGCCATGTGCCAGGTGATTATCTCCCGCAAGCTCTACAAACCAGAGTTCATACGGGAGCAGACCGACCTGCCCTTCCTGGTCCGCACCGACAACGCCAAGTTCCTCACCCAGAAGGATATACAACGGGGCGGGCGTGACAACATCTTCTACGTATTCGATGAGGCCAGCCGCAAGGTGGTCGAGGCACCATGGAAGACCCTGGCCCTGGGTGGCCTTGTGCCCGCCCTGGAGGGCGAGTACGAGGTGGTCACCCTACAGGGCCGGGTCAAGGTACGCCCCGTCTTCGCGCACCTCAAAGAGCACTTGAAGGACTACACCCCAGATAAGGCCAGCCGTATCACCGGTGTGCCCGCGCGCCTCATCGAGCAGCTCGCCGTCGAGTTCGCCTCCGCCAAGGCCATCTCTGATGTCACCAGCGCGGGTTGGGGCAAGCACTACCACGGTGACCTTATCCAGCGGGCGCAGATACTCCTCTGGGAGCTGTGCGGGCAGTTTGGTCGCAAGGGGGCGGGCTACAACCCCTACCCCATGCTCATGACCGATACGGGCGTGGCCTCCCTTCAGCGCCGGGGGGCGGAGGCGCTGCTCAGCGCCGAGTCCGGCGATCCCCGCTTCGCCCAGTGGCGGCAGGACGGCTACACCGACGAGATGGTCCAGCACGAGTACATGACCGAGGCCATGGCGCGGGGCGCCCAGTTCAACATGGCCCTGCTCTTCCACTTCCACGGCGGCATGGCAGCCATTGACGAGCAGAATAGCCGCTGGGACCCGTACCTGAAGCGTCCCGTCTCCGAGTACATCAGCGAAGCCCTTACCAAGGGCTGGCAGCACGCGGTCCCACCGGCAGGGAAGCCGCCCAAGGTCATCATCGAGGGCGGGGGCAACTTCATCCGGCGCTGCCGGGCCAGCAATACCCTCATCGCGGGGCTGCTGCCCCAGCTCCGGCTGCTCATCACCCTGGACACGCGGATGGGCGCAACCTCTCTCTACTCGGACTACGTGCTGCCCGTGGCCGGTTATTACGAGAAGCATGGCTTCGCCGTAGGCGTGCAGAATGTCCCCTACCTGCACCTCCAGAACAAGGCGGTGGAGCCTTTGGGCGAGTCCAAGCCCGAGTGGGAGGTCGCCTGCCTGCTGGCCCGCAAGCTCCAGGAGAGGGCCATTGCCCGGGGCATCACCAGCTTCGTGGATACGACCGGCCGAGAGCGGCGCCTGGACAACCTCTACGACCAGATGACCACCCACGGCCTGTACACCGAGGACGACGAGGAGGCCGTCACCCGCGACTACTTCCTCAACGCGGTGAACATCGAGAGGATGGAGTGGGAGGAGCTCAAGGAGAAGGGCATCGCCGCCTTCACCTCGGTGGGCCGTTTCATGCCCGATAGCGCTTGCGACATCGTGCCCGGCGAGCCGCTGGTCCCACTCACCTACCACGTCCACAACAAGCAGATATACCCCACCTACACCCGGCGCATGCAGTCCTACATTGACCACGACCTGTTCCTGGAGCTGGGCGAGGCCTTCCCCACCCATAAGGACATCCCCACGATGGGCGGCGACTACCCGCTCCAGTTGACTAGCGGCCATGCCCGGTGGAGCATCCACAGCCTGTGGGCGGACAACTACCTCCCGCTGCGACTCCAGCGAGGCGAGCCGGTCATCTTCCTGAGCGTCGAGGATGCCCGTGCCCGGGGCATCGCCGATGGCGATTACGTCGAGGCGTTCAACGATGTGGCGGCCTGCCGCCTGCTGGCCCAGGTGACGCCAGCCATGAGGCCGGGGCAGGTGGTCATCTACCACGGCTGGGAGAACGTCCAGTTCGCGGGCAAGCGTCACTTCAAGAGCCTGGCGCCGTCGCCCATCAACCCTATCGAGCTGGCGGGGGGCTACTACCACATCCGGCCCCGCAGCGGCTACCACGCCCAGCCCGGCGCCTCCGACCGCGGCACGCGTGTGGACGTCCGCCGCACGGAGTGACGGGGGAGCGGGGCACCGGATTCTCTCAGCACTCCACGTTCCGTCGGAATCCGCTGGAAAGCTGAGCGTACCTCGGGCTTGCGCCGACCCGGCGCACTCCTCGCCCTGGCTTTAGAAACGAGCATGCGGCTTGCGACCAGCCGAGAAAAGGTGCACAATCAATTCGCTAGGAAGGGCTGCTTCCTTTCGAGACGCAAGTAGCCCTGGCAACGTCCCGGCTTTCTGAACGCCCGGGAACACCACTTTGAGAAGGGACTGATGGAAGTACGAAGCTGCATACTCTGCAACGCACAGGCAAAGGTGCAACTTAGTTTGCAGACATTCGTAGCCGCGGTTGACTGCCCTACTTGCGGGTGGTACATAGCACCTCTTGACATGTCGCGGGATGGCGTCCCTGTGCAATTCGGGGATCGGAAGCACCTCCTGTCTGCGTTGACGCGCCAAGCGCACGAAACAGGCAAGCACGTGACTATCACACATGCGAACATCGCTTCATTGCTGGACTCAGTGCCAAGTCTCACTACCCCTTTGGAACACATGAATCGCCTGCTGTTACTCATTGGCAAGAGACAGCAGCGAGCGGATGGGTTGGTCAAGTTCAAGGCTGGCGCGGATTATCCGTTGGCGTTTGCGCATGACGGCAACGAGTTCACTTACTTCCTCCGAGTCTTGGTGATACAGGGCCTTGTGGAGCCTGTGTCTCCGCGCCTGGATGGCCTCGCGGCGGTGGAAGACGGGGTGAGACTTACGCCGACAGGGTGGCAAGAAGTGCGAAGACTTCTGAAGACTGAGCGCAACTCGGACCAAGCCTTCGTGGCCATGTCCTTTGCCAAAGACCTTCATGAAGCTTGGGAACTGGGCTTCAAGCCGGCCCTGGAGTCAACTGGGTTCCATCCGTACAGAGTGGACCAGGATCAGTACAACGACAAGATTGACGACCGGATAGTTGCGGAGATTAGACGGAGCGGGCTCTTGGTGGCAGACTTCACCGGCCACCGCGGCGGCGTCTACTTTGAGGCCGGTTTTGCCATGGGACTGGGGATCCCTGTTATCTGGACATGCAGAGAAACAGACATCGAACAGGCACATTTCGACACCAGGCAGTACAACCACGTGGTCTGGACTGACCCCACTGACCTCGAACCAAAGCTCGCTCTCCGCATTGGGGCCACCATTCCGGGTAGGCCGATACGCTCTGAAACCAGCCCATAGCCAGTAGCCTCAGATCATGGCGCATCGCTGGCAAGCTCACCAGGCACCACCATCAGCCCGACCTTTCCGGTTCGATGCTGACAGCAGTAGCTGACCGCCAACCGCGCCATCGCCCCAGGCCCTAAATGGCTGCCGAGGCGCATACTTCCTCAAGAGCCAGTCCGTCACATGGACATAGAAAACAAGACCGAATACCAGCCTGAGCCTTTGCTTGAAGAGCTAGTGCGCGGCTACGACACCTCGCACCTGCGCGTCGAGGTCAAGCACGCTCGCGGTGCGCAGAACTGGACGGGGACCTACTACCTGGGCTATCGCCTGATTCGAGTGCGGATCAACCCCGCCAACTCCTACCCGTGCTGTGTGCGCTTCGCCACTGGCGAGTACACCGACCGCTTCCGGCGTGGCAACTATCAGTACTGGTCCCAGAGGCTCCAGTTGGTGCAGTTCGGCAGCGCTGAACAGCTCATTGTCGGTGGCTTCCTGCACGAGTTCAGCCACTATCTCGACCACCAGGCTGGCCGCAACACGAGATGGAAGCAGACCAAGGCGGACAAGTTCGCCCTTGGCATGGTCCAACAACATGGCATCGGGCAGCTTGTCCAATGACCCATGCACCTCCAGAATAGCCCTTGAGAGGGTAGAGGGCCAGCGGGCGTGCCGCTCATAGTTCTTTGGCGGTGGCTACTGGCCTGATTGCCAGATCGTTCCCTTCCACGTCGGGCACAGTCAAGCTATCGCGCAATTTGAAAACAAACCATTCCTCTAGAACTTCCTGTAGACCGATGGTGGGTTCCGCTGCGCTACACCCACCCTACCTGCGCGTTCTGCCGCTACCGTTTTTGGCGCAGCCGCAAGCTGCGGCGCAGCTCGGGCTTGGGCCCGACGCGGTTACGGAGTATCCCGATGCCCTCTACCTCCAGCTCGATGAGGTCGCCGGGCTGGAGCCAGCGGCCGTGGTCAACGCCGCAGCCTCCAGCTACGGTGCCTGAGCCCAGGAAGTCCCCCGGATAGAGCGTTTCCTCCATGGAGGCATACTCGACAAGCTCTCCCCAGGTCCAGTACATGGCGCTGGTGTTGCCATCGGTCCACACCTCGCCGTTGATGCGGGCCACCATGCGTAGATTCATGGGATCAATCTCGTCCGGGGTGACCATGCAGGGGCCCATGACATTGCAGAAGTCCTTGACCTTTCCCGGGCTGAGGTAGAAGTTGGGCTTGGCGTCGCGGGCGCTTACGTCGTTGAAGATGGTAAAGCCAGCGATGTACTCGGCGGCCTTGTCCCGAGGGATGTTGCGCCCCTCCTTGCCGATACAGATGCCGTACTCCAGCTCGTAGTCCAGCCGGTCGGAGTACGAGGGCCAGGGGATGGTCTCCTCGGGGCCGATGACGGCGCAGTGGTTCCCCCGGTAGTAGACGGGCATCTCGTACCAATCGCTGGTCTTGGCTGTGGAGCCGTGCCCCTCGAAGGAGAGGAAATCGCGGATGGAGTTGGGCCGAGGTACGGGGGCCAGTAGGCGGGCGTCCTCTGCCGGGTGTATGGCCGGCTCCGAGCGAGGGGCTATCGGCTGTAGCCCTCGTCGTTGGGCATGCTGGACGAACTCGAAGGCCTCCCGCGCTGCCAGGCGGCCGGCCTCGCCGGTGCGGAACCAGGCGACCATGTCGGGGGGCAGGTCCTGAGCGGCCACCTCATAGGCGCGGTCGCCGCCCAGTTTGGTGCGCAGGTGGCACACCAGGGCGGTGTTCAGGTCCACGACGTCATCGCCAAGCAGCGCCCCGAGGCGTGGTGGGCTGCCCGGTGTCGGGGGTTGGAAGGTTACCAGCCGCATGCCATGTTGGCCCAGCGCGCGCAACATTGGGTTTTCACGGGTCTCTTGCCTCCAGGATTCCGCGCTTGAAGTGGAGGTCTATGTCAAGGTGCTTTAGGAAGGAGAGACCTAACAGTCCCTGCACTCTGCTGCCAGACGGCAAGTCATGGCATGCGGTGTCCACGCTGGAGATCTCGTTTCCAAGAGCCTTGACTAGTCTCAGCGTGATGAGCGGTGCTACCTCAACAGAGCTTGCGGTTGTCAGGCGAATACGCCGGCGCGAGACGGCCGGGTCGTAGCCGATGGATTCCGCCACTTCCCAAGGAATCATCATGTATGTGGCGCCGGTGTCCAAAGCCATGTCCACCCACCTGCTGCCGTTGTCACCTACAACCTCCACCGAGACGACAACAACCGGCTCGTTTGGGTCAAGTCTCATCAAAAAGCCGCCGCATAACCCTCTTCAATGGCGGACCCGGCATAAGTTACGTAGACGTTTCTCTTATCGCCTTTCAACTTGCTCCACAGAGCATGCACGTCCTTGGCATGGTAAAGCAACTCGCCGTCTTCCGGACCGGAGATGCCCTCTTTCAGTACCCGAATGGCAAGCCACTCGTTCTGGTACTGTTGCTTCAAGTCGCTGATTAGTGCCATAGTCCCACCGCCCCTTCGACTACTCGCCACCCCATGGACAGGTGGCCCTGAAGCTCCTGTTTCATCAGGTTTCCTGAAACGGGCAATGTAAAGACGCCGCATTGCGGATGGCTCGCCACCGCCCTCCTGAGTGTGCAGTTTACCATACCACCAATCCGCGAACGCCACTGCCGCAGATAGATCAAGGCTACTCGTTGCGGCAGGAAACGGACAGCAACCTCGTCAAATACGGACCCGCTACCAAGCGGTCTGCAGTTGCTGTTTCCGGCCGGCTACTTCTTGGCCAGTGGGGGGATGCCCAGCATCTGGCGGGCCTCTGCGGGGGTGGCGATCTCGCAGCCAAGCTCCCGGCCGATGCGCGCCGCTCGGGCCACCAGCTCGGCGTTGCTCTTGGCCAGCCGCCCCTTGCTGTAGTAGATGTTGTCCTCGAAGCCCACGCGGAGGTGTCCACCCAGCAAGATTGACTGCGTTGTCGCCGGCACCTCGTCCGTGGCAATCCCCAGCACGGTGAACATCGCGTCGGGGGGGAGCATGTCAATGAGCAGCACGAGCAGCTTGGGCGAATATGGCATGTAGGCGCGGTTGATCCGGTGCATGCCCATGACCAGGCTCACCCAGTAGGGCTTCTTGAGGAGGCCCTTCTCGGCGAGGGAGAAGACGTCGTCCATCACCACCGGGCTGAAGACCTCGAGCTCAGGCTTGATGCCCCTCTCGATCATGGCTTTGGCGCCATGCTCAATCTCGGCGCGGGTGGTCACGTTGAACTGCTCCTGGCCGGCGAAGGTAATCATGCGGGGGAAGGTGATGTCCAGGGAGGCCATCTCTGGGTCCATCTCGATGGCCCTGATTCGCCCATCCTTCGATAGTCTAGGGACGTAGTCCAGGGCAGTGCTGTGCTGGATGATGATGTCGCAGTTTTTGGCCCTTATCCGCCGGTCAATATCCCGCAATATGTCGGGGTCCGATGTGGGTTTGGCTGGCTGCGCCTCCCGGGCGTGGACGTGTACGATGGACGCGCCCTCGTTCCAGCAATCGTACGTAGCTTGGGCGATCTCCTCGGGCTGCTCCGGCAAACTGGGGTTGGCTTCCTTGCCCTGGAAGGCGCCGGTGGGACAGACAGTGATGATTAGTTTGTCAGTGGTCCTGAGCTCTCGCACATCTCACCCCCATTCTGACCTTCCCCCGTCAAGGGGGAAGGGACTTAGTCTGTTCCTACGGAGGTCCGCCCAGCAGGGTGTACAGACGCTCCACGTTCCAGTGCTGGACGTCGTTGGCCCGTGCCTCGCTGCCGATGCCCATAGGGTAGCGGTCTTTGAAGGAGATGCGCTTCTTGGCCTCTTCTCGGCTCCAGCCCTGGGCGATGGCGCCTTTGACCGTCTCAATCCACTCGTTGATGAAGGCGACCTGCTCCGGTAGGTAGCTCTTGTCGCAGATCTCACCGTGGCCGGGTATGATGACATCTGCGTCGAGGGCGGCGATCTTCTCCAGCGACTTGAGCCAGTCGAAGGGCAGCGCCTGGTGCAGGAAGGTCTGGACCTTGTTGAACACGTTGTCGCCCACGAACACCACGCGTTCCTGTGGGATGTAGATGGCGCTCTCTCCTCGGCAGTGGCCGGGCAGACTGATTACCTGGAGGTGGAGGCCGTCCAGGTAGATATCGAGCTGGCTGTCGTAGGTGACGGTGGGAAGCCTCATGCGCCAGTTGCGCATGAAGGGCAGCCCCACCAGGTCCTGCTCCTTCACCCGCTGAAGGATGTAGTCGGCGGCGATGGTAGGCATGTCCTCGCGCACCCAGCGGTGGCCCACTACGGTGGCCTCCGGGAAGATGAAATCGCTGATGATGTGGTCAACGTGGTGCTCGGTGTGGATAAGGTACCGGGGGATGCCCCAGGCCATGACCGACTCGCGCCAGCGGGTGGCGTCGCTGGGGTACTGGGGGCAGTCCACCAGGGCCACGTTTTCCCCGTGGACAATAGCGCCTACATTGCAGCCCCGGTAGCCGGTTTCCACCCAGACATGGGAGCTTACTTGCTGCATGGCGACCTCCTTTGGGGGATGACGCTAGCATAGCCAAGGCCACGGGCACTGTCAATGTTTCCCCGCGCCCGAGCCTTGCCTGGCAGCGGGCGCGGTGCTAACATAGGGGCATTCTCAGAAACGCTGTTGGAGGTGTTTGTATGCCGCGTTACCCCGTAGTGATGGAAGTCAAAGAGATCAAGGCTGATCTGCCCCCGCCGTGCCCCGTGCACAAGGTGGGGGACAAGATTGTCATAGACAATGGTTGTGTCGAGGGGCGCATTTGCTTGCCCGTCCTGGCGCAGCAATTCGCGCGTTTGTACGGCCTGGCCAATGGCATGCCCACCGGTGACAAGTTCACCTATGCCTGCCCGGACAAGGGCAAGGTGGTCTACGAGATCCGCCGGGACTCCTCCAAGTGGTGGAAGGATGCGATGCAGCCAAAGTCCGACGCGGAGTTCAAACCGAGCTCAGCCGTAAAGTAGGGGCCGCGATTCATCGCGCCCTGTGCCGGGGCGTAACCTGTAGGGGCAACCCCCCGTGGTTGCCCTTGGGGGCGGGCACAGGGGCCCGCCCCTACATCTGCCTTGGCGCGTAGGTATACTGGGCAGTAGGGGGTGTGTTGGCCATGAAGAGGTCATTCACCCTAGTGGTGGAGCGTGACCCTGAAAGCAGTTGGCTGGTGGGCGAGGTTGTAGAGCTCCCCGGCTGCTACAGCCAGGCCCCCGACCTGCCTTCCCTGGAGCGCAACATGCAGGAGGCTATCCGCGTCTACCTAGAGACCGCGGAACCGGAGGAGCCTCTGCCCGACTTCGTGGGTACATGGCGGGTTGAGGTCGGTGTTTGACCCGGCTGCGCCTCGTTCCACGTGGAAGGACGCCATGGCCCCCAAGTCGGACGCGGAGTTCAAACCGAGCTCAGCCGTAAAGTAGGGGCGCGATCAATCGCGGCCCCCTGCTTTCTGTGTCATTCTTGAGGGAGCGCAGCGACCGAAGAATCCGTGCTCCCGCGTAGATTCGCGGAGCAGCGGCACGACCAGGGGAGTACGGATTCTTCGTCCTCCTTCGTAAGGGCTCAGAATGACACGTTGGGGAGCCTGGTACATTGAGCGCCGTTGGCTCCTACAGCACTATGCGGCTCTCCAGGACCATGATCTGGCCCGAGACGTTGGGCATCTGGGCCAGGGGCATGGTGTGGTGGAGGCTCACGCGGTGGGCGAGGGGGGGACTTGGCCCCGGCGATACGCTTGCGGCGCTCCACCGGCATTGGGGCAGATTCCGTAGCGGCAATTCATGAATTGCCGCTACGACGACGAATTGTCACCCCCGCTGCAAGCCGGAGACGTTGCATCCTGGCGCTAGAAGATGGACAATCCTCGTTGCCGGGAGTCGCTTCATCGCCCCCTGGCAGAAACAGGTTGTCGGCATGCCCACGCTGAATTGGATAGGCAAAGAGGCGGTGGTGACCCACCACCAGCAGGTGCCCTACCACCTGCTGAAGGACGTGCCCGACCTAGCCTGTGGCGACACGGGCACCGGCAACCTCATTGTCCAGGGCGATAACCTTGTGGCGCTCAAAGCGCTGCTGCCCTACTACGCCGGGCAGGTGAAGTGCATCTACATAGCCCCGCCGTACAACACAGGCAATGAGGGCTGGGCCTACAACGACAATGTGAACAGCGCGGTGATCCGCGAATGGCTAGGCAAGGTCGTTGGCGGCGAGGGGGAAACCCTGGACCGACACGACCGCTGGCTGTGCATGATGTACCCCCGCCTGACCCTGCTCCGCCAGTTCCTTAGTGAAGACGGCGCTATCTTCATCAGCATTGATGACAATGAGGTTCAAGCACTCCGCTATGTGATGGACGAAATCTTTGGTCCGGAGAGCTTCATTGCTACCGTTATCTGGCAAAAGATGTTCTCTACCAAGAACTCAGCCCGGCACTTCTCCGAGAGTCACGACTACTTGGTTGTCTATGCGAGGCGCGCCACTATCTGGCAACCCAATCTAGTCCCGCGGGGCGCGGAGCAAGACGCGCGATATAAGAACCCCGACAATGACCCACGTGGACCGTGGACCTCAGGGGATTTGTCAGCGAGGAACTACTATTCCGAAGGCACCTACTCGATCGCCTGCCCTTCTGGGCGAGTTACTAAGCAGTGCGTAAGTAGATGGACGCATCAGGCGGCGACAAAACGCAGATGCGGGTCGAGGAAGAAGCCCCGTATCAAGTGGGGGAGCTTCTGCAGCCGGTGCAAGGCGGCAACGGCCTTGCTTCTGAGATCCCC
>ORMF012200806.1_pt1 | contig 13858 bp, 15 predicted proteins | sample 1779871 | NCBI WGS metagenome assembly ORMF01 (sample SAMEA104232316, study PRJEB22302) | groundwater metagenome | biome: forest; feature: aquifer; material: groundwater | place: USA | collected 2011-08-07 | depth 5.4 m | reverse complement strand
TTAGACCCGGCTAAGGAGTTCGCATGCCGCTCGACGACCAGAAGGAACGCAACCGCGCCATCGAAAACGCCGTCGTTCAAATCGAAAAGCAGTTCGGCAAGGGTTCAATCATGCGCCTCGGCCAGCGCGGTGCGGTTGCGCCTATGGATTTCATCTCCACGGGCTCGATCAGCATCGACTACGCCCTCGGCATCGGCGGCGTCCCCCGCGGCCGTGTCGTCGAGATTTTCGGCCCCGAATCATCGGGCAAGACGACGCTCGCGCTGCAGGTCATTGCCGAAGCCCAGAAGGCGGGCGGGATGGCCGCATTTGTCGACGCCGAGCACGCCCTCGATGCGGCGTACGCCCAGAAACTGGGCGTCGAGCTCGACAATCTCCTCGTGTCGCAGCCCGACAACGGCGAGCAGGCGCTCGAAATCGTCGAGGTCCTCATCCGTTCAAATAGCGTCGACGTCGTGGTCGTTGACTCGGTGGCCGCGCTGGTGCCAAAAGCGGAAATCGAGGGTGAAATGGGCGAGGCGCAGATGGGCCTTCAGGCGCGCCTCATGTCGCAGGCGTTACGCAAACTGACAGGCGCCGTGTCGAAGTCGAACACGACCCTTATCTTCATCAACCAGTTGCGCGAAAAGATTGGGGTCATGTTCGGCAATCCTGAAACGACGACCGGCGGACGCGCGCTGAAGTTCTATGCCTCGGTTCGGATCGACATCCGCCGCATTGCCAGCATCAAGGATGGCGACCAGGTGATCGGTGGCCGCACGCGGGTCAAGATCGTCAAGAACAAGGTGGCGCCGCCGTTCCGCGAGGCCGAATTCGACGTGATGTATGGAGAAGGAATCTCGAAGGAAGGCGACCTGCTCGACCTGGCCGTCGAAAAGCGGATCGTCGAGAAGAGCGGGGCCTGGTTCGCCTTCGGCGGCGAGCGGCTCGGCCAAGGCCGCGAGAACGCCAAGCAGTTCCTGAAAGACAACCCCGTGGTGCGGCAGACCGTGGAAGATCGGGTGCGGAAAGAGCTGGGAATGGTGCGCGAAGCCGAAGTCGCGGCTGTTTAAAAAGACTGTTTAGGAACGACTCTCTAGGAAATCCGAGCGTCCGGCCCGCCGACATCGCCGGGCTGGTCGTTCTCCGTCCATCGCTGCGGGTCCGTGGGGCAGGAGATCTCGGAAATTTGCTCGGGGGCAGGGTAGCGGAAGCGCTTTTCCGACCGGCCCGACGGCTCGACACCCCTTGCCTGCTCTTCCAGTCTTCTGGCCACCAATTTCATGATTTTCTCCGCGTCCTCGCCGGGTCGGTTGACTCGGCACGCCACGGCAGAGGCAAGAGCTCGGCCACATCACCATGGGGGCAATTCAGGCCTAGAATTCAATTTGGCCGCCACGGCTGTGTTGGAAGACCGGACGGACGAGTCGGCATCCTTTACACAACACAGAGAGCCGACATACTTGTCTCTTGACGTCCGGTTCACCGCGAAGGACAACAGCGCGCATGGAATCGACCCACATTGCTCGACTTGCGGAGATGTGCTCGTCCCGCATCGATCCAGCTTCCCGCTCGTTTGACGAGGCCTTCCCGCTCTTCAAAAACGAGATGAATCAACTTCTGGACGCATTGAAGGCGATCGACCCCCGATTCCTCTTCGACCGAGGCGGCCGGCCCGGAGCCATCGCGGCGATACGGGGCGCGCTACCCGGCGTCGAGCGGGAGCTGTTCGATGCAGTGATGGAGGATTGCGAGTGTGAGCTGGCGGCCACCCGGGAAGCGTTCTTTCAGCTCGTGAAGGCCTGCCAATCGAAGCTCCCGCCAACTGGAGGCGCTCTCCAAGAGTGAAAGCCCCGCTCGTTTGGAATTCGCTGAATAGAATAATGGTGGCGCGGTGGTGAAGTCCACGACCCGGCCCATCGAGCATGTTTGGAAGGAAGGGCTTATGCGGTTACGCCTTGTGTTGCTGAACGCGTGCCTCCTGGCGCTGCTTACCCCAGGGGCAACGGCGATCGCCCAGACTCCGGATCCCACTTTCGACAGTGACATCGTGAAGCTGTTGAACTACACCGGCGCTGCTAACCTGAGTGCGCAACTGGCGACGTTGATGACACGGGCGATCATGCAGCAGTCGAAGGTACCCCCCCAAGGGCCGGCGGCAGTCATCGTATCCGAGGTCGTGCAGTCGACAGTCGCCAGCCATGTCAGCGGCCCGAGTGGGCTCGTGGCGCGCATGGTGCCGGTGTACGCGAAGTATTTCACCCACGACGAGGTCCGCGCGCTCCTCACGTTCTACGGGTCCGACATTGGCAAGAAAACGGTAGCGGTGATGCCAATGGCGTTGCAAGAGGGAGCGCAAATTGGCCAGGCCTGGGCAAATGAGCTGGCACCCGAAATCAAAACCGAGCTCGAGAGACGGTTCAAGGCCGAGGGGCTCCTCAAGTAGACCCCACTCAGCCTTCGCCTCGGCGAATCCTCTCTACCTTGGCGTCCCGTTCGGACGCGAGGCGCTCGCGCTCACGTCGGAATCGCCGGCTGACCTCTTCGACCTCCGCGGGATCAGCGTTCAGCAAATGTTTCATCGCGGACTGCTGCAAGATCTCCTGCTCGGCGATCTTTGAGTCGTAGAGGCTCCGCAGCTCGGCGATAGCGCTCTTCTGCTGGTCGGTCATCGGCCGTGTTGTGACGCCTTCCTCCGCATCTTTCTTCCGGAGACGTTCCATCGCCAGCTCGAATGAAGACTTCGGACCGCCCTCGTCAGACATACATTCAGCTTACTTCCGGCATCGGGATGGCGCACCCGAGGCGTCTAGCGGCCACGGCACACGCCACTGAATTCAAACGTCGGTGGAATAACGGTTCGCGTGGAGGAAGGTCCGCGGGGCGGTTTGAGTTGGTGGCCAGGGACGGAATTGAACCGCCGACACCATGATTTTCAGTCATGTGCTCTACCAACTGAGCTACCTGGCCGGATCGGAATGCAGCGCGCCACCGCACATCGCACCGCAGTGCTGCGCGGCGCAGCAGTTTCAGGTGCCGCTCTACCAATAAGTACCCGCGCTCGGGACGCGCTCGCGCGTGATTCGCAGAATCCGGAGTATAACATGCGGTTTCGAGCGGCCACGCTCGTTGAAATAGCCGTCACCGGCCTCGACTACTGAACTCGGCGCGGTTTGACCCGAGCGCGCATAGCACGTAATCTGGTTGGAATAACTTCCATCCGAGGAGTCGCTGTGCGCCGAGTGATTTCGATAATCGTGGTGATGACGTTGGCCGCCTGCTCGAGGAGCACGGCCGCCGACGTCAAGCCCCAGGCCGCGCCGGCCACCGCAGCCGCAGCGTCCCAGGCCGGGCCTGCCGCGGCCCCCGCGCCTGAGCCCCCGCCGGCAAAACCGGTTCCGGCACAACTCCCCGATGTCGTCGCCCGGGTCAACGGCGAGGCGATCAACAAGGTGGATCTCGAGAACGCGGTCAAGGGACTCGAAGGGCGCGCCGGAGGGCCGGTGCCTGCCGACCAGCGCGACCGCGTCTATCGCGGCGTGCTCGACGACATGATTGCGTATCGACTCCTCGTGCAGGAAGTGAAGGCGCGCAAGATCATCGTGGCTGAGTCGGACATCGATGCACAGATCGCGCAGATCCGCGGTCAGTTCCAGACCGACGCGCAGTTCCAGCAGGCACTGACAATGCAGAAGATGACGCTCGCGGCGGTGCGCGACGACGCGCGCCGCGAGCTAGGAGTCGAGAAGCTGGTCGAAACCGAAATCGCCGGCAAGATCGCCGTGACGCCCGAGGCGGTCACGGACTTCTACCAGAAGAATCAGGACAAGTTTCAGCAGGGTGCTCGCGTGAAGGCGAGTCACATCCTCGTTGCGGTGCCGGAGAACGCCGACGCCCCGACCAAGCAGCAGGCGAAGACAAAAGCCGAGGCGGTTCTCAAGGACCTCAAAGCCGGAAAAGACTTCGCCGCGACTGCGAAAGAGAACTCGCAGGACCCCGGAAGCGCACCCAACGGCGGCGACCTCGGATTCTTCGAGCGGGGGCAGATGGTGCCGCCATTCGAGCAGGCCGCGTTCGCCCTCAAGCCGGGCGCCATGAGTGAGCTCGTCGAGTCGCCGTTCGGCTTCCACATCATCAAGGTTGCCGAAAAGGAGGACGCGCGCGTGGTACCGCTCGAGGAAGCCAAGCCGAAGATCGATCAGTACCTGAGCGGCCAGAATCGCCAGATGCAGACCCAGGCGTTCGTGAGCACGCTGAAGGCGAAGGCGAAAATCGAAATCCTCATGTGAGCGACAGTGTTCGCCTCGACGTCTGGCTGGACGTCGCCTGCCTCTTCAAGACCCGCTCTGAAGCGAAGCGCGCCTGCGAGGGTGGCAAGGTCGAGATCAACGGTGAACACGGGAAACCACACCGCGTCGTCCGCGAAGGGGATCGCCTTCGTATCGGCCGCCCCTTCGGCCGCCACCAGGACATCATCGTCCGCATCGCGATGGACGAGCACGTCAAGAAGGCCGAAGCCAAGGTCCTGTACGACGACGTGACGCCCAAGCCGACGCCCGAGGAAATCGAGATGCGTCGGATGGAGCGCGCCTATCGCGCCGCGTCGCAGGCGGCCGGGACACCCGACCGGCGCAGGCGGCGCGAAATCCGCCGGGCCAAAGGGAAAACCTAACTTCGTATCCTTCGAGGCTTCGTGGTTTATTTCTTTCGCATTACGATGAGCGGACGATGCCGCGGAATCAGGAAGTCATTCGGCAATGGAAAGTGCTGCACGCGCTCGCGTCATCGCGCCACGGGGCGACGATCGATGCGCTTGCTGAGGACCTTCAGGTGACGACGCGCACGATCCGCCGCGACCTCGCGGCGCTGCAGGAGGCGGGATTCCCCCTCTTCGACGAGCGCGACGAGGACGGGCGCGCGCACTGGCGCCTCGAGGGGCAAGCGTTGAAGGGGCTCGAGACGGGCTTCACGCTGGCCGAGATCTGCGCGCTGTACCTGAGCCGGAACATGCTCGAGGCGGTTGCCGGCACGCCTTTTCAGCGCGATCTGACGCTGGCGTTCACGCGTCTCGAGAAGATGCTGTCGCCGCGGATGCGGCAGTTTCTCGATCGCCTGCCTCAGGTGCTGGCCGCCAAGGCTGGGCCGCGCGTCCGCGGAGCCGATGCATCCCCTGACATTGTCGCGCGTTTGCTCGAGGCGACTCTTCATTACCGCGTCGCGGCCATGAAATACAATTCGGTCTCGAGCGGCCGGATGAAAGACTATGTGGTCCATCCGTATCGGCTGGCATTTGCGCAGGGGGGGCTGTATCTTCTGGCCTACGTGCCGGAATACAAGGACGTGCGGACGTTTGCGATCGATCGCATTACGGCTGTCTCGCTGGACAAGCAGACCTTCACGCCGAACCGTGCGATCCCGGACGATGTGTTCGGCAATTCGCTGGGCGTCAACACAGGCCCCGCGTCGAGGGTCGACATCGCCTTCGACAAGCGGGTCGCCCCGTACGTCCGCGCACGGGTCTGGCATCCGTCGCAGACGCTCCGCGAATCAAACGAAGGAGGGCTCGTCCTCACGCTCGACGTCTGCCACGACGCCGCGCTGCGAAGCTGGATCCTGAGCTGGGGCGCCTCAGCCCGCGTGCTGTCGCCCGCATCGCTTGCCGCCGAGATCCGCGCCGATCTCACCAACGCAACCGCTCAATACCAAGGCTGACGTGCCAAGACGACCGCTTCGCCTGCTGCTCCTCGTCGCGTTCGCGGTCCTGTTCCTGGCCGGACCGACGCTCCTCCGTTTCTACACTGACTGGCTGTGGTTCGGCGAAGTCGGCTATCGGCAGGTGTTCACCACGATCGTGCAGAGCGAGGCGTCGCTCTTTACGATCGCATTCATTGCGTCGGTGATCTGGCTGGTCTTCAACCTGCGCCTGGCACTGGGATCGGTTGGCGAAGGCCGGCCGATCTTTACCACGCAGCAGGGAATGGAGATCGCACTCCCCGGCCGCCAACAGCTTCGGACGATCGCCTCGGGGATCGCGATGTTCCTCAGCGCGCTGATCGGCCTCTTCGCATCGTCGCAATGGGAGACATGGGTGACCTGGCGCCATGCGGTCCCGTTCGGGCAGGCCGATCCGATTCTCGGGCGTGACGTGTCTTTCTACGTGTTCACCATTCCGTTCGTGCAGTTCGTGCGCGGCCTGGCGCAGACGCTCGTCGTGATGGCGGCGTTTGGCGCGGGAGGGCTGTACCTGGTGTCCGGCAGCCTGGCGTCAGGCCTTCCGTCGATTCTGTCGATGACGCCCGCAGTGCGCCGCCACCTGTCGCTGCTCGGCGCCGTGTTCTTCATCCTGCTCGCGGTCGGGGCGTGGCTGGGCCGCTTCGAGCTGCTCATTCATCCAGCAGGCGTCATCTACGGCGCTGCCTACGCGGACGTCTACGGACGGATGCCCACGGCGGTCGTGCTGACCGGCGTCTCGATTCTCGGCGCGATGCTCGCGGTCATGCATGCGTTCACGCGTAGCAACTGGCCGATCCCCGTCGCGGTCGTCCTCTATCTTCTGGTGAACATCGGAGGCGAGGGGTACAGCACGATTCTGCAGCGGTTCATTGTGACACCGAACGAGCAGGTCCGGGAGTCGCCGTTCATCCGGCACAACATCGACGCTACGCGCCGCGCGTTTGCCCTCGAGCGGGTCGAAGAGCGAGCGCTGACGGGCGATGCCATGCTCACACGCGAGGATATCGCCCGCAATGCGACGACGCTCGAGAATGTGCGGCTGTGGGATCATCAGCCGCTGCTCGATACATTCGGCCAACTGCAGGAGATCCGCACGTACTACGATTTCGCGTCGGTCGACAACGATCGCTACACGGTCAACGGCCGTCCGCAGCAGGTCATGTTGTCGGCGCGCGAGCTCAACTCGAACAGCCTGCCGAACCGCACATGGGTCAACGAGCGCCTGACGTTCACCCACGGGTACGGGCTGACGCTGGGGCCGGTCAACCAGGTGACGAGCGAAGGCCTGCCCGTTCTGTATGTACGAAATCTGCCGACCGAAACGATCCCCGACTTGCCGATCCAGGAGCCAAGCCTGTATTTCGGCGAGCTCTCGAACGACTACGTGATTGTTCGAACGCGCACGCAGGAGTTCCACTATCCGCGAGGCGACGAGAACGTGTTCACACAGTACGCAGGCGCAGGCGGGCTGGCGCTCGAATCGCTCGCTCGACGGGTGATGTTCGCCCTCCGTTTCGGCGCCTATCAGATCGCCTTCAACGACGACATCACCGGTGAGAGCCGCATCCTGTTCCATCGCAACATCGCCGAACGGGTCGCCGAGATTGCGCCGTTTCTGACCTTCGATCGCGACCCGTACCTGGTGCTTGCCGACGGGCGTCTGTACTGGATGTACGACGCGTACACCACGAGCAACCGTTATCCATACTCGACCCCGGCGGGCAGGGGGCTGAACTACATCCGTAACTCGGTGAAGGTCGTCATCGACGCCTACAACGGAACGACGACCTTCTACGCGGCGGATCCTGCCGATCCAATCGCAGCGACGTACGGCAACGTGTTCCCCGGCATGTTCAAGCCGCTCGAGGAGATGCCGGCCGCGCTCCGGGCGCACATCAGATATCCCGAAGACATTTTTGCCTTGCAGGCGGCAGTCTTCGCCACCTACCACATGACCGAGCCCGCGGTGTTCTACAACCGCGAGGACCAGTGGGAGATTCCGTCGATCGACGATGCCGCCGCCGATGCCCAGGTGATGCAGCCGTACTACACGGTCATGCGGCTGCCCGGGGAGTCCGATGCGGAATTCATCCAGATGCTGCCATTCACCCCGCGCGCCAAGGACAATCTGGCGGCGTGGCTTGTCGCACGCAGCGACCCCGGGCATTACGGCGACGTCCGCGCATTCCAGTTCCCGAAGCAGAAGGTGGTGTTCGGACCGCGGCAAGTCGTCGCACGCATCAACCAGGACCAGACGATCTCGCCGCAGATCACGCTGTGGAACCAGCAGGGATCGCAGGTCACGTGGGGCACGCTGATGGTGATCCCGATCGAGGAGTCTCTGATCTACGTCCGCCCGCTCTACCTGCGCGGCTCCGGCGGCCGAATCCCCGAGCTCACCCGCGTCGTCGTCGTGTACCAGGATCAGATCGTGATGGAACAGACGTTCGAGCAGGCGCTGGCGAGGCTGTTCGGCGGGGACGCTACCGGACCGCGCGCCCAGCCGACCGCGACTGCCAGCGCTGCAAATCGACCGGCTGCGCCACCGCAGGAACCGGGGGCCACGCCAACAGGGCCCGTGATCGCTCCCGAGCTCTCCACGATTGCCACTGAAGCTCAGACGCATTTCCAGCGCGCGATCGACGCACAGCGTGCCGGTGACTGGGCGAAGTACGGCGAAGAGATCAAGGCGCTCGGGCAAGCGCTGGACAGGATGAAATCTCGGTAACTCCCAATCACCGACTCCCAACTCCCATGGCGTAGGCGGCCTGCGCAATTGCAGCCGCGCGGGATAATGCCGACCATGCGGTTCAAGCTCACAATTGAGTACGCCGGGACCCGGTACAGCGGCTGGCAGATACAGAAGAACGCGCGGACGGTGCAGGGCGAAATCGAGCGCGCAGTACGGGAGTCGACCGGCATCCGGGACTACGAGCTGTACGGATCCGGCCGGACCGATGCTGGCGTGCATGCGCTTGCGCAAGTCGCGCACCTCGACATTGAGGCGACGGTACCCGCCGAGTCACTGCGGCGCCTGATTAACGACGCTCTCCCTTCGGACATCAACATCCTGCGGGCTGAAAGGGTGCGCCACAGATTCCATGCGCGTCACGATGCGATCGCGCGGAGCTACGTCTACCACCTCGCCCGCCGCCGGACCGCGTTCGCCAAACCGTTCGTCTGGTGGGTGAAGGACGATCTCGATGTCGAACGGATGCGCGGCGCCGCCGCCCGATTCGCGGGTCTTCACGACTTCCAGTCCTTCACGGATGACGACCCTGCCGAGAAATCAACCCAGGTGCTCGTGGATACGATCGAGATTCACGAGGACGGCGATCTGGTCCTGATTCACGTTGAGGGGTCGCACTTTCTCTGGAAGATGGTGAGGCGGCTTGTCGGCGTGCTGGTGGAGGTCGGCCGCGGCGGATTGTCCGAGGCGGATGCGCTTGCGATGTTGACTGAGCGGTCTGAGCTGCCGGCGCGCCTCACGGCGCCGGCATCAGGGCTTTTTCTCGAACGCGTGTACTACGAAGGAGACGCACGGGACACGCCGGTTCAGTCGCCTGTCGTAATCGCGCGCGCGTGACTATCGTTTGAGCCGATACGGCGCGATGAGTCCCTCGCGTGCTGGCAGGTAGATAACCTGGTCGACCGTTCCTTGCCGCGCGAACACAGGGAGGCCGTTGTAGCTGCCTACCCGGCGGAATTCGGCCGGCGTCAACGGCACCGGCCCGCCGGCGCTGACCCACTTCTCTCCGAGATAGCTCACCCACACACCGTCGTTGCTCTGCGGCCGAACGGCGGTGCCGATGCTCGTGCGGACCGGCGCAGGGAGGGTCGGGGCAGCCACGATCGCCGACGTCGTGACGGCTCTCGGCACGCCGGACGTTGCTGATGTCCCCGGTATCCCTTCAGGCGTGTACGCGCTCACGGCGCCGATCGGAATCGGCAACGCGGGCGGTGGAATTGCGGCCTGCGGGGCCGTCGCCGACGTCGCGGTGACACGCACGGGAAAGGATGGCGCCCGGCTTCCAGTCGTACCGGCGAGAGCGCCATCGCGGAGACGCTCGTACGGCTGCATCAACCCGCGGCTCACCGGCACGTACACGAGGCTGTACGGTTCGACGGTGGTGTCGGAATAGAGCGGCACGCCATTGAAATGACCCGACCGAACCATCCTGTTGCCGTCGAAGAACACGGCGGCGCCTGCCGGATAGTAGACGTCGCCGGCAAACTGGATCGGTTCGCGCTCGACGTACCACGATTCGTTATCGGCCGTGACAATGGGCACGTCGGTCGGACGGCTCTGCACCTGCGCCCCCGCGGGCGTGCCGGAGAACAAGGTGAGCAGCAACAGCGACGCAGAAACCTGGCGCATGGAAGAACCTCCAGCGGCACTCCCTCAAGGGGCGTGCCCGACGGCGACGCCGCACCAAACGACTGATTACCTTGGCGTACGTTGACCGGATTGTGCATGAGATCGCGCGCGGCGGCGCGAACGGAGACGCCGATGCAAGAATACTTGATGCTCGGTGCCTCGGTGGTATGAACTTCCAACTTTGAACTCTCTACGGGGCCGCACTCGCCGGCGGCGTCACACCGTTCAGCCGGAGGTAGACGACCATCTGGCCATAGATGTCCTCGGTATGGATCAGCGAAAAATAGATGATGCGCACGCGGCTGGCCGTCGGACCCATGAAGCGCGGCGCCATCACGCGTTCGAGTAGTTGCTGGTCGCTGAATTCCTTGACCAGAGCCTCGCCGTAATCGAACGACTGCTGCAGCGCCGTTATGACGTCAGTCTTCTGGCGCGCCTGCATGTTGATCATCGGCGCCGGCGTCTTGCCACCGAGCGCGCGGAAGAGGCCGGTGTTGACCTGCACGATGTGCATCACCCGCTCGCCAAATGTCTGCTGCGCAGGCGTCGGCTTCGCGTCGAAATGATCCGCCGGCATCGCGTTGGCGGCCTTGATGATCAAATCCTTCTGGGCCGCCCAATCCGCCTGTATGTCTCCGGCCAGCGACGTGCTGGCGGCCGGCGCCGGCATGTTCCCGCCGCGAGCCGGCATGTTCTGGCGGCCTCCGCCCTGACCACTCTGGGCAAACGGCGTCGAGACAAGGGTCAGCGCAAGGGCTGACGCAATAAACAGATGCACACGTGCTGATCTCATTGAACCTCCATTGAGAGGTAAGCCTAACACGCAGGCCCGACCAGCGTTCGCGCCCCTCAGCGAGCAGTGTCCGCTTTCAGCGAGACGTGATGATCTTCACCAGCTCTGCATCAGCCGGAACGATGAGCTCGCGAACCGCGCCGGCCACGGGCTTTTGCCCAGGCTTGTAGTTGAAATCGACTGTCGTTGTCTTGCCCGCCTGCACGTCAACGGTCTGCGTCTGGGGTCCCATAGATTCGTGCCACACGCGGACCGTCTGCTTCCCTGCCGGCACGTTGGCGATCGTAAACGTGCCGTCGGCGCTGGTCACGGTGAAATACGGATGATCGACGATGCCGACGTAGCTGTTCATCCAGGCATGCACGTCGCACTTGATGTGGAGCATCTCGCCGGCCTTCAGCGTGTACTCGAACGCCATCCCCTTCCTCGGCTGGCTCGTATTGAAGCCGTTCCCGGCCTTTGAAAGCGAATGCAGGTTGTGCCCTGTGTCGTCGCTATTCTTCAACTGTAGCGTCTGGCCGATGCGCGCACCGACGACGTGCGGCTGATACATGCAGGCCTTCTGGTCGATCACAACCGGCGCGGAGGGCACGGGCGCGTTCGGAAACGACCCGTCGAGGTTGACGAAGACGTTTGCCATCCCGCCGTCAGCGGCAACGACGAACGTCTGTGCGGTGGGACGCTTACCGACGTACAGCTTGTTGCACCGTGGATCGGCGCCCATCCTGATGACTGGATTGACTGCAGTCGGCCCCATGTACCGCACGTGGCCGACAATCGTTCCTCCCGTCCCTGCCTGTCCTGCGACCGGCATCGTGCTCACGCCAAGCGCGATCAGCACGGCGGCCCCGCCCGCCCCGAATGAAGACAGCATGCGGCGATTCATGGGAAGCTCGCTTGCCTACGGCTTCGGCGCCGGCTTGGGTTTGAACGTGCCGAGAACCTTCCCCACGTTCCCCTCCGGATCGTCTTCGATCAGCTGATACTTCTCATGGCACTCATCGCAGGCGATGTCGATCCGCTCGCCCGCATCCAGGATGGCTTCCGGACTCTTCTTCCTCGCTGCAATCAGGGCCTGGTTACCCGCCTCGACCAACTCGCGCGCCATGACGTTCCATTCGGCGCGGTTCGCTGCCGGAATCGCCCCGCCCAGTTCTCGCTGGCGGCCGGGAACCATCAGTAGATTCGTGCCCTCTGTGAGCATGATGGCGTTGTTCAGCACGTTGGTCCATTCATCGTCGGTGCGAGGTTGCAGCTCGTGGACACCCGACGCATCGGTGATCGTCGCCACGGAGCCGAAAATGACCGTGGACGAGGGAACTATCATGGCGTTCATGATGTCCTTGACGTGCGCCTTCGCGGACATGCCAGTCAGCGGCGCTTTCGTTGCCGGGGCCGGCGTGGGTGGTTTCGGCGTCGCCTGCTCCGCGACGACGACACCACCCAGGAACAACGTAAGAGTAATGAGGAAAAGCCAGTGGAATGTCCGCATCGTGTGACCTCCGGAAAGACGCGCGAATGCTAGCCGAGCCGATCTTATCCACAGCACTGAAACCGCGAACCTGAAGACTTCCTGAATTTGGCTTCAGACCACTCTGTGCATGTTAGTCAAGAATGACGGGTGGCGACGGCCTTTCGTTCACGTGAAGACGGAAGACGTCCGGCCGCGCGTAATGCCCCACCACGTCGAAGGCGTACTTCCCTCTCCAGATGTCGGCGAGATCGATCTCGGTTACAAGGATCGCGTCCTCATTGAACACGGGCCCGGCCAATACCTTGCCAAGCGGGCTGATGATCGCGCTGCCGCCGCGCATGATCACGGTTTCCGGATCGTCACCCTGCACCGCCGCGTAGTCCGGCGGGCAGTCGCCGCGGCGCAGATGCTGGCAGGCGGTCAGCACGAAGCAGCGTCCTTCGAGCGCCACGTGCTGCATCGTCGGGATCCATGTGTCGCGATCGTCCGCGGTTGGCGCGCAGTACAACTGAATCCCTTTTGAGTACATGGCCATCCGCAACAGCGGCATGTAGTTTTCCCAGCAGATGACGGCGCCGAGCTTTCCGTATGGTGTCTCGTAGACCGGCAGCGTCGACCCGTCGCCGAAGCCCCAGATCAGCCGCTCCATTGCCGTCGGCATCAGTTTGCGGTGTTTGCCGAGATACCCGTCAGGCGCGAAAAACAGGACCGTGCAGTACAGAGTTCCGATGTCGCGCTCGATGACGCCAATGACCAGGTAGACGCCGTTTTCCCGAGCGGTGCGGCCAAGCTGCTCGGTGGCCAGACCAGGAACCTCGATCGCGCTGTCAAAGTACCTGCGGAAGTCGTCGCGCCCCTGCGCCGTGCGCATGCCGACGCGGGCTCCGAAATCAAGCCCCTTGGGATATGCCGAGACGAAGGCTTCGGGAAATACCACCAGCCTCGCGCCGCCTATCGCGGCATTGGCTGTCAGCTCGCGAACCTTGGCCAGCGTTGCTTTTGGCTCGAACACCACGGGCGAACTCTGCACGACAGCGACTCTGAATAGGCTCGACATTCCAGGAAACCGCGAGCAGTATAGGCGTAAAGCCATGAAAACTCTTCTGCTGGTTCTTCTCTTCACATCGGCGTTCGTCCCCATCGTCATCGCGCAGACGAGCCCGGCCCCGGAGGTCACGCTGACCGGCACGCTGCAGGGCGGCCGCATCGCCATCGGCGGCGAAACGACCGGATGGGCGCTCGAGTACCGGGACAGCACGGGACCGCATTCGATCGAGGTGGAGCTGCCTGGCGCCCTGGCCGCGCGCGCCCGCAGTGGCGCCACGGTGAGGCTCACCGGCACTTTCGTCACGCGCGAATACGTCGAGCGCGGCTCGACACGGGTCCTTCGCGTGAGCCGCCTCGAGGACGGCGCTGCGGCCGCGGCAACGCCTCCGGCTGGCGCCGCGCCACGGTTGCCACAGCTCGCCATCGAGCAGCTGACCCCGCAGCAGCGCGCGCT
>ORMF011297543.1_pt1 | contig 13861 bp, 19 predicted proteins | sample 1779871 | NCBI WGS metagenome assembly ORMF01 (sample SAMEA104232316, study PRJEB22302) | groundwater metagenome | biome: forest; feature: aquifer; material: groundwater | place: USA | collected 2011-08-07 | depth 5.4 m | reverse complement strand
CCTACGCCAGACGACGCCGACATCGACGACGCTGGTCGGGCGATTGCCGCCCAGACAGCGACATTCCCCTATCTGGTCTATCTCCGGGACAAGGCGCTGCTGTTCAACGACGAGCGCACAGCGTTTGTCATGTACGGCGTACAGGGGCGCACGTGGGTCGCGCTCGGCGATCCGGTTGGCCCTGACGACCAGCTCAACGATCTCATTCGCCGTTTTCTCGAGCGATGCGACGACTTTGGGGGGGTGCCGGTGTTTTATGAAATCGGCAAGGCCCACTTGCATCGGTATGCCGACTTCGGTCTGGCGTTCGTGAAGCTGGGCGAGGAAGCGAAGGTGGACTTGACGACGTTCACCCTGGAGGGCAGCCACGCGTCGAAGTATCGTCAGGTGATTCGACAGCTGGAGAAGGACGGTGGCTCGTTTCGAATCGTCGAACCAGCGGGCGTGCCGGCGATCATGGCGCAGCTCCGCGCGGTGTCCGATGACTGGCTTGCGGCCAAGGCGAGCGCCGAGAAGGGATTCTCGCTCGGCTTTTTCGACGAGGCCTACGTGTCGCGGTTCCCGGTCGCTGTCATCGAGCACGGCGGCCGAATCCTGGCCTTCGCGAATATCTGGGTCGGCCCGCAACAGGTAGAACTGTCGATCGATCTGATGCGATATCACCATGACGCACTCAGGAGCGTCATGGAGGCTCTGTTCGTGCACATGATCAACTGGGGCAAAGAACAGGGGTATCGCCGGTTCGCGTTGGGCATGGCGCCCTTGTCCGGCTTCGAAGACTCGCCGGTGTCGTCACTCTGGACTCGGCTCGGCGCGTTCATGTACGAGCACGGCGAATCCATCTACAGCTTCCAGGGACTGCGCGCGTACAAAGACAAGTTCAACCCGATCTGGGAGCCGCACTATCTCGCATATCCAGGTGGTCTGCGTCTGCCACTCATCATGGCTGACGTCTCCGCTCGTGGCGGGCGGCTATCGGAAGATTTTTCGGAAGTAACTTCAGCTCTTCTTCACGGCCGTCGACAATGTCAGCAGGCGCCTGACCGCGAGCGTGTCCTTGATCCAGGCTCTCGGGGGCGGATGGGACGCGTCGCAGCTGCCCTCCGCCCGGGACATGCGGCACTGAGCCACCTGGGCTGCTTGTCAGCAGGACTTGGGTTGTCGCAACAAAATCAGTCCGGCCACGATCTGCCAGGTCGTGGTGGTGTACGCCCCAATACGCTCTATCCCTCCTGGCCCAAGGCCGAGGTCGTGCCGCGAGACGAAGAGAACGGTGGAGACCAGGCCCACGATACCGGCCGTGATACTGAACCAGGTGAAGCCAGGCCGGGACGGTGTCGACGGGACCGCAAGGCCGAAAGAATCAGCGCCGTATTGCCGCCGATGAAGTTGATGCCGGCGCCGAGCTCATGGTTCGTGCCGTTTACATTTTCCGGGTAGACGCCCACCATCAACACCCCGACGCCGGCAGCGATGAACAGCAATACGGCAAGGTTCGATCGCCATCCCGCCTTGAAGGCGCCGCGCGCCAGAATCGAGCCGGCCGCCATCGTGATGCCGACGATGATGAACGAGGCGTTCATCGCGTCGTGCCAGGGTGAGCAGACACTGACTGACGAAGGGTTGGAATGCGGACCGCACGCTGTGTTCCCGAGGTCGCTGATGACTCGTACCTTCAAGCTGAACGGCGACGTCCAGGCCGATGCCACGACGAGTTGTGCGACGAAGAATTGCGCGGCGAGAAGCCAGGCGATGGCACCGAGCCGGACATTCATACAGTGGGGCGGATGATCGGCCGCACGGAACCAGCGGCGATCAGTGTCTTTGCGCGAGCGCGCGCACGAGCCGCAGGCCAGGAATCGTGACAAACTGGGTATCGTGGCTCCAGATCTCCCGGGCGCCACCCTCGAAGGCGCACAGGGCAATCTGGAGATCGAACACGCGGTTTCCGCGCACGCGGAGGTCGGCGGCGAGCTGGGCGAGGCGAAGACCGAATCCAGTGCCGGGCGACCACACGTGCGCGCCGGCGTCCGCCAGCGCTGCGAGAAACCGGCGCGCCTCATCCGGCGTAGACGGCCGGCCGCTGGCGGAGGGATGCGTGACCACACTCCAGAACTCGGCGACCACCGGTGCGGCAAAGCCCCACCCGTCAGAGACTGCCGCGCGCTCGATGGCCGCTCGCGCGGCGACGTGCCCCGGTGTGCCCGATCGATGCGCGTACACGAGCAGATTCGTGTCGAGAGCGATCACCGGCCGCGCCGCAGGCCTTCGTGCATGGCCTCGCGATCGGCGACATCGACGCCAGGCGGCAAGCCGCCTTTGACGGTCACCCAGCCAATGGCTTTGCCCTTGCGGCGACTTCGCGCCGGGCTCCGCAGCTCCGCGCGCAAGCCGCTGGCCACGAGATCGCGCAGAGGACGCCGCTCGTCCGCCGCCCGTTTCTTGGCCGCCACGAACAGCTCGTCCGGAAGATCGATCGTCGTCTTCATATGGCTTTACAGGTTACCATAAATATGGGTTCCATCGAGCCGCCCGTCGCCGGCCAGCACCATCCGCGTTCGACTCGATTCCCATGACAAGAGGAAGGAGGGAGTCCAGCTGCCACCCGTCGGCGGTCACTCGACGACGAAGGTGACGAACCTCAGCTTCCCGTCGCGCTCCACCTGCAGCGCGACTGCGCTGTGCGGCTCGAGCCCATCCAGCAGCGCGTCGAGATGCTGGACCGACGCCACCGCATTGCCATTGATCGTGTGGATCACGTCGCCCGCGGAGAGCGGAATGTCACCCGTGCCCGCACGCTGCGAGCGCCCGATCACAACGACCCCGAACGGCAGACGGAGACTCCCCATGGACCGGTTTACCTCCTCGTCCACCGGCAGCGCAAGGACCCCGAGCCGTCTCACGAGACTCGTCTGGGGGTCGACGTCGTCGATGAGGCGATCGAGACCGTCCGGGCGTTCACCGACAACGACGTCCGCTTCGAGGGCCGCAGAGCCCCGCAGGATGCCGAGTATCAAATGATCGCCGGGCGCCCGCGTGTACGACTGGCCGAACATCGTGAAGTAGCTGTCGACGCGGCTCCCGTTGACGCTGATGATGACGTCCTGTACGTGCAAGCCGGCGGCCGCGGCGGGGCCGTCCGGCAACACGTCCGAGATGATCACGCCATAGTCCCTGGGCAATCCGAGCGCTCGAGCCAGGTCCGTTGTGATCGACTGCAGACTGAAGCCAATGATGCCCCGGTGCAGATGCCCGTACTGGCGAAGCTGAGGCCACGCGACGCTGACGACGGCGCTTGGTACGGCGAACCCCAGCCCCTGGCTGCCGCCCGACTCCGTCAGGATGAAGGTGTTGATGCCAACGAGCTCGCCCGCAACATTGACGAGCGGACCGCCGCTGTTGCCCGGATTGATGGGGGCGTCGGTCTGGATGAAGACCATCGGGTTGTCCGTGTCGGGCTGGCGGGCGACGGCGCTGACCAATCCCATCGTCACGGAATTGCGAAGGCCTTCGGGACTACCGAACGCGAACACGATTTCTCCCTGCCTCAGCGCGTCGTAGTCCGCGATCCTGAGGGCCGCAAGTCCAGTCGCGTCGACTTTGATCAGCGCGAGGTCGACCTCTTTGGCCGCGCCGATGATCTTTGCGTCCAGCGTCCGACCGCGACCGCTCAGCAGCGAGTGCACCGGCGTTTCGTTCGAGGCAGGCGGCGGCAGGGTCACCTGTACGCGCAGGGCTCCTGCCACAACGTGTGCGTTCGTCACGATGTACCCATTCGGGTCGATAATGACGCCAGACCCCAGGCTGTGTCGCGGGCCCAGCACGACGTCGGTGTTGTCGCGGCCGGCGTCCTGGAGGGGACCGTACCCGGTCACCACGATCTGTACGACGCTCGGCGAGACACGCTGGACCAGTGACTCCACCGAACGGCTGAACAGTTTCAGCGGATCCGAGTTCTTCGCGTCCTGGCCTGCGAGGGCCCCACGAGCACCGAATACGCAGAACGCCAGCACCAGGAATGCGAGCCGAATGGTCGCCAGGCCGCGAGCGTTCATTGTGCCGCCCCGGCCGGATTGAAGCGGTACCCGACCCAGGGTTCCGTGACGAGGTAACGCGGATTCGACGTGTCCGCCTCCAGCTTCTTCCGCAGCTGTCCCACGAAGACGCGCAGGTATTCAGGTTGTGCGGCATAGGCCTCGCCCCACACCGCGCTGAGCAACATCCTGTGAGCGAGAACCCGGTTCGGGTGTCTGGCCATGAAGACGAGGAGATCGAATTCCTTTGGCGTGAGGCGTACCGGCTGTCCGTGAACGTGCACGCGTCGGTCATCGAAGTCGATATGGAACACGCCGACGCCGAAGGCCTTGGCCTCTGGCGAGTCGCCCTTCCGTCGCAGGGCGACTCGCACCCGGGCGAGCAGTCTCTCCGTGCTGCACGGCTTCCCGAGATAGTCATCCGCCCCGGCATCCAGTGCCGCGACTTCCGATGGTTCATCGGGATGGCCGGATACCACCATGATAGGGACAGTCGAGACCCGGCGCACGCGGCGACAGAGCTCGATCTCGTCGCGAGCCGGCGCGTCAAGAGTAGCGATGACGAGAGCGGGATTCCTCTCACGAAGCTCCGAAATCGCCGCGTCGGCTCCCCGCGCGGTTCGTATCTCGTACCCGCGGCTCGTCAGGCCTCTCCCGAGGACCGTCGCCTGAACCTCACTACCCACGATCAGCACATTGGCACGCATGTTCACTCCTCATGAACACCAATCGTGCTCAATGAACCTTAGGCTCTGGTGAACGAAGGATTAATTCCTGTTAATGAGCGAGCACCGCGGCACTGGCGTTGATGCCCTACAGGGGTTGCAGGAGGGCAGCACGATTGTCGCGCGCTATACGAGAACCGGTACCGAAGAAACCGCGCAGGAAATCGACCGCGTCGGTGACCAGGGCCTCAAAACAACCGAAGGCGTGCTCGTGCGCGTGAATCGGCGTCGGGCCGGGGCGCGAGTGCGTGACGCGCCCCGGCCTTGTCGGCGTCAGAAACGGTAGCCGAGTCCAAAGCTCATTCCATTGGCATTCAGGGGCGACGCGCTCAACGTTGAAACGGCCGCAATCCGCGAGTAACGATACCCCGCGTCGGCGACCCAGTGGCCCACCACGGGAACCTGAACGCCGCCGCCAAGCGTGACCATCGTTGCAGTGCTGACCGACGGTATGCTGACGGATCCCGCGGCTACGAGCGGCGCGGTCACATCGGATCCGACGCTCGGAGTGGTTCCATCCGGCAGGGTCCCGCTCGCGAAGAAGAACTGCGCTCCCGGGTTGAGGCGCGCACGGCCCACGGCGCCGAGCACGTACGGCATCGCGCGGCTCCGGGTTGGCACTTCGACGCGCAGTCCGCCCGAACCGTACCAGGCGTCGAGACTCCCGCCACCCGTGACGCCGAGACCCTGGTTGGCAGCCAGGGCGGCGGTCGTGGCATCGAGCGTGGGTTGCAGATCCGCCTGCAGGTTGCCGAACCGGCCGACGTTGGCGAACACCATCACGTGCGGTGCGATCCGGACACCGCCCTCGATGCGCATGTCGCCCGTGGTGTTGCCGACTGACGTGGAGAATCCGCCGAGTCCGCTCACGTACCCCCTCGCGTCCTCTCCGCCTTGGCCACGCTCTTGCGCGAAGAGCGGGGTCGCCATCAACAGCGCTACGGTCACAACGGTCACTCGCATTCTCATCGCTTCCTCCAGCACGCCGGCGTCTTTGCGCCGGCGATCCGTTCGTGTCATCGTGCCGCGACAGCCCGACATTGGGCCGCGCCCCGACGCCACTCATTGCAGGAGCCATTGAATCCGGTGGACTTGAGCCTCAGATGAAAACCGCATTAATTGTTGTTAATGCCTCGCCAATCACCTGATGCGCTTCGGTACGATTAGCGAATCTCGACCGTGGCGCCGGCCTTGATGTTCCCCTCACACTCCGTCGACGGGTTCATTACGAAGCTCATGATCCGCCCACTCGGCCATTCACTGATGCGCAGCCTCGTCGCGTCCACGGACCCGGGCAACATCCTTGACCTCGTGCATCGACGGCCCGCACCGCGGACGCAAACCCGACGGCGAGCACCCCACACCTGGATCATCTGCATCCGGTCCAATCGGTACCGTGCAAGGATGACCGACGTGAACGGAAAGACAACGATGGCGGCGGCGCGAACTTCGAAGGACCCGTGCCACGTCCTGTGTGAATGCTATTAGCGAGTCGTAAAGGCAGACTTAATGAGAATTAATAGAGCGTTCATGTTCCGATGAGCCGTCGCACGTCACGATAGAAAAGCTGTTGCGAGTCTAAACATCCAGACGACGCGAACGCCGCGCCGGCAGAGGAGGCAGATATGTTGTCAGCAGACGTGCATATCGCGGATTGGCTGAACCTGATACGTGCGGAGTACCTCGAAATTCCCGGCCTGCGCCTGACGAAGCCGCAAGCGCAGCGACTCTGGGGTCTCGACGACGTGACCTTGGAGGCGCTCCTCACCGCCCTCGTCGACATCAAGTTCCTGAAACGTACGCGTCAGGATGTGTATGTGCGCGCGGATGTCGGTTGATGAGCAACCGCCGATGTCTTTCGGTCCCGCCACGCGCGTCAGCGACCGGCATCCGCCGATGGAGATGGTGTGGGCTGTGGCTGGTTGCCGCGTACGCTCTGCGTCTCCGGATAGCCGAGCCGGTTGTCCCGGTTTCAGAAGCTCTGCAACACGTCGAGAAGAACCCTCATTCCAACTGGAGAACCCCATGGCACACGTACTGATGACGCAGAAAGCCTCTATCGTCGATCAACTCGAGCAGCTCCATCAACGCATCGCCCGACGCGCGTACGACTTGTTTCGGGGCCGCGGCGGCTGGGGCGACCCCTTCGGCGACTGGATGAGCGCGGAACAGGAGCTGGTGTGGAAGCCCGCGGTGGAGCTGCGCGAAGAGGACGGCACGTTCGCCGTCTCGGCGGCCCTGCCTGGCATCGACGCCAAGGACATCACCATCGATATCACGCCGCAGGATGTCGTGATCAAGGCGGCTACCGAACATCGGCATACGCAAGACAAGGGTCAGGTCCATCACTGCGAATTCACGGCGGGCCAGGTCTTCCGCTCACTGCCGTTCCCGAAGGCCGTCGACACGACCAGGGCCAAAGCCGAGTATCAGAACGGGATGCTCAACATCACCGTCCCGATTGCCCCAGAGGCCCGAGCCCGGCGAGTCGAAGTCAAAGTCGCGTGAACCAAATGCGGACGCGGTCGGTCTCCCGCCTGCGGCGGCCGGCTGCAAGGGCATGACGCCTGCGCCACGATGTCAGTGAAGGGAGAACTCCGATGTCGACACTCATGCGACGTAGAGCCTTTATGGTCTGTCTGGCGATGCTGGCCGCGATGGTGCCAGTCTCGGTGCATGCGCAAAGGCGCGGTGGCCGTGTCCCTCCGAATCCTCCGGGGCATTTCGCCGTACGAGGACACGTAGTCTTCGTCGGCGGATACTTCTATGACCCGCACTTCGGATCGTATCCCTGGTGGGGGCCAGGCGTGTACCCGTACTGGTACGTGCCTGTCTATGGCGTTCGCTCGAGCGTGCGCGTGCTCGCGACCCCGAAGGAGGCGGCAGTCTACGTCGACGGCTTCTACGCGGGCATCGTGGACGATTTCGACGGGGTGTTCCAATCGCTGCCGCTTCCCCCGGGGGGACACGAAATCGTCCTGTATGACCCGGGTTATCGCACGGTGAGCCAGCGGGTGTACCTGACCCCGGGTTCGACCTTCAGGCTGCGCCAGACGATGGAACGGCTGCCGGCCGGGGTGGTGAGCGAACCGCCACCGGTAGCGCCGCCGGTACCATCTCCACCGGAGGGCAGCTTCGTTCCATTCCGAACGCCACCACGTGGCCAGCCGGGGCCACAGCCCCAGGGCCCAGGCGCCGTGGCCCAGGCGACGGGTTACGGTTCGGTGGCGCTTCGCGTCCAGCCGCCGAGCGCCGATGTGACCATCGACGGGGCACGATGGACGAGTTCCAAGGCTGGCGAGTTCGTGATCCAGCTCGCCGCCGGATCGCATCGTGTCGAGGTTGCCACACGAGGGTACCAACCATTCTCGACTGAGATTCAGGTGCGTGCGGGAGAGACGACGCCTCTGAATGTGGCGCTCTCCAAAGAACAACCGTGACGACAGCCGTCGCGTGCTCGATGGATTGCAATCGAGCGAACGCGAACGCGTGTCATCAGACCTCCGCGGCGGCGAATCATGAACGCGTCTGATGTTCGATCCGATACAGGATCTGCTCCACGATCTCCGGCGGCTGGCTCAGCTTCTTCTCGAAGATCAAGGCGATGACACCGAGCGTGAGCGCGCAGGCTTCCGCGAACCCCAACGTGCCGACACTGATCCTGCCAGTGACGTAGGCTGACGCGAACACCGACACGAGGAAGAGCCACAGAACGCCGGACACCCAGCCTTTGACAGACGAGCCTGGCAGCATCACCGACTTCCACATGATGAACCGCATACCGACCTCCCTTCGCGCGTGATCGCGCCCGTCGACCATCACGGTCGTCTACTGATATTTGACATGATGCGGGTGAGGGGATTGTGAAACGCGGATTAACTTCGGCGAATGTGGGCGAAGGCGTGGGCCGGTCCTCCAATCAACTCGATCAGCCCGTCAGGACGCATCCGTCGCGCGAAGGCCGCAACGTACGGGCCGCAGCTGAAGCGAAGATCAGTCGATGATTGGTTTCGCCTCATGCCACGCGCATCCCGGTGGCCGCCAAGTTGCCAGGGCCTGGCGTCATGCACATGTGACAGCGGAGCGGGTTGCGGGGCGTGCCCGCGGGAAATCCCCCAAGAAACGTCAGCTTGCGTTGGCAGGGTCATTGCTGCGAAGATCCTCGTTGGGGAGTAGGTATGCATTTCAGAAAGACTCTCATTGCGACGGCGGTGGCTCTAGCGCTCAGCGCGATTCCCGCGGACGCCCAGCATCGGGGCAACGGCAGGGGTGGCGCGCGAGGCGCGGTTCCCCGGGGCGGCGCGCCCAGACTGTCACCGAGGGGCTTGGATGTCTATCGCGGCGGGTACGGCGCCCGCGGTTTTGGATACGTGCTGACAGCCCCTTACTACGCGTTTCGACCACGCCTCAGTCTGGGGTTTGGCCTCTTTGTTGGCTACCCGGTAACCTATCCGTACTGGGCATTCCCCAACCCTTACATCTATGGCTATGGCTATCCGTACGACTATCCGTACGCGGACCCGTACGGCTACGCCTACCCGTACGCGTATCCCTACGCATATTCGAATCCTTATCCCAATCCCTATCTACCAACCAGTCCATCTCCGAGTGCGGCTGGTCCTGCACCAGGGCGGGGCCCCGAGGTGCAGATTCAGGGCCAGACACTCCCCCAGGCGCAATACGGTGGTCTGAGCTTTCAGATCGCACCCGGTAACGCGGGAGTCTATGTAGACAATGTCTACGTGGGCATCGTCAGCCAGTTCACCGCAACGACGCAGCCGATGACTCTGGTTGCCGGACGACATCACATCGAAATCCAACTGGACGGATACCAGTCGATCACGTTCGACGTGAACATCGCGCCAGGACAGGTGATTCCGTACGAGGGACGCATGCAGGCGCGATGACGCCCGGCCGCCGTCCTGCCACCTCGAGCACGATCTAGCAGAGCTGCAAGTCGCAACTGGAGTTGATCCGATTCAGTGGACGGTTTCGTTAAGCTGATCGCTCTTCGTCGTGCTTTCTTGTGTTCCTAGGGCCGCTAGGACCGCTTAGCGGTCTTTTTCTTTTTCCGAGTGGGACGCGGCGGTAGTGCGGACTTCGGCACTGATAGAACGGTCTTCACGGCACGACGGAACCGCTCAAACGCCTGCGGACCATCATCCATTTCGATCGGGTGTGGTGCTTTCATCCTGTCGGCTCCTGCTCCATCCCGAACAATTGCTGCTGTTCTTCTGGCGGCATCGGCAGATCCCAGAGCGCGACCACATCGATATGTCAACAGGACGCCTATCGCGGCCTTCTCGCGCTCAACCGTGCCGCGCAAGTCCCGAACGTGGTCCGGGCCGGTGTGCCCGGCCTTTACCGAGATGATGATGGACTTGGTGTCGCCTCAAGAAGTGGCAGGAGCGCCAGCGGCAGGTCACTGCCGGACGCGCGCAGCTCGCCAGGAAGCCCGCGCCGGCACGTAAGCGCGCCGATCACTTGAAATGCAGGCCCAGGTTCACGCCAAACTCGTTGGTGACGTTCCAGGGCTCGTAGGCGCCGAGCTGCTCGTGGGCGGTCACGTTGTTGACCGTGAACGCCACGGTTTCATAATTCACAGGCGAGGCGCTGACGCTCCAGCGGATGTAATAAGGCGCCACCGACCAGTGCGTGGTCACCTGATATTTCGCACTTGCGCGCAGCGCCCATCCTCCATGCTGAGCGAACGAGATGTCGGTAAAGCCATCGATGGTGAAGTCGGGCGCCGTCGTCGTCGCTGGTACAGAGCCGCCGCCCAATTCCGAGTCGCGGGTCTTCTGCCACCCATGGATCAGGCGATCGTATTCCAGGTTGAAGCTCAGCACCCGATGCGAAGCAATCTCGGTGCGTGCCGTGGCGCCGAAAGGCAGATAGAGATAGTTCTCCGTGCGGTAGCCGGCGGTGTCGGTCGTGCCGTTCGACAAATGACGGAAACCCAGGCCGGTATAGGGCGATAACGCCCATGCGTGACCGATGAGATCCTTGCCAACCAGGGCGCGGCCTTCTAGATACCAGTCCTTGTCGCCGGTTTCGCTGCACGCTGACGCATCGCCCACATCCAGCTCATAGCCATTTGGCGAGGCGCTGCTGGGCGTGATCAGCCAGGGTGAACACCAGCCAGTGTAGGTGACGTTCCCAATGGTGCCCCGCACATTGGCTTGGGCAAACCAGTGCTGGCGCTTGTCGAGCGACACCGTACCCGTGTATTCGCCCCCGAGCTTGGTGCCGTGGATCGAGATGCGCAGCGCATTGGGCTCGACGTAGGTGTAGCTGCCTACGCTGACGTTCACTTCATGCCCCGTCGGCGTGGCCAGGCGGTCATCAACCGCAGCAGGGCCACGCGTGGCCTGCCCCTGCTGAGCCCGTCGAGTCTGCCGGGCTGGCTGGGTCTGCGACGAGGCGGAAGCCGGCGCCGTCGGGATCTGCGCCGACAGTGTCGCTGAACACCACCACAAGGCGGCCGCAGCAACCCCGGCCGTGGGCACATGGATCGTGCGAATCATGGCCCTCTCACCTGCATTGACGACCGGCGCCCGGGGTTTGATTACAGGGCCATCGATCTCCCAAACCCCGCCGCCCGGCTCGCCGCGCGGCGCCACCGGCAGGTTACACCGCGCGGGCGCTAAAGGCGAAGAACCAGGCAACCGCGCCTTCTTTGGCGTGGCACCTCGCCCGGTTGATGCTGCCGCGATGCCGTCGTGCAGAGCCAGCGCTGGCCCCGTGCGTTCTCTCAGGCCCAGCGCTGACCCGTCGTCCCATCGCCGCGATCGTCCCCAGCGGGCTATGTCGCCGCTGATCGACCGCATCATCACGTGACGTCCTCGACCTCTCGTTGCTCGATGTTCATGACACCTCGCCTCACTTCCTGATGCCTTCGCCACGACGGTCCGATGAGCGACGGCTCACCGACCGATGACACTCCACCCTTCACTGCCCGACTCCCAGACACTCGACAGCCGGTGCTCATTCTCGTAGGGTATGAACGTCAACGCCGGCTCGGTACCTGCCGGGTCTTGCCCACTGGCCGGCGTTGCCGTCGTCACGAACACCACGGCGTGGTTGCCCTCCTCACCGTGGAAGAGCAGGGTCGACCCGTCCTGCTGCTCAACCTTGTAGCGGCCCGCCGGAAGGCTTTGCCCCTTCACGACGAACGGGAACGGGACTTTGACTTCCATGATGATGTTCCAGTCGGACGCATACGCGTTCGCACCAGCGAACAGAAGAAACGCACCTGCAAACATCACCGACTTCCGCATGAGTGACCGCATACCAGCCTCCCTTCGCGCGTGATTGCGCTGATGACCTTCGTCGTCATCTATTGATATTTGACGCGGCGCAGCTGAGGCGCTCGTGAAGGGCAGATTAATTTGCGCTAATGCGGGCGGCAGCGAAACTCCGCGGCCCTGGAGCAATCCGTGGCAGGCTCAATCCTTGCGCCCGCCGGCACGCGAAGGGCGCCCGGCCGCGGCCCCGCAACGAGAGCGTTGACCCCGCCGGCGCAGAACGCGCTCCACTCGTGTCGAGAAGTGTTGCCAGGTGATTCCAGGTCGCGTCCCGCACTCTTGCGTCCAGACGCCATGGCTTGGCGCACCTGGATCAACTGAAGCGTAGTTAATCCTTGCGTGATGACATCCCTGCCTGGTGATTCGTCCTACTAGTAGAAAGGCGCGCGATGACGAACGCGCAGGACGTGAGTACGGCAACTATTCTGAACAGGCTCAGCCGCGTCGTGGTGGGATCACCGCTAGTCCTGTCGAGTCGCCGGGTCGAGAGGAGTTCGCTCGCTCTACCTGCCCGTCCGGCTGCGGTTGCAGCGCCACACTCTGGGGCGGCTCCGCCACCGCTTCACTCGTCGCGTGTTCCGCTGCCGATCGCGGGTCGTCACCCGGCGACGAGGCGAGACTCATCGCGGGACTCATCAACAAAAACGTGAGAAATGCCGAGAGGGTTCTGGTCGAAGTCACCTGTCATCTCCATTTCGCAACGTGCGCCCTATTGTCCAAAGCTGGCCAACGCCTCTGATTCCCGATCGAAGCACTCGAACACCGTCAGAAGCCTCGTCACGATGCGGCTGTGGCCTTGCTGGAGCTCGTTTCGCACTTTCTCGGCCATGCGAACCCCACCACCCCCAGCGTCATTCATCGTGATGTCGCCCATGATCGCCAGCACGACGATGTCGCCGACTATATGTTGTTCGATATTCATTGACCCGTCCTTCTTTTGCGTTCGCGCCCTGCCATGCAGTGACATTTGACGCGACACAGGTGAGACGATCGTGAAGGCTATATTAATTTGCTAATGGCGGACGGCGGTGAAGGCGCGTCGGAATGGGATGGAACTGCGCGAACCGCCGAGACGATCCGTAGGGGTCATCTCGGCGGTCTGTCGAGAGCGCACGTGGCTTAGCGCGACGATTACTGCTCAACGGGCGACGACGGCGGCGCGCTCACCTCCCCTGCCGGGAGCTTGTCCATCGTCTCGTTCATTTTGAACGTCGAGTCCGGCCGTACGTAGATGTTCTGCGTGACGGTCCGATACCCTGGCAGATACAAGGTGATCGCGTGGCCGCCAGGCGTCGTGTGCAGCCGCTTGAAGGCACCGTCGAAATCGCTGGCCACGCCTGCGTAGTACCCGTCAACGAAGACCTCGGCCTGTTTGGGTACTGCTTCCACGCGTACGTCAGCGGTCGGGTGCACCGCGAACGGATAGACTCCATACGCATAGGGGAAATACGGCCCCCAGAGCGGATAGTAGAAGGGACCGATTCCGAAGTTGAACGGCACGACCCTGACCCCGAACCCGCCACGGAACCGCTGAGCGCTCGCTGTGCCGCTGAATGTGAGGGCCAATACCGCCACCAGCAGCCCGAACTTCGTAATTCGCTTCGTCATGGTTGTCATACTCACCTCCCGCGCGTTTGTCCGTCGCACACCTTCTTCCTTTCGCGCCCCAGTGCGCCGGACGACGTTCTGTCATCCATATCCACATTTGACGGCGCGCACGTGAGGTGAGCGTGAACTGGTGATTAACCTCTCTTAATGGCTCTTAATGGCCTCGCGGCGGGTTTCCATTGGGGGT
>ORMF010274321.1_pt1 | contig 13861 bp, 11 predicted proteins | sample 1779871 | NCBI WGS metagenome assembly ORMF01 (sample SAMEA104232316, study PRJEB22302) | groundwater metagenome | biome: forest; feature: aquifer; material: groundwater | place: USA | collected 2011-08-07 | depth 5.4 m | reverse complement strand
GCGGACGTGCTGCATGCGATGGAGTCCGATGCAGGCATCAGGTTGAGCGAGTTGCGCGTCGATGGCGGCGCCACGCAGAACGATTTGCTGATGCAGTTCCAGGCCGACGTGCTCGGAGTGCGCGTGGTGCGGCCGAAGGTGTTCGAGACCACCGCGCTGGGCGCTGCGTACCTGGCCGGTCTGGCCGTCGGCTACTGGAAAGACGCCGGCGAGATTTCCGCCCAATGGCAGGTCGATCGCGTGTTTGAGCCCAATATGCCGCGCGCTGACGCGCAGCGGCTGATGGCGGGATGGAACAAAGCGCTCGGACGCTCCAGGGACTGGGCGAAGAACGAAACGCGTTAGTTTCGCAACGGCGTCAGCAAGCCGTTGCGTTCCGCGGTCGCGCGCATGCGGGCGCACTGGGTATCGGTCAAGCGGGTATTTTCCGGCGTCGTTTCGGACTGCATCAGATTGCCGGATTCATCGCTGTGCGCGCCGCTGTCCATCAGCACGTGGGTCAGCTCATGCGCGAGAGCAACGTGCAGATCGCGCGTACCCACCGCGACCCAGACCGTATCGGCGAGTTCCGGCCGCTTCCCGCTGTTGGCGCGGCCTATCGCCTCGGCATCGAACGCGGGGCGGTTCAGCGTGTCCGCGACAAAATAAATCGCCGGCCGTGGCACGGGCGCGAGCCGCGCCAATTCGCGCGAAACCGGCGTCAGATAATAGCGAAAGCGGTGCGGGGCATCGAGCATCTGGAGTTCGGCTGCGACGATACGTACGCCGCATTGAGCGAGCAGCGGCGCCATGTTTTTGGTCGCGGCAAGGATGGTTTCGGGCTCCCACGCCGTACCGTGGAAGACGATCAGCGTAAGACGCAACCCGTGGGTTGCAGGCGATTCACCGGTCCACGGGAGATCGGATGCGGCAAGGAACCAGCTCCGCACCGCCTTGATCGCGGGTGTTTCGCTTTCCGCACGCGCCGCGATCGCGATCAGCAGGCCGGCCAGGACCAACAATCTCAGCAACGCTTTGCTCATCGGCCCTGTTCCTTGGTTTGAGCTTCGGGGCCTTCCATTATTGAGCTTCACGTAACTCAGTGAAAAAAGTTCGTCGTCCCCGTGAAGGCGGGGACCCAGGTTTTGCATTCTGGATTACTTTACTGAGCTGCCGGCTGCTGAAATTCGATTCGTGAACCATTTTCGTGGTGTTTTGTGGGGTGCTCATACCCCCTCCGAGGGTCGAGCAAATTGACTATGGATCGTTTTGAGAGGTCGATCTTTTTTCGGTACGCGCGCACAAGGCGAATTTCAGCAGCCTGCTAATAGTTGGTCCCACAAGATATCTCGGCCATCAAGCCAGCTAACGGAGAGTTCAAGATGACGAACGGTAATTATAGATTCCAAGTATGGTGCGAATATGGAAGCTTTTTCCGCGATACTCTTGGTGGGGAACGGATTGCCATCAAGCATGCACCAATTCGCAACAATTAATACTCTAGCCTTTGAGGTTTGTAAAAACGTAGTCAGATCGTTTTCATCTATCTGCTCAATCGGGATCGACGCCGGCTTACAGCCAAGACTAATGCAAGCTAACGTAGCAATGATCCATTCTGGTATACAAGGTAACCATAAGCTGACGACTTCGCCCGCACCAATGCCCAATAGCTGGAGAGAAGATGCAACTTGGTTTATCGTCTCGTAGAGCTGACCGTAGGTATAGCGATTGGGCTTTCCATTTGAAGCTTGATGAACAAGGGCTAAGTCTGTTTGGTTTTCGGGTATACTACCTTTCAGAGTCCGATACACTTCTTTGAATATCCCCTCCAATTGCGGGTCCGATTCCATAGTTTGTGATACGGCATGCCGATATAAATCGCCTTCTTGCATAGCACGACGTAGCAACTCTTTTGATAACGCAATTCCGTCTGTTTGTATCAGGTCTGCTAGTCCGTGCGTGCCTTGAGTTTGCACTGGGGATTCCCTGTCAGTACGACACAAGTTGATGGCTCTGAGCAAGCTGCGTGTTTTCAATAACCATTCTCAGACCGCATGCTGTCGTGTCCCCTCTTTAAGATTCTTTGCCGTAGTCCAAGTTCTTCCAATTTGCTCCAAGTTTTGGGGCAGAGGTTACCGGATGAAGATTCCATCAAGCTAACAAATGCATTTAAGTCGTGCTCGTTATCGATATCCAGCATTGGCTCAAGAAGAGATACAGATAACCAAGCGGCTTGGGCATTTCTAATCACGTCATTTGTCACGTGCCCGGTACTCATTTCAACTTGATCGAGGACTTGCCAATATTGACATACCCCCAACAGATAATAACCTCCATCGACGCACGGTCCGATTACGACGTCATGATCGTTTAGTCGTTCAAAGGCATCATCTACCCTTGTGCGAGAAAGGTGGGGAGTGTCAGTGGTGATAATAACTGCTTGTTGATATCCTGCTCCGGCGGCCCACTGTAGCTGTTTCACTTGATGCTCTGCAAGGTTTGATGCGGCATGTCCAACGAATGTAATTTGAGACGACTGGGGGAGCGCGCATAGATTCGCTAGCATTCGCTCGAATTCCGGAGTATCCGGGGTATACACCCAGCAGATATCAAAGCCGCATCGTTGATTTCCATGCATAAAGCGAGGAGCAAGATCCGCCAGGAAGGCGGAATACAAGCTCGTGGCGGCTTCCACGCCTATTGACACTGCTAGTCGTGTCTTGACCTGCCCAGCGCGCGGGTACTTGGCCAATATAATTAGTAGACGGCGGGGGGGGTGGCTCATGAGTTGTTTTACCGGCGCCGCGTTCTTCCTTCAATTTAGATTAAGGATTTTCAATAGACTACGAATGCGATGATCGGGAGTATGGTCCCGGAAAACCCGAGCACGAGCTAGATTCCCAATGGTCTTCGAAAGCTGCCAGTCCACATTTTCAACATAACCCACTATGTCAGCAGTGTTTTCAGCGACGAGAATTTCCTTACCTGCACCAAAGAGGGTGTCGATTCCTGACCACATATCGGTAACGATGCATCCACCACAGCTCGCTGCTTCAAATAGTCGCAAGGCTCCAGCATGTCCGTAGACGGCCATTTCCTCACGAGTAATGTTTAGAATTAGTCGGGCACTGCTGTAGAGTTGAGGTAAGTGATTTGAGGGTACGTAACCCAGATAATGGACATTGCGCGGCAGACACGCGCTGCCCCATTCGGCACCGGCTAATAAAAAACGATTTGCTGGGCATTGTTCGGCAACATCAAAGAATAGCCGCTTTAATTGGCTTGTCCGCCCATACGCGGGATTGCCAATAAACAATAAATCGGCAGCATACTCGGCGATGCTAGGCATTGGTTGGAAAGCCTGCGGATCAACGGCCGCTGGCATAAACCACACACGTTGTGCACCGATCATACGGTATTCTTCGATGGCCCGCCGTCCTCCGAGCATCACCCACACACCATCAAAATAACACAGTACTTTGTGCAGGTAAAAATGAGGGTGACGGATGATGTATGGCAGACGCATCGGTGCATCAGCGTCTACATAAACAATAACGGCATTCAATCTATTACTACATTTGGCATCAGCAAGCCATTCGTCAATGTGGCGGTCATGCTGGTAGCTGCTGCCGGAGAATTTCAGTACTAGCTGCACATCGTCGAATAAGCCGGGATCATTCAACAGCTTCACTAGCGATGGCCTATCACCGTAACAAAGCACCTGAATCAGTGGGCTCGCAACATGATAATCCGAGCGTAGCTCTAGCCAAGCGTGCTGCTCTTCTACAAACTTTACCTGCCATCCCAGACGTACAAAAGCGTCGGTAAGCGCGCGGAACAATATCGTGCAGCCAGAAAGGTAAGCGGAGCTAATTGACGTGCCAAAAATTACTACAGACGGATGCGAATTCATTGTCCTTAGGCGAGTCTGCTCAAAACCTTGTAGAGTCCACGAATTGTCTCGTCAATATCTACTTTGCTAAATTGCGGGTTGATGTTGATGTCGATTGCTCTACCTAATAAATTGGTTGCGCGTGGACACATGTCTGTCGCGTAGGCAATCTCCCGGCGGGCGAAACGCCAAGGACCACCATACGGGCTCAACGGCTGTTTGTTCATAATGTCGGTCCAACATTTGAAGAAGTGAAAATCTGGTATACCAGGCCGATAAAGCCTAAAATTTCCAATATTTTCAGCGCACAGCGCGTCGGAGATAATATTTGCCTTCTCTGACGATTCCGCAAAAAATGTCACAGATACCGCGGCATCGCCCCGCGAGTCGACCTCTTCGCGCAGCTCGATCGGCTTTCGAAGAGCAATCTCTTCCAACGATTCGCGAACTCGCCGCTTTGCGTGGCGCATTCGCTCCAGCATTCCATCCAGTCGTCGAAGTTGCACTAATCCTACTGCTCCGGTTAATTCTGACATCCTGTAATTCATTGACAGCATCGGGTGCTCACCAGGCGGGGCACCATGAAAGGCAATTGCCTTTTTGAGCGCCGCTTCGTTGTGTGCAAGCAAAAGGCCTCCTTCCCCGGTACATAAGATCTTATAGCTTTGAAGGCTGAAGCATCCGATGTCTCCAATTGTCCCGAGCCGTCGTCCGTGAAAGCTCGCTCCCATTGCTTGGGCGGTGTCCTCAATGAGAAGCAAGTCATGCCGCTTGGCGATAGTTTGTATTGCGTCCATGCGGGCAGGGGCACCACGCATGTGCACGACTAATATCGCACGCGTATACGGTGTGATGTGGTCTTCCAACCGTGTGGGGTCGATAGTCAATGTTGCGTCTATATCTGCGATTATTGGAACCGCACCTACGTTACAAACCGCTGTTGCCGAACTCATCCAAGTGTAAGCAGGTACGATGACCTCGTCACCCGGACCAATGCCGAGACCTACGAGCGCGCAATGTAGCGCAGCCGTGCCGGATGAAACTGCTAAGCAAGTTGGTGACTTCATGTACTCTGCAAAGCGCTGTTCGAGAGCAGTCACTTGTGACGCGGTCTCCCATGGGCTGGCATAACGACCGAGGCGATGTGACCGGATTACGTTCATAACAGCCTGTTCTTCTTCAGCGCCTATCTCCAATGCTCCCGGCATCATAGGCAAAGCAGCACTAGTCTTGGCCGGAATTCCATGTTGAATTGCTAGTGGGGCGGCGCTAACGTCTGCGGCGATCTCGGTGGCCAATTTATTCCAATTGATGGTAGGCGAAAGGGCGGTAAGCTCGCAGTGAGTAGCCAGCGATGGTATTGCGCTGATCAGTGTCCGCAGTTTGCCGCTGGATGCGTAATTGCCGAGTCCTTGCAAGTGTCGCCAACACTCACGGTCGGCGATATAGCGCTTATCTTCTGAACGCCGGAGAACGTGCGTGCTAAATATCTCCAAGTCTTCTTGAATAGTCCTTACGCGTCCGCAAAAAGTCAGCGTTGTGGACTCAATGCGCCGCCAGTGATGCGAAGATGAAACAACAAACGCTGGATCAACGACTGGCAGGTCGGGCGGTACATCGTCAGTAAGCTTATAGCGGAGGGGATCGTCAAATAGCGTGATGTAATCACTGGGGATGTTCCTAGAGCACTCTACGATCTTCATCAACGCATCAGTACAGTGTAGATAGTCGTCCTCCACAAAATAAACATGATCGGACGACTCACATCGAGCTGCTTCTTGCAACGCAAAAATGAACGATTGTGCCTCACCAACACCTGGGAGTTTAATGATCGTCGTAAGGCCATCGATCAGGGAAGTAACATCTGAACTAATCGGGCCATCGCTGATAAACGTAAATCGTGCGTCGACAATTCGTAGGAATGCCAGGAGACAGCTTTTCAAACAAAGTGCTTTGCTGTAAAAAGCTGGTCGCGGCTTGCTATTTTCCCGGCCACAGTATCTATAAAAAATATGTAGCATTGGTTGGCCCTCATCAAAAGCGATCGCCGGAGAATGGTCTAGTATGGCTCTCGAAAAGGCAGGCTATTTCGGATAGGACGCTTGGCCGATGGATGCGTATTAGCCCTTCTCTTGCTGCCTTAGGGACGGACTGGTAGCCCACGTATAGTTGGGCTAGCGTGGCTATGTCCAGTGTTGCATCTGCTAATGCTCCATCTTGCAGCCTGCTGCAGCTCGCAGTGCCTTTTTCCATTTGAATAGACCAGCAACCCGTGTTCCAAGGCGCTGTCTGGTCGACAATTTGAAGAGTGAACCTTCCTACCGCCTCATTGTTAAGCCGGGGATATTCGCATAGCGCGCGGGGTACATCCACAATCCGAAACATGGCTAAGTGCGCGAGATGTCGCTGAATCGTAAATGCTGCCGGATTGACGACTCGATTAAGCAAAGGATTGGTTGGGTCTAGCGTAACCGAGATCAGTTCCTGCGTGTCATGCTTTGCTAAAAATAGCAGCAAAGCATCCAATGCCGTCGGTGATTCGTAGACAATCTCGTATACCTCCATGTGCCTAGGCTTAGAAAATCCATAAAGTAGGTACGCATCTTCGCGGCCCCCGGGAGCAATATGCAATGCTAGCCAGCGGTCAGCACTATTGCTGTATATCTTTCCAAGTGCCCTTGCGTGCCAACCTAGCACATCACGGTCAATATATCCTTGGCGGCTTGCGGCGTAGCGCCGCCGCATACTTTGCAATAGACGCATGTCATCTAACCTGGTCATGCGGTGTTCGACATTGCGTAGTGTGGATGGATTGCTCGGATGATAAGCCGAGGGGTTAGCGGTGTAGGTCCTCCCTGAGTCGCCCATAACCCATCCATTCCGTCGGTAAAGCGCATAGGTTGCAGGATATAGCGCTGAAATGTTGCATGTCGCAGTCTCACGCATGTAGGCCAACGCGTATTGCAACAACCTGGTTGCGTAGCCGTTGTTTCGGTGTTCAGGATCCGTGACTGTGCCGGCAATACCGCCGAGTGGTATTGGCGTCCGGTTTATCCAAACCCCTAATTTATGCATCAATAATTGTGAAACAATCTTTCCGCCCAGTTCTAGCACCAGAATTTGTTCTGGAAGAAGATAGTCTTTGAGGAGACGCTGCTCTCCGTCCTTTGGAACACCGAAAGCAAGACTGGAGAGTGCAATATACTGATCAAATTCGGCAGGTTTGATCGTTCGAAGTCTCAAAAGTTTGTCCTCAATCCCAAAAAAACGAAGGATGTTTAATCACTCACGTAAACTTCAGGAATAGTCGCCCCCACTCCGCTAAGTCCTGAAAAATCCGTGCCAGCACAGTGGCATATGCTTGAGGAATACGTCCTGCCCCAAGCCGTCTCAAAGTAATTTCGTGAGCTAGAGCGCATAGCTCAATGTACATCTCAACATATTTGCCGACGGGTGTTTCCGCAATGGCGTCTTCGACAATTTCGTGAAAGTAGGGTGCTATCAAATGTCCGTAGTGCTCGCCTCCTACCTCTCGTCGGAGATTGCCTGCTCGTGTGTGGGTAACTACCGGTGCGCCCAAGGTTAAGCAATCATCAGGATGGCGATCGATTAACAGTTGCATCAAGACGCCACACCAAAGATCATCAAAGCGCTGTAATTGGTAGCTGTTTCCGATGTGCTGGTTCATCGGCACTTGAGTAGCTATCAACAATAGTTCTCGGATGAAAGCCACGTTCATTCCCGAGAATGGGACTAGAGTAGGCGACTCGGGCGTGCCAACTCGCGCGTGACAGACTTGTTCTGGTTGATACTCATATGAGGCGTTATAGCGATCGATCACGAACTTATCAAAGCCATCAAAGTCTAAATGGCGTCTCCAAAGTCCGATGTTGCATACCGAGCGGCCTTGTGTATTTCCAATGCTGTATTCTTTAAAGTTGTCGCGAAGCCAGAAGGGATAACCTCGCGCGTAAAGAGGACCTGGCACAGGTAATAGATCGATTGAGTTCAACCAACCACTCGCGGATGTATATGTTCGCCAAGTTTGCGTGGTTCCCACTATGCTGTGGCGATTTAAATAACCCGCATCAGGGTAGCAATCATCGTCGATGGTAACGATATGAGAATGGTCCGTTTCTCTCCAGATGTAATAGTAAGCAAAATTGCGGCAAGCAGCGCTTCGCCTAGGTACAAGGTACGCTCTGGGGCCGAGCATCCGTTCTTGGTCTGAGTAGTAGAAGACCCGTACATTTGGGCGCGTTGACTTGATCGTACCGTTGCTGTCATCAACGATATAGATTGAAACATCCGCAGGAAACGCGTCTAGCAAGTCCGATGTGACCTGACGGTTACTGGGGATTACGACAGCCCAGTCCGCCGATTCGAATTGTCTGGCTTGAATCGGTTGATTCATTTTGTACACGTGTCCCGATACTTATAATAATAATGTGGCTTCCATTGCGCGCGAAATACGCCCTACAACTTCCGCTGCCAGATATCGCAAGCTTTTTTCGTGCATAAGACGAGCCACCTGATGGCGGCGATCCTTGTCTTGAATGTAGTGACTCAGCATGCTTAACAGTTCGCGCTCCGTGTTGTATAGATATTCAGGACCTGCAATTTCCGGGTAACTCTGCCTGTTTGGCAGCAAGCAACAATTCAATGTGTACATTGCCTCCAAAGTCGCGATGCCCAATGATTCATGGCTTGCCGTAGATACCTGAATCTGCGAATTCCATAATGTCATATAGTATTCTGAGAGTGACATCGTGCTCCCAAGTACGACTTGATCACCAAATGACTCATACAGCTGTTCCAATTTCTGGCCGCCTGGATCGCCAGGCTCAAAGCGGCGAGTAACTACTAGCCGAACATCATGCCGCGGTAGAACACTCTCCATCACACGAAAGAATGCTTCTGGATCTTTCCCGCCAGTTGGGGAGTGGTTGAAGACAATCTGCAAGGGATCCGCATGAGTGTTTGTGTGATACTGGTCTATTAGTTTGTTGTTAATCGGCAGACCTGTTACCACAAGGCGATGAGCAAGATCGGAGGCTGCACTTGAATTGAATGCGCGCACGTTGGATAAAAGGCTATCCCGAAAATGACGTGACACCACAAAGACACAATCCATGCTCAACAAATTGGCGAGGTCAACCATGTTCATGCCCGGATAGTTAATCTGACGAAAGGTATCGGTCGGATCCCAATGGCTACCGTGCGTATAGCCAACAATCTTGATGTCACGATATCCACGATCAAGTAGGATGCGTCGAATTTCCGCGGGGAACTGGTGAAAGCTATGAAAAACAAAAACGATATTGAAGTCCTCTAGCGGCAACGCTCGCAGCAAGCCATACGATGCATCTATCCACTCGAGCTTCGACGTCGCAGCGATCTGGAACATGGATAGATCATATACAGTATGCCCAAGCAACCGCAAATGCTCCTTGATCGCTTCACTCGCGGTGATGCCATAGCCAATCTCGTCGCTGGCATTACTATCGCCGCTGATGTTTGTATAACTATCAAGATATAAAATTCGTGCGCCACTCATGGAGTTCACACCAGATATTATTGGGTAACGCACTAGTAACGGCAGTAATACATTGTTCTAATTCGCATAGATTTCGCATGCCGATCGGGAGCGAATGAATGCGGGATTCCCGAAGGCAAAACTGTAATGCAATCGCCAATAGGCTGACCTCGTGGGTTTTTGCCCAGCAGCGCAGACTGGCTGCTAATCGGAGATCGTTAGGATCATCCAGGCCGCCGCGCTTCACCGCCTCATCCAGATTTGCGTCTGTCAACAGTCCTCGCAGAATTGACCAGCCATTCATCACTCCCACACTTCGATTGCTAGCCTTTTCCAGAATGCCCCCTGAGTAGGCGGCGTTTTGCCGGATCAGATGATAGTCGTTAAAGTGCAACATAGTATCGACATCTAGAGTTTCCAATACCCTTAGATGAAACGACTCTGGCATCATTCCGTAGCCGATCCAGCGTACCAGCCCGCGTTTTTTGCAGATATCTAGTCCCGCGAAAAGCCCTCCACTTGAAAGAGTAAGTTCAATATCCACCGGGTCATGGATTAGCAATGCATCGAAATAGTCGATTCCCAATAATTGCAGTTGGGTCTCAACGTCCTTTACGACGTCATTAATCGTCGATCTGTTGTCTAGCGCTGATTGAATCTTGGAACGACGCGCATGTGCGCAAATACGACCACTTATGATGACCTGTTGACGAGGAATATCTCGCAAAGCTATTGCGAGCTTCATCATCGAATCACCATAGCAGAGCGCACAGTCAAAATGATTCACACCCAGATCGATAGCACGATTGATCAGCGCGACTGAGTCCTCGTAAGAAACGGTGCCGAAATTGTCCCCAAAACCCTGCGTCCCAAAAGAGATTACCGGGACAGAAATGCCCGTACGGCCCCAGATCCGTCTTGGTAGTTGTGGAACATCCAAATGGCTGACTCTTGACAATAGTGCCATTAATATCACCTTGTAAAAAATGAATTATGGCGACATTAGAATCGTGTAGCTGCGGCAGTTGTTGCTTGAATGTTTTTCTCTAATGGAATAGCACGGTCACGATCAGGATGTAGTGTTGATCTGACCGATAAAAGCATCGCATAGTTGCCGGGCAACCGAGTCACGCATTTGTTTCGGAGGCATTTTCATATAGTAAGCGGCGACCTCTTCCAATGGCCCAGCGATTCCGCGCACCAAAGCCAGCTTCGCGCAACGGATCGCGTCGATGACAACCCCTGCGCTGTTCGGCGAATCCTGAACGCTTAGTCTGAGTTCTAGTTCGATCGGGATATCACCGAAGCCGCTACCTTCTATGCGAATAAAGGCAATCTTGTTGTCATGTTGCCAACTGACGTAATCAGACGGACTGATATGGATATTCTTAGGATCAAGCGGCTCGTCGAGTTGGGACTGTACCGATTGTGTCTTGGAGATCTTTTTTGACGTTAAGCGCCCTAATGCCAGCATGTTCAGAAAATCGGCGTTACCGCCAGTATTCAACTGGTATGTTCTGTCGATGCGTATGCCGCGGTCATTAAACAAGCGCGCCAGTGTACGGTGAATGATCGTCGCACCAAGCTGGCTTTTGACGTCATCTCCTATGATTGGTAGACCTGCTTCGCGGAATTTTTGCGCCCATTCAGGATTGCTGGCGATAAATACTGGTATACAGTTGATCATACCTACACCAGCATCCACGCAAGCTTGCGCATAGTGTCGTGCCGCTATTTCCGAGCCTACCGGCAGATAGCAGATGAGTATCTCGGCTCTGGCATTCCTTAGTGCCTGAGCAATGTCCACTGGTTCAGCATCGGCTGACCGTACAGCTTGATTATCAGGATAATCCGCCATATGCGGCGCGACGCTGTCAAGGATTGGCCCCATTTGCACTATGACCTCGGAGGTCGCCAACGTACGTTGGAAGACTTGGGTGCAGTTCGGTTTGGCGAAAATCGCCTCCTCTAACGGTTTCCCTACCTTTCGGCGATCAATATCGAAACCAGCAACGACTTGGATGTCGCCGACGCCCCAATTACCGATCTTGGGGTGCATGAGTCCGACAACTTCATGGCCACACCTATGCCGGTAATACTCCAGTCCCTGTATCAAGGAGCTCGCGCAGTTGCCGATGCCAGCAATGGCTATTCTGATTTTTTCCACCGTCCTTACCCCTTTCTTGTAGAAAAAGTGTTGACGACGTCATCGTTTAAACACAGCGACACAAAAAACGCCGCATAAAATGATGTTTTACTTGATGCCGTGAGGGTAACATGCGGCGAAAATTAAGGCGCTGTCGCCCGGCTTCACGAAGTGGCCATAGAATTTTTCCATCGCCACAGTGCGTTTGCGATGGCCGTAATAGATGCCCAGCGATCGCATCACCCCGCGTGCGGTTCGCAAGGTTTCCAGCATGGTTCAGGCCGTGCGTGGGGCTGCCGCCGCAATGGCCGGTAGCGCTAGACCTGAGAGCGCGGCCGGCGGGGCGGTTTCTTCCGGCAGCCGGCCGATGCCGATGCGTGCCATCGCGGCGCCCACGGCAGGCAGGGCGGTGATGACCGCGAGTGGAACGGACAGCGCCGGCCCGCCGGCGATCAGCAGTGCATAAGGAATGGCGACCGGATGAGTGACGGCGAGCACGGCGAGCGATCCAAGCCCAAGCGCGGTGTGCGGCCACAATTGCTTGAACGCCACTGACACCGGAATGGTGTGGTCGTCGCGCATCTGGCCGATCCAGCCGATCGCGCGGCCGAACGGCAAGCCGGCGAGGAACAGCGTGTGGCAGACCCACATGATCGGCGAGAACAGGATGAAGAAGATCGTTTCGGTGACGACACTTGTGAGGAACCGCGTGGTGCCGCCGAAGGCGCGGCGCAACTCCGGCCGCGTCAGCACATCGAGCACGGTCGCGATCTTGGGCGCGAACCACATCACCAGGATGATGATGAGCAGCGCGAGGCCGGTATCGGGCCGGATGAAGTCGGCCGGCGTTGGCGCCAACGCGAGCGCCAAGGTTCCGATCACGAGCAAGCCGATCCAAACCGGCGAGCTCAAGAACATCAGCATGGCGAAGGCGAGCTGAAAACGGCTCACCGGTTTCAGTCCCGGCTTGAACAGGAAGTATCCGTACTGCAGCGTGCCTTGGCACCAGCGCTGGTCGCGGCGGATGAACTCAATCAGCGTCGGTGGGTTCTCCTCCCAGCCGAGCTCCTCCTCCGGCAACACGCGCACCTCGTAGCCGGCGCGCCGCATCAGCACCGCCTCGATCTGATCGTGGCTGAGCACATGACCGCCCAGCACGCCGCCTTCCGGCAGCGCCGGGATGTGGCAGTGTTCGGTGAATGGTGCGATGCGGATTGCCGCGTTGTGGCCCCAGTACGGCCCGCAATCGCCCTGCCACCAAGCGCCGCCGATCGTCCACGAGCGTATGCCGAGCCGCATGCCGAACTGGAAGATGCGCGCGAACGCGCTGGTCGACGGCATGCCGACCACCAAGCCCTGCAAAATGCCGAGCTTCGGCTCCGCCTGCATGATGCGCACCAGGCGCAGGATCGCCGCGGCGGTCATGAAGCTGTCCGTGTCGAGCGTAACCGCGAGCTCGTGCTGGCCGCCCCAGCGCTCGCAGAAGTCGCGAATGTTGCCGGCCTTGAAGCCGGTGTTGACCGCGCGCCGACGATAGGTCACCGGCACGCGGTCCTTCCATCGCTCGGCGAGCGCGCCGAAGCTTTGCTCCTCCAGCGCGGCGACGTCGGCCATGCCGGTGTCGCTCAGCACGTAGAGGTGGAAGCGATCGGCGGCGCCGGCGGCGACGAGGTCCAGCATCATGGCGTCGAGGTTGCGGATCACGCGGTCCGGCGGCTCGTTGCGCACGCACATCAGGATGGCGGTGGAGACCTTGATCGGCTCGTCACCGCGCACGCGCGCCACCACGGGCACCGTCACCGCCACCGGATCGCGGGCAAACCGCATGATGAAAAAGCCGATGGTCGCGTTCCAGAATCCGATCACCGACCCGGGCATGGTGAGGCCGAAGAGCAGGAGAAGGATGCCATCGGCGGCACCGAAGCCACCGGCCGACAGCGCCGATGCGGCAAGCGCCAGCAGACCTGCGATGGTGGCCAGTACAAGCGCCGTGAACAGCACCCGCCGTCCGACAATTCTTGTGTCGGAATCGGTACTTAGCGAGAAATCCGGGGTCGAGCGATCGAGCACGCTGAACAACGTCCTTATCCCGTCGTGAAATAGTGAAATCAATGCGCCCGTTGCCGGCGTCCTGTGCCAATGCAACGTTGCAGTGATGCCGGATCTGTGCTCGGTGCGCCCGATGGCGCGCGATCGGGGCTGCCAGCGCGTGCTCCACCGTCCGAGCCGCGCTGCCGGGGCGCTTCGCAACGGAGGTTGCGGCAAGTCATGCAGTCCCCGGGCGCGCCAAGGCAAGCGCGGGGCGCAG
>ORMF012420629.1_pt1 | contig 13862 bp, 10 predicted proteins | sample 1779871 | NCBI WGS metagenome assembly ORMF01 (sample SAMEA104232316, study PRJEB22302) | groundwater metagenome | biome: forest; feature: aquifer; material: groundwater | place: USA | collected 2011-08-07 | depth 5.4 m | reverse complement strand
GCCGATCTTACCACATTTTAATGCGGGCTTAAATATTGTTAACCTTACGGGCTGCTTGGTATAATGTGCCATGCATAAGAAATTCACAGAAAATATTTTAACTTTTCGGTGGCCGCTCGCGCTCGGGCTGATTCTGATTACCCTGTGGCTGGGTGACGCCATTTTCCGCCTTCAGATTGATCCCTCGACCGAATCGCTGTTCAATAAAAGTTCGCCTGAATATAAGGAATATAAAGAGTTTAGCGAACAGTTTGGCAGCGATTACATGATCGCCGTGGCGATGGCGACACCGGATCTCTTCACCCAAGAGTCTTTGGATTTGCTCCGGCGCATTACCGACGTTTTTCAAAAGTTTCCGCAGGTTGAGCGCGTCCTGAGTCTTGCCAATGCGAATGATATTAAACATAAGTTTATGGGGATCAAAGTCGAACCTGCGCTGGGAGAATATTATGCGGGCGAACGGCGGCCCGAAGAACTGAGACAGGAAATCCTCGAGAACGAATTCTACCGGAATAATTTAATTTCATCGGACGGCAAAGTCGCCAATATCCTGGTTTATCTCAAGACGAGCGGAGAAGACCGTGCTTCGAGCGGTATTTTTATTAAAAGCATGAAAGAGTTTTTGAAGGCCAATGAAAAGCCGGGCGTTGCCTTTTTTGTTGCGGGTGCACCGATCGAACAATATGACTTCATCGGGTATATCCGCAAAGATCAGCTGATTTTTATCCCCGTTATTACCCTTCTCTTGGTTTTGACGACCTGGTTTATTTACCGGAGTTTTGCGTGTATGGTTTTGGCCATGACGATTGTCTTCATGACACTGACCTGGACGATGGGGAGCATGGTTCTACTCGGACAAGACTTGAATCTTGTCAGTTCTCTGCTTGCGCCTGTCATCATGATTGTGGCGATCGTGAATTCCATCCATCTGATGAATCTCTTTTTTGAGATTCGTATGCACCATCCGAGTCTGAACGAGGCGGTGGCTTTGACGATGTCGGAATTAGGGGCGGCGTGCTTTTTGACCCATTTTACTACGGTGCTCGGTTTTGCTTCTTTGGCCATCAGTCCGGTGCCGGCCATCCGGGTTTTTGGTTATTTATCAGCTCTCGGAACGTGCTATTCCTATGCGATCGAAACTTTGGTGACGCCGCTCTTGCTGTTGATTTTGCCTTATCGTGGTCATAGTGAGAGGCCGAATGATCATGCCTTTAACAAATTTATCGTGAATCTTCTGGAGCAGCTTCAGATGCGGTGGAAGTGGCTCATTGTGATCGCGACGATCGCTGTCATGGTCCTTTCAATTATTGGCATCCGGCGTTTGGAGGTTGATACCAGCTTGATTAAGCAGATGAAATCCGATACGCCTTTGGCCATTGCGACACACTTTATCGATGAAAATCTTACCGGCGTTTATGTCCTGGGATTTATTTTACGGCGTAAAGACGGTGCGCCTTTGACCGATTATCAATCGCTCAAAAGGATTGAAACTATCAAGGAGTTTCTGGAAGCGCAGCCTGAAATCGTCAAAGTTAACGACATCACCACGATTATTAAAAAAATCAACCAAGCCCGCGAAGATAGTCCCGAAGGTTATAAGATTCCGGAAGAGGAGTTGCGTTTAAAAGCTTATTTCAAGGGTTTGGCCGAGGCCGGCGATGCGGACCTTTTGAAAATCGTTACGCCGGATTTCCGTCAAGTCCGGTTAGAAGCACGCATGAAAGCGGTCGGGACGGAGGAGGGCGCTCGGATGGAAGAAAGAGTTCTGCGTTACTTGGATGCCACCATCCGGGATGAGTTTGAATATTCGCTGACGGGGAATATTGTGCTGCTGGGTAAAATGGCGAAAGGATTGGTGCAGAGCCAAATGAATGGTTTTGGTTTTGCTTTCTTGTCGATTCTCTTTTTGATTTCGTTGATGTTCCGCTCGCTATGGATGGGGATTTTAGCTTCGGTGCCGAACGTTTTGCCGATCCTGGCTGCGTACGGCTTCATGGGATTTATGCATATTGAACTTTCCACGCCGACGGCCATGATATCCAGCATTGTCTTAGGCATGGTTGTGGATGCCTCGATCCATTTTTTGCACCGCTTTCGCATGGAGTTTGAGCAGCGGCACCATTACATGCAGGCCATGCATCATACCTTCCGCAATGTGGGACAATCTTTGATTGTATCGACCGTCATTCTCTGTATCGGGTTTGCTTCGAGTGTCTTTGCGAGCTTCCGGCCTACCATCTTGCTAGGGGTCTTGACTGGCTTGACCATTTTCCTGGCTTTGATCTACACGCTCGTCGTTTTACCTGTCTGCATTGTCATCTTCAAGCCCTTTGGCCCGCCCCGGCTTTTTCGCCAGCGTCGCTGATTCCCTGAATTGACACCTCCCCAAGCTCATCATATAATATCAAAAATTTTCATAACTTATTAAGAATCAAGGTGTAAGAGCAATACGCTCGCTTGATTCCTTTAAGAATCTAAAAGGAATAATGAATCCAGCCGCACTTCAAGAATACGGTGGGCGTTTTATGCCCGTCGAATCCCTGCATTCGGTTCTCGAAAATTTTCAAGAAGGCCGCGCTGTCCGCTGCGCGGGGCGTCTGATGGCGCGCCGGATTATGGGTAAGAGCACCTTCGGCGATTTAAAAGATGAAACCGCGCGCATGCAAATTTATGGCAAGGGCGAAGAGTTAGGGGAAGAAGGCTTTCATCATTTCAAGTCCCTTGGCATCGGCGATATTTTAGGGATCGAAGGCACACTGTTTGTCTCCAAGACCGGCGAAAAATCCATCCGGGTCACGCGTTTTGAACGGTTGTCCAAAATTGTCCGCACGCTGCCGGAAAAATGGCACGGTTTAAAAGACGTCGAAACGCGCTACCGGCAGCGCTATGTCGATCTCATTGTGAATGACGAGGTCCGGAAGACTTTTAAAAACCGCAGTCAGATTCTCCGGGATATCCGGCATTATTTAGACGCCAAGGGATTTATGGAAGTCGAAACGCCGATGATGCAGGCCATCCCGGGCGGCGCGCGCGCCCGGCCTTTTGCTACGCACCACAATGCCCTGGATGTCGATCTTTATCTCAGAGTTGCGCCCGAATTGTATCTGAAGCGCTTGCTGGTGGGCGGGTTTGAGAAGGTTTATGAGATCAACCGCAACTTCCGCAATGAAGGCATTTCCACCAAGCATAACCCGGAGTTTACAATGCTTGAGCTTTACCAAGCCTATGCCGATTATACAGATATGATGGAAATCACCGAGGATCTCATCACGTCGCTTGCCCGGACTTTTCATGAAAAAGAGGAAATCCCTTACCAGGATAAGACCATCAATTTTACGAGACCGTGGAAGCGGGTTTCTTTCTACGGCATTATTCAGGAAAAAACCGGATTGGATTTGCGCACGATGGATCCGCGTGCGGCCGCAAAAAAACTCCGGATTGATGTGCCGGATGATCACGAAGATGTGGATATTTTAAATGATATTTTCGGCGAAGTGGCGGAACCGCATTTGTGGGACCCGACGTTCGTGATTGATTATCCGACGAGCATGACGCCGTTAGCCAAAGCCAAAGAAGACGATCCGGCGCTTTGCTACCGTTTCGAACTTTTTATTACGGGAATGGAATTAGCCAACGCTTTTTCGGAATTAAATGATCCGGCCATCCAGCGGCAGCGGCTTGAAGAACAGAAGGAAACCATCGGAGACCAAAAAGTCATCGATGAAGATTTTTTGACGGCGCTGGAATACGGCATGCCGTCGGCGGGCGGGCTCGGCATCGGGATTGACCGGTTGGTGATGCTTCTGACCAATCAAAGTTCAATCCGGGATGTGATCCTTTTCCCGCAAATGAAACCTCAGCGCGTTGAAGCGCCGGCGCCGGAATAAGGAATTTATGAACTTCGAGACTTTTATCGCCTACAAACACTTGACGCATCGTCGCAAAACCGGATTCATTTCTCTGATTTCCCTGATATCGATTGCCGGCGTCAGTGTCGGGGTGATGGCGCTGATCGTTGTCCTGGGCGTGATGAGCGGTTTTGACCGCGAACTCAAAAATAAAATCGTCAACGTCCAGCCGCATTTGCGCATTGAAAAAATCGGCGGCCTTGAAGCTCCGGAACAGATGATTGCCAAAATCCGGGAGATGCATTTGCCGAATTTGATGACCGCCGCGCCTTTTATTGAGGGGCAGGCCATTTTGAAATCCGAGCGGAATGCGACGGGCGTTTTTGTCAAAGGCATTGATATGCGCCATGAAGACCTGTCGATTTACCAGCAAAAGCTGATTGCCGGCGAGCTTATGCTGGAGGATACGGTTTATACAACCGTCAAACGGAGGCTTTTCTTTTTCAAAAAGCGGCAGGAAGTGCGGCAAGGCAGCATTTTGATCGGGGATGGTTTGGCCTCGCTTTTACGGGTGCGCACGGGCGATGTGATTCATTTGATCTCACCCTTTCAATCGGGTACTGGTTCAGAGCTTAGCAATCGCGCGGAGAGCCGGCCGTTTGTAGTCCGCGGTATTTTCAGGATTGGGATGAATGATTTTGATACCTCAATGGCCATTGTGAGCCTGCCGCAGGCGCAGGAGGTTTACCACTTGGGCGACAGGGCCACAGGCATCAGCCTCCGGTTTCTGGATGTGGAGGATGCGCAGAAATGGCAAAATATCGTGGCGGGTATTTTGGGGCCGGAGTATTTCGTGCGGTCCTGGTACGATATGAACGAGAATTTTTTCCAAGCTTTGAAAGTGGAAAAATCCGTGATGACGATTTTGCTGGGTCTGATTATTTTAGTGGCGGCCTTTAACATCGTTTCAACTTTGATTATGGTCGTGATGGAAAAGACCAATGACATTGGTATTTTGCGGGCGTTGGGGGCGACGCGTGCGAGCGTGAGCCGAATTTTTATGCTGGAGGGGTTTGCCGTCGGTTTTCTCGGCGTTATCAGCGGCGCGGTGTTCGGGCTTGTAATGGCCTTGAATCTCAATCCGATTGCCGATTTTATTAAGAACACGACGGGGCTTGAAGTGTTTCCCAGTGATATTTATTACTTTGACCGCATCCCGGTTGAGGTGAATCCCCAAGATGTAATTTTGATTGTTTCTTTTGCTTTGATCGCTTCAATGTTTGCCGGCGTCTTGCCGGCCAATCGCGCGGCGCGATTAAATCCGATCGAGGCTTTGCGTTATGGATAACCGGACGGAGCCGATTCTTGAAACCACGGGCTTGAAAAAAATGTATGAAATCCCTACGGGAACTTTGACCGTTCTGAAAGGGGTTGATTTCGAACTTTTTGCGGGGGAAATGGCTTTTATCGTCGGCCGGTCCGGCTCCGGCAAATCCACGCTGATGCATCTTTTGGGGGGCTTGGATAAACCGTCGGCAGGACGCGTGCTGTTTCAAGGGGACGATTTAGCCAAAATGAGCGAAAAGGAACTTTGCCGGTTGCGTAATCGCAACATCGGGCTTGTCTTTCAATATTATTATTTATTGCCGGAATTGACTTTGTACGAAAATGTTTTGATTCCCTCGATCATTGCCGGAAACAAGGATACGAAGTGGGCTAAAGAGCTGCTGAAGCGCGTCAAGCTTTGGAGTCGCCGGGATCATTATCCATCCGAACTTTCGGGCGGGGAGGAGCAGCGCACCGCGATTGCGCGGGCCTTGATCAATCGTCCGGCCGTGGTGTTGTGCGATGAGCCGACGGGAAATCTGGATGAAGAGACCGCCGAAGAAGTTTATCGCTTGTTGAGCGATTTGAATCAGCAGGACAATCATTCGTTTTTGATTGTGACGCATGATGCGACTTGGGCTTGGCGCTATGCACGCGTTTTGAAGCTGCAGGACGGGGTTTTGATGCGCGACAATCGCGGGGAAGTTCAGGTTGAACAAGCGCAGTAGTTGTTCCGGTTCAAACGCCTTCAAAGCTATCGCCATTCCAAAGCATCAACCAAAGGGAGAACCGCATGGAACCCGTAGTTTTTTTAGATGGTAAATGGTTTCCAAAAAAGGAAGCCAAGATCTCGGTCTATGATCATGGGCTTCTCTACGGGGATGGTGTGTTTGAGGGGATCCGCGCCTATAACGGGCTGGTTTTTAAGCTCCGGGAACATCTGAATCGTTTATGGGAATCCGCCCATACGATCATGATCAAGATTCCAATCACCCAGCAGGAAATGGAAAATGCGATTATCAAAACTTTGCAGTACAACGGATTTCGGGACGGCTATATCCGTGTTGTCATCACGCGCGGCGTCGGGGATTTGGGGCTGGACCCCGCGCTTTGCAAAAAGCCAAGCATCTTCATCATCACCGATAAAATCGTTCTCTATCCGAAGTCGCTTTACAAGAACGGGCTTGAAATTATCACGGTGCCGACAGTCCGGAATCTGCCCGAGGCGGTGAATCCGTCCATTAAGAGTTTGAATTACCTGAATAATATCTTGGCAAAAATCGAAGCCAAGAATTCCGGCTGTATGGAAGCGCTGATGCTCAATCATCAGGGCTATGTGGCGGAATGCACGGGCGACAATGTGTTTATGGTCAAAAACGGCCAGGCGCGCGCGCGCGAAGCCCTGCTGTTGACGCCGCCCGCGTATGTCGGTGCCTTGAAGGGCATCACGCGCCAGGCGATTATCGAAGTCGCGGCGCAAAAGAAGATTGCCTTTGAAGAGCGCATGCTGACGCGCCATGATTTGTTCAATGCCGATGAAGTTTTTCTCACCGGCACGGCCGCGGAAGTGATTCCGGTGGTGAAAATCGACGGACGGACGATCGGGAGCGGTAAACCGGGAAAAACGACGCGCATCCTTTTGGAAGCTTTTCATGCGCTGACCAAACGGGACGGGGTCCGCTACCCGCCTAAGGCACGGCCGCAAGAGGTATGAAAGGTTTAGGGAAATCCATGATTTGCAATATTTGCGGCACTAACGAAGCCACCATTCATTTGACTGAAATCGTCAATAATCAAATGATAGAAATCCATCTTTGTGAAGCCTGCGCCCAGGAAAAGGGAACGGATTTCAAAACGCATTTTAGTTTTGGCGATATCCTGGCGGGTCTTGCGGAGCCTGAAAAAGCCGCGCCGGGTTCGCAAGCGAAAAGCGTCATCAAATGTTCGGAATGCAAAATGACGTATGAGGATTTTACCAAGAGCGGCCGCTTGGGTTGTGCGAATTGCTACCAGGTTTTTTCGCAATTGCTGACCCCTTTGATCAAGCGTGTCCAAAGATCAATGCTGCATGTCGGCAAAAAACCGTCCCGGGCCCCGCGGGACATCCGCGCGACCCATGATCTGCGCCTGCTCCAGGAACGGCTCAATCAATGCATCGAATCCGAAAAATTTGAAGAGGCAGCCAGGGTTCGGGATGAAATCCGGCAAATCCTCGAAAAAGTTAAGAAAGGCAAGAAAAAAACGTGAGTATCCTAGATCCGTTAGTGAATCAGCCCGCGGAATGGTCGAAAGCAACCGGCCCGCACAGCGACATTGTCGTCAGTTCGCGGATTCGCTTGGCGCGCAATCTGGCCGGTTTTCCGTTCGAACAGCGCCTGACACCCGCCCAGCGGGATGAGGTGATCGGGGTTGTCAAAAAGGCTGTCGAGGGCAGCACATGGCTGAAGCAGGCCATGTTTTTAACCTCGCATGATTTGGAAGAGCTGGACCGTCAATTTCTGCTTGAGCGGCATTTAATCAGCCGCGAGCACGCCAGCGAAGAGGGGACCAAAGCCGTCGTCGTGACGCATAATGAAGTCGTCAGTCTGATGGTGCTTGAGGAAGATCATTTGCGGCTGCAGGCTTTTCAATCCGGTTTCAATCTTTTGGAGACTTGGCGCATTGTGACTGAGATTGACGATGAGCTCGAAAAAAGTCTGAATTTTTCGTTTAATTCCAACTTGGGTTATCTGACGGCGTGCCCGACGAATGTCGGGACGGGATTGCGGGCTTCTTGCATGCTGCATCTACCCGGTTTGGTTATGACAAAACAAGCGCAAAAGGTATTGCAGGCTTTGTCGAAACTTAATCTAGCGGTCCGCGGGCTTTACGGGGAAGGCACCCAGGCCACGGGGAACTTTTTTCAGTTTTCCAATCAAATCACCCTGGGGCAGCGCGAAGAGGAAATTATTGATAATCTGGAGTGTGTGATCCGCCAAGTCATTGAACATGAGAAAGAGGCGCGCAGCTACCTGAAGGAGAAAAAGAAGGTGAAGTATGAGGACCAGGTCTGGAGGGCTTTGGGCGTCCTAAAGGCCGCCCGGGTGATGTCCTCCCAGGAGGCGACCCAGTTGATATCCTTGCTGCAACTGGGCGTCTGCCAAGGGCTTATCCAAGGAAAGGTCACGGTACAGGCCTTAAATGCGCTTTTTCTGCTGGTTCAGCCGGCACATTTGCAAAAGGCGTCTAAGAAAACACTTACGACGACAGACCGGGATGTGAAGCGGGCTGATCTTATCCGGGCACAATTGAAGGATCTTGAGTTATAATACCTACGCCAATCGAAACAGGAGGCTGCCATGTTTGATCGTTTTACCGAAAGAGCTCGTAAAGTCATTATCCTCGCTAAAGAAGAAGCTAAGCGTTTTAATCACGACTACATCGGTACGGAACACATTTTGCTCGGCCTTATTAAGGAGGGCGAGAGTGTGGCCGCGGCTGTTTTGCAGAATTTAGGTCTTTCCCTGGATACCATCCGCCTCGAGGTTGAAAAATTGGTTCAGTTTGGCCCCAGCACCATTGTATCCGGGGATATCCCGTTTACGCCCAAAGCCAAAAAAGTCATTGAGCTGGCGATGGACGAAGCGCGCCGGCTGGGACATAACTACATCGGTACCGAACATTTATTGCTCGGGCTCATCAAAGAAGGCGAGGGCGTGGCCAGCCATGTCCTCATGAATGTGGGCTTGGATCTGAATAAGGTCCGCGCGGAAGTCATCAAATTGCTGGGCTCCACGACGCCGACGGGCGGCTCGGGCGGTATTTCACAAGCGAGCAGTGCGACCGGACGCAGTAAAACCAAAACGCCGGCTCTTGATTCCTTTGGCCGCGATCTTTCGCAGCTCGCACGGGATGGCAAATTGGATCCGGTTGTCGGACGCGAAGAAGAAATTGAGCGCGTGATCCAAATCCTGGCCCGCCGCACAAAAAATAACCCCGTGCTTTTGGGAGAAGCCGGCGTTGGGAAAACCGCGATTGTGGAAGGCTTGGCCCAGCGCATTATCACCGGCGACGCCCCCGAAATTTTATTGGAAAAACGTATCGTAGTTTTGGATCTGGCCTTGATGGTGGCAGGGACAAAATATCGCGGCCAATTTGAAGAGCGTATCAAGGCCGTGATGGATGAAATTAAGCGCACGGAAAATGTGATGGTGTTTATCGACGAAATCCACACGCTGGTCGGTGCGGGCGGGGCGGAAGGCGCGATTGACGCCTCGAACATTTTAAAACCGGCCCTGGCAAGAGGTGAAATCCAGCGCATCGGCGCGACGACTTTGGATGAATACCGCAAGTATATTGAAAAGGACGCGGCCTTGGCACGGCGCTTCCAGACGGTCAATGTTGAACCGCCCTCCGTGGAAGATACGATCAAAATTTTAAAAGGTTTACGCGATAAATATGAAGCGCACCATCGTGTTAAGATTACGGATGACGCGCTGGAAGCGGCATCCAAGCTTTCCGATCGCTATATCACCGGACGGTTTCTGCCGGATAAGGCGATTGATCTGATCGACGAATCGGCTTCTAAGGCGCGGCTGTCGGTGACCAAGCTGCCCAAGGAAATCAAGAAACTCGAAGCCGAGATCGAACAATTTAAACGGGAAAAAGAAGCCTCGATCAAGGGGCAGGATTTTGAAAAGGCCGCTAAGTTGCGCGATGACGAACGCCGGGCGAAGGAAGAATTGGCGCGCGTTAAAAAGGGCTGGAAGGAATCCAAATCCGAGGTTGAAGTGCAAGTGACCTCGGAAGATATCGCGGCGATGGTTGCCAAATGGACCGGGGTGCCGCTGGCGCGTTTGTCCGAAAAAGAAACCGCGCGTCTTTTGCGCATGGAAGCCGAGTTGCACCGGCGTGTTATCGGCCAGGACGAAGCCATCCGTGCGATTTCCAATGCGGTGCGGCGTTCCCGTTCCGGGCTGCGCAGTCCCAAAAGACCGATCGGTGCTTTTATTTTCCTGGGTCCGACCGGCGTCGGTAAAACACTGCTGGCGCGTGCCCTTGCCGAATTTATGTTTGGTGAAGAAGATGCCATGATTGTGGTGGATTGCTCGGAATACGGAGAAAAATTTAATGTTTCCCGGTTGGTCGGAGCGCCTCCCGGATATGTGGGCTATGAAGAAGGCGGGCAGCTTACCGAGAAAGTGAGGCGCCGCCCGTATTCGGTGATTCTGCTGGATGAGATTGAAAAAGCGCATCCGGATGTTTTTAATATATTGTTGCAGCTTCTGGAAGAAGGCCGTTTGACAGATTCCTTTGGCCGGAAAATCGATTTTCGCAACACGATCGTGATCATGACGTCGAACGTCGGCGCGGATCTGATTAAAAAGCACGGGGATTTGGGGTTTCACACGCGCCAAGAAGACATTAGTTATGACGGGATGAAATCCAAACTTCTCGATGCGACAAAAAAAGTGTTTCGCCCTGAATTTTTGAATCGCGTCGACGATATCATCGTTTTTCACCCGCTTTCGCGCCAGGATCTTGAGCAGGTTATTCACATTGAGCTCAAGGAAGTCATGGACCGTCTGAAGGAAAAGCGAATCGAGCTTCTGCTAACGCCCGAGGTCCTTAAATTTTTGATTGATCAGGGCTATGACCCGATCTTTGGAGCCCGCCCGCTGAAAAGGACGGTCCAGCGCTATATCGAAAATATCCTGGCGGAAGAGATTCTTTCGGGAAAATTCGAAGAGGGCGACAGGATCCAAGCCGAGCTGCAGGGCGAAACAATTCAATTTCACAAAGCCTCTAAAGTTTGAGAGTCAGGTGATTCCTCTTGCGGTTACGGGTATTCGTAGTCGGATTATTCATCACGGCAGTAATTGTCATCGGAGTTTTTCATTTCGGTTTGCAATGGAAGATCCGCGCAAAAGATTTTCGGGAATTCGCTGAGGGAAAAGTCAGTCTCTTATTCCAAGCAAAGGTTAAGATCGGGGATATCCGTCTCGGGTTTCTGAACCGCGTCGCGTTGAAGGGGATCGAGATCGACGCGGATGAAGCTTCCGAGAGTCTTTACGAAGTTCGTATTGCCGAAGTTGTGTTCCAGTATGACTTCTTCAGTCTGCTGACACAGAATTTGCGTGCGCCCTCCTCTGTCATTTTAGAGTCTCCCGAAGTTTCTCTCCCCGGCGAGCTTTTCCCCTATGCCCTCTTTGAGAAGCTCGATTTCGGCGGTGGCGCGCGCGCCGTATCCAGCTTAAAGCTGGTGGATGGCTATATCCGCTATCGCATTCCATCGCTGAACAGCACACTGGAAATGCAGCGGGTCGAAGGAACCTTTAAGCCCCTCGGCGACGGCCGTTATCGATTGAACCTCAAAGCGCATCTGCGCGGCTTTTTGGAAGGCGGTATGCGCATCCGGGGCGAGGTGGATGTGATCAAGCGTACCCACCGGCTGCAATTGGATCTGGACAATGTTGATTTTGGCCGGAAACTCCCGATCCCCCTGCGTGATTTGACCGGCCGTGTGCGATGGGAAGATGATAATCTCTATTTCGATCGCGTAAAGGCGATGATCCATGGCTGGGGGATCCGGCTGCACGGATCCTTGCGGCAATTCATGCAAAAAGCAATCCTGGATATGGAATGGGCGCTGACCAGAAAAGAGCCAGGCATTCAAGGTTCTATGCATGTGGATTTGCAGCAGCAACAAATGCGCGCGAACTTTCAACTGCCCGAAGATCGTGTCATCGAGGCCCGCAGTCAAATCATCCAAAATGGATTTCAGTATGAATTTAAGGATTTAATCATCAGTCCGGATTATCTTGGGCAGGCCTGGCTGGATTTTGAATCCGGCGATTACCGGATTCATCTGAGGAATGCCAAGCAAGGATTGGAGATGGTTTCAAATTTGCGCGGTACGGAATTCCGGTTAGGGCTTAAACTGGACCACATCAATTTTTATGGCCTCGATTTGGTGACGGCCATGGATGTTCATTTGATCGCAAGCGACACGAAATTGGACGACCGCCTCTGGAAGTTTACGGGTACTTTTGATACCGATTATTTTATTTTGGAGTTCGCGCCGCTCGAGGATTTTCGCGGCAGTTTCGAAGTGACGCCTTTCGGTATCCGCAACCTCGTCAGCACGTGGGGTAAGGTTTTTAATTTGAGCGGCGAGGCTTCCTTTCAGCAGCCGCCTGAAGGAAAATTTAACGTACGGGTCAACGGTTTTGATTTGAAAAACGTCCGGAATTTTGCCGCCAAGCCGCTGCCTAAGAAACTGGGCGGGCTGATGGAGGGCAAGCTGAAGATCGAAGGCCCTTTGAAGAAACCGGAGATTTTCGGTAATTTCACGATCAAATCCGGAACGCTCGGAAGGCTGGATTACGATTTGGGGGTCCTGCAATTCCGCGGATTTCTTCCGCGTTTGCAGCTTTATGATTCGCATGTGATGCGCGGGCGGACGTCTTTCTTGCTCAATGGAGCGCTGGATTTTTCCTTGGATAATCTTTTTTACGGGATGGAGATCCGCACGCCGGAAAAGTTTGCGATTTGGAAAGGCTGGGAGCTTAACACCAACCAGGAAGACGGCAGCATCGAACTCGATGCCGGGCCGTTACCGGCTATGACGGTGCAGGCGGGCATCAACAGCTCCGGCGATGCTTTGGGAGATAATAGCAAGAAAGACGAAGAAGACTATATCGTGATCGGCCCACATTTTAAATTTTGAGGGATTTGTAAATATGCAAAAAGTTGTGTCGCACGTTGATAGACTCAGAAAAATTATATCGGTGCGCCATTGGCTGGCGGAATTCGGGCGTTTTGCCATTGCGACAGCCTATCATGCCGGTGGTTTGTATCTTTTGCTGGTGGAGACGTTCCGTGCGCTTTTCAGCAGGCCCGTCCGGTGGAAAGCCACGCTCGATCAGATGTATAAAATCGGCGTGACGTCCCTTCCCTTAGTGTTTCTGACCTCGTTGTTTACGGGGATCGTGCTTGCGCTGCAATCCGCCTATCAATTGCGTCTTTTTGGCGCGACGAAATTCACTTCGGATCTCGTGGCGCTTTCCATCTGCCGCGAATTAGGCCCGGTTTTGACCGCCATGGTTGTGGCCGGGCGGGTAGGCGCTTCGATTGCGGCAGAGCTGGGAACCATGAAAGTCACCGAGCAAATCGACGCGCTGCGCGCCTTGGCGACCGATCCCATCCGTTATCTGGTGGTGCCGAGAGTGATCGCGGCGTTTTTTATGCTGTTTTTTTTAACGATCTATGCGGATTTGATCGGCATGCTCGGCGGTTATATTATTTCTGTTTTTAAATTGGGGATGAACTCGCACGTCTACATCAAACGTACTTTTGACGCCATGGTCATCAAAGATGTGGTGTCGGGTCTGATCAAGGCTTTCTTTTTCGGCGGGATTATTGCCACGGTGGGATGCTATTTTGGGTTCCGGGCCGGCGGCGGAGCTGAGGGGGTCGGGAAGGCGACCACCATCGCGGTTGTCACGGCGCTTGTCCTTATCATCGCATCGGATGCGCTTTTCACGGCAATTTTTTACTTTTTTTAAATCCTATGATTGAAGTCCAGAACGTTCATCGTTGGTTTGGGTCCCATCATGTCTTGTCCGGTATCAATCTGCAGATACGCGAAGGGGAAACGCTTGTCATCATCGGCCGTTCGGGGTGCGGTAAAAGCGTTCTTTTGAAAAT